>Ga0207701_10000223_pt1 | contig 56483 bp, 45 predicted proteins | sample KBSSwiSSwithPhiX_FD_184294 | JGI IMG/M metagenome (GOLD analysis project Ga0207701, IMG submission 184294) | Switchgrass rhizosphere bulk soil microbial communities from Kellogg Biological Station, Michigan, USA, with PhiX - S5 (SPAdes) (version 2) | ecosystem: Environmental > Terrestrial >... | reverse complement strand
TTCCGCGGCATATTCCGCGCGGAGATTTCCGGACAGGAGGCGCAGTTCCCTGACGAACTCCTGCGCCTCCGGTGAAGCTAAGACTGCGGCCTCGACTTGCGCCTTCTCCGTCTCGGAGAGTTCATCGAGCGCGTAGGCAGTCAGTTTGGGATCATCGAGATTGATATTCATGAGGCAAGGCGTGGGTTAAATGGAATGAAATCACGTGCGGCCTGAGCGTGCCGGGTGCGTAACGTCTTTAGAGCGGTGTGAATGAGCACCCCGACGTGGTTGACCGAGAGCTTGGTGATTTCACTGATTTCCTGGTAACTGAGGTCGTTTTGAAATTTGAGCTGCAACACTTCCTGTTGCCGCGGTGGAAGAGTCGCCACAATGCGAAGAAGGAAGCCGCTCGCTTCCTCGCGCTCGATTCGTTCGTTAGGCGCGGCGTCCTGGCTTTCCTGTTTTTCGAGAATTTCTTCGTCGAGATAAGTCATGCGCTTTTCCTTTCGGCAAATATTGAGGGCGCGATTGCGACAAACGGTGAAGAGCCACTTGGCCGGGGCGTGATCGAGCTGGTGGCGCGGACTGCGTTGTAATTCCACAAAAGTCTCCTGCACGACGTCGCGCGCCCGGTCGCGATCACCGAGGATGCGCGTGGCGTACTGGAGGAGCGGTAATTCGAAACGACGAAGTAGGGCTGTCAGATCATCACCGGCTGGGACTGGTTCGGCCACGCGCATAAACTCTTCACCGGTTCTAACCCGCGGGCAGCCGGATTATTAAATCAAATGTTCGCCGTGACGATGCCTGCTTCCCGGCCACCTGAATTTCTTACGTTGGGGTCGGTATTTCTTGACATTGCGGAAGAATTCTGGCTCGACTTGACTATGAGACCGTTCCCGGTCATCTCCGCTGTTTTTCTCGCCGCGTTATTCACTTCCGCTCCTTTCCAAAATGCTCCCGCCGGCAGCGCCACTTGGGATCTCGATCCGACGAGCGGTGACTGGAACACATCGGCCAATTGGACGCCTGCGACCGTGCCGAACGGCCCGGCCGACATTGCCAGTTTCGCACTATCCAGTATTACCGATATTTCCCTCAGCGCCGACATCAACGTTGATCAAATTGTGTTCAATCCCGCCGCCAGTGCGTTCGCGATAACGACTGGGCCTTTCAAGACGCTTACCTTCATCGGCGGGATTACCAACAATTCCGGAGTCAGACAAAACTTTGTGGTTCAGCCATCCAATCAGAATTCGTTCGAAAGTGGTGTGGTCTTTACCGGCACCTCCACGGCGGGCAGTAATACCGCCTTCACATTACAAGGCGCAACGGTCGGAGGCGTCAACTATCAGGGCGGCGTCATAAGCTTTACCGATAGCGCAACGGCCGCTAATGCGGCCTTCGAATGCGAAGGCGCTGCCGTGCAAAACGCGGGAGGCGGCATAGTGGTCTTTGGGGGAAGTAGCACCGCCGGCACCGCCACTTTGGTCACCAATCCAGCTTTAGCCGCCGGTCTTACTCCGCGCGGCACCGTTTGGTTTCCCTCAGCGAGCGCAGATAACTGCACTATCACTAACAATGGCGCGATGCAAAGTCACTTACGCGGTGGCCTGACACTTATCGAGGGCGAGTCCACCGCAGGTAATGCGACCCTCATCGCTAATGGCGGCCTCAACGGCGGGCTGGGCGGTGAGATTCGGATCAACCCGTGCTAGCGGCGGCACCTGTACCATCAAGGTGTTTGGCAACGGTTTTCTCGACATCAGCGCGCACGAGGATCCCGGCGTTACGGTGGGCTCGCTGGAAGGCGATGGGAAAGTTTCCCTCGGCCCGAACAACCTGAACGTCGGCAGCAATCACCGTAGCACGGTTTTTTCCGGCGTGATCGAAGATCAGGGCGGAGCGTTGAACGGCCACGGCTCACTCACAAAGATCGGCTCTGGCACACTGACTCTCTCTCGCCCGAGCACCTATACCGCCGGCACAACCGTCAAGAGTGGAACACTCTTGGTTAAAAACACGAGCGGCTCCGCCACTGGCTCGGGCGCGGTTCAGGTCGCTACCGGCACGCTGGCTGGTAACGGCATTATCTCCGGGCCGGTCAGCCTCGGCACTGGAACGGGCCGCCGCGCGCTTCTTTCCCTCCAAAACAGAAACGGCATTGGCGTCCTGAGTATCCAAAGTGAACTGAGCTTCAATGCCGATGGCATTTACGACTGTAAAGTCGACAGTGACACTGCCGCCGCGGATCAAGTGATAGCCAACGGCGTCACGATGGCCGGCGGTACGATCTCGATTTCCGATCACGGCAGCGCCCTGCTCTCGCCCGGCACCGTTCTCACCATCATCAACAACACCGCAGCCCCGACTATCAACGGCACTTTCGCCAATCTGCCAGATGGCGCGACTTTGGTTATTGGTCAGAACACCTTCCAGGCTAACTACGAAGGCGGCGACGGGAATGATCTTACCCTTACCGTCATGCCTTAACCCGCGGACCTTCAACACAGCCACTGCGAGGCAACACAAATGTGAGTCGTGCCTGGGACGACTTCAACACGTTCGGGTCATAGATCTCTTCCAGTAACTTCTTGCGAAACAGATCCGGATTACGCTCGGCGAAATCGTCCCAGCTCAAATACCGATCGCCTAACCGGCGCTCAGCAATCAGCGCAAGAAAGGCCGCTGTGATGGTCTCATGATAAACTTCGGGGTGACCGGCTCTGGCCGCGAGCCGGCGCAAACCACGAGCGAGGTGGAGAAGCGCTTCCGGAAAGAGATGGCGCTCGAGCAATTCGTAGCCCACCCGGACATGTTCCCGGTGCGGAAATCGCGCCGGATCGATCCGGCCCGCCTCGAAATCGGCCAGCACGTCTGGCAGATCACTTGTCGGCATGATTCTCCTCCACTAACTGGTGACTGTCGCGCGCGGTCAGATCGAGATCGTAAATGGTCCGCAGCTTTTGGACGTGGCCGAGGGTCTTCTTGCTGAATGGGGCTTTGCCTTCGAGAGCATGCAGGGTGATCCCTTCGAGCAGGTCGCCTAACGACAGATCGAGATACTCAGCCAGCGCCTTGAGGGTTTTGACCAGCCTCTTCTCCATCCGGGCGCCGATCTGGACGCGCTCGATTGTCTTCCGATCAAATCCTTGTTTCATTGTTATATTGTTACCAATATAACAGACCAAAGCAAGCGAAAATTATTGCGGGAATCGTCGAGGATTGCTGTTGTGGCCGGGATCGCTGATCCCGGTTCGTTCAAGACGGGCGATTGCTCTGCCCAAGCATTTTCGGGACGGATCTAGGATCGCTTCGTCGCGCGCGACCAGAGAAAAAAAGCAATGCCGATCGCCGCGATGATCGCGGCGGCGACGGCCCAACCGCCGCTGGTCGGAAAATGCAGATAAGCGTGGCCATGGCGCACTCCATCAGCCCAGCCGAGGAGAATACAAAGCAAGGCGATGAAGAAAAAGATGATGCCGCAGGCCAACCGGGTGTCGCTGCTGGATGAACTCGAAGACAGGTCTTTAGTCATTGGAACGGTTTAGCTCGTAAGAAGCGCGGCGAGGGCTCGGGGTCAAATCTTTTCCGCGCTTTCGCACGCCGGACGGCACTTCGGGGGCATCCCGAAAAGTGCAAATAATTTCGGAATAGGATTGACATTTGCCCGCTGAAGCCTCAAAGACGGCGTTCCGTCGCGAAATTTGAGCAATTTTATGCAACTGATCCTCGGATTCTCACCCTTATGAAACGATTTATTCCACTTCTGATCCTCTCGATCCTGACGGTCGTTGGCACCGTCACCTCATTCGGCCAGGCAGGCATTTTCACGGGCACAATCGGAATCTCGGCCAATGGCGGCGGGCTGGCTTGGTATTCGCTCGTTTCGCAAACCAACAATGGCGCCGGTCTTTTTGGGGGAGCCTTTCTCGGTATTTTCAACATCACCAGCGGGAACACCCTGTCTCTGGGAGGCGCCGAAGGGTTGATCTTCAAAAACGAAAACGCCGGCGCTGACGTGACGAGCGTGACCCTAAACTATCGAATTTATCTCACTTCAGGTACGCCCGGATCGTTTCTCACCGCCCCGCGCGATTTTACAACCGGCTCCGGAGTGGGCAGCGGTTCTGTGACTGATGCCAACGGCAATGTGTTTACGCCTGGGACGGGGTTCCGAAATCAGAAGTGGGCCAACAACCCGGGCGGCTCGCCGATTCCCTTGAACGTGCTCAGTGGGCTAAGCAACGGAGATTACACACTTGAAGTGTATTTCTCCGGCACCACCAACGGACAAGGCGGCGCCTCGCCGACCATCACCTTGGACAACGGCGGCGCAAATTACAAAGCTACCTTTTCAGTCGTGCCTGAGCCTTCGATCTCTGCGCTGCTCGCCGGTCCGATCCTCCTCGGAGCGTGGTTCTTCATTCGACGACGCCGCGCTTAGTCGCTGTTGTCACAAAAGGCATCCCTCCAGTGCGAAAATTGACGCGAAAAGCTTGTCTCTTTGACAGCAAAATCGCGCGGCCGAACATCCCCGAGTCCTTCATAAAATTGCATGGGAATTTGTAATAGAATTGATTAGTATCCAGCGATGCTTCCCGGTTTTTTCCGGGCAGCCGAATTTTACCTCATCGCCAATGAAATATCTCACCGCTCGCGCCTGCGCGCTGCTGGCCCTGGCGGTGACTGCATTTTTGCCCAACGACTCGTTAGGCGAGACCCTGATCCAGTATTTTAATACCGACTGGAACGAGATCGCGGCGAAAATGCCAGAACTGGCTGAAGCCGGTTACGATGCCATCTGGCTTCCACCGCCCACGAAAGGAAGTGGCGGGCTTTCGGTCGGCTACGATCTCTGGGACCGATTCGATCTTGGGAGCAAGGATCAGCGCGGCTCGGTGCGGACGCGCTACGGGACTGAAGCGGAACTCTTGCGCCTGATCGAGACTGCGCATCGCTTCGGCATTCGCGTTTATCTCGACAATGTGATGAATCACAACGCGTTTGATGTGCCGGGCTATAACGCGGGTACAGCGATCGACATTTATCCCGGTTTCGTTCCGGAAGATTTTCATCTCAAGCTGACCCAGGACGGCTTCTATCGGAAATGGGACAACACGCGCGACTGGAACGACGCCTGGCAGGTGCAACATCTCGGGCTGGCTGACTTGATTGATATCGCCCAGGAACCTGGCACCACGAACGAAAATTTCGGCGGCACCGAAGGCTCGACTTTCCCGAAAATCAAGTTCGTTAGGCATCCGAATAATCCGGAATATTACTGTTACAAACCGGATGGAACCTATGTTGGTTTCGGGACGAGCAATGGCATCACGACGGCGATGCTCGCGGCCAATCCCGGATTCTACGGCGAGTATGTGCAGGATTTTCTCAATCGCTCCGCACGCTGGGAGATCGATCGCACCAAAGCCGACGGCTTGCGCCTCGATGCGGTCAAGCATGTCCGCTACGACTTCTTTGGCGCGTCGTTCGGGTCGGACAAGGACTACAACGACTACGGCTATCTGGGGCAGGCTCAGCGGCAGTTTAACCTGACGCGCGGATTCAACGATTCGCGTTTCAACTTCACACCGCAGGGCTCGACCGTGAACCTGCGCGAATCCGTCTTCGACACGGAAAAGCCGCGGCACAACGCTATGATGTTCGGCGAACATCTCGGCGAACCGCCGCCGTACGGCGATTATTTCAATGTTGGCATGCGGCTGGTCGACAACGTTCTTCGCAATAACTTAAACAATATCCTGGGCAATCCGAGCGCGACGCTAAGCGGCCTGGACGGCGACGGCGGCTATGGCTTCGCCTCCAGTCTCGCAGTCATGCACGCGCAGAGCCACGATAACGATTACGCCTCGCGTCGCGAACTCCAGCACGCCTTGTATTTCACCCGCGCCGGGATCGGTCTCATTTACACCGACGGCAATCATCAGGCGCAAACGTTAGGCCAAAGCGGCGGCGCGTTTCCTCGTCACGCCAACACGAACTTCCTCGGGCAGTTTGCCGATCCCAAAATCCCCAACCTGCTCTACATCCACAATCAATTTGCCCGCGGTTATCAGGTCGGGCGCTGGTCGGATTCCGACTTCGTCGCTTACGAACGGATCGATAAACGCGAGAACGGCTCCATGAGCGACGCCGATGGTGTGACGTTGCTTTTCCTGATGAACGACAATTATGCCGCTGGGCAGGGGCGCAACTTCAACACCAGCTTTGCCCATACCGCGGGCGGTAGCGACTCCTACCTCTATAACTACTCCACCTTCGGCGGCGGCTTTTACGCGTATGCGAGCAACATCGTAAACGGCTCCACGATTGTTCCACCGGGCGGTTACTTTGCCTTTTCCTGGCGCAACCCGGAGCAATCAAACCTTTGGTCGTTAGGCGGTGGAAAACCGATCACGATTTTGCAGGGCGGTGTGGCACCCAGCACTCTTACCTACCTGCGGGTGGACGGACCGGACGGCGATCCGAACTTCAATCCCTATGGTGTGCCGGGCGCAGTTCCGGGCAGTTATTCCTATCCTTTCACCGTTCCGCGGATCACCACCGGAACGGATCTTACTTTTACCGCGCGGACAGACGGCTCGGCCGAGAACGTCTTGTTCGCGCTCGATGGCGGAATCGACTTGAATGGGATTGCGCCCGCCAACAATGCTGATCCGATCGGCAAACGGGATCATCCGCCCGGACTTTCGACTGATGTTTTCGTCGGGTACGAGCAGCCGAACTTTATCGATCGCGAAGGACCGGAAAAATTCGCGGCTACCAACACCTCACGCTGCACTTTTGGTTCAGCTGGAGCGGAAACGTACACGGGGGGAGGAACGACCGTAAACGGAGGTGGCAGCAACCCGCAGGACGCGGCCGCCGCGGCCTTCGTTTTCCATAATCCCACCGCCGGGTTTTCTGGTTGGACCGGCACCCATCCCGCGACGCAGTACGTCGATAATGGATCAACTCTCTCGGTTTACGCGAAGACTAATGGAGTCGGAGCCGGCTTTCGGATGTTCTTTTACTTCACTAACGACGGCACAAATCCGGAAGGTGCGGGCGGCGTCGGGATCGGCACTACGCAAGTGGCAGAAATGTTTTATCAAACGCCGAATGCCAGCGACGGCGGTAACTGGTGGGCCAACACCGCGATCGCTCGTCCAGGCGGCACGATCAAATACAAGATCGCGATCTTTAAGACTTTTCAGCCAAGCCAATTCCCTTCTGGTTCCGTCGAAGTGGGCCGGAAAGTTAATATGCTCACAACTTTCCAAGCACCGCATTTCAACGCAACGACGGCCGTGCTTTATCCCCACGACGATTTCGCCACAACTCAGACTGGCCTGAGTGAGGGCTTCCACGTCTTGCGCGCGCGTGCTTTCCTCGATCGCAACGGGCGCGCCTCGATCTACAACACTTTTACTCAGACTTTCTACTACGACACGCAGGCGCCACAGGGTGAAATCAAGTTCCCGTCGGAAAACGACACGATCGGCGGCTCAAGCTACGGGGTGGTCGTGCGAACAGATCCAAGTGTGACCGAAGTTTGGTATCACATCGATGATGACCCCAACGCGTTAAACGACGATTCAAACACGAAGACTCAAGGCGGCAACGGCAACGGCTTTGAGCCCTACACCGATTCAAATGGAAACGGCACGCACGACTCCGGTGAGCCATTCGAAGACTTGAACGAAAATGGCGTTTGGGACAGTAACATTGCCACTACCTGGGTCAAAGCAACGGAAGCTACAGCCTCTCCTGCAGTTGTCAGTAGTTACCCGCGCGAATGGCGCTTCAATTACAACAACATCCCGTCGGGAACCACTCCATCGCAAATCAAGGTGCGTTTGCGCGAACTTTCCTCCGCGAAATACAAGGACTTTTCGCTGAGCGATTCCGCCGGGCACTACACAACGCTGACCCGCAACGTTACCGCCAATGGTCCCGTGCAGAAGATGTTTGTCGCTTATCCGCCGACCGACGGCCAGGTGGTGGATGACACATATGTGACGAAGATTTGGTTCAGCAAATCGCTCGCCGACGGCACCACTACCCAGGACCTTATCAATCGGTTCCTGATCAAGCTCGCGAGCAGTGAATCCGGCTCGAATGCAAACGGCGTTCCCCAGCCGCGCACGAGTTATTCTATCAATTACAATGTTACTTCGGACTATCACGAGTTGGCCTTTCAGTTGCCAAATCTCTACAACGATCAGCCGGATTTCCTTCACACAATCGACGTGACCTACACGCCTCCGCCCGGTGGCACTCCGCTCGAGGCGTTCCGGCTCGTTAAGGCAAAACCGGTGGTCGTGATCAAGGACCTCATCGTGACGCCCCCAGAGGTGGATTCCGATGGAAAGGTCTACGTCATCACTCTTCCGGACGTGGCTAACCCGACGCCAGAGCAGCGCGAAGTGCCAATCCAAGTCGAGACCGATCTGGATGCAACTAACGTCGTGATCGCTTTCACCAATGGCACCGGCACAGTGACTCTCGATACGAGTACTCCCGAGTCGCCCAATCCAAGCGTCGTCGGCTCGAGCCAGTTTTGGAATTTCACCTGGAGTAATGTTGCGGCGGGAAATTATACCTTCACCTCAACCGTAACCGCGCCAACCGGGACCGCAGTCGCTACCCGAAATGCGACCGTCATATTCCGTCAGGTGGTCGATCCAAACCCGAACAAGCACGACGTCGACGACGATGGTCTCGGCCTCTACGGGGCCACTGCAGCACCGATCGAGACGACCGCGATTCCGTTGCCAACAACTAACTCCGAGACATGGACAAATGGCGACGTCCACATTTGGGCGATCTCTGGGAGAACGAATCCGCTTAGCCCGGACACCGATGGCGATGTCATGTCGGATGGCCTCGAACTTGGCTGGGGCACGGCGATCGATGATACAAACGTTAACACCGACACCAATGGTGATGGCGTCAAGAATTTCCAACCGGACCTTGATCCACCGATTTATAACACAACCGACAACAGTAGCGCGCCGTCAGACTACGGTTATTTCAATCCTTGGCCCTATAACCTCAACAACTCACGCACTGATCAGCTCGCCGGCAGCACGACCAACCCGGCGAGCGTCGATACGGAAGGAGATGGCGTAAACGATGGCCTGGAAGACCGTACGTTCCAGGTCAGCGGCGGTGCCGTGCCTTATCTCCCAATTTATAATGGCCGGGTCGATATCGGCGTACCAGATGGCAGTGGCATCCTGCACTCAATCTCGCACCCGCCGACTGTCTACAACACCTCCAAGGTCGATCGCGCCCGAGTTCTTTCGGTTTCACCCACCGCGGTCTGGCTCGAGACAGACCCGAACAATTCGGACACCGACGCGGACGCTCTTACCGACGGCAGCGAAGACGCCAACCGTAACGGCATCGTTGATCTCGCCATCATCGACCGCAACCAAACCGACACGAATGGTAACTTTGTCGTCCTTGCCACTTTCTCTGATTTCAAGCAAAGCGTAACTGTCACTGGATCCGCTCCGGGCTCGACCGCGCAGACCTTTAAGTATTCCGATTTCTGTTCGACTTATATCGAGCCGACCAACAATCAGACCTACACTTCTACCGCGCTCGATAAGACGAAACTCAATACCTTCTTCCGCCCGGGCGGCGCCATTCGTACCGACAAGCTCGATGTTATCTGGCTCGAGACCGATCCGCGCCGCTACAGCACATCCGGCGACGCGCTACCCGACGGTTGGAAGGTGCAAAATGGTCTCGACCCATTCGATGACGGCATCATCGGTCATTACAATCTGCATACCGGCCAGCAAATCACTAACACCAACAATGGGGCCAACGGAGATCCGGACGGCGATGGCCTGACAAACCTGGACGAATTCCTCAACGGCTCCGATCCACACATCGCTGGCAACCCGCCGCCACCACCACCGGGCGCGATCACGATTGGTCCGGGCACGACCACGACATTCGGTGCCGCCGTGAACAAGCATGAGTTTACCGATTGGAGCGCGAACGATTTAATCGCGCTCGATCCTTACGATGGCGATGGCTATAACTACAACCAGGGCGACGTTTATCACGCCTACGACGGCTTTGATTCATCGCGTGACATGGTCGCCTTCTATGCCCACGACGGCGGTGCGACCAACCTGGGAGGCGATGGCAACTTCTATTTCCGGGTCGATATGCAAGACCTCAAGGCCTATGCCGAACAGGGTAACCTCGATATCTATGTCGCGGTTAACCTCGGTAATCCTGGCACCGGCGAATATAACCTGCCGGACGAAGTCGATACCGGCACATCGCTTAAATGGGCGGTGGTCGTTGCCGCTTATCAGTCGGACAAGGGAACAGTTTATGTCTGGGACAAGAACCATTCGACCCACTCGACCGCGATCGGACAGGATCTGAGTCAGTTTGGTGTCACTAGCCGGGATCAGACTACAGCTAACGGATTCAAGAAGGCTTACTATAATTCCGATCTCGATGCGGTGGAGTTTTCGATCAGTCGTCAGGCGTTGATCGATGCCGGATGGGCCGGCGACCCAACGAAGCTGCTTTACCAGGTTTTTACCACGCGCGACGGCACCCAGAACAACCCGGTTGGAGCAGGAGACATCGGTGGACGGTCCGATATCCGCGATACGATTCGGAATGACTGGATTGCGTCGGATTATTATCTCGATCAGCCCAACATCGTCGGAGCCAACAGTGTCCTTGGATCCTATGTTGGCCTGAACGCGGACAACGATCGCGGGAAGAAGGTCAAGATCATTAGCCTGATCCACGATAACCAGGCCATTCAACCTGGCGGATCGACGCAGAAGTTGATCAACAATAGCGCGGGTGCCGGCTACTACCGCGCACTCGACGCTCACCAGGCGTTTGCGGTTCCGCTTTCGCTTCACATCACCCCAACCTTTGCCTCCGCGATCCAATGGGCCACCTCTGCCAGCCTCGGCGCAGACGACGGTCCGGCCTTCAACAATCGCATCAGCAGTCTGGCTGGGACTGGAACGATAGATTTGTTAGGCAGCACTTTTTCCGATCATCTCCTGCCTTATTTCAACACCGCCTTTAACACCGACAACGTCAGCCTGGCTCGCGATTTCCTGACCAATTTCTACGGTCATATGCCATCGCTTAGTGTTCTCTGGACACCCGAGCGTGTCTCCAACGCGGACGTGCTGCAAAAAGTAACGGATGCTGGTTACGACTACACCTTCGTCGACCAAATGCGACATATTACGAAGTGGTTTGGACGTACCTCTGCGCTTGGCAACGACGGCTATCGCATTAACCAGATCAACGGCGTCAACACCTTCGTGATTAACGACAGCGCCAGCAGTTACCTCACGCTGAGCGATGACAATGGCTCCCCTGTTCTCTCCCGCCAATTGCTCAGTCGCAAAGCCCGCGATAGCCAACAGGACCAGGTCCTGATCTTCATGAACGATTGGGAAAACTTTGGTACCACGACCAACGCCGATAACTACGATAAAAACATGCGCTGGCTCGGAGCACGGCCGTGGGTTCAGATTGTCACCCCGGACCAGATTGCCAACGGTGAGATCGATCTTTCAGTTCCACCAGATGGGATTGGCGACCAATGGGGCACAGTCAATCGCGGCAGTGGACTTACCCCGGCAAATGTAGGCAAAGATTGGATCGATCATGCCACGGAGGAGAACTACGACAACTGGTATAACGGTAGCGGCCTGGAGGAATCGCTTCGCGACAAAGTTTTCAACATCCGAACAGGAGTCGCCCTTCCGACAACCTACGGCACACAGGGCGTAAACGGCATCGCCAACTCCGCTTGGGGATCGGTATCCGGCATTGTCCCCGGCCCGGCCACGATTGGTCTTGATACTCTGGCCCGCGCCGCTCTCCACGCCTCCACCTTTGAGAGTGCTTTCCACGACAATACCAGCAACGACCTCAGCAAGTTCAGCACGGGCGCCTATATCTATCCGGACACTACTTATCAAAATCTCGCGGGGTTCTCGAAAACAAGCCAGGCGCAGACCCGTGAGGCGACAATTTTTGCGCGAGTGAACACTTGGGCGCAGGCAGCGGCAAACGGAAACTATGCCGGGTCCTCGTACTCGGAGCAGGCCGACCTCGACCTGGACGGCGAAAACGAGTATTTGCTCTACAACGACCGGTTCTTCGCGAGTTTCGAGCGCCTCGGCGGTCGTATGACGGCAGCGTGGCTGCGCGACATCAACACCGGCTACGTCACACAAGTGACCGGCACCCTGGCCAGCTACGCCGGCTCCGAAACGGAAGAAGAGGGAACGGTCAACACCACCGCCGGCGCGGTTGTGGCTTACCGCACTTCATGTTTCAAGGACTGGTTCGCCAAGATCGATAACATTTCGGGTAATGGTGTCGCTTACACCAACAACCTCTATGCCGTCGTCGCGGCGCCTACGGGAGTTGGCTGGAAGTTTACCAGCTCGGACGGCAAGATTGTGAAAACAATAACGCTCCCGGCCGGCAAAGGTCAGCTCGCGGCGACTTACACTACGACCGGTTATGTCCAGCTCTACGTCCGCTTTGGATTATCTCCGGATCTGCTCGACTTGATGCAGAGCGGCCAGAAATATCTCAGCAGCCTAACGAGCAACACGCAGGACGTTAACCTGTTCAATAACAATCCGAACCGGACAGTTCGCGCTTATTTGCGTTTCAATGCCCCTGGCTTTAGCGGCGCCACTTACAACGCCGCCGCGACCGATAGAAATGCTGATGCCGTCTTTGACACCATCAATATGCGCAACCAGGCGCAAACCCAGCAGGTCGAAATGCAGGGTGGATCAAGTATGACCTTTGCTCTCGGTTTCGAGACCGGCTCTACCTTGAGTTATGATACCGACGGAGATGGCCTCCCCGACGCATGGGAAACGCAATATGGACTGAACCCAAATGACGCCACCGGAGTTAACGGAGCCAGCGGCGATCTGGATGGCGATGGACGGACAAATCAGCAGGAATACATCCTTGGGCTCAAGCCTAATGTCGCCGACGCCGCCAACGCCTATCTAACTATTAAGCGCACTTCCCCAACGACCGTCTCTCTTACCTTCCCGTCGGTGCGTGACCGCATTTACCAGGTGCTTTACACCTCGAGCCTGACCGGTGGCATCTGGACTCAGGCCGGCGGAAATATCTCCGGAACAGGCAGTGCTATCACTTATGTCGACGATGGCAGCGGGACTGGCTCACCACCGACCGCCGCGCAGCCGCGCTATTACAAACTGAACGTCAGCCTCGCGCCCTAACGATTTCCTTCAATGAAACAGTCGATCCACTTTCTCATCGTCGTCGCCACCGGCATTTTCGCTGTGACCGCCCAGGCTCAGGTGGGTAACGCCTGGCATATTCCGACCAACACCGTGCCAAACAGCTCAGCGAACATGCGTTCGCCGCTGAACGGAATTGAAGTGGGGAGCACGGTGACGATTTACAGCGGTAATCAGTTCCAAGGCGGCGGCAACCCGGGCAACCAGAGCGGCGGCTCCGTCTTCTACAAATCCGCCACCGGCTCCTACAGTTCAGTCCCGCTTTCTTTCTTCACTCAGAGCAACAACGACAAGTATTGGGTCGCGAGTTTCACCGCACCTTCACCCGGACCTCTTCAGTATTATCTCCAAATCAATTACACCGACCATGCCACAACCTATCTCTTTGGCACGGATTCGACCAGCAACACCACGCCCAGCTCCTCGTTCGCCGCAGCACACCCCTACACTGTCGACCTTAATCCGGTCCTAACCGTCAACGGCACCAACGCCAACTACACCACCGAGCACGTTTACATCGATGAGATCGCGGGTGATTCCCTCCCGTTCTCTGTCGTCTTCACCCCAAACGCAGCCAATGTCGATTCGACGACGGTGCAGGTTTATTCCAATCTGAATCGACGCGATTATGCGGCCCTGGCTTACACCGACGGGAACAACATTGCGACTGAGGAAGGGATCAATCCTCCCAGCGGGGACCTGGTGGGGACGAATGACAGTCACTACTACAAGGCCTATGCCATGACCGGTAGTAGTGGAACCTATAACCTGATCCTGGATTCCTCCAATGCCGGCGTTTCCCGGACTGGAGCCTACCGCCTGACCGCTCGCTACCGCACGATCGGGAGCAACACCTGGATTTACTATACCTCGAATGGCCGGCGCGATCATGCGATCGTAGTCTCGCCTAAGGCCGCGCGAAATATCAACCTCTACGAGATCAATACCCTTAACATCGATGCGAGCGGCGACCAGATGGCGCAGCGCAGCACCTTTGCCGATCTGCACAACAGCGCCAAACGCTGGAATCTCGATTACCTGAAAAATCTCGGGTGCAACTATCTTTGGTTTCAGCCGATCCATCCTAACGGAATCGACGGCCGGCAAATCGATCCGAACACTGGCCTGCCTTTCACTGTCGGCAGTCCTTATGCGGTGAAGAATTTCTTCGAGATCATGGAGCTGATGGGCCAGAGCAACACGCGCAGCGGCGCTTTGACCGAGTTCCAGGGTTTCATGACCGCAACCGATGCGGCAGGGGTCGGAGTCATGCTTGACGCGCCTTTCAATCACAGCTCCTACGATGCGGAGCTAGCGCAGAAAGGCGTCGACCTGATTAAGCCGGGGTCAACGACCACCACACAAATTCGCAACGCTGAAGCCCGCTTCTATTCCCACGGCGATCTATTCAATATCGCCAATAATAACTATTGCATTCGGGCCTCGAGCGCGTCCGATATCGCACCGGCGCCGGACCGTAATGACTTCGGGAAATTTGGCGACACCTTCGACATTTATTTCGGCGAATACTCGGCCCTGGTCTGTCTCAACAATCAGGATAATGGAAACTATCTGAACGAAAACGATGTTTTCCAATACGGCGATTCCGCCTGGAACAGTATCGACTTCAATCAAGCCGGGGTAAATAACAACATTACTCGGAACGTCTGGCGCTACTTCGCCAGCTACATTCCGTTTTGGCTGACTCAGACCGGACACAGCGGAGTCAACAGCACCTCGGCAGACGGAGACTACACCACTCGCCTGGCTCTCGACAGCAAAGGCATCGACGCCTTGCGGGCTGACTTCGGCCAAGGGCTTCCCCCGCAGGCGTGGGAATACATTATCAATGTCGCGCGGAGTCATAAATGGAATTTCGTTTTTATGACTGAGTCGCTCGATGGCGGCGCGGTCACTTATCGATCGGCACGTCATTTCGATATCCTGAACGAAAACATTGTTTTCCCCTTCCAAGCCGCGGCCACAACGAGTGACTACCGGGCGATTTTTGACGGACGCCGCAGTGCCTATGGCCAGGCTCTCGTCCTTCTCAATTCCACTTCGCATGATGAAGCCAACTATGCCGATCCGTTCCAAGCCCTGATTCGTTACGGTGTCAGCAACACGATCGATGGCGCGCCCATGATCTTTTACGGACAGGAAAACGGAATTTCGGATACTTTCGGCTTCAGCCACTACGAGATTAACTTTGGGAAATACATCCCGCACTTCAAAGTCTTCAACGATCTCGGACCAATCCTTGGAAATCAAAGTTACGGCCTACAGCAACTGTACCCAGTTTATGCTGCAATGGGACAGGCGCGGCAGTTCAGTAGCGCGCTGCGCAGCTCCAATCGTTACTATCTTAATCAAATCGGCGGAAGTATTCAGCAGTCGATCTTTTCGGTCGCGAAATACGATTCGGCCAACGCCTCTCCCGCTCTTACAGACGTCGTCTTCGGCTTCATGAGTTTGGATCGGAACAACGACCAGACTGGAAACTTCGACGTCAATATCACGCAAAACAGCGCTAATCTTTTTGGAATCAAGCGCGGTCGTACCTATGATGTGCGTAACATCGCTGCTTATACCGGTGTTGATCCAAATCGCCGCAACTACTTCCTTAATCGCAAGACCGGCGATCTACTTCTTGATGGCGGTCTTTTTGTCGGAATGAAGAAGGTGCCATCGGCCGATGCGAATTGGGCCACCGCGCCTTTTGAAGCGCAATATCTTAAGCTCTACGATGTAACCGCCCCAACCGGTACTCCCGGCACGGCCAACCCAGCCAATGTTTACGCCTATGTCGTCGGCAACACCGCGACCTTGAGCTGGTCCCCTGCCCCGCCCGACGGCGAAGGTATTGTGCCTTGGTATAAGGTCAGTGTCACGATTAACGGTAACACCACGGTTTACCTCACTGGCTCAACCACACTCTCGTTCGCCGTGACACCGGGTCAGACACTCCTTGTTACCGTTCAGGCGGTCAATCCAAGCGATACGAGCGTCGGCGGACCGAGCAGCGGCACGACCACAATCACGGTGATCGATCCGGCCGGTGATGATGACGGCGATGGCATGAATAACGCCTCGGAGGATACGGCGGCCACGAATCCTTTCAGCAGCGCGTCAATCCTGCGCATCACCGCGATCACCCGTATCCAGCCAAGCTCCCTGTCTGTTACTTGGAGCTCTGTCAATGGCAAGACCTACCAGCTCGAAAGCGCGCCCGCCCCTAACGGTACATACACCTCAGTTGGGTCGCCTGTGACGGCAACGGCCACGAGCACCAGCCAAACGATCAGCGCCCCTACCCCGGCCTTCTACCGCGTGCGTGTAATTCCATAAGGAAACCGGACACGCGACCGTCAGGGGACTCGCCGCGGCAAGTCCGGAAGGTTCGATATGTTTTGCCTGTTCCCACGGCGTTCGTCAGAATGCCTTCGCTTCACCATGGGTCACCGAACTTTTTTCTATGCTGTTTTGGGTGTCTCCTGCCTCGCATCCGGAACGGTTCGCGCGCAACCATCCAAGTCATTCCCACAGGACAAAGGCGTCTCTCTTGACGCCTTGAAGCCGCAGCCCGCCTGGGCTGCCGAAGCCATCTTCTACCAGATCTTTCCGGAGCGTTTTCGTAATGGCGATCCAAAAAACGACCCAACTCGCGATACACTCGAAATCCCAATCAAGGCGCCCGAGAGCTGGCACATCTCAGCCTGGACCGCAGATTGGTATGCTCGCGACGATTGGGAAAAGGAATCAGGGCCGGATCTTTATGACAACGGCATCTTTGAACGCCGTTACGGCGGCGATCTCCAAGGCGTGCTCGATAAGCTCGATTACCTCCATGACTTCGGAATCAACTGCATTTACTTCAATCCCCTTTTTTATTCGCGGTCGATGCACAAATATGATGGCAACAGCTATCACCACATCGATCCGAATTTCGGCCCCGATCCCCGCGGAGATCTCGCTGCCATGGAAAAGGAATCCGCTAATCCGACTACCTGGCAGTGGACCGCGGCGGACAAGCTGTTTCTAAAATTGATCAAGGAAGCGCACGCGCGCGGTATTCGCGTCATCATTGATGGCGTTTTCAATCACACCGGGCGCGATTTTTTTGCGTTCAAGGACTTGCGCAGGAACCAGGCGCGCTCGCGCTACAAGGATTGGTACGTTGTCGATAGTTTCGATGATCCGAAAACGAAGCGGAATGAGTTTAGTTACAAAGGCTGGTGGGGACACTCTACCCTACCGATCTTTGCGGCGTCGGCGGATGGCAAAGACATGTTCGCAGGGCCAAAAGAATACATCATGCAGGCGACAAAACGCTGGATGTTGCCCGACGGAAAAGATTCTTCGTTAGGAGTGGATGGCTGGCGCCTCGATGTTGCGGATGAGCGTCCGACCAAATTTTGGGCGGACTGGAATGCTTTCGTTCGCCGTTGCAACCCAGACGCTTACACCACCGCGGAGATCTGGAAGGACGCCGCGCAGCTTGTGCGCGACGGCGGCTTTTCCGCCTGCATGAATTACAATGCCTTTACGATCCCCGTAAAAGGCTATCTCATCGATGACAACATCGGGCCGTCCCAGTTTGTTAGTCTCACGAATGAACGGCGCGAAGGTTTTCCACCCGCGTTTGCTTACGTCATGCAAAACCTACTGGATTCGCATGACACCGATCGCCTCGCCTCCATGATCGCGAACGGCGAAGGCACCCAGGACGAAAGCGACCAGATCCCTTTTAACAACAACAACAATGCGCGCGCTTCTGCCAGCTACCGAATTCGCAAGCCTAATGAGCGCGAACGCGACATTCAGCGCCTCATCGTTCTCGTTCAGATGACCTATGTCGGCGCGCCCATGATCTACTACGGGGACGAGGCCGGAATGTGGGGCGGCAACGATCCCGACGACCGGATGCCAATGGTTTGGGAGGATCTCAAATATGATCCGCAATCGACCGATCCGCGCGGCGATGAACGCGAGCCGGACGAAGTAAAATTTGAGCCCGAAATTTTCAACTACTACAAGAGCGCAATCGCCCTGCGCCGCTCCCACGACGCGCTGAGTCACGGCGACTACGAGGTCGTGACGACTGACAACGAACATGATGCGTTCGCCTTTGTGCGACGGAGCGCAAAAGAGAAGCTGCTCGTCGCTATCAATCGCAGCAGCGAAGAGGTCCCCCTTGAGCTGAATTTTCCGCATAGGTCAGCCACGACCGTTTTTGTCACGAAAGGCGGAGTCGCTGATGTCCAGACGAGCGAATCGGACAACGCGCTCGGATTGAAATTGCCGCCATTAACTGGCGCGGTTCTGACCTACGAATGATCCGCTTCGCGCTATATGTGGCCTGTGCAGTTTTGGCCACGTTGGCTGGTTGCAAACGCCCGGTGGATACACGGGTTCACGTTCGCATCTGGCACCAAAAGATCGGCGGCGAACGCGATCTCTTCGATCAGTTCGTTAGCCAATACAACGCCGCTCATCCCGATCGGTTGGTCGAAACGCTGTACAAGGAAAACGAGGAACTCCGCAATCTCTACATCATCGCCGCCGTCGCGGGTCAGGGACCCGACCTGATCTACGGACCGGCTGATAATGTTGGCGTCCTCGTCACCACGGAAACAATCCGGCCGCTGGACCAGATTTTCGGCGCAGACTTCTTTGCGCGCTTTACATCCCAAGGCTTGGTCGATTGGAAGGGATCGCACTGGCTGGCCGCCGACCAGATTGGCAATCACCTCACTCTCGTTTACAACCGGGCGCTCGTTCCCTCTCCGCCCGGAACACTGGACGAGCTCATTGCGACAGGACAACACCTGACGAAGGACGACAACGGTGACGGCAAGATGGATCAATACGGGCTGACCTGGAATTATCGCGAACCTTTTTTCTTCATCCCGTTCCTGACTGGCTTCGGCGGCTGGGTGATGGATGCTCAAGGGCATCCGACGCTCGATAACGAACAAACTGTGCGCGCCATTCAGTTCATCCTCGATCTGCGCGACAAATACAAAATCATCCCGCGCGAGGGTGACTACGAAATTGCGGACATGCTCTTCAAGGAAAGTCGGACCGCCATGATCATCAACGGCCCATGGTCCTGGGCCAGCTATCACGTTCCAGACAAGAACATGGTCGCGCCGCTCCCGTTCAATTCCGAAACCGGACTTTGGTGCGAGCCGATGATTTCGGCGAAAGGCTACTCCGTCAGCGCCAACGTGCCGCCGGAGAAATTCGAAATCATCCGCGACGTAGTCACCTATCTAACAGGCGCTGAAGTGCAGGAAAAAATGGCGCTGCAACTGGCCACGACGCCGGTCGACAAGAGCGTGCTCGCGTCTCCCGCGGTCGCCAACAATCCGGCTCTGCACGCCTCCACTGAGCAGATCAAACACGGTCGCCCCATGCCAATCGTGCCACAAATGCGACTAATCTGGGAAGGGATGCGGGGACCTTATCAGCTGGTTATGAGTGGTGCTATCACTGCCAGGGAAGCCGCGCACAGGATGCAGCGCGAAGCAGAGAAGAACATCGCCGATAGCAATCTATAGGCCGCCCGCAACGGCGAAAACGCTCTAGAAAGTCAACTTAAAGACCGTTCCCAGGTCGGAGGCTCCGCCCTGGTTAGTCGTACCGTAAATCGTCCCGTCGGGAGTTTGAGTAAGTCCCGATAAAGGAATCTTGCCATCTGGCTCGCCAATGAAGTCGTAGAGCTTTGTGTAGACTCCGTCGGTTGTGATCTTAAAAATGGTCCCATTGCCAAAGGTCCCACCTTGGGGAGAAGTGCCGTAGAGTTCACCGCTCTGGACCTGAATCAAGCTGGCCTGAGGATTGGCCCCGTCACTGTAATTGAAGGAGTGCAACAATGTGACATTCCCTTGGTCGTCTGTCTTATAGATGACTCCTAGCAATTGAGAGCCACCCACCTGGGTTGTGCCGTAAAAGGCCCCGTCTGCTCCCTGAATTACCCCAGAGGAAGGATTGCCTCCATCGCTCCCAGTAAAACTATGGAGCAAAGTAAACGTTCCCGCGGGACTAATGCGGAAAATGGTGCCATTTCCAAGGCTTCCACCGAAATAGGAAGTGCCATAGAAATTGCCGTCTCGACCGAGAATCAGACGGCCATAGGGCAAACTACCGTCGTCATATGTGAAGTCATGAATGGTAGTAATATCCGTATTGTTGCGAATGGCCCGGAAGACGCTTCCGTAACCGTTTCGGCCTCCAAAAGACGTAGTCCCATAAAAATTCCCGTCCGGCCCCTCGACCAGGCTATAAGGACCGGGTCCAGTATGACTGTTGAAGTCATAGCGCACCTGAACTTTGCTGTTCAAGACCTTGAAGATGGTTCCCTTATTATGGACTCCCCCATAGATCGCGGTGCCATAAAGATCGCCGTTCTTGCCAACGCTGAGGCCGCCTTCCGGGAAAATGCCAGTGTCGGCGGTCAATACTGCCCATACGAGCACGTTTCCTTGAGCATCAACGCTGTAAATCGTACCCCTGCTCCCGGCGGGGCCACCTTCATCAGTCGTGCCATAAAGTAGGCCGCGGTGAAAAACCAATCCAGCATAAGGATAGTTTCCGTCCGCACCGTTGAAACTATGGATTGACGTGAAAGTTTGGGCGATAGCCGACGTGACGAGCAAGCTCCCGATAATACCGACCCACAAGACCTTTATCATATCGTGATCCAATTTTAGGGCTCTTCTAGCTGTGGCTTCTATCCAAGGTCAAGCCAATTCGAAGCATAACTGGCAGCCATTACCTGCAGATCGCAGCTGGCTCACAATATTGGGCCGAGCATCGCGATGGCGTTATTCCAAAATTTGCGCGTGATTGGCCATTGGCCAACCATTTCGGCGGTTACTTCGCGCGATTGAGCCAGGTAATCGTCCTGACGGCGGCGAATCTCGGCGGTGAGTGTTGAGTCGTAGAGCAGAATGTTATTCTCATAATTCAGGTCGAAACTACGCCGATCCATGTTGGCAGAGCCGATGAGAGTTATCTCGCCGTCCAGAGTGAGAGACTTCGTGTGCAGGAGTCCGCCCTTAAACTCGAAAATACGAACGCCCGCCTCCAGCAAGTCGGCGTAGTAACTGCGGCTGGCCGCCTGCACGATAAAGGAGTCATTGCGTGCCGGAAAGATGACGGTGGTTTCGACCCCCCGATAGGCGCTCGCGCAAAGCGCGGTCTGCATGGCTTCGTCCGGCACATAATAGGGCGTGGTGATGAAGAGTTCGTGCCGAGCGGCAAACATCAGGGTTTCGAACACCTCTGGCATGGCGGAATTCCGTATCGTCGGCCCGGTCCCGATCACCTGTGCGGCAAAGCCCGGCTGGTGGGGAGGCAGCGGTCGCTTTAGGAGTTCGCGAATGTCTTCGTCCTGATGCGCCATCCAGTCAGCGACAAAAAGGTACTGGTTCTGCCGCGCGATCGGGCCTTGGAAACGCACCATCGCATCCACCCAGGGCGCATACTTTGGCTTGATGCGAAACTCGGGATCCGCGCAGTTCTGGCTCCCGCAGTAGGTAATCCAATCGTCGATCACCACAATCTTGCGATGATTACGAAGGTCGATGCGGCCCCTTAACGGCCGGAGGAGCAGATTGCCGATCGGGAGAGCGACGGCGACATTCACGCGATTTTCGTGCATCCCTTTCCAATGCGCTGAGTCAATCATGATCCGCGAACCCAGACCGTCAGCCATAACCCGGCAGGTGACGCCGCGCGCCGCAGCCCGCTTCAGTGCTTCGACCACTTTGAGACCGTTTGTATCCGGTAACCAAATGTAGAAGATCAGGTGAACATGATCTTTTGCGGCATCAATGTCTGCGACCAGAGATTCCACGCTGGCATTGGAATCCGACAGCAGCGCCCCGCGGTTCCCGGCCACGGGCTCAAAGCCATTGACCGATTGTCCGACCCGGAACAGATGCGCATAACGTTCTGGGATCTGGGCCTGCAAAGCTGATCCGTCGATTCCCGCATCACTGACATTCGGCAGGCTGGCGAGCACTTCATGCATACGCCGCACACGACGGCGACCGATATTCGTTTCACCGAGAAGAAGATAAGAGACCATGCCCACCCCGGGTAAGGCGATAATCATCACGATCCAGGCAATCCTCGAAGCCGGTTCCCGATGCGGACGTAAGATCACTCGCGCGATGACCGCGAGGTGAATCAGGAAAAGCAGGAGTGTTCCAAGTTGCGAAAACGCCATCTTTACTAAAGTAGCCTCTGATCAATGCCCGGCATGAATTTTAGAGTCCGCCTCTTCATCACTTTCCTTCTCGCGCCGGCTTTGCTCGTCATTCTCGCGGTCGTCGCATTCCCGTTTCTCTTCAACGTCGTCCTCTCATTTTCGAACGCGAATCTTTATCACATTCGCGATTGGCGATTGATCGGTTTCGCTCAATATCTGTCCGTCTTTAAACAGCAGCTTTTCTGGTCAATCCTGCTCAAGACCATCATCTGGACGTTGGTCAACATCGTCTTCCACGTCGTCATCGGTGTCTTCCTTGCCGTCGTTCTTCACCAGAAGTTCATCCGCGGCAAACCCGCCTGGCGCGTTGCGCTCATTCTGCCCTGGGCGCTGCCGCAATATATTAGCGCTCTCACCTGGCGCGGAATGTTCAACTATGAATACGGCGCGGTGAATCTGCTCATCACGAAATATCTTCACCTCTCGCCCGTGCAATGGCTCACCTCACCTTTCGAAGCGTTCCTCGCCGTCATTATCACAAACATCTGGCTCGGTTTTCCCTTCATGATGGTGATTGCGCTCGGCGGCCTCCAATCAATTCCCGACGAGCTCTACGAAGCGGCTGATGTGGACGGCGCCTCCAAGTGGTTCCAATTTTGGAATATCACCGCGCCGCTTCTTCGGCCGGTCATGATCCCGGCAATCACCCTGGGCATCGTCTGGACATTTAATAACATTAACGTTGTCTGGCTCGTCTCGAACATGGGTGAGCCGGCGGATTCTACTCACATTCTCGTTTCCTACGTCTACAAGGCGGCTTTCAACATGTATCGCTTTGGCTGGGCGGCCGCGTTGTCAGTTGTCATCTTCGCCATCCTTTTCGTCTGCGCGCAGGTCTTTCTCAAAAACACGCGAGCGACCGAGCCGGTCTATTGAAAATGTGGGAGGGACCTTTGTGTCCCGATAAGGTCGCGACGGGGCTGGCGAATCGGGGCGCAAAGGCCCCTCCCACATTAGGTTACATTAAGGCTCGACTTCCCGGGCCACCTTCGGTCACGCTATGCGCAGGAGATTTTCTATGATGCGTATATTTCTGGCCGGCCTGCTTGGCGGCATTGCAATGTTTATCTGGACGTCGCTCGCCCATATGGCACTTCCACTCGGGGAAACCGGAGTGCGCGAGATGCCTAACGAATCAAAAGTGCTTGAAGCGATGCAGAGCCATATCGGCTCAGATTCCGGGTTCTATTTCTTCCCGGGAATGGGCCTCGGGCCAAATCCAACGCGCGAGCAGAAAAACGAAGCGATGAAACACATGAACGAAACGCTCGCCAGCCATCCTTCCGGAATTCTCATTTATCACGCGCCGGGTTCGCACCCTTTCAACATGGGAAAGCTCTTATCGGTCGAATTCTTGACCGAATTGATCGAAGCGTTCCTCGCCGTTTTCCTCCTCTCGCAGACGCGGCTGACCAGCTATGGCGCTCGAGTGATCTTTGTGACGGTAATTGGAATCATCGCTGCGGTTTCGACAAATGTTTCCTACTGGAATTGGTACGGCTTTCCAGGCAATTACACTGGCGCCTACATGCTAATCCAATTTGTTGGCTTTCTTTGCGCTGGGTTGGTTGCCGCACTTATCCTAAAGAAACGTGCGTAAGCGTTGGCATCGATGGGGGTCTTGGTTCATCTGGTGAAGTGGATGAAAACACCTGCCCTCACTAGCTCATGTTGTTTTCGTTAGACCCGCACCGTGTCATTTGAAGCATTTCAAACACTGTTCTCCGACGTCGAGCTGGTGGGCTGCCGCAATCTGCTCTGGGGCCAAAGGCTGATCCTGGATTTGTTTGAATATCTGGAGAGTGGTTCGGCAGAACAGATGGAGGTAGCTGGCGAAGGAATGCAGGAGGTCCAGACGATTGGCATGACGGCATCATCGCGTGTTTGGCGGCTCACATTTGAACGGCCCTTTGCCGTCAAAGTCCGCGATGAATCGGTGAAGTTTCTTGAACCGCAAGACAAGCAGAAGCCTCAACTACCGTCTCGATTTTGCTACACTGACAGATCGCCCTGGCTGTCTGAGCTCTTCCCCGACGCACTCGATCCGCGCATGGGAGGATACACGCCGACTCACTACGTTTTCGATTTGTTGGATGATTCCATCGAGATCATTGCCGATGACAACCCGACGATCGAACAAATTGAGAACGATATGGCGTAATCTTGCCTATTGAACTCATCGCAGCCCGCGCCGATCCACGTTCGCTCCCGGCAGGAATCGCTTACTAGCTTCGTTGCGCCTCTTCGTACACCTTCGTCCTTAGCGAGTATGCGATGAAACAAATTCCGCCGATTATGAGCAGCGCGCAGAGCGTTTGCCCGCGCGTGAATGGGCCCGTCAGCGGTGCGTCAGGTTCGCGGAAGTATTCGACGACAATCCGCACCAAAGCGTAAAGGAGCAAGAAGAGACCGGCTAGCATGCCGCGCGGTTGTTTCGTGCGAAGGCGCAGAAACCAAAGACAACTGAAAAGAAACGCGCCCTCCAGCAACGCTTCGTAAAGCTGCGAAGGATGCCGCGGGGTCAAAACCTGATGGAAAACAGTTTGCAAACCTTGATCGTGACGGGCGCGTTCAATCACCAGCCCGAGATCTCCTGCGTCAGGTTGAACAGCATGCACCGCGGCTAGCAGTCGCTCGCCAATCTCAGGAACATCGAGCGCTTCCTTCGGAAACTGCATGGCCCACGGGACAGTTGTAGCGCGACCGTAGAGTTCACCATTGATGAAATTCGCACAGCGGCCGAGGAACAGGCCGACCGGCGCAACGACCGCGATGTTGTCGGCCAAGCCAACCCACGAAACACGTTGTGACCGCCCATAAAGAAACGTGGCCAAGGTTAGGCCAATCATGCCACCATGGCTCGACATTCCGCCGTCCCAGATCCGTATGATTGAAAGCGGATCCGCCAGGGTTTGGGCAGGCCGGTAGAAAAGGACAAAGCCGAACCGCCCACCGACCACAACGCCTAATGCGACGAGCAGGATGAAGTCGCCAACTTTGTCAGCCGGCAGTTCGCAGTAACGACGTTGCGCGAGCCAGCGCAGGAGAAGAAAGCCAAAAAAGAAAGCGAGCAGATAAGAAAATCCGTACCAACGAATGCCAAAGTTCTCTCCGAACTTGACCATGAACGGACTGAAATTATCGAGGTAATATGCGATCAAGCGGGAAACCTAGACCAGCCGGCGAATGATGCGGAGGAAAATCTTTCCGCGAGTCGGAGGCAATCACGACGTGAAATCACTTGTTTCATTTAGCCTACTTATCTTCGCCGCCGCCCATGCGACCGCCGCGATGCTCGATTCCGCAGCACTTCACGACGCCGCGAAATATTCGGCGACGCATCGCGGGGCATCCTTTCTTGTCATTCGGAATGGAAAGACGCTTCTCGAGCAGTATCCCGGGCGCGCTTCCGCGGATCAACCGCAGCGAATTTACAGTGGCACGAAAGCTTTCTGGAATTTGGCTGCGTTGGCGGCCGCCGAAGACAGAATTCTCGATCTCGATGCGAAGGTGGCGGACACGATCCCGACGTGGCGGAAAGATCCGCGCAAGTCACAAGTCATGATTCGGCAGCTACTCGATTTCTCCGCTGGACTCGCCCCGGGGTTCGGCTTGCAGGTAAATGAGTATGGTGATCGCGACCAGGCGGCCTTGCGTCTCCCAATCGTAGCGAAACCGGGACAGGCGTTTATCTACGGACCGGCTGCCCTGCAGGCATTTCACCAAGTCTTAAAGCAGCGATTAGGCGACGAGTCACCCACCCATTACCTTGAGCGCCGTGTTTTGCGGCGGCTCGGACTGGGCCCGCAACGATATCTTGATGATCGGGCCGGCAATCCGCTCCTCGCCGCCGGCTTTGTTCTTACGGCGCGACAATGGGCCAAGATCGGCCAGCTCGTGCTCGATCGCGGCAAGCCGGTCGTTAGGCCGGAATCGCTTGAGCAGTGTTGGCGAGGCTCAGTCGCGAATCGCGCGTTTTCGTTAGGCTGGTGGAATAACCGCGCCGCGCCGGGAGGACGGGAGTTTGATTTCGAGAACATGCTGGCCCCGAAATGGTCACGCCAGGATTGGCACGACGCTTGTCTTTGCCGGGAAGCACCGCGTGATCTGGTCGCTTGTATCGGCTCCGGCTACCAGCGCCTCTATGTCATTCCCTCGCTCGATCTTATTGTCGTTAGGCACGGCGGCGGCGGACGTTTCTCCGATGCGAAGTTTTTGCGTCTCCTGCTGGGGAAGTGAAATCGAAAGCACACCTAGGGTGCCAGGGCGTAAAATTCTACCAAGGCAACCCCAGTGCTCCCGTTCGCACCTTTTACAATTGCGGTGTAACCGAGGCCGGTGGGACTCGCGGGCAGTGTTGCGATAACGGCTGATTCCAAGTCATTCGCAGGGGGTACACCAGTGGCCATGATTTCCGCCTCCTGAGTGTCACGCCAATTGTCATTGGAGATGAGAAGGAGGCCATTACCATCGCGCAATTCCAGCGTCGGATCCTGCAACGCACCCGTTACACTATTACCCCCTAACGATGGCCCAATCGCGCGCACAATGACTTTCTGCGTGCCGTTTCCGGTCACGATAATACCGCCGATCATGACGTCGTTGCCTGTCTGGACCTGACCGCGAGTCGAAATATTAGCCAGCTTGGAATCCGCCGCCGGATCGAGGTCATAGACTTCGACTAGCGCAACACCGGTCGTGTTGTCAGCGCCCCGCATCACCGCGGTGTAACCAAGACCTACCGGAGTGGCCGGTAAGGTTGCGACAATCGCCGATTCCAGGTCATTAGTCGGCGCAACCGCGCTGGCTTCGATCTCGGGTTCCTGCGCGCTCCGCCAATTGTCGTTGAGCGCCATAAGCGCGCCGTCGGGGCCGTGCAGCTCCAGAATTGGATCTGCCAATTTGCCTGCGAGCGGCAACGAAGGTCCAATCGCCCGCACAATGACTTTTTTCGACTGTGTGCCGGTCACAACAAAACCGCCAATACTCACATTGTCGCCGGTCCCTTGAAGTACGCGCGTCGAAATATTAGCGAGACCTGTGGGTGGCGTTGGAGTCGGTGTGGGCGTAGGCGTGGCTGTTGAAGTTGGAGTGGGTGTCGCGGTTGGAGTTGGCGTCGGAGTCGAGGTCGGTGTGGGTGTGGCCGTAGGAGTTGGCGTAGAAGTCGGGGTAACTGTCGGGGTTGGGGTCGACGTCGGCGTTGGAGTCGGTGTTGCCGTCGGGGTTGGGGTTGGTGTTGCAGTTGGTGTTGGCGTTGGCGTTGGTGTCGGCGTTCCATCCGGTGCCAGTTTGAAACTCCCGATTCGCGTGCGCCAAGCGAAGCTAGCCGTCGTCGAATAATATTCGTTCGTGAACCAAAAGGTCGTGTCGTCCTCAGGATCCACGGTTAGGGCGCTGTAGTCGCCCCAGCGATTGCCACTGCCTTTCTGGCTACCGGTGCCATCGAAAAGATGGGCTTCACCTTGCGCCAGGGTGTTGACCGGATCGGTCGCGAGTCGGCCCGCATATCTGAGTTGTGGGTTGATCGTAGAGTCGGAGGCGCTGAAACCGATGGCGAGGTTGCCTTGACTATCCATGGCTGCGCTACTCAACCATCGCCAAGTAGTGTCAGGTTGATAGGTGCTTTCCTGGAAAACGGTAACTGGACCAGCCGTCACATCGCGGAGCTCAAACCAGCGGATCGCCCCCACTCCGCTCGAGCTGACAGTGAAACTGCCGACGACTGATTCGTGGTCTCCGAAGTTGCGATAGGCCAGTCGGAACATAAGGCGATCGCCGATGCCATCGAGTTTGTTCGCCGCGACCACCCCGAGCTGAGGAACACAGGCCCGTGTCCCGGGGCAGAGTGAAGTGAAGCCCGCTGCGGGCGGGTTAGCGAAAGTTGTGAACGTAGAGTTAGCTGGCGTGGCAAAGTCCACATGGAAGTGATAAGTCGTGTAATCGCCGGTATCGGGAAACTCGACGAAGGTGTTTGGTGCGCCGGCAGGCGGTAAAGTCGAGCCGTCGAGGTCGGCTGGCAGGAAAGGCGCAATGGTATCACCAAGCGGGGCGACCGGGCTGATGAAAGTGGCGGGCGTGCCATTCAGCATCGCGCTTCGATCGAACGCGAAAGGTTGCGGTCCGAGATAAGCCGTCCCCGCGGCATTAAACACGTTCATGCTCATGTAGTAGCCATCGGGCCAGACCGAGAGGTGGGGATAATCGTAGAAGTTTGAGCCAAGATGGAACCCATACCGGTTATAAGTTCCCGTGGCGTCGCTTCCGGTTGAAACAGCCACGCATTCGTCCGTGATCGGTACTCCGCCAGTCGCGGTCGCAAACTGGGAGATAATCCAGCGATCGGCCAATTGATCGTAAAGCACGATAGGATCACCCGCGCCGCCGGTCTCGCAAGCGCCGCCGAAGCCAGCCCAAAGCGACGAGATGCTGTTTGGACCAAGGACGGAGTCGCCGGTGGCTTTGTCGAACACCTGATAGCCGGCGTTGACCATTTGGACGTACTGGGTCGCACCGACCTCTCCATTGGTATCTGGGGGCGCACAGCCGCACGCGACGCCTGGAAAAACGATGCCATCGAAGCTAAGAATGGGCGCGGGAATGCTTGGCGCGAGGCGGCGCAGCATCGAGCCCCGATCAACGACCCTATCAGGGCCATCAACGTGAAAATTAGGCACGCGTGGATTCTCCGCAGCTTCCCGTTCCTGGTGGCGATCGGGACGATCGGCAGCCGCCAACGCACGCAACGAACGCGAAACGTCATTGTGATATGACTGATTGACCTGCATCCGCTGCGGTCCGAGCGGCGCGGCACACAGGGCTGACAAATTGCTTAGGATCCCGAAAGCGAGCACACGGACGATAAAGGATGGAAGTGGCTTGAAGTTCATATGCGTGACCGGTTGACGCAGCCACGGCAGGTTCAAAAGCAGGACCTATTCCGCAATTGTCACAGCCAGTGATCAACGACTTCGCCTGAATTGCCCGAATCAGCCAAGTCGTTCGGGGGCTTTCTTCGACGAGACGAAATAGATGCTCAACCCGAGAAGCGCGGTCGCCAGTCCCCAAAGGGATGGTTCGCGCGTCGAGCGATCTTCAAGCATGTGCCAAAGCATCCATCCGCTGACCAGGAGGAAGATCGCGGGTGTGATTGGATAACCCCAAGTTCGATACGGGCGCGGCAAATCCGGCCGTCGCCAGCGCAGGACAAAGACACCGAGCACGGTCAACGCAGAACAGAGCGTCAAACTGAACTGAACGTAATTGACCACTTTCTGGAATGTCGTGACCAGGATCAGCAGATTCACGATTGCGAATTGCACGAGCGTCGCGCGGATAGGAATACCGCGCCGACTGCGGTGCGCCAGCCACGAGAGAACGCGAAAATCTTCGCCCATCGTCATCGTGACCCGCGGCCCAATCCACATCATTGCGCTGACCGCCGAGACCAAACCGAGGGCAATGAAGACCGCCATCACCTTACCGCCCGCCTCACCGAAGATGTGCACGCCAGCGATCAATCCGACCTGCTGTTTCCCAACCATCTCCGCCGAGGGCGTGGTGCGCAGAAAGACGGCGTTTATTCCGAGATAAATTACCGTGACTAATAACGTTCCGAGTCCAAGAGAAAGCGGAACCGTCCGCGCCGGATTGCGCACCTCGCCTACGATGTAGGTCGAAGCGTTCCATCCCGCGTAAGCGTACATCACCCAGTAGAGACCAATCGCGAACGGTGTGCCGACGAGCAGCGTCCGATCCGCTTTGACCGGCAGAAAAGAGACGGCGGTCGCCTGTTTTACATAGAATCCGGCGGCAATGATCATCAAAATCAACGCGATCTTCAAAATGGTAGAAGCGTTTTGAAATCCGCTCCCCAGCCGCAGATCCCAGAGCAATACGAGTGTTGTTCCCCAGACCACGGCGAGGGACAAAAACAGCGGATTTAATCCGGGCACAACGCCGGCCAGATATGTGCCGAAAGGAATTGCGGCAATCGCGACTGGCGCGGCGAAACCGACGGTCGCGGAAATCCAGCCGGCCACGAAGCCGATTGATGGGTGATAAATTTCGCGCAGGAAATGATACTCGCCTCCGGAACGCGGAAGCGCTGCACCCAGCTCAGCGTAGGAAAGCGCGCCGCAAAGCGCACAGACACCGCCGATTGCCCAGAGCGCCAGGATGGCAAAACCGGTCGGCAAATCGCCCACTTGGAATCCGAGGCTGGTGAAAATGCCGGTGCCAACCATGTTGGCGACAACGATGCAGGTCGCGGTCAGGAGCGAGATCGTTCTCGGACCATGCGAAGAAGAGCCGGCTTGCACCGGCGATGATGTAGTGGCTGGGCCTTGCTCGTTCAAATGAGAAGTGAGTTCTGCTTTTTAAGAATCGTCACAGCCGCCCCCATGCCAAAAAAAAAGGGCTGCGGAATCACCGCAGCCCCGGTCTTTCGACCAATTCGCCTAACGAATTACTCCGTCGGCCCCGAACCGTGCAGCGTTTCCAACGCGTCCAGTTTCTTTTGCTGCTCGGGCGTGAGCAGTGGGCGAATCTGCGCGTGTAGTTGCTTCATGATCGGTTCGGCAGCCGTGCGCGCCTGCTGATGGATCGCTTCGAGTTGCGGTTTGACCGCGTCGACCAGGGGCTGCACCTGGGCTTTTTGCGCATCGGTCAGGTTGAGCACGTGGCTCAACATCGCGGTCATATTCGGTGGGCCGTGGTGGTGCCAGTCGGCTCCGCCGCAGTCTGGTGTTTCAGCGCCGGCGAAATGGCTCATGGCGAGCATTGCAGCGGCGGTAATAGTGCTAAGGATCAGTTTGTTCGATTTCATTTTTTTGTTGGTTGATTGCCACAGACTTCGCTGTGTCACCCTACAGACACGCCATGTTCTGGCCGGTTACATGCTTGAAGACAAAATCGCCAAATCCCCTTAAACCTGTAACCTTTCCGCGACCGGACTTGTCTTTAATCGAGATGTGGACCCGTTCCGTTATCGCCCATGCCAGATGAGAATTTTGACGAGCCGGGATGCCTTCATCGGATCGCAGCGGGCGATGAAAACGCCGTGCGCGAACTTCTCCGGCATTTCCACCCATTCGTTCTTAAGCTTGTCCGATCACATCTTCCCCGGCGAATGAGCGAAGAGGACCTGACCCAGATGATCTTCATCAAAATTTTTCAAAACCTCGACAAATACCGAGGGAAAGTTCCGCTTCAGCACTGGATTTCGCGCATCGCGGTCAACACGTGTCTGAATGAACTGCGCGCCGAAAAGCGCCGCCCGGAATGGCGGCTTTCCGATTTTGACGAGGATACGTCTGCTGCAATTGAGCGCCTGGGGCGCGTCGAGACCGATATGGCTTCACATGATGATGCCCGGATGGCGCAAGAGGTTCTCACTCAGATGCTCACCCGACTTTCGCCTGACGATCGACTCCTCATCAACCTCCTGCATCTCGAGGAACGCTCGATCGAGGAAATTCATGCCCTGACCGGCTGGAGCCGAGCGGCGATCAAAGTCCGCGCTTTCCGGGCGCGCGCGAAGCTAAAAAAAATGCTGCATCCCGCGGCGAACTTGCAGCTGGTATTTGCCTGATGAACACGAACGACCTTCTCGCCCGCATCTTTTCGCTCGCGCGCAGCGCGCCGCCGCCGCCTCCTCCGCCTAACGAAATGCCTTTTGGTCTTGAGACCGCGATACTCGCCCATTGGCGCGAAGCGTCCGCGAAGAAGGACGGCAGCGCGGGTCTGCTGCGCGGAATGCGTTGGGCCGCCTTAACCGCATGCGCCATCGCTCTTCTTGCTGCGACATTGAAGAAAGACGAACTGGCCGCGTTCCAAAATCGTTTCGACCCTGAAACGCGCGTCGCCGATTCCGCGATCAGCGCCGGTTTTGATTATGAATAGGGCTATGTCCGGCAAAGTCATTCTCTACGCCGCGCTTATCTTCCTTGCCGGCGCCGCCACTGGAGCGCTCGTTGCTCCGATGATCGGTCGCACTTTCATGCGGCCACCTCGACCTGATCAGATGTCTCGCCACATGCTCGAACACTTGGAATCGCGGCTTCATCTGACGCCTGAACAGACCGCGAAAGTCAAACCGTTGGTTGAGAAAACGGGGGCTGACATGGAAACGATTCATCGGGAAACAATGAAACGCGTGGTGGCGCGCCTTCGTCAGAGTCACGTCGAGATTTCGTCTCTCCTTACTCCCGAACAACGAGTGGAGTTGGACAAGATGGAAGCGGAACACCGAAAACACTTCCGACATGAACACGTGATCATTGGGCACCCGGGCGGACCACCGCCAGAGCCGGAATGAGTCCGACTGCATTTTTCAAAACGAATAAACGAGGGATTGGCATCGTCCCTTCCATTCAAAGGATATCATTATGAAAAGTTGGCTCATTCTCTTGCTTGGCTTGGTCACGTTGCTCAGCGCCTGTGCGCCTGCGCCTTACTACGGTCCTGCCGCGCCTCCACCGGGTGTAGTCGTCGCAGTCGAAGACCGTCCCTATTACGTTCGCGGGCCTTATTACATTGAACACGGCCACCGTTGGGTATGGGTCGGCGGCCACTGGGGCCATCGCCACGGACGGCGTGTTTGGATTCACGGTCATTACGCCGTGCGCTAGTTGGGTCGCGATCAGGACGGCGAGGTGCCGCCTGCGGCCCTGCGGATTGGACTGGCACCAAAGCTCTAAGTCGAACTCGACTGGTTAAACCAGTCGAGTTCACAGAAACGTCAAGAAAGAAGGCGGACCCGATTTTGAGGCTACACGGTTGTAGTACGGAGGTCTTCCCGAAGTCTCGATGGCGCCTATGGGCGCTAGACGGAACAGACGAAGCTCCGCGCCCCGTCACAGCTGCCATTTTTTCGGCAGCTTCTGCTTCAGCGTTTCGACCTGCTCGAAAAGGTCTCCCATCTTCTTGACCCGGGCGAGAGTCTGGTCGCAGCGAAAAACCAATTTCTGGGCTTTTTTACTCTTCAGCGTCTCCGCGACCTCATCCCAAGTCACCGGCGTAGACACCGTCGGTTTCTCTTTTGCGCGCACCGAATAGACGCAGATCGTTGTCTTGTGCTCATCGTTCTGACTCCAATCGACGAATATCTTTCCCTTGCGAAGCGCCTTCGCCATTTTCGAAACAACCAGCTCTGGATGCGCGCGCTCGAGATGTTCGGCGAGGGCGTGCGATAGTTCTTTTGTCTGGTCGTAAGTTACCGCCGTGTTGAGCGGGACATAGACTTGCAATCCTTTCGAGCCGGAGGTCTTGGCCCAGCTCTGCAATTTCATCCCTTCAAGTATTTCCCGCAGCCAAAGTCCAACTTGGCAGCATTGCACGATGTCCGCTGGTGGCCCCGGATCGAGATCGAAAACCATCATCGTTGGCCGTGCGACATCCTTTTTTCGCGAAAGCGAAGTATGCAATTCAATGTCAGCGAGGTTCGCGGCCCAAACGAGTGTGGGTAAGTCTTGCGCGAGGCAATAGTGCATCTCGCGTTGGTTGCCTTCACTCCAGACCTTTGCGGTCTGCACCCACTTCGGCCGATGAGCCGGGCAATTTTTCTCGTAGAAGAATTCGCCTTCAACGCCATCGGGGTAGCGCTTCATCGTCAGTGGCCGATCCTTCAGGTGCGGCAAGAGAACGCCGGCAATCTGGATGTAATAATGGATCAGGTCGCCCTTGGTGAAGCCGTCCTTCGGATAGAGAACCTTCTCGAGGTTGGAAACCATGAGGGTCCGGTCTTCGACGATCAATTCGGTTTTCTTGCTCATCGTTTAACCTTCGGCTTAAGAGAAGAATCGTTCCGGAGAGAGCATTGGCTGGGGTTGGCAAATGCGTCCGACGCAATGTTCCCAGGTTTCGTGTCCGCTCAAAATCAGGATTTCGACTCGCAGAAAATAGATTGGCACTTCCGGAGCGGGAAGGCGCGGGAAACGGACGGCATCTTTTTCTGTCGTTATGATCATGTCGACATCACGGCGCAGGCAGCGATTGATGAAACTCTGCAGTTCACCTTCGCTATAACGATGATGGTCGGTGAAGCGCTTGGCTAACTCGATCTTGGCGCCCAGTTTGCGCAGACCGTCCTCAAAACTTTCCGGCGCAGCGATGCCGCAGAAGGAACCAATGTAGGTGTCGTTAAGGCGGTTGAGCGGTACTTGCTCACCGGTGTAAACATCCTGGAGATAGAGAGGCTGATGCGCGCACTCGATGATTTCAGCGGTGCGGTTGTAACGCCGGATGCGCGCGATCAATTCATCGTTAGGCTCGCTCGTGCTCTTGGTGATGAAAATGTAACTGGCGCGGCGAAGATTGCGCGGTGGCTCGCGCAGCGTGCCGCGGGGAAGAAGAAACTCATTTCCAAACGGCGCCTGACGATCGATCAGGACAATGTCGAGCCGATGTTTGAGATGCAGATACTGAAGGCCATCATCGAGCAAAAGAGTGTCGGCCTTCATCTCACGAATCGCATAGAGCCCGCTCTTCACCCGATCCTTGTCCACCAGCACGATCACGTCCTTGAGGTTGTTCGCCAGCATGTAAGGCTCGTCCCCGGCCGTGAGCGAATCGAGCAGCAGCGATTGTCCGTCGGAAACAATCCGCGGCGGATCCGGCGCGACCCCGCGAATGCGATCAAGCAAGGTGCGTTTGGAAGGTTTCGCTACACTCTTATATCCGCGACTTAAAATGGCCACGCGACGGCCGCCCACCTGCAGGGCACGAGCAAATTTTTCCACCACCGGCGTCTTGCCGGTTCCGCCGACGGTAAGATTACCGATGCTAATGACGAGGCAGCCGAGCGCTCGCTCCCGCAAAACGCGCTTGCGATAAAGGAACAAGCGCAGTTGAACGAGCCGGGCATAGACTAACGAGAGAAGATAAAGAACGCCTCGAAGCAACGTGGCCCGCGGACCGTGGCGACGTCCGAGAATGACGTCGATCGCGAACTGCTCGAGATTTTCAAGCCACCGGCGCATCGGAATTTAGAACGCTCACAACGATTTGGGCGCCGTCATTGTCGGCGCGGATAATGCGGATTTCGGCGTCATCCAAACCGGAAGCTTCGCGCATCGCGTTCGCCACCTCCTCCGGCGAACGGAGCGTCACACAGGCGACGGTTGAGCCAGAGCCACTTAGAAAACCTCCCAGGGCGCCCGCCTTCTCACCCGCGGCGATGACTCGTTCGAGGAATGGAACAAACTGTGCTCGAAAAGGCTGGTGCAAATGGTCGCGCCACATTCCGCGCAGATTCTCATAACAACCGCTCGCAAAGGCCGCCGTGATGGCACAGGCATTTGCGCAGGACTCCACCGCCCGCAGCCGATCAATTTCGTTAGGCAAAACACTTCGCGCTTCTGCCGTTTTCACCTCGAAGGCGGGAATCAGCAGGATAAAATGAAGACGCGGATCGACCGGGAATTTCTGATGACGATTATGGCGCGCGACCACGAAACCACCGAATTCAGCCGGAGCCGCATTGTCAGGGTGTCCTTCCAGCTCGGCGCAGAGCCCAAAAATCTGAGCGCGTTTGAGCGGACTATCGAGCAAAGCGTTCAATGCGTGGAGCACACCGAGCCGGACCGTCACGCTGCTCCCAAGCCCGCGAGAGCGCGGCACTTCTCCTTGAACCGCGCAAAAGAAAGCGAATGGCTCGCAATCCGCGGCTTGAAAAAATTGACGCGCCGCCTGACGCGCCATCGCGCCGGCTTCGATCTCGCTCGCCCGGCTCACTGTGACGAAGTTATAAAGTCGCAAAGCCACTCCGAGGCAATCGAAACCGGGGCCAAGATTCGACGTCGTGGCTGGAACGCGCACCGTGATCTGTTGCTTTTTCAAAGGGAATCGGCCGAAAATGCCAGAAAGCGAGATATGGCCGCTCTGATTCTAACGTGGCCGCAGTCAGCAGCAAGACGCAGCGAGGTATGATCGACTGGATCGACTTCGGATTGGTTCGCGATTTTGCGGATGAGAAAACCGATGGCTATCGGCTCTGCACGAAATCGGATGCCTGGGCGGAGCGTTTCGGGGCCGACATTCTTGTTTCTTACAAAGTCGAAGCCGCGCGCGATCGAATTCTGCGTGAATTGGAAGAATGGACCCGGCTTTCTAACCTGATGATAGCGCGGGTGTTCGCGCGTTATCTGCCGAAGAAAAACGCGGAGCGCGAGGCACCGAAATTGATTGCAGGTGACGCCAGCGCGCCGCTTGCCGGCACGACCATGGAGCGCGGCGTCGGCTACGGATTAGATTTCGGCGCTGGATATTCCGTAGGTTTCTTCCTCGACCAACGCGAGAACCGCCAAGTCGTTAGGCGGGCGGCTCCGCGGCGTCTGCTCAATTGTTTCGCTTATACCTGCTCTTTCTCGGTCGTCGCCGGCCTCGCCGGAGCGCAAACGCTCAGCATCGATCTTTCCCGCAAATCTCTCGCCCGCGGAATGGACAACTTCGTCCGCAATCGCCTCGCCACCGACGGCCATCGCTTCCTCGCCGATGATGTCTTCGCTGTTCTGCCGCGGCTGGCGCGGAAGGGCGAGCGTTTCGATGTAATTATCCTGGACCCTCCTACGTTTTCCCGATCCCGGACAGGAAAAGCGTGGCAGGTGGAGCACGATTTCGAGCGATTGCTCATGAGCGCGCTCGAAGTGGCTGAACGGGATGCCAAGATCCTGCTTTCCACCAATTGCACTCGCCTCGACGAGCGTGCTCTCGAGGTAATGGCCAGGTTTTGCCTGAAGGCCACCCGGCGGGCTGGGACGTTGGTGCCCTCTCTGCGACTGCCTGACTTTCCTCCAGGCGCGGCTGCACGGTCGCTTTGGGCGATTCTGCGTTAAGTAATTTCGGACGCGCAAAATGCCAGCAGCATGCGAAGATTAGGGCATATGGATAGTCAACAAATGACCGGTGCGCGGGGAGATATTGCCGAACAGGGACTCCGTTACACGAAGGAACAATGGGACCAGGTCCTTACGCAGACCGAAGACTTTGTTCGTTCCAACCCGACACGAGCTCTCCTTTACGGTGTTGGCGCGGGATTTATCCTCAATCGGTTGCCTATCTTTCGGATCTTCGGGGTATTCGTGCGGTTGGTCCTTTTCGCCCTCAAACCTGCTCTCCTGATTTACGGGGCAAGCAAGGTTTATCAGATGGCGAAGGAACCTGAATAGTCGTCAGGCAGAAACGATTCCTCAGCTCCGGACGCTTCCGGTCCACCAACTTTCTCTCAGCGATCGAGAGTGAAGCCTACTTTGATCGTCACCTGCCAGTGATCGATCTTATTTTTCTCGATGTGCCCGCGGGTTTCGACCACCTCAAACCAGCGCATGTTGCGCATCGTTTTGCCAGCCCGGCTGATCGCATTCTGCACTGCATCGTCGATGCTCTTCTTCGATGAACCAACCAGCTCCAGCTTCTTGTAAATGTGCTCCTTCATCTCGAAAAATCGGCGGGTGGACCTGGAACTCAAATGCAAATGCGCGTTTGCCTGACAGATTCCGCGGCTCACGAACTTTACATTGAGCCTCTCCCACCCGCTTGTTAGGCTGACCTCCTTTCATGGAAAAAAATATCGAGTCCCATCTCAAGGAAACTCGCGTCTTTAAGCCGGCACGCGCGTTCGCAAAAAATGCTCGCATTGGGAGCCTCGAGCAGTATCGCCGGATGTATCGAGAATCGATCCGGACGCCCGAAAAATTTTGGGCGAGAGAGGCGCGAGAGCTGATCTGGCAGCAATCGTGGAAGAAGGTCCTCGACTGGAAACCACCGTTCGCCAAATGGTTTGTTGGCGGGAAGCTCAACGTGGCCGAAAACTGCCTCGACCGGCACTTGCAGGGTCCGCGCCGCAATAAGGCTGCCATTATTTGGGAAGGCGAGCCCGGCGATAAGCGCATTCTCACCTACCAACAACTACACCGCGAAGTCTGTCGGTTTGCCAATGTTCTTAAGCGCAATCAGGTCCGCAAAGGCGAGCGCGTCATCATCTATCTGCCGACAATTCCGGAGGCGTCGATCGCGATGCTCGCCTGCGCGCGAATCGGCGCGATTCACTCGGTTGTGTTTGGCGGATTCAGCGCCGACAGCATCCGCGATCGCATCGTCGATTGCGGCGCCACGACAGTCATCACGGCCGACGGCGGTTATAGGCGCGGAGCGATTGTCCCGCTCAAGCAGAACGTCGACCAGGCGCTTCAAGGCCAGACAACAGTTCGGCGAGTCATCGTCTTTCGCCGGGCCGGCAACGACATTCATATCGAGGAAGGGCGCGACGTCTGGTGGCATCGGGAACTCGAGTACGTCACTGCGAAATGTCCGGCCGTCGCGCTCGACAGCGAGCATCCGCTTTACATCCTTTACACGAGCGGTTCGACCGGAAAACCGAAAGGAATCCTGCACACGAGCGGCGGTTATCTCGTCGGCATCTATTCGACCGCGAAATATGTTTTCGATCTGCGTGAAGACGACATTTATTGGTGCACGGCTGATGTCGGTTGGGTCACAGGGCACAGTTATGTTATCTACGGTCCGCTCGCCGCCGGCGCGACCACAGTCATGTATGAAGGAGCGCCCAACTGGCCAGAGCCGGACCGTTTTTGGCGAATCATCGAGGAATACGCCGTCAGCATTCTCTATACGGCACCGACCGCAATCCGCGCTTTCATTCGCTGGGGCGACAAGTGGATCAAAAAACACGATCTCTCCTCGCTGCGATTGTTAGGCTCAGTTGGCGAACCGATTAATCCTGAGGCCTGGATCTGGTATCATGACAAGATTGGCGGCGGCCGTTGTCCAATCGTCGACACCTGGTGGCAGACGGAGACCGGCGCAATCATGATCGCTCCACTGCCGGGCGCGATTCCGACCAAGCCTGGCAGCGCGACCCTGCCCTTCTTTGGCGTCGATCCCGCGGTTGTGGACGCCGAGGGCAAGGAAGTCCCGGCGAACGTTGGCGGGAAATTGATTGTCCGCCGGCCGTGGCCGTCGATGCTGCGAAGCATTTATGGTGATAAGCCACGCTACAAAAAACAATACTGGAGCGAGTACAAGGGGAAATACCTAACAGGCGACGGCGCGCGCCGGGACAAGGACGGATATTTTTGGATTGTCGGCCGGATCGATGATGTGCTCAACGTTGCCGGACATCGTCTTGGCACTTCTGAAATCGAAAGCGCCCTCGTTAGTCATGCCAAAGTCGCAGAAGCGGCGGCGGTGGGACGGCCAGATGAACTCAAGGGCCAGGGCGTGGTGGTTTTCGTCACCCTCAAAGGCGGCATCAATCCGACGCCGAGCCTGAAAGAGGAATTGCGCGACCATGTTGGCGTCCATATCGGTGCCATTGCGAAGCCGGATGAAGTGCGTTTCGCTGAGGCGCTGCCAAAAACGCGCAGCGGAAAAATCATGCGCCGTTTGTTGAAGGAAATCGCCGGCGGCAAAACGATCACCGGTGATACCACCACGCTGGAAGATTTCAGTGTTCTAGCCAAGCTAAGTAGCGGCGAAGAGTGAACGCGAGACTGAGCAGCGCTTTCGGTTAAAGTCCACCGTGAGTTTCATCCGTACTGGATTTCGCGAACTGGCGTTGAAAGCGCGGCGCCAGCGGACGCGGTTTGCCCTCAAGCACGAGAAACGTGTGCTGCAAAAAGCGGAGATTGCCCTGGGCCGCGAAGGCACGGCGGAAGCGGCCAACTTTCCTGAAGTTCGCAGTGAAATTGTGGCCCTCAAAAAACTCGAACAGGAGCAGAAGGAGGTCGCTGTCCGGATCACCAAGATCGAGGAAGCGCTAAAGGAAATCGAAAAACAGCGACAGGAAAATTCCCGTGAACAAGGGATCGCTCTCGCCAAGCTCGAAGAATGGAAGCGTCCGCTGGTTGAACGTCGCAACAACGCCGCTCTTGCGGTTCAGCGCTGCGACAAAGAGCTGGCCACGGTGGAGCTGCGCATTCAGGAGAGCGAAGCCGCCGACCGCGAGCTGATGAAAACGCTCTCCATTCTGGAGGCGACTCAGCCGGCGCCGCCGGACCTGCAACTTCAAATGGAACGGATCGCGGCGGAACGCGCCCGAATCCCGCGAGAAAGAGCGGAGATGATTCAGGCGCGCCTCGGGAGCGCGGAGGCATGTCGGGCGGCCAAAGCCAAACTGACCGCGGAGGAGGAACTGATCGCGCAAGCGGACAAAAACATCGCGAAGACTCGTGGCGAATTTGAGTCGCGTGATCGCACGCTGAGCGAAAGCAGTCGCACGCAGGATGAGGAAGTGAAGCAGGCGCGCCAGCAACATCAAAGCGTCGAGGAGAAAAAGAATCCGGCCTACCTCAATATCGGCCGCCATCTCGCCTCGCAGGGTATCGCGCCGCCGAATGCAGCGCACCTGCTCGACAACGTGAAGCATCATCGCGCCGCCGTCGATCGCCACCAGAAGCATAAGGAGTCACTCGCCACGCTCTCGGCTAAGATCGACAAACAAGAGCTGCGCAAATTTTACTTCACGGTTTTCTCCGTCCTTGCCCTTCTCTCAATCATTCTGCCACTCGTTTCGCAATCGCCTCCCAAGCGAGATTGGCTCCCGCAGTCGACCGTCGCTATCGTTGCTTTTGATATCGATCAATTCAACAAAGGCCCCCTCGCCGTTCGCTGGCGTAAGGAACAACCCGATGTCTGGCAACAAGTCGCCGGCGGTTTGCTCAGCACAGCCGTGCGCGCGCCCGCGATCCGTCTCGCTCAGGACGTTGGGCGTGTGACGCGAGCGCTCACCATCCGGGAGGGCGAACCGCAGAAGGAATACGTCCTGCTCGAAACGCGGGCCGCGCTCGCGCCGGTCCTTCGCAAGATTACGGCCGACACGAACTTCACCAAGAAAACTGTGAGCGGTCTCGTGATTTGGCAGGGCGCAAATGTGACGGTCGCTCGGGTCGGACCAAAAACGCTCGCGGTTGGTTCGTCGGACGAGGTCAATCACATGGTCGAGGTGCGTCTCGGGGTTCGGCCCGATCTGAAAATCGACGATCCGCTGCTGCAGCGGTTCCAGGAACTCGACGCGAATAGCGCGCTTCGCCTGGTGGCGCGGACGCCGACCGATCTGACGACTCTCTTTGCTCCCATCTTGCCCGCAGAATTCCTTAGGGCAACGAAGTTGTTCGGTCTGGAATTGAACCTGACTGTCCCCGGCAAGGCGCGTTTGCTCGTTCGTGCGGTTGATTCGGCCAAAGCCAAGGACCTGGCTGCGGGCTTGCAAAAGGAGACAGCTCGATGGCTGACGATCCCCAACTCTGATTTCGCCCTCACGACCCAATCACCCAAGGTCGAACAAAAGAACGAAGATCTCGTCGTTCAGTTTGAGATCCCGGAAGGTGCGGCGCGGCTGCTTCTGCAACGTCTCGCGCGAATCCAGCCGGCGCCAGCGCCGTGAAAAGGCTTAGTGGACAAACGAGCGGAGCTTTTTTCACCGCTCTTCTTATCCTCGGCGCGTTCGCCGCCAGCGCGGAACCGCGTTACGACAATCTCGTTGACGTTAAATCCGTCGATCCCACCATAGTGGTCGAGTTGCGCTATGGCACGCCACGCAATCTCACCGGCCGTGCTCTCTACCCGCCGGAAACGCCCGCGCTCGTTAGGCCAGCCGTCGCGGAGCGGTTGGTCAGAGCGCAAAGGTATCTGCGCCCTCTCGGCTACCGACTCAAAATCTGGGATGCGTATCGGCCAATGGCGGTCCAAATGGAACTCTGGCGAGCTACTAAAAAAGCCGAGTTTGTGGCCGACCCACTCGAAGGCGATGGCTCGCTCCACACCTGGGGTGTAGCGGTCGACGTGACGCTCGCCGATTCCAAAGGACGCGAAATCGCAATGCCGACTGGGTTTGATGAATTCACGCCGGCCGCAAGATTGCGCTACTCAGGCGACGACCCGGCTATAAAAATGCATATCAAGGCTCTCCGCGATGCCATGCACAAGGGAGGTTTCGTCGGTGAGGTCAACGAATGGTGGCATTTTGTCGCATCAGATTGGAAAAAATACGCGCCCATTCGTGAAGCCAGGAAAATCTCAGACTAGGAGGTGTCCGAAGCCCTTGCGAGAGGTATTATGTTGAGCGAAAGGGACCGAACGCGATTCGGAGAATGCATTCCTTTCAACTCCGTTACGGTTTCAGATTGGACACCTGACAGTCTGGGAAGTTTCTAGAACGCACCATGCTCGCCTCACTTAGCCAGGATCTTAGTCAACCGGAATACATTCATGTCTTGATCAACCCGCTGCCGGTCTACGGACTGGCGATGGGCATCATCGCGCTCATCATCGCCCTTGTTCAGCGCAGTCGCACAGCGCAGATCGCGGGTCTCGCGCTCATTTTTCTGAGCGGGGCGATTGCATGGCCAGTCGTACATTATGGCGAGGAAGGATACGACCGCGTTCTAGCCATGGCGGACGATCAAGGCGAGGCATGGTTGAAAGCGCACGAACATCGTGCGGATCAGCTCGCCTGGACCCTCTACGTCCTCGCCGGTATCGCAGCCGTCGCAATCCTCGCGCCGTTTAAATGGCCGAAAGCGGGGACTGGTCTTGCCATCTTGACGCTCGCGCTGTCTTTAGTTGTCCTGGGAATCAGCGGATATATCGCTCAAGCTGGGGGCAAAGTTCGTCACCGCGAATTTCGAAGCGAACCGGCGCCTTCTGTCCCGCCTGAACCGGATGAGAATTAGGACTCAACTCATCCCAAACCTTCTCCTTCTGAACGCAGCCAAGCCGTAGCGACGTGCGGGTCGACATCATCACTCTCTTTCCTGAAATCTGCCGAATCCCGTTAGGCGAAAGCATGATGGGGCGCGCGCAGGAAACTGGCGCCCTCGATCTGCACGTTCACAATTTGCGGACTTGGACAACCGATCGCCATCATGTGGTGGATGATTCGCCTTTCGGCGGAGGCCAAGGGATGGTGATGAAGCCGGAGCCGATCTTCGCCGCGGTTGAATCGCTTCGCACCGAAGCAAGCACAGTCGTGCTGATGAGCCCGCAAGGCCATCGCTTCGCGCAGCCGCAGGCCCGCGAATTCTCGGTGAAGGAACATCTTATCATCGTGTGTGGGCATTACGAAGGCGTCGATCACCGCGTCATCGAGCATCTGATCGATATCGAAATTTCGATCGGTGATTACGTCTTAACGAATGGCGCGATAGCCGCCGTTGTGTTCGTGGACGCAATCGTTAGGCTGCTTCCGGGCGTGCTCGGGCATGAGCAATCCGCCCTCGATGACAGCTTCAGCGGTGGACTACTCGAAGCGCCGCATTACACCCGCCCGGCCGAGTTTCGCGGCTGGAAGGTTCCCGATATCCTACTTTCGGGCCATCATGCCGAAATCGCGGCCTGGCGAAAACGCGAAGCAGAGCGCCGCACCCGTCAGAATCGGCCCGACCTTCTGCCCTGAGGCTTTTCGCTTTCTGATTGCCCGCTGAAACGGACTCCGAGTATTCATCTTGGCATGGTTCGTTTCACTCTCATCGTCCTTGCCGCCCTTCTTTGCCTAACGAAGAGTCGAGCTGAGAAAGTCGCGCTCACCGGCGCCACCGTCATTAACCCGGCCGACGGCAAGACGATCGCGCACGCCGTGCTGTTGACAGATGGCGATCGAATTGCCGCGGTCGGATCGGCTGATGACGTTCAGCTCCCGGCGCAGGTTCGACGGATCGATTGCAGCGGGAAATTCATCCTCCCGGGTTACATCGATACGCATGTTCACTTCTTCCAATCCGCCGATGTCTTCACTCGACCAGACGTAGTCGATCTAACCAGCGTCCGCCCCTACAAGGAAGAGGGCGCGTGGATCAAATCGCATCTCGACGACACTTTCGCCCGCTATCTGCGGAGTGGAATCACGAGCGTGATCGATGTCGGTGGGCCGATGTGGAACTTTGAGGTCCGCAGGCGCGCAAACTCCACCGCCAAAGCGCCGCGCGTCGCTGTTGCCGGTCCGCTCATATCGAGCGTCGCGCGGCCGGAGTTGGATCTTGGTGATCCGCCCATTGTGAAGATCGAGACACCGGAGCAAGGTCGCGAGTTCGTGCGCAAGCTCGCCACGCAGCAGCCGGATTACGTCAAGATTTGGTACATCGTCCCGCCGCCTTCCCCTGCTCCATCACCGGGAGCATCGCCTGCCGCGGGTCAAAGTGACGCCGAACGCGCCGCCATTTTCCGCCCTGTCGTCCACGCGGTCATCGAAGAAAGCCATGCCCGCAAATTGCGCGTCGCGGTTCACGCCACCGAATTGGAAGCGGCGCGTGCCGCGGTTGAGGAAGGCGCCGATTTGCTTGTGCACAGTGTGACGGATAAGCCGGTTGACGAGGCGTTCGTTAGGCTAATGCAGTCACATGGCACGATGCTGACGCCCACTCTGGTTGTGTTCGAGCGCTACGGCCGAACCTTTGTTCACCAGCTCAATTTTACTTCGGAGGAAAAGGCCTGGGGCAACCCGGAAGTAATCGCCACTCTCGATGTCACGAAATTACCGGCAGACAAAGTGCCCGAGCGAATCAAAGGCGCGCTCGCCCAACCCGCTGCGGTCCTCGACCGGATTCAAGAAACCTACGATATCGCACTCAAGAATTTGAAAACACTGGAAGACGCCGGAATTCCAATCGCAGCCGGCACCGATGCCGGAAACATCGGCACAATCCATGGTCCGGCGCTCTTTCGCGAATTCCAACTCATGAAACAAGCTGGCCTAACGAACGAGCAGATCCTGCGCAGCGCGACTGTAACCGCCGCCAAGGCGTTCGGCGGAACGACCGGCGCAAAGATAGGGACGATCGCACCTGCTCAATTCGCCGATCTTGTCATCCTGAATTCCAATCCGCTGGAGGACATAGCGCACGCCTCGGACATTCAGATGGTCATAAAGAACGGGATCGTTTATCCAGTCGATTCGATTATCTCGAAATAGACCAACGAATCCCCACCCCGGATCGCATCTGATCGAGAACGTTGTAGGCCGTCTCTCCCGACACGACGTCCCGCGGCTCACCTTAAGTTCAGAGCTTTCCAGTGACTTCTATGTTTGGCGGTCGAGAAGCAGTTCCGCGATGTCGAGCACTTTGACGTTCTCGCCTCCTTCGGTGCCAGCCATGCCGTCGCTCATCATGTTCAGACAAAACGGGCAACCAGTTGCCAGAGTCTTCGCACCTGTGGCGATCGCTTCCTGCGCTCGCAGGTTGGAGACGCGCTGGGCGGGAGGTTCTTCAAACCACATTCGTCCCCCACCCGCTCCACAGCAGAAAGTCTTCTTTCCGCAGCGGGGCATCTCGCGGAATTGCTCGTCTTCCGATGATCTCAGCACGGCTCTGGTGGCCTCAGTTTCCCCATTGACGCGCGCCAGGTAACAAGGGTCATGCAACGTAATCGGCCCGCCGTTGGCCGAAGCTTTATTCGTTAGGCGACCCGCCGCGATCAGCTCCGCCAGGAGCGCAGAGTGATGTTGAACCTCATACTGGCCACCGAATTGCGGATACTCGTTCTTGAGCGTGTTGTGACAATGCGGACACGGAGTCACGATTTTCTTCGCCCTGCGCCGGCCTAACGTATCGATGTTCGCCTGCGCGCGCTCCTGGAAAAGAAATTCATCACCGATGCGCCGGGCCGGATCGCCAGTGCAGGTTTCCTCCTTCCCAAGCACCGCGAAATTCACACCGGCTTTTTTCAGTAACTGCGCTGTCGCGCGCGCGACTTTCTGCGCCCGTGGATCGAACGAAGCCGCGCAACCGACCCAAAAGAGATATTCGAAACCGGGATTCGATTCGACAGTTGGAACATCAAGACCTTCGGCCCAGGCAAGCCGATCCGCGTTGGGACGACCATAGGGATTCGATTGATTGCCGATTTGCTGAAGCGTTTTTGCCGGAGGACCTGAAAGCTTGCCCTCGCCGATCAAATCCCGCCGCATGTCGCTGATCAAATCGACATGTCCGATCAAAACCGGACACTCCTGCACGCAAGCCTGGCACATGGTGCAGGACCAGAGGGTTTCGTCGCGGATGGTTTGATGGACGTCTCCTCCGCCTAACGACATCAGCCGGCGCAAATCAACCACGACCGCCTTCGGCGAAAGTGGCTTACCGGAAGCAGTCGCCGGGCAGGCGTCTTCGCAACGCCCACATTCCATGCAGGCATCGAGACTTAGTAACTGCTGGCGATTAAAATCCTTAAGATCGTGGACACCAGTGCGGCCGGTTTCTTCGACTTCCTCCATCGTTAGGGGAACGAGCTGACCCATGGGGCGATCCGGACGGGTGGCGATGTTCAAAGGGCCAGTGCTGACATGGAGAAACCGATTCAGCGGGATACTGGCAAAAAAACCCGCGACCAAAATGGTATGCACCCACCAAGCTGCGAGATGCATTGTCCTCGCGGTCTCGACGTCAACGCCGCGCAAGAGCGTGGTGTCGATCAGCCAACCGACGGTGGACCAGTGAGCAAGCCAGGGTTGCACCTGTGTGTAATGCATCCGAAGCGCTTCCACCACGAAGCCGGTCAAACCGAGAGCGAGAAGAACACTAAGGAGCCACCAGTCTCGCCAGTTGTGGCCCAGGCTCGGTTTACGCGCGAAAGCGCGGCGATACATCGCGAGAAGACAGCCGACGCAGAATGCGACGCCGAAGATGTCCATCGTCAGCTCGTAAATCAGATAATACCAGCCGTGATGAAAGTAGTAAGGGCCGTCGTCGGCTATCGCCAACAGCGTGGTGCCGATAGTTAAAACAACGAAGCCACTGAAGAGTAGAAGGTGAAGAACGGCGCCAAGCGATTTCTTGTGCACGCGTTTCTGCGCCAGCGCGTAAACCGTGAGTCGTTGCAGCCAGAGACGCCAACTTTTTTCAAATCCGCCAGGCCGCCCCTGGCGCCATTGTCGGACGTGGTTAAGAAGCTGCCACCCGAGTACGGCGAGGCTCGCCGCGATCATGGCGAAGAACACCACGCGCATCCAAACCGCGATGTTTCCCCAGACTTCGCGCGTGGTGCTATCCACGTCGAACGCGATCATCGGCGAGACCATTGCTTCTCAGCTCTGGCGAATCGATTCGATAAGCTGCGGAACGACCTGATGCAGGTCGCCGACCAAACCGTAGGTCGCCATCTGGAAAATAGGCGCGTCGGGATCCTTGTTGATCGCGACAATGACGCGTGAATCCTTGATCCCCGCGAGGTGCTGGATCGCACCGGAAACACCTACAGCGATGTAGAGGTCGGGAGCTATCACTTTGCCAGTCTGGCCGATCTGATAATCGTTAGGCGCCATTCCCGCATCAACCGCCGCACGGGTCGCACCAACGGCGCCGCCCAAGGCATTGGCCAGTCCGCCGACCAAACGTTCAAAGGTCTCAGGATCTTTCAGCGGCCGTCCCCCGCCAACGACGACGCGGGCTTCCGTTAGATCGGGCCGGTCTGAAACGCGTTCTTCCCGCGAGACAAACTGCATGCCATTAGGCAACGCAGTTGCGTCGAATTCGAACTTCTGCACCGGACAAGCTTGTGCGTCCTTCGTTGGTGCGGCGAATGCGGTGGCTCGAGCGGTAAGGACGAGTCGCTCGCCGGCAACTTTAACCGTCGCAAGCATGCTACCCGCGTTGACTGGTCGGCGGAATGCGATCCCGCCTTCCACTTGTTCAACCGCGAGCACGTCGGTCAACATCGGCGCATCGAGGAGGGCAGCGGTGCGCGGCAGAATGTCTTTGCTGAAAGTCGAGGAAGCGCCGAGCAGCGTTTTCGCGCCCTCTTGACGCATCACATCCGCAATCACGCTGGCGTAACGATCGGCCAGAGGTTCGGCCAGAGCCGAATGATCGGCCACGATAACGGACGTTGCGCCGTAGGAAACAAGTGAGGCCGCGACTTGGTCCAGGCCGTGTCCGAGCACGAGCACCGCAAAGTCGCCGCTTAATTGCTTTGCGAGACTGATCGCGTGGAGCGATGGCCGCTTCACTTCCTGCCGATCAAGTTCAATCAGGACAACGTTCTGCGCCATGGTCACAGCACCTTCGCTTCTTCTTTCAACTTGGTCATCAATTCTTCAACCGACTCGACCCGGACTCCCCCGGCGCGTTTGGGCGGACGCGATGTCGATAGAGTTGTTGTCAGTGGCTGCACAGTCACACCAAGTTGTTCGCAAGTCAGAACTTCGATCGGTCTTTTGCGCGCTTTCATCAGACCGGGGAGCGAAACATAGCGCGGTTCATTCAGTCGCAGATCGGTCGTGACAATCGCGGGCAAAGAAATCGCAATCACTTCGATGCCGCCATCGGTTTCGCGCGAACATTGCGCGCGCGTCTTGTTCTCCTGGAATTCAATCTTCGAGATAAACGTCGCCTGCGGCCAGCCTAACAATCCCGCCAGCATTTGTCCGACCTGATTCGAGTCGTCATCGACCGCTTGCTTGCCCATGAGCACGAGCTGCGGCGCTTCTTTCTCGACCAACACCCGCAGAATGCGCGCGACGGCGTAAGGATCGAGCGAACGCGAATCGTCAACTCGCAGCGCGCGATCGACTCCCATCGCCAGCGCCGAGCGAATCTGCTCGTCGACGGCCGGCGCGCCAATCGTTACCGCCGTGATTTCCGTCGCATCTCCGCGTTCGCGAATACGGAGCGCTTCTTCGATCGCGATCTCGTCGAAAGGGTTAATGACCGACTTGGCCGCTTCGCCCGGGCCAGCGTACGGGTCCGGCACGCTCTTGAAAGGAACGAGGATCTTCATTTCCTCACAATCCGATGAGTGAGGCGATGATATTGCGTTGGATCTCGCTCGTCCCGGAGTAGAGCTTGCTGGCAATCGAATCGCGCAGTTCGCGTTCCATTTCGTACTCGACCATGTAGCCGTAGCCGCCGTGGACCTGGATCGCGTCTTCGCAGCACCTCACCCAGTTTTCGCTGATCTCGAGCTTCGCCATCGCCGCTTCCAGGTAAACAGAGCTGCGATGTCCTGCGGCCCACGCGCATTTGTAAAGCATGTGGCGCGAATTCTCCGTTCGCATCTTCATGTTGACGATCTTGTTGGCCACCTGCTGGAACTTGCCGATCGATTGGCCGCCTTGTTTCCGCTCGTTCGCGTAACGAATGCAAGTCTCGAGCAAGCGTTGCATCGTCCCGACCGCAGCCGCCAGGATACAGCCGCGTTCCCATGTCATTGAGCGAGTAAAAAGCCAGCTGCCCGCGCCTTCTTTACCGAGCAGGTTTTCCTCCGGCACCTCACAATCTGTGAAGAAGACTTCACTCATGGGCGAGGTGCGGATGCCCATTTTTTCGATCTTATGCGAGAGGTCCAGACCAGGCGAATCTTTTTCGACCAAAAACGCGCTCAAGCCCGACGCTCCCTTGGATTTGTCGGTCGCGGCGAAAACAAGCAGGACGTCGGAGACCGGTCCGTTCGTGACAAAGATCTTGCTGCCGTTGAGGATGTATTTGCCACCCTTCTTGACCGCAGTGGTGCCGAGACTAAACGCATCGGAACCGCTGTTTGGTTCGCTCATGGCGTTGCCGCCGATGATCGAACCGTCACACAAGCCGGGCAGGAACTTCTTCTTCTGCGCCTCCGTTCCGTTGTAAACGAGCGGAATGATCAACGTCCACATGTGGGCATTGATGGAAAAAAGAAGGCCGTTGTCCTTGCAGTGATAACCAAGCCGCTCGAGCACAGCTACCGTAGTCAGTGGATCCTGGGCGAGGCCGCCATACTCTTCGGAGACGAGCATCCCGTGAATGCCAAAACCGGCGCATTTTTTCCACGCGTCGCGGTTGAAAACCGCATTCCGGTCGTTCTCGATCATGTCGTAATCGAGCTGCTCCTTGGCAAACCGCCCGACCGCGTCGAGCAGCTCCCGTTGTTGATCTGACCAAGAAAAGTCCATGGGTTGAGTTCTCTTTCAGCCTGTCATCCGCCTTTCTCCCTTCCGGACAGTTTAGCAAGGCTGGTGCCGTGTGCCCCGTGCCCAGAGGCCGCGGTAGGCGGCCATTCTACAGGCGAGGCTCAACGGGTCAAGCAACCACCGGCCGGTTTCCCCGCCCAGATCACTTCGAGGTTGAGCTAGACGTGTCGGGTTGGACGGCCGGGACTTCCAGCCTCTCGTTCGGGCGGGGGCCGCCCTTGATCACAGCGCCACCCTTCATCACGAAGCCAACCTGCTCCATCGCGTTGATGTTTTTCAACGGGTCCCCCTGCACCGCGATGATGTCGGCATATTTTCCTGGCTCAACCGAGCCGATGTCCTTTGACATGCCGATCAACTCCGCGCCATTCATCGTGGCAGCCTGCAAAACCTGCAGCGGCGTCATGCCTCCCCGAACGAGGGCTTCAAGTTCTTTCGGGAGGTACTCAGGGGATTCATCAATTCCGACCGCGATCTTGAGGTGAGCCTTGAGCGCGCGGGTGAAGGCCGGTTGCTGATGACTGAGGATCGCTTTGCCCTTAGCCAGGGTCACCGGATCCACGCCGAACTGCGTTCCAATCTCGACCCCGTGTTGAAAGGTAAAGAGCGTGGGAACAAGCCAGGTGCCATTTTTCGCCATCAAGGCCGCGCCTTCGTCGTCCAGCATGGTTCCGTGCTCGATCGAATCGACCCCGGCCCGCACCGCAGCTTTGATCCCTTCGGTGCCTTCAGCGTGAGCCATGACTCGGCGGCCAGCGCGATGCGCAATTTCGACCGCCTTCGCCATTTGTTCGTCGCTCAGTTCCTGAACGTTGAAATCGCTTTGCGGATCGATCACCCCACCAGTGGCCATCAACTTGATCCAATCCGCGCCGTACTTGATGTCGCGACGAACAGCGACCGCGACCTGATCAACCGTGTCGGCAATATTTGGCCGGCGCGGCATGGCCTGATCGGGCGCGAGAAAATCCGCATCACCGTGTCCGCCGCTGACGGAAATAAACGAACCGGCGGAGACCATTCGCGGCCCAGTGATGAGACCCTCTTTGATGCTGTCGCGCAAGGCGAGCTGTCCATAACCCTGATCCGGTTCGCCTGCGTCCCGTAGCGCGGTAAATCCGTTGTCCAGCCACACCTGGAGATTGCGTACGCCCCAAAGAGTGGCTTTGGCCGAAGAAAGCCGAAGAGTGGAGCCCGGTATGAAATCCTTCAGGTTCCCCAGGATATGCGCGTGGCAATCAACCATCCCGGGCATGACGAACTCGTTCGAAAGATCAAGGACGGTTGCATCTGTCGGAGCGATTTTTCCGACGCTAACGATCCGATCCTTCTCGACCAGGATCACGACGCCAGTGGCAACGGATCCGGTCTTCACGTCCAACATTCGTCCGGCCTTGATCGCAATCTTCCCGGACAGCTGAGCAGGTGTGACCTCGGCCATCAGCTGGTTCAGGAAGAACGAGAAAAGGAAGAGGACGAAAGTTTTTCTCATGAGGGACTCGGCGAAAAGATTTCCGCCAGGAATGAGCTAGCAGGTCCCGGGCGAGCCTCCCGGGAAAAACCTATCCCCCTGGTAGGAAAGCGGTGAGCCCTTTTTATTCCAATCGATAGACTTCGACCAAACCGACGCCGACGCCGCCGTTCTTGCCCGAAACCGTGGCCGTATATACGCCCGGGAAAAGATCCTGGTAGATTGCCGCTTCTTGAGCCTCTGTCGGAGCGAGGCCGCTGGCCTCCAACTCACTTTTCTGGGTGTCGGCCCAATTATCGTTTGACGCGACCAACAGCCCATTTGGATCGCGCAGCTCAAGGACCGGATCTGCCAGGAAATCGCTGACCCCGGCTTGGGCGAGAGAGGGACCCAAAGCCCGCACCACAACCGTCGACGCCTCCAAGCCACCCAAAATGAATCCTCCGATGAGGAGGTTGGCGCCCGTTTGGACAAAGCCTCGCGTGCTGAGATTCGACACCGCGGCAGGAACGGACCCGCTGAGGTCATATATTTCCGCGAGGCCGAGGCCTGCTTCGTTACCAGTCCCCCTAACGACCGCCGTGTAAGCGCCAGGATTTAGATCAGCCACGATCGCCGCTTCCGCAGGATCGTTAGGCGGAATCGTCGTGGCTCGAATTGCTTCTACCTGGTCTGCAACGATGACCCCGCCCAGCTGGGTGGTTTCCCAGTTGTCATTTGTCCCAATGAGCGCGCCGGTTTCATCATGCAACTCGAGGACCGGATCAGCGAGCACACCCGTCAGCCCGGACTGGCTGAGTGACGGACCCATCGCGCGCAGAAAAATTTTCTTCGAACCAGTCCCACCGACAATGAATCCACCGATCGCGACCTTATCCTCCGGGCCGACCTGGAGCCTCGTCGAGACGTTAAGAAGGCCTGGAGTTTCCGGCGCCAACATCAGCTTATTGCGAGCATAGGTGATCACCGAGGACAGGTTGATCACGTCTTTCTGGTAGATCTCGATGTAGTCGAGACCGTAGCTGATCGCCCTATCGACACAGGTTGTGAGAATGGCCGCCGGATCGCCCGGCACTCCGCCATTCGCGCGATACGTCGAGTCGTCGTAACACCAGTAAACCATTTGCGCGGCCACATCCGGCTGGCTTTGCCAGAGGAGATTCCAAACCGAATCTTCCGGTCCCGGCGCCACCGGATTTATTGTGGACAGGCTATTGATCTGGATAATCAATCGGCCGGGCCACAGCGTACGCTCGGTTGCGGCTACGCTTGCCGCCACATACGTCGCGGTCGGATCAAGATTACCTGTGCCTCCAACGTGGCCATTCCCTCCGATGGCGAGCGTCACGTATTGATTCGGAAAGGCCGCCATTGTCGTATCAATGATTTGCCGGCCCGCATCGATCAGTTTGTCGGTCGTATAACCAACCGCGAACCAATTCACGATGTCCTCAGTCGTGTGAGGAACGTTCCAGTCTTCACTGGTGGCGTTGGCAAAACTCGCCGCGACGATTTTGACCGTCGGATTGTTCGTAAAATGTGCTCCGACCGCGGTGATCATTGCTTTCTTCTTCGCGAGGAAAGTCGGATCCCAAAAAACCGGGATGGTGGTCGACACTCCATTATCATCGAAGGTGAAAAAGAGGCCGCCGGCATTTTCAATCGCGGTCGTCACCCACGCTGGCTTGCCGGACTGAGTCCCGATCCGCAGCATCACTTTCTTCCCGGCGGCGGCCGCCTTCGCCACCTCCGAATCGAGGAACGACCAGTCGAAATTTCCTTCCGTCGGCTCAAGATCCATCCAGCCCTGACGAATGGAAATTCCCATCACATCGGGATTGTTGAGCGCTTTTTCGGACGCTCCTTGACCGCTTCCATTCAGAGAAAAAACCCCGTGTGGAATTTGCCCGATGACCTGGGGTGCGATGAGCGCGGCGAGAAAAAGCACCCCGGTGCGCAACGTCAAACCCCATCTCGCCTCGCGGAGGCAACTGAAACAATCGAACCTAACGAAGCCCATAAAACCCTCCCCTTTCCGATTATTTACGCGTAATAAGTAGCCCGTTTCGTGCCAGCACTCTCCCATGTCATGACCCGGTAACGCGAATCGTGCGCCTTCTCCGCAATCCTTGTCCAGCCACAATTGGTTACAATTTCGGGATGTTCGTAAGCTCTGCCTACGCCGCCGGCTCACGTTCCTCAGATTAAGCGTGCATCGTGTCCATCCGTTAGGCACGATGCCGCCATGAACTTTAACAAAAACATCGGAATGCTTCTGCTCGCCGTTTACCTGATCGTCGTCGGTATTATCGGGTTAACTGGAATGGGCGCCGGAATCCTGCTCCCCATCCTCGCGCTTGTTGCCGGGATTTTTATCCTGATCGGGAAATAACAACGCTCAAAGCACGCCGACCGCGCGAGAAATCAAAAGCGCCACGATCGTTAGGGAAATGACCCCCTGCAGCATGGCGAAGAGCTTTGCCCAAGGCCGAAGAATGGGCGCGTCCGTCGGCCCAAAAGTCGAGCTGGTTGTGAAAGCCACGAAAAGATAATCGACAAATCCCGGTCGCCAGTTCTCGATCCCGAACGCTTCGCGCTGCGATTTTTCGGCCTGCATCTGCGGAAAAAGAAAACTCTGGCTGCCGAATCCTCCTCGCTCTTTACGGCGCAACGGACCGCCACCATCGAGGCGCCAATACCACAAGGCGAACACGAGAATATTGGTTAACCATAATTCTGCACCGGAAAGGAGGAGACGAAGGGGCGATTCCTTTCGCCCCGGCAATGCTATCACGAGCAAGACGATCGAGCTCAGCAGAGACAGCGTGATGATGGTGCTGATGATGATGCCCAAAACATGATTGAGAGAATGCTGGCCGGTGCGGTGCGCAATCATCGTCGGCACCAGCAACAGGAGAACGAATGTGGGCAGCAACCAGCGCGGTCCGAGACTGAGCCAGCGCGGCAGTGCAAACGAAGTCCCGACCACCGCCAACAAGGCGAGCAAGGCCTGCCAGCGCGGCTCAAATTTATCCATGCGTGAGCCACCTTTCGCCATCGCACTCGCTATAACACCAACTTGAGGTAAGGCGAAGTGCCTCTTGCGAATCCCGTGCGAGTCGCGGTGTTTTTCACTTTGTCTTTTCGGACCAACGCCGTCAGCTTTCGGGCATGAAGATCGTTACTATCATTGCTCGAATTTTGTTGGGTTTGGCGTTCGTCGTTTTTGGATTGAATGGATTTCTGCATTTCATCCCGGGACCGCCGCCTCCACCCGATTCGCCGGCGGGGCAATTTTTCGCGGCGGTGACAACGAGCGGCTTCATCAAGCCGATCTTTGCCCTTCAGTTCATCGGCGGTCTGCTCGTTTTGCTCGGAATCTTCGTGCCCCTCGGCCTAACGATTCTTGCGCCGATCATTGTCAACATCCTCCTTTTCCACATCTTCATGGCTCCAGGAGTGAACGAAATGATGCCTGGCATCATCGTCACTGTGCTCGAGGTTTTTCTAATCTCGCGTTATTGGGCGAACTTCCGCGGCCTGGTGCAACGCTAAGACGCGTTTGATTCTTTTTCACGATCCGCAGTGCGCCGAATATGCCGCGCCCGGGCATCCGGAGCGACCGGCGCGGGTCGTACGCAGCGCGGCGTATTTGCGAGCGACGCATCCGGATTGGGAATGGCGTTTGCCCGAGGTGGCCGCGGACGAAGCGCTTTTTCGTGCGCATAGTGCAGCACACGTCGCCCAGGTGCGTAGTGCGACCCACGATTTCGACGCCGACACTCCAGCCTACGAAAATATTTTTGCGTACGCGGCGCGCTCTGCCGGAGCAGCGTGTGCAGTTGCGCGAGTTTCGTTAGGCGGAGCTCCCGCGTTCAGTCTGATGCGACCGCCCGGTCATCACGCCACTCGCGACCAAGCGATGGGGTTTTGTTATTTTAATCACGTTGCCGTTGCCGCCCTCGACGCTCTTGCCCAAGGCGCAGAGCGCGTTGCGATCTGGGATTTCGATGCCCACCATGGCAACGGCACCGAAGCGATTGTCGCGGGCAATCGGCAAATCGCATTCGCCTCCGTGCACCAGTTTCCCGGTTATCCGGGCACGGGGACTCGCTCGTCAGGCAACATTCATAATTTCCCGGTTCCTCCATTTTGCCCACGCGAAGACCATCGGGAGGCGATTGCTCGCGCCTTCGCCGTTCTGCAAGAATTCAAGCCCGATCTGTTGCTCGTCTCTGCCGGTTTCGATGCTTTCGTGGGCGATCCAATTACTCAGATGAGCCTCGAGAAGCAAGATTTCGCCCTCTTCGGCCAGTGGCTGCGGAAAAGTTCGATCCCGGCGGGAGCAATCCTCGAAGGCGGCTACAGCGATGAGCTGCCGCAATTGATCGACGCTTTTCTCAGCACCTGGGCGACCGAGGGCACCTTGCCAAAATCATTTGGCAAAGGCTCCGCCCGCAGCGAATAATCCGACAAGTCGGGCCGTAGCACAGCTTGGTAGTGCGCTTGAATGGGGTTCAAGAGGTCCCGGGTTCGAATCCC
>Ga0207701_10000220_pt1 | contig 56631 bp, 50 predicted proteins | sample KBSSwiSSwithPhiX_FD_184294 | JGI IMG/M metagenome (GOLD analysis project Ga0207701, IMG submission 184294) | Switchgrass rhizosphere bulk soil microbial communities from Kellogg Biological Station, Michigan, USA, with PhiX - S5 (SPAdes) (version 2) | ecosystem: Environmental > Terrestrial >... | reverse complement strand
CCCGAGTACCGCCGCGTCGTGATCGGCGACGAAGGCGTCGCGCGCGTGCCCGACGCCGCCATCGCGCGCCGCCATCGCGCGTCGATCGGCACCATCGTGTCCGACGCCAGCGTCAGCGTGCAGTTCCGCAATGGCCGCAGGCTCGGCCATGTCGAGGAGTCGTTCATTGCACGGCTTACTGCCGGCGACTGCTTCGTGTTTGCCGGCCGCGTGCTGGAATTCGTGCGGGTCAAGGAGATGACCGCGTGGGTGATGCCGGCCAAGTCGCCCAAGGCGATCGTGCCGCGCTGGATGGGCAACAAGATGGCCTTGTCGTCGCTGCTCGCCGATCGCACGCGCGGCCTGATCGCGCAGGCGCGCCACGGCACGTACGCGTCGCCCGAATTGCGATTGGTGCGTCCGCTGCTCGAATTGCAGCGGCGCTGGTCGGCGCTGCCCGATGAGCGCGAATGGCTGATCGAGCGCATTGCCACGCGCGATGGCCATCACCTATTCTTCTATCCGTTCGAGGGACGCCTGGCGCACCTCGGGCTGGCCACGCTGTTCTCGTTTCGGCTGTCGCGCGCGGTACCGCGCACGTTCAGCCTGATGGTCAACGACTATGGGTTCGGGTTGCTGTCGGCCGAACCGGTGGAGCTTTCGTTGGGCGACCTGGGGCAACTGCTGGCCGCGCCCTGCGTCGAAACCGACATCCTCGCGGGACTGAACGCCGCAGAGATGGGCCGGCGCCAGTTTCGCGAACTCGCGCGCGTTGCGGGCCTCGTCTTCCAAGGCTACCCCGGGCAGTCGCCGTCGAACCGGCAATTGCAGGCGTCCAGCGGACTGCTCTACGACGTGTTCGCGCAATACGATCCCGACAACCTGCTGCTGAAGCAGTCCGTGCGGGAAGTGCTCGAGCGCCACCTCGACGCGCCGCGTCTCAACAAGGCGCTGGCCCGACTGCGCGGCAGCCGCACGCTGCTGCTTGACCCCACGCGTCCAACGCCTTTCGCATTCCCGCTGATGGTCGAAATGTTTCGCGAAAAGCTCACGACCGAGGCGCTGGAAGCGCGCGTCGCGCGCATGGTCGCGGCGCTCGAACGCGCAGCCGAGAGTGCGTGAGCATTCGGGCGTCGCAGACGAGACAGATGCGGCGCATTCGCCTAAACTTGCCAGACCACAACGCATACAAAAAAGGGGGAACCATGAGCATCGTCGACCGCGTCAAGAACATCCTCATGACCCCGAAAACGGAATGGCCCACGATCGCCGGCGAAGCCACGACCACGCAAGCGCTGTACACCGGCTACATCATGATTTTGGCGGCGATCGGGCCCGTCACGTTACTGCTGCGTTCGGACATCATCGGCGCCATCACCGCATATATCATTGCCCTCGCCGCGCCGTTCATCATGGCTCTGATCGTCGACGCGCTCGCGCCGACGTTTGGCGGGGAAAAGAACTTCATGCAGTCGCTCAAGCTCACCGCGTATTCGTATACGGCGGTTTGGCTTGCCGCCATCCTGACTCTCCTCGGTGCGCTTGGCGGCCTGCTGGGTCTGCTGGCCGCGGCCTACTCGCTGTACACGTTCTACCTGGGCGTGCCGGTGATGAAGAAATGCCCGCAGGAGAAGGCCGTCGCGTACACGCTCGTCGTCGTGGCCATCGTCGTGGTGTGCAGCTTCGTGGTGGCTGCTCTTTTGGGTAGCATGTTGATGTCGCCGATAATCGGCGGCTGGCAGAGGTAATTCGCTCGCCACGCCCTTTCCAATCATTGCGGAGCCCGGCATGCCTTCCTCGCCGTTCGACCTCACCGGCCGCGTGGCCCTCGTTACCGGCGCCTATCGCGGGCTCGGATTCTCCATTGCACGCGGATTCGCCCAGGCCGGCGCCACCGTCATCCTGAACGGCCGCAAGCCCGATGAACTGGACAAGGCGGCCCGGGCGCTCACCAATGCCGGCCACAAGGCCGACGTCGCGGTGTTCGACATCACCGACCGCGCCGCGATCAAGACCGCCATCGCCGCGGTCATCGCTACGCACGGCGCGGTCGACATCCTGGTCAACAACGCCGGCATCCAGCGGCGCGGGCCGCTGGTCGACTTCTCCGAGAAGGATTGGGACGAAATCATCGCCACCAACCTCACCGCGCCGTTCGTGGTGTCGCAGGCGGTGCTGCCCGGAATGATCGCCAAGAAGCGCGGCAAGATCATTCACATCGCATCGCTGATGAGCGAACTGGCGCGCCCGACCGTCGTGCCCTACACGGCGGCCAAGGGCGGCGTGCGGCAGCTGACGCGCGGCATGGCGATCGAGCTGGCGCCGATGGGCATCCAGGTCAACGCGATCGCTCCTGGTTATTTCGCGACAGAGATGAACCGCGCGCTGATCGACAACGCCGAGTTCAATGCGTGGGTGTGCAAGCGCACGCCGGCCGGACGTTGGGGGCAGCCCGACGAACTCGCGGGCCTGGCCGTGTTTCTAGCGTCCGGCGCGTCCGATTACATGACCGGCCAGATGCTGATCATGGATGGCGGGATGTCTGTCGCGCTGTGAGCAGCGAGAGGGGACCCACGCGCGTAGCGCGTGGGGGTCGAGCATGTGCGAATCAGCGCGGGACGCCGACAACGCAACGGTGATCTACCACGACCGAAGCGGAGGCGGACGCGTTGTGGCTAATCGTCCGCCGCCTGCGGCCGGCGATCGATCAGCTTGTACATCCACCCCAGTCCCGCGGCGGTCGTATGCGCCGGCCGGTATTCGCAGCCGATCCAGCCGTCGTACTTCAATTCGTCGAGCAGCCGGAACAGCCATGTGTAGTTGACCTCGCCCTGATCCGGTTCATGCCGGTCGGGCACGCCCGCAATCTGGAAATGCCCGACGTGCGCTATCCAGCGCCGGATCTTGTCGGTCAAGTCGCCTTCGACGATCTGCGCGTGGTACAGGTCCATCTGCACGCGCAGGTTGGGCATGCCCACCTCCTCGCGGATCGCGTGCGCCTCGGCTTGCGTCGACAGCAGGTAGTTCGGCATGTCGCGCGGATTGATCGGTTCGATCAGCAGCGTCACGTTCTGCGCCGCCGCTTCTTCGCACGCCTGCTTCAGGTTGCGCACATAGATCCGCAGCCGGCGCGCGCGTTCGTCGGCATCCGCATCAGCGGGCAGCACGCCGGCCATGACGTGCAGGCGATTGCACTTCAGTGCCTGCGCATAACGCAACGCCGTCGACACGCTCGCGGCGAAATCGTGTTCGCGTCCGGGCAGCGAAGCCAGGCCGCGGTCGCCTGCTTCCCAGTCACCGGGCGGCATGTTGAACAGCACCACCTCGAGCTTCTGCACCTGGATCCGTGACGCCAGCTCCTTGGCCTGGTAGGTGTACGGAAACGCGAACTCGACGCCACGAAATCCGGCGTGCGCCGCTTCCGTGAACCGTTCGAGGAACGGCACTTCGTTGAACAGGAACGAGAGATTGGCGGAAAAGCGGAGCATCGTCGGTCTCGCCACCGCGCCACGTTGCACGCGACGCGAACGAGCGAAGTGGCGGCAGGACCGGGCGGTAGAATTGGGTGACGTCCATCATGCCACGATCCCGCGCCGTTATCGAACTTCCCGCAGCATTCGCGCCCGCGACGGACGCCGGCGTGTACGCGACCGCACTGTGCGGCGAAAAGATGGAATTGCTCGCGCTGCGCGCGCTGCACTGGCCGCGCGAGCGCACCGTGTTCGTGGCCGACGTGCACCTGGGCAAGGCCGCGGCGTTCCGCGCCGGCGGCGTGCCGCTGCCGCGCGGCAGCACGGCCGCCGACCTGGCGCGCCTCGCGCGCGTGCTGCAACAAACCGGTGCGCGGCGCCTGGTGGTGCTGGGCGATTTCCTGCATGGAGCGGCGGGCCGCGTCAGCGCACTCGACCGCGCGTTCCGCGATTGGCGCGGCGCGCACGCCGGCATCGACGTCGTCCTCGTGCGCGGCAACCACGACACGCACGCCGGCGACCCGCCGGCGGCATGGGGCGTCACGGTGGTCGCGGAGCCGCATCCGCTGGCGCCTTTCCTCGCCTGCCACGTCCCGGTCGCGCCGCGCTCGGGGTACGCACTGTGCGGCCACGTGCATCCGGGCGTCACCGTGCACGGCACGGCGGGTGAGGCAGAGCGGCTGCCCTGCTTCGTGCTCGGTCGCAGCCGCGCGATCCTGCCCGCGTTCGGCAGCTTCACGGGCCTCGCCCGCGCCGCGCCGCTGGCGGGTGACCGCTTCGTCGCGTTAGCCGGTTCCCGGCTCTTTGCCTTGCCGCAAAGCTAGGTCCACCTTCCGCGCCGGCGACCGGCGACTGTCGCAAATCTGCAACGTCCGATTTACCGTTCGTCGGCAACGAATGTGGTGGACAAAGCGGTGGATAACCGGTGGACCGCTCTTGGATATGCCGCTGGAATGGCCGCAGGCGGCTGTTTTCCTTGTCGTTTTCGCGCCCCCTCCCGGTGCACAAAAAAACCTTGCGGGGCTTGGCTCGACCCACTATGCTTGGTGTTGAGTCGCCACATGAACACAAGATATAGTAGATTCTGATTTACAAGCGGATTTCGATGGACCTTACCGGACAAGCCCCACGCCACGGGGCAAGGCCGCAGGCGGCATTGATGCCAACCCTCGGAATCCCGCATCGGACGGGCCTTTGGGGTAAACGCCCGCCCTTCACGAATTCGCGGCCGAACACGCCACAACGACAAGAAACGCACAGGAGAAACACCACATGCACATCGCCAGCGCTCCCTCTGCCAGCCCGGCTTCGGCACCACCGCGGGACCTGATCGTGGGAGAACCTGGCAGTCCGGTCGGTAGTGGATCGGACCCCCGTTTTTCACAGTACAAGGTCATCCGCCGCAACGGTTCGGTGGTGTCCTTCGAGCCGTCCAAGATCACCATCGCGATGACCAAGGCGTTCCTCGCCATCAACGGCGGCCAGGGCGCGGCGTCGGCGCGCGTGCGCGAGGAGGTGACCAAGCTCACCGACGGAGTCGTCGCGGCGTTGGTCAAGCGCAAGCCCGAGGGCGGCGCGATCCACATCGAGGAAATCCAGGACCAGGTCGAGCTGCAGTTGATGCGCGGCGGCGAACACGAAGTCGCGCGCGCCTACGTGCTGTATCGCGAGCGCCGTTCGCAGGAGCGCGCGCACGCGAAGACGCAAGCCAAGGGCAAGGTGACCGAGCCCACGCTGCACGTCACCGACAACGGCGTGAAGAAGCCGCTCGATTTGGAGCGCCTGACGCTGCTGATCAAGGAATCGTGCGAAGGACTGGGCCAGGTCGAGCCCGAGCGCATTCTCAAGGCGACGCTGAAGGACCTGTACGACGGCGTCGCGGTGGAAGAAGTGCGCAAGGGCGTGGTGCTGTCCGCCCGCGCACTGATCGAGAAGGATCCCGCCTACTCGTACGTCACGGCGCGCCTGCTCCTCGATGCGCTGCGCTTCGAAGCGCTGGGCGAGGAAGCCACGCAGCACGAGATGGCGGCCAAGTACCCGGAATACTTCCCTCGCTTCGTGAAGCACGGCGTGAAGATCGGCCTGCTCAACGAGGCGCTGCTGCAGTTCGACATGAAAAAGCTGGGCGCGGCGCTCAAGCCTGAGCGCGACACGCAGTTCGGCTATCTCGGCCTGCAGACGCTGTACGACCGCTATTTCCTCGTCGACCAGTACGTCGGCGGCCGCCGCTTCGAGCTGCCGCAATGCTTCTTTATGCGCGTTGCGATGGGCCTGGCACTCAACGAAGTGCATCGCGAAGCGCGCGCCATCGAGTTCTACAACGTGCTGTCCACGTTCGACTTCATGTCGAGCACGCCCACGCTGTTCAATTCGGGGACGCATCGCTCGCAGCTGTCGTCGTGCTACCTGACCACGGTGGCGGACGACCTGGACGGCATCTACGAAGCGATCAAGGAAAATGCGCTTCTTTCCAAATTCGCTGGCGGATTGGGAAATGACTGGACCAACGTGCGCGCGATGGGCTCGCACATCAAAGGCACCAACGGCAAGTCGCAAGGCGTGGTGCCGTTCCTCAAGGTCGTGAACGACACAGCGGTCGCAGTCAATCAAGGTGGCAAGCGCAAGGGCGCCGTCTGCACGTACCTGGAAACGTGGCATCTGGACATCGAGGAGTTCCTCGAGCTGCGCAAGAACACCGGCGACGACCGCCGTCGCACGCACGACATGAATACCGCGAACTGGATTCCTGACCTGTTCATGAAGCGCGTATTCGAAGGTGGCGACTGGACGCTGTTCTCGCCTTCGGACACGCCGGACCTGCACGACAAGTGGGGTCACGCGTTCGAGGAGACGTACAAGCGCTACGAAGAGAAGGTCGCGCGCGGCGAACTGAAGCTCCACAAGAAGGTGCCGGCCGTCAACCTGTGGCGGAAGATGCTGTCGATGCTGTTCGAGACGGGCCATCCGTGGATCACGTTCAAGGATGCGTGCAACGTCCGCTCGCCGCAGTCGCACGTCGGCACCGTGCACAGCTCCAACCTGTGCACCGAGATCACGCTCAACACCAGCGACACCGAAATCGCCGTGTGCAACTTGGGCTCGGTGAATCTGCTGGCGCACATGGTGAAGACGGACAACTCAGTTGACAAACCTACCTGGGCGCTGGACCAGGAGAAGCTCAAACGCACGATCACCACCGCGATGCGCATGCTCGACAACGTCATCGACATCAACTATTACGCGGTGGCCAAGGCGCGCAATTCGAATCTCAAGCACCGCCCGGTGGGCTTAGGGATCATGGGCTTCCAGGATTGCCTGCACCTGACGCGCACGCCGTATGCGTCGGCCGCAGCGATCGAATTCGCCGACCGTTCGATGGAAGCGGTTTGCTACCACGCGTACTGGGCCTCGACGGAACTCGCGGAAGAGCGCGGCCGCTATTCGTCGTACCCGGGCAGCCTGTGGGACCGCGGAATCATGCCGCAGGATTCGCTCAAGCTACTGAAGGAAGAACGCGGCGGCTACGTCGAGGTGGATGACTCGTCCGGCATGGACTGGGCCCCACTGCGCGCGCGCATCAAGGAACACGGGATGCGCAACTCCAACTGTGTTGCCATCGCGCCCACCGCCACGATCTCCAACATCATTGGCGTGGCAGCGTCGATCGAACCCGAATACCAGAACATCTACGTCAAGTCGAACCTGTCCGGCGAGTTCACCGTCGTCAACGAGCAGCTGGTGCGCGACTTGAAGGAACTGAACCTTTGGGACGAAGTGATGGTCGCCGATCTCAAGTACTTCGACGGCTCGCTGGCCAAGATCGACCGCGTGCCGGCCGAGTTCCGCGAGCTCTACGCCACCGCGTTCGAAGTCGACACCAAGTGGATCATCGAAGCCGGCGCACGGCGCCAGAAGTGGATCGACCAGGCGCAGAGCCTGAACATCTACATGGCCGGCGCCTCGGGCAAGAAGCTCGACGAAACCTACAAGCTTGCGTGGGTGCGCGGGCTCAAGACCACCTATTACCTGCGTACTCTGGCTGCGACGTCGGCCGAAAAGTCCACGGGCCGTGGCGGTGAGCTGAACGCCGTGTCGTCGTCCGGTGCGCACCAGGGCGCCGCGGCCGGCTCGTTGGGCTCCGTCGCGTCCACCAAGGCACCCGCTCAGGAAGACAGCAACGTGAAGATGTGCCTGATCACGGATCCGACGTGCGAGGCGTGCCAATAACGCCGCGGTCTAATTATTTGTCTGTATCGAGAACTTTGCCGGGAGGTTTTGCTGAACTGAATTAGTGTCGATGGAGGGGGAGCTACATGACGACAGATTCGGAAATCAACTGGCCGCGCCAGGCAGCGATCGACCTGATCGCGTTGCCCAGTCGCGACGTTTCAACCAAGCGCCCGTCCGTCAAGTACGGCGAATGGGAATTCAGCGCGCCGAGAATGATGTTCAAGGCGCCGATGCCGGCGAAGCCTGGGATGTTCGCTATCCACATTCGCACGCGACACTGGATGAAGTGGCAATTCGAACCGATCCACTTCGGAGAGAGTTCGAACCTGTATAGGAAGCTGGCGGTCGATGGCGGCGGTGAGTTCGTGCGCTGGTTGATGCATCCGGAGGCGATAAACGGATTGTTCGTGTCGCTCTGCCTGACCACGGCGATGAACAAGCCGGCGCGCGAGTTTGCCGTCAACCGGCTGCTGGCGCGCTATCGGCCCGATTTGCTCCGTTCGGCGGACGACTTGATGGCGGAACTGAACGATCCCCTTGCCGGCAATTGGCAGGAGGACATGAGCGCGGTAGCCGCGCATAAGGAGTAAGCGACAGGATTCGGTGACCGGGAACGCGTGACGGCAGCGGCGGCAACACAAGCGCCGCGCGGCGCCCCCGGACTTAGCGACACCCCGCGACCACCCAGACAGGACGCGCTATGCGATGGCGCGAGGCAATACGGTGGAAACAGAGGGAAGCACTGCCGAAGGGGCCGGCGAACGTGTCGGCCAGGATGGTGGCGGCAACTGAAGTAGCGGTCACGCATCCGAAGCAGCACTTTGATCTCCGGAGGCGCGCGAAAACACCCGCGCGCCCCATTTTCCGGAGGCCGGGTTTCCCGGCGTGCACACTTCCGTCCACATCGCGAAAGAGAGGTACCAGTTGGCCCGATATGAGTACGCACCCCGGCATGTTGTAGAGGCGCGCTATCTTCATGATTACAAGGTCTGGCTGGAATTCAACGATGGACGCAAAGGTGTGGTGGATCTCGCGGATGAACTCTACGGCGACGAGCACACGCCGCTGCGCGACCGCGACACGTTTGCGCGCTTTTACCTGGATCACGGATTGGCCTCGATTGCATGGCTCGAAGGCGCCGATTTCGCGCCCGAGTTCCTGTACGAGAGGCTGAAAGCAATGAACTAGCGACGAGCCTCCCTACCCTGTCGGGCGGCCGCAATTCCGGTGGCGCGAAGCACGCGCCACAGGGACCCGGTCCCCGCAAAAACACTACAAGAAGAGCATCAGGAGACGCATCATGTTGAGTTTTGACGACGATTTCGCGGCCGCCCCCACCGCCCCTGCTCCCGCTCCGCGCACGGCGGAAACCATCCGCGCCCAGGTTCTGGGCAGCATCGGCGGCGGCGCGATGTCGCACGAGCCGGTGCACGATCTCGACGTGGAGAAACAGGCGCTGCCGGAGGACTTCCACCGCGTCCGCATCGAAGACAAGCGCGTCATCAACGGCTCCGCTGACGTGAACCAGCTCGTCCCGTTCAAGTATCGCTGGGCGTGGGACAAGTATCTCGCCGGCTGCGCCAACCACTGGATGCCGCAAGAAATCAACATGCAGCGCGACATCGAGCTGTGGAAGAACCCCAACGGCCTGACCGACGACGAGCGCCTCATCGTCAAGCGCAACCTGGGCTTCTTCGTCACGGCGGACTCGCTGGCCGCCAATAACATCGTGCTCGGCACCTATCGCCACATCACCGCGCCCGAGTGCCGGCAGTACCTGCTGCGCCAGGCGTTCGAGGAGGCGATCCACACGCACGCTTACCAGTACATCACCGAGAGCCTTGGCTTGAACGAAGCCGAGATCTTCAACGCGTACCACGAGATCAAGTCGATCAAGGACAAGGACGACTTCCTGATCCCTTTCATCAACGTGCTGACCGACCCCAACTTCAAGACCGGCACGCCGGAAACGGACCAGGCGCTCCTGAAGAGCCTGATCGTGTTCAGCTGCATCATGGAGGGGCTGTTCTTCTACGTCGGCTTCACGCAGATCCTGTCGATGGGCCGCCAGAACAAGATGACCGGTGCCTCCGAGCAGTACCAGTACATCCTGCGCGACGAGTCGATGCACTGCAGCTTCGGCATCGACCTGGTCAACACGATCAAGATGGAAAACCCACATCTGTGGACCAACGAGTTCAAGGCCGAGATCGCTGAGCTGATGAAGCAAGGCGTGGAACTCGAGTACCGCTACGCCGAAGACACGATGCCGCGCGGCGTGCTGGGCTTGAATGCGCCGATGTTCAAGGAATACCTGCGCTTCATCGCCAACCGCCGCTGCCAGCAAATTGGGCTCGATGCGCTGTTCGAGAAGGCCGACAACCCATTCCCGTGGATGGCGGAGATGATCGATCTCAAGAAGGAGAAGAATTTCTTCGAGACGCGGGTGATTGAATATCAGACGGGTGGCGCGTTGAGTTGGGATTGAGATTTATGGTGATGGCTCGCTCAAGCCAACAACTCCTGAGCAAAGTACAAAACGCGGGCCAAGTGTCCGCGTTTTTTTATAGATTACTGAACTTGCCAACGGACCTAAATCCGCGAGGTCGCAAAGCGGACTATCGGCAAATTCACTCACCACATAGCTTTTCGGCTTCTTGGAAGGATCTAAGTGCCCGCACACAGACTGCATATGGGCGGCAAACCAGTTCGGCTTCACGGTTGCATCGCCCAACTCATACAAAGAGGGATCGATGATGGCCGAAAATAAAGTGCCCGCTTGGTTCTGGATCGTCGCAATTTTGCTGGTGCTCTGGGGAGCGATGGGTTGTTACGCGTGTGTCATGCAATTCAAGCTCGGCGCAGCGGCGATGGGGCCGGTCGACGATTGGTCGATCAAATACTATTCTGCGCTGCCGGCCTGGTACAACTGGGTCTACGTTGTCGCGACCTTCGGCGGATTGATCGGAAGCTTGGCGCTCCTATTGCGGAGCAGGCGCGCGGCAGTCTTCTTCTGGATTTCGCTTGTCGCGATCATCGTGATGTTTGGATATGCCTTTGCGGCGACCGATCTGATCGCCCACAAGGGTTTGGGCCAAGTGCTGCCGTTTCCGCTGTTCATAGCCGCAGTCTGCGCATTTTCGATCTGGTTCGCGAATTTTTCCGCCCGAAGAGGTTGGATCGGCTGATGATCGATCATGGTACGGAGTTCGTTGTTGACCTTGCCTGCCGCGATCATTCTCGCGTCCGTTCTCGGCGCATGCGGCAACGACACTAACCCCCCGCGGCGATCTCTCCGCCGCAATAGCGATCTCGCCTACACCCAAGATGTACATCGAATGCCGCGGGAAGGGTTCCCCCCACGGTCGTTCTCGTCGCCGGCCAACGCGGCTCTGCCGCGGAATGGAGCATGACCGAGTCCAGAGCAGTGCCTCCGCGCCCGCGAGCACCCAACTGCCGGCCGGTGTACCCGCTGACTTTGGGTACGTGACGGAGCGTGCGCAGCGAGGTTCGCGGCAGGCTCGCGGTACTCGTACCGGGTGCGCGCCATGACAAGAACACGAACAGCGGTCACAACATCCACCGCGAGCAACCGCAGCTTGTGGTGGGGGCCATCCGCGACGTTGTCGATGCTGTTCGCGGTGGGCGCGATACACTTCTTCGCTAGGGCCTCGACTCTTGCAACCATTCAGGACTACGACCATGGCAAACATAGCAATTCTCGGGACGGGACTGCTCGGCGGCGCATTTGCAGAGGCGGCCGCCAAGCGTGGCGACACGGTCGTCGCGTGGAATCGGTCACCCGACAAAGTGCTGGCGCTGGCCCAGTTTGGTGTCAAGGTGGCCACGACGCCGGCTGACGCGGTTCAAGGTGCATCGAGGGTGCATATTGTGCTCAAGGATGACGCCGTTGTGAACGAAGTCATTGCTGCCGCGGGCGCCGGGCTTTCCCCCGAGACAATCCTGATCGATCACAGCACGACATTGCCGACGCTCACCGCCGATCGTGCCCTACGGCTCCAGGCGCAGGGAGTGAAATATCTCCACTGCCCAGTCTTCATGGGTCCACCTGCTGCACGCAACGCGCAGGGCACGATGATGGTTGCAGGACCAAGGGCCCTCTTTGAAACGGTCCAGGCAGAACTGACCAAGATGACGGGACGCCTGCAGTACATGGGCGAGCGCACCGACCTTGCCGCCGTGAACAAGCTGTTCGGCAATGCCATGATCATTGGGATCACGGCCATGACGGCGGACATCCTGACGATTGCCCAAGCCAGCGGCGTAGCGCCTGAAGACGCCATCAAGCTGCTTGGACTCCTCGATCTGAACGCGATGGTGGCAGGACGCGGAGCGAACATGGCGAAAGGCAACTTTGCCGCGAGTTTCGAGTTGGCCATGGCGCGCAAGGATGTCGGGCTGATGCTCGAGACCGTCGGTGATAGACCCATGGCGGCGCTGCCCTCCGTTGCAGCGCGCATGGATCAACTCATCGCGGGCGGACACGGTGCCAAGGACGCCAGTGCGATGGGCATCAATGCGGTTTCTCGCGCTTGATTTAGCGGACCGCGAAGCATCGCCATCCAGAGAGAATTGCGCCACTTTCCTTCGTCCGCCACGGCGCGGCCGGGACTATCGAATACAATGCCGCGTCCGAACAATCTGATCCGGGAGCTTCCATATGATCTTCAATGCCATCCGCGAGAGCCACGACCTGCAACGAGACCTGTGCCGCAAGCTCACGGCGTCGCGCGGCGACATGGCCGCCCGTCAGGTGCTGTTCTTGCAGTTGAAGGTCGAGTTGATGGCGCACGCAGCGGCCGAGGAACGCAACTTGTACGTACCGCTGCTGATGCAGGATGGCGGCCTCGACGCGTCGCGTCATGCGCTGCACGAGCACCACGAGGTTGACGAGTTGCTGGACGACTTGTCGGTCCGCAACAAGAAGCAGGCCGGCTGGATCGCAACCGCGAAGAAGCTAAGCTTCAAGGTGCGCCACCACTTGAAGGAGGAGGAGTCGAAGTTCTTCCAGCTCGCCGGACGCCTGCTGTCGGCGACGAAGAAGGAGCAGCTTGCCCGCGCATACACGCGCGAGATCGTGCGCATGCGCAAGCACTACGCAGCCGAGTACGAAACCGTGGCCGTCTCGGCGGCCAGCGGCCACGTCAAACCCGCCAAGCGCGCGGGCGACACGCCCGCTACGCGGGGCAACGCTCGAACGGGCGCCCGACTGCGAGGCAAGAGCGAACCGCGCCGTACGCGCTGATCAAGCCTCACCGAAGGCACGCACCTGGCGGCAAGCGACAAAGACGAAAGGGGCAGAGTTGCCTTTTTCGTCTTTGTGTCACCGTCGGCTAGCTTTCCAACAATCCATCGAGTATGACCCCGGGATGGCTCTGCAGCACGTAGCGCACGAGTTCCTGGATTTGGCTCACCGTGGCGCGCGCGGCGTCTTCCATCGTTACGGGCACAAACGCTTTCCGCGCAAAGCGCACGTACCTCGCGAATGCGCCTCCGCCGACCACAGCCAGCGCGAGCGGGCCGACAAACCCAAGCAACTTGCCCAGGACCCGCGCGCGATCCTGTAGGTCGAGCCTGACGATCGCCCGTGCCCATGCCGATGGAGCCATGGCAGGACCGCCGATGCGCGCCGAGATTCCCTGGCCGCGGCTCATCGTTGCGTGCACGGCGTAGCGCAGCGGAGCGGTGCGCGCCGCACGACCGCTACGACGGCAGCGGAACCTGCATTCGAGCTACCGCGCGCTGCGCGTCGATGACGGTACGTCCATAGGGCAAGAGCGATGATCGAGCCGCCCGGCATGATGAGCTCGATCGCGAGGTAGGGTCCGAGGGAACGAATCGAGCGCATGACTCGCGCGATTGCAGCGCGGAGAGTCTGCGGCACGTAACGCCATCGGCCGCCGTTCGCGGCGTCGCTCGACGCGACGGACGGTTGCACGGGATACGTCATCGGAGTCGGCAGGTCCGAGGCAATCGCGGGGTGGGCAGAAGCAAAACTGGTCTTCATATAATCCTTAGTTTCCTGCCCAGGCACTAAATGCCTAGGCAACAATCATCACAAAAAAATTCACGCGTTGTCGAGCATGCGAAGCAGATAGCCTTCGAATTGCTTGGCCTCCTTTGCGGTGAATCCGTCGAGCATGCGGTTGAGCGCTTTCATGCTGGCGACACGGAGCTTGGGCAGCACCGCCTTGCCCTCGTCGGTGAGTTCGAGCTGAAACGCGCGCCGGTCGTCAGGGTTGGGAACGCGGCGCACAAGACCCCGCCGCTCGAGTCGGTCAAGCATGCGAGTCATCGCGCCGGGATCGTACGAGATGCCCTTGCACAGATCCGAAGCCGAGCTGACCTCGCCATGAGCCAAGGACATCAGGATCACGTATTGGGCCGCGGTGATGTCGAGCGGTGCCAGCTCCGCTTCGTACGCAGCGCCGATCGCGCCTTTCACCTTGCCGAAAAGGCTGCCGATGCTGTGCTGGGGATCGTACGACTTCGCGTCGTAGATCGGCTTGCGGGTTGCGGTCTCATTCGTCACGGTACGCACATTATAGTTGCCCAAGCAATTATTGTCAAGGCCATTGAATGCCAGGTGCCGGCACTCGAGCCGGGTTGGCGACCTGGCCGCCCCACCCCGCCTTCGCCTTGGCGGCAAGGCTGGTGGCGGCGCAGCACGCGAGTTCTTCAGGAAGCCCTGCCCTCGCGCGCCAGCGAATCCGCCACGACCCACGCGACGCCGATCAGGGCGATATTCACGGCGTTCTCGCTCCAGATCCAATGACTGGTCGGATCGGCCAGCAGCATGGGTACGTGCACCAGCACGGTGAACGACGCGTACATGGCGGTCAGCAGAATCGCGGCGAGGCGGGCCATCACGCGCGTCAGGATCGCAATGCCCGCCGCGATATGGCCGACACCTGTCGCATAGCCCCAGAGCTCCGGGCCAGGCGGCAGCCATTTGGGGACCAGGGGCGCGGTCAGATTCATGTAGAAAAAATGCGCGCCGCCGAATAACACCGCACAGACGCCGAACACAATCTGGCCGAACCGCGTGAGCCGCGCGGCCAAGACCGCGTCGATGTTGGCGTTGGCGGCATAGACGATCAGTCCACCCGCCGCGATTGCGACTTGCGCGGCAAGGTTGCTGTACGAGCCGTACACGTCGCGATGGGCGATCAATCCCGGGCCATTCATCAGGATGACGACGATGAGCGTGTAGTACGCGGTGAGCGCCGCTGCGCCCAGGGCCGCTGTGCGACGCCACTCGACGGCCGCGCCGGCGAGGATCATGAACCCCGCGGCGGCATACGCCAACGCGGTGCGGTCGGGAAAGCTCTTGGGCACGGGCTGCCCGGGATCGAAGTCCCCGAATGCCAGGCAGACGAGGCCCATCGCCATCATGCCAATGCCGTACGCGCGCCAGCCAAGGGCCATCGTTCTATCCGCGGTCATCGATCGGCGGTTCGCACCATCCAGGCGCAGCAGGGTGACTACGTCAGCTTGCAGGACAAACCATTATGGACGATATCGGTCACGGCCGACGGGTCGTGAGCGGTCTCCAATGACAAGTGTCACGCCATCGCCTCTTCGCCACGGCGCGAATCGAAGCGATCGAGGGAGGGGGACGTCGCGGACAAGCAGGCTTGCCGGAGCGCGGGTTGCGCGTCGGTGATGTGCCGCACGATCGCCGGGTTGACCTCGGGCGCATGCGTCAGCGGACCCATATGGCCGGCGCCCGGGATCACCACGAGACGGGCAGCAGGCATGAGCGTCGGTAGGGTATCTGCAATCAGTCGCGTCGGCACCGGCGCGTTCTCGCCCCGCATGATCAGCGCAGGAAAGCGAAAATCAGCGTATGCGCTTGCGGGTTTCGTCTCATCGATCAGCGCCCGAAAATCGAGCGCTGCCTTGGGCGTCCAGCGTGTCAGTGCGGCCTGCGCGGATGGCCTCAGCGCTGCCCACGCGCCCGGCCCGCCCCAGTAGTCGACAAACGAACTCACCGCTCCACGATAGTCGCCGGTGATCAGCCCTTCGGCGATTTGCGCAGCAACCGCCTCGATTTCCGCAAGCGCGACAGCCCCGCGAGCCCCCATCCCCTTGAGCAGGTGGAACGCGGATGGTTCATATAGCGTGAGGCTGGCAATACGGTTCGGCCTCTCCACGGCAGCGCGCAACGCGACGCCCCCGCCGTAGGAGTGGCCGACAAGGTGCACTTTGCGATCGGAGCGATCGATGATTCCGATCGTCCTGGCGGCCTCATCTGCCAGGGTAAAGGCATGCTCACCGCTCCAGGGGCCCACGCTATCGCAGCCGTAGTGCTCGGGCGTGATCAGATCATAGCGGGAGTCGAGAACGGCGCCGAGCTGGCGCCACTGCGCGGCGCCGGCACCGGAGCAGTGAAGCGCGATCACCGGTGCGGGATCTGCCGTCGTGGGGCTATGCTGGAGCGTAGACATGGCGACCTCTGATCGAATCCTTGATGACCCAGTTTTCAGTCTAGTGCGCAGGTACGTCGGGGAAACTTCACTGCCAGGCAATGAATGTTTCGTTTGTTTCATCTGACCGCCCGTCCGGCTCGGCGGGACTCTTAGGCCGATTGACTTTGTCCTTTACAATGCACGATCGATGAGCTGGTCACTCGAAATCGTGATTGAGCCCCGTTACGCGCAGGCGAGGCGGCCCGCAACGGCCGGTCGGTGGTGACCATGAATCCCCGCGACGTCACACAGAAAAGCGCTGGTGCGACCCCCGAGGTCCCTGTCGCCCCCCACACAGCACACAAAAGGCGCAGGCAGCGCATCCGCATGCGGCGTTTCGCGTTCGCAAGCGTGTTCTCCATCGTGTTTATCTGCGTGGTGTCACTCTTCTATGCGCAGGGCAAGGTCGACGGGGAGACTCTCACTCACGCCGCTCTCTTTGTATTCGCTTTCATCGTTGCCTTCTTCTTCATTTTCCGGACTGGAATCAACTTAAACTTTTCCGATCCGAGCCTGACCGGATTGCAGTTTCTCGCTGCCGTGGTCACGATGCTGTACGTGGTGTACTACGCGCCGGACACCCGCCTCGCTTTCACGCCGTTCTTCTTTGTCGCCGTCATGTTCGGAATGCTTCGTCGCGATAGCAGGAAGATCGCGATTCTCGGCTTCGTCTCGATAGTGCTTTTTGCGCTGTTGTCGATGTTGCGTTACGCGAACAATGACGACGCGGAAACCCTGCGCCTCGACATGCTTCAATGTCTCGTGATGGTGGTGACGCTCCCGTGGATTCTGTTTCTGGAGGGGCATCTGCAGCGGCTCCACCAGGGCTTGGCCGACGTCCGGATGAAGCTCGAAGACATCGAGGAAAAGGCGGCTCGCGACGAACTCACCGGCGTCTACAACCGCCGTGCCCTGCTCGCTGCGATGCACGATTCCAAACTGCGAAGCGATACGACCGGTGAACCCTTCTCAATCTGCATGATCGACCTCGATCTATTCAAGCGCTACAACGACGAGTTCGATCACTTGACTGGAGACCAGGTCTTGCGCACGTTCGCCCGAGCGGTAATGGACGGCCTCCGCACGGCCGATTTCTTCGGGCGTTATGGCGGCGAGGAGTTTGTGCAGATATTGCCGCGAACCCCGTTGGCGGGTGCGATAGCGGAAGCCGAGCGATTGCGCAGCCGTCTAGGTACCGTGGAACTACCGGTGACCTCCTCGGTCGGTCGATTGACAGTGTCGATCGGCGTAGCGGAGTACGTGCCGAAGGAATCCATTGAACAGACTCTCGCGCGTGCCGACAGCGCGCTATACAAGGCAAAACACCTTGGACGTGATCGTGTGGAGGCCAGCGACGGGTCCGCTCCCGCCCACAAGGCGCATAGGCTTTCGCTATGAATCGGCCGGCCTGCAATGCCGCTTCACGTTAGGACTAGACGCTTCGATGGCCTCTCCTCGTTCCAGTAGCCGCCTTCAGCTCGTCGCCCACGACGCGATGCACGAGCGCGGGCTCCTGCCCGACTTCTCGCCGGCCGTCATGGCCGAAGTTGGAGCGCTCACGCACGCCGCCACTACCACGGACACCACCGTGCGTGACCTGCGCAGCCTGTTGTGGGTCTCGATCGACAACGATGACTCGCGCGACCTGGATCAACTGTCCGTATCGGGCACAGCCGTCGACGATACGCAAACGATCTTCGTCGCCATCGCCGACGTCGACGCCCTGGTGGCCAAGGGTTCGGACATTGACGGCCACGCCGCCGTCAACACGACGTCGGTGTATACGGCAGCGGAGATCTTTCCAATGCTTCCGGAGAAGCTCTCGACCAATCTGACGTCGCTCAATCCAGACGAGGACCGGCTCGCTGTTGTCGTCGAGATGGCGGTCACGTCCGACGGGTCGGTCAAGGACTCCGCCATCTACCGCGCGTTGGTCCGCAATCATGCCAAGCTCGCCTATAACAGCGTGGCGGCGTGGCTCGAAGGGAATGCGACGGCCCCTCCCCCGCTGGACGCGGTGCCGGGACTGGACAAGCAGTTGCATGAGCAGAGCCGTGTCGCGAAAGGGTTGAAGCGCGCGCGCGAGTCGCAAGGCGCGCTGGAGCTCGATACGCTCGAGGCGCGTGCGATCTTCTCCGACAATACGCTCGCCGACCTGGCGCCCGATCCGTCGAACCGGGCGAAGGAGCTGATCGAGGACTTCATGGTGGCCGCCAATGGTGCGGTCGCGCGCTTTCTTGCGAGCAAGAAAATGCCCTCGCTGCGCCGCGTGCTGCGCACGCCGCAGCGCTGGGACCGCATTGTCGCGCTGGCCGCACAGGCCGGGGAGAAACTGCCTGCGCAGCCGGATGCCATCGCGCTTGACGCGTTTCTTCGCACCCGACACAAGGCCGACCCCGATCGCTTTGCCGATCTTTCGCTGTCGATCGTCAAGCTGCTGGGCTCGGGCGAGTACGCGCTGGAAGTGCCGGGCGCGCCGACGCCGGGGCACTTTGCGCTGGCCGTACGGGATTACACGCATTCGACCGCGCCCAACCGCCGGTTTCCCGACCTCATCACGCAGCGCATCGTGAAGGCCGCGCTTGCCGGGCGGCCTTCGCCGTACAGCAACGCGGAAATCGCCGCGCTGGCCGCGCATTGCACCGAGGCGCAGAAGAATGCGGCCAAGGTCGAACGGCAGGTTGCCAAGGCGGCGGCGGCGCTGCTGCTGTCGTCGCGGATCGGCGCGACGTTCCGGGCCGTCGTGACTGGCGCCTCGGATAAAGGGACGTGGGTTCGCATTTCAAGGCCGACGACGGAAGGACGCGTGGTCAGGGATTTGCACGGGCTCGATGTCGGCGACCGCGTGACCGTGCAACTGATCCACACCGACGTCGAACGCGGCTTCATCGACTTTGCCGTGGTCAAGGACCCTACGTGACTACCGCCCAGACGCCGCACGCCCCGCTCGCGTACAAGAACGAATCGTTTTCTCGACAGTGACGATGCCCGGGCGTTGCGCATCCTCGCCGAGTATCTGCAGCCGCTGCACTCATTCCAGCGGGAGAAGATCTGCGGCACCGTCGTGTTCTTTGGCTCAGCGCGGCTGAGTCCCGGCGGTCCGCTTGGCTCTTACTACGACGCCGCGCGCGAATTGGCGCGCCTCGTCACGCGGTGGTCGATGGAACTGTCTGCGGATGTATGCCATTGCGTGGTGTGTACCGGCGGCGGCGGCGGCGGCATCATGGAGGCCGCTAATCGCGGCGCGGCCGATGCCGGAGGCAAGTCGATCGGTCTCAATATCGGGCTGCCCCACGAACAGCGGCCCAATGACCACATCTCGACCGGGCTGGCCTTTGAGTTCCACTACTTCTTCATGCGCAAGCTCTGGTTTGCGCACCTTGCGCGCGCTTTGGTCGTATTCCCTGGAGGGTTCGGCACGCTGGACGAGCTGATGGAGATCCTGACACTGATGCAAACGGAGAAGATCGACCGGCGAATCCCGGTCATTCTCTACGGATCGTCGTATTGGAACGAGGTGATCAACTTCGAGGCGCTCATTCGCCACGGCATGATCGAACGCCAGGACCTCACGCTGTTTCGCTTTGCCGATGACCCTGCAACCGCGCTGGCGCTGCTGCAGGCGGGGATGGCGCCTCCCACGGAAACGCAAACGCCTGCCATCGCGCACTCACGCACTTCCTGATTGGTCAGGGCGGCACGTGATCCAACACGTCCGCAATCGGCCCCGGCGGCACGAAAATAGGCGGTTCGAACGGCGCCTCGTGCATGGCAAGCAGCCCGAGCAACAGCACCGCCGCCACTGTGAAGATCACCAGCGCCGCCACCTGGGGGCGCGGCCGTTCGAGATGCACCACGGCGATCGCGATCTGCGTGATGAACGCGATCAGCATGACCGCCGCCCATTTGGTCACGACGGTTCGGTCGTTGCTGAGCACCAGGCGGCTCTCGTGCGCGGCCCGCACGCGCAGGACCATGTCCAGCATCGTGCGTTGGACACTGGGGTCAATGCCGTTGGCGGGCTTGGCCACTTCGCGCAGCAGCGCGTTGAGCGCGGCATCGGTGCGCGTTGAGCGCTCCTGCAGTGCCATGCGCGGCCACTCGTCTTCGACGACGGCGTTGACGTAGCCGCGAATCGCCGCCCGCATCGATGCATTGTCGGCCGCGCTCGCAGCACTCAGGCTGTAGAGGCCGATGAGGGTGTCGCTCTCGGTGAAGACGATGGTCTCCGCCTGCTTGTTGCGGTCCCAGATGTCGGTCGACAGGAACGCGATGAGGAGCCCGAAGATGACCGCCGTCGACGTGAAGAACGGCGCAACCACGCCCTTGAACGTCTGGATGTGCGCAGACAGCGGAGACCGGAACGAAAGCCAGACGACGAACGCCGCAGCGCCGATGTACACGACGAACAGGCTCGCGAATAACGCGGCCACCGGCCAGGCGAGCCATGCGGTGAACAAGCCTTGCATCCTGCCTCCCGAGCGTCCCACCTCGACGAAATTAACGGAATGCTACCGTGAATCTTGCGGAAGGCAATCGGCAGCCATCCTGCTCGCGCCGGTCACGACGTCACGGCGGCCCGCACGTCGAGGGCGTTCAAGGTCGCCTTGCCGAGCGCCGTGTTGTCGAAGATACAATACGTGGCCGTGCCACTGCGAGCGTGGGCGCGCAGCTTTACCGCCAGCCGATCGAGATAGGCCTTGTCATAGGCCGAGTAGTAGACGCGGGGCGACCCATGAAGGCGATAGTAGACGACCCCGGGCCACCCCCCGGGCTCGCGGGCCTCGGGTGAAATCGCGGGGTCGGCGGCAACGCGGGCAATTTGCCGCGCAACGAGCAGTTGCTCGGCGCCGGGCGTGAACCACGTCGAATGCCGCGGCTCGAGTACCGTCTTGCCGGCGTAACGGTCGCGCAAAGCGTCAAAGAACGCGCCGGCGATATCGGCATCGAACGTGAGACTCGGCGGCAGTTGTACGAGGAGGCAACCCAGTCGCGGCCCCAGCGCCGACATCTCGGTGACGAATCCATCGAGCAATGTCGCAGTGCCGATCAATCGCGCTTCGTGCGTGATTGTCTTGGGCACCTTCACCGAGAAGCGAAACGCCTTCGGCACGCTGTCGGCCCAACGCGCGTAGGTGGAAGGTCGATGCGGTCGATAGAAGGACGAATTGATTTCTACCGCGGGCAGCTTTGACGCGTAGCGGTGAAGCGCCGATCCTTCGTTGGGGAACTGGTCACGCGCAACCGCAGGGAGCGCCCAGCCTGCACAGCCGACCAGGATTTTCGCGTTCGCTTTTGCTGCCGGCACGTTCGTAGTCTTCGGCAGTCACCGGACGGCTTGCACGTCGACTTCGTTTTCGCCGCTGCCGGCATCGGTATCGGCCGCTTGTTCGCCGCCGTGATGCAGCGCCAACAGCGCTTCCAGCGATTGCAGCGTGTCCGCCTCGTGCAGCGGCTTGTCGTCGCGGATGCGCAGCATGCGCGGAAAGCGCACGGCGATGCCGCTCTTGTGACGCGAACTGCGATTGATGCCTTCGAAGCCGAGTTCGAAGACGAGCGTGGGCTTGACACTTCGCACCGGGCCGAATTTCTCGATCGTGGTCTGCCGGATGATGCGGTCGACGTGCTGGAACTCCGCGTCGGTGAGGCCCGAATACGCCTTGGCGAAGGGCACCAGCTGCAGCGCGTCAGCGGCGGCCGGTTCGCGCCGCACGATCGCGTCTACAACACGCTCCGCTTCCGCCGCGTCCTTGGGAATGCGATTCCAGACGGCGAATGTGTAGTCGGTATATACACTCGCGCGCCGCCCGTGGCCGGCCTGCGCATAGATGAGCACGGCGTCGACGCGCAGCGGCTCGATCTTCCACTTCCACCAGGCGCCGCCTGCAAGGTCGTCCTGTTTCCTGCGCCCGGTGCCGTAGCGCGCATCCCGGTGTTTGAGCATGAAGCCTTCGACGCCCCTCGCCCGCGACTCCTCGCGCAGCGCGGACAGCGCCTGCCACGTGGGCCGCGACTCGATCGGCGACAGGTGGATCGACGAATGTGCGGCCACAACGCGCTCGAGCAGCCCGCGCCGCTCGCATTGTGTCCGCTCGCGAAGATCGACGCCCTCCGACTCGAGAATGTCATAAGCGATAAAAGCGGCCGGCGCGTCGGAAAGCACAGTCTTGGTCAGCGCCTTGCGCCCTATCCGCCGCTGCAGCAGGTTGAACGGCGCGACTTTGCCGTCTTTCCACACGACCACTTCGCCATCCAGCACCGTGCCATCGGGCAATGGCATGGCGCTCGCGACGATTTCCGGGAACCGATCAGTAATCAGTTCTTCCCCGCGTGACCAGATCCAGACCTGGCCGCCCCGCTTGACGATTTGCGCGCGTATCCCGTCGTACTTCCATTCGATGCCCCAATCTGACGGCGAGCCAAGCTTGGCTTCGAAGTCAGCGAGTGGAACATCGAGTTGGTGCGCCAGGAAAAACGGGTATGGCTGACCCTGGTCCTTTGGGCCGACGTCGGCGTTCGCGGTGAGGTCCCGGTACCGCTCCTCGCTCGGCGCAACGGTGCCGTCGGTGTAGCCCATCATTCGCCGCGCCACCAGCTTGGCGTCGATGCCGGCGCCTTCAGCGAGAGCGCGCTGCACGAGGAGCTTGCTCACGCCGACGCGAAACGCGCCGCCGATAAGTTTGTTGAGCAGGAAACGCCCCGCCGTGTCGAGTTCATTCCACCACGCGGCAACGCGTTCGGCTTGTACCTCTGGATCTGCACCACGGAGCGGCAACAGCCGCATTTCCATCCAATCCGCCAGTCCGATATCGCTCTGGCGTTCGGGTGGAGGCAGTACGTGCGCCACCGTCTCCGCAAAATCACCGACGGCCTGGTACGACGCGTCGAACAGCCAATCGTCGATACCGGCGCGCTGGCAGGCGAGCGCACGCAGCACCGCGGTGGGGACCACCTGCCGCGGCTTACCGCCGGAAAGAAAGTAGACCGCCCAGGCGGCGTCGCGCGGATTCGCGGCAGCGAAATAGCGCTTCAGTGCCGCAATCTTTGCATCGGTCGAGGTCGACGCGTCGAGTTCCGCGAAAAGCCGTGCGAAGTGGTTCATGGAATCGACCCGGCGTCGAATTCGCCAGAAGTGTCGCTGTCGTCGGTGTCTCCGTAGGCAGTCTGAAACGAGCTGGCCTCGTAGCCTTGCTGCGCGAGCCAGCGCACCATGACCGCCTCCTGTCCGTGCGTGACGATGACGCGCTCGGCACCCGTCGCGGCAATGGCCCGATGCAACCCCGGCCAATCGGCGTGGTCGCTCAAAACGAAGCCGCGATCGACCGACCGGCGCCGACGGGCACCGCGCAGTTGCATCCATCCGCTGGCGAAGGCATCGCTGTAGTCGCCCAGGCGACGCGTCCAAAGCGAGTTTTGCGCAGAGGGCGGCGCAATGACGAGCGCCCGCTTGATAAGCGATTTATCCGCAATATCGGTGACCAGTTGCGTCGGCGGCAGCGAAACGCCGGCGGCAAGATAGGCCCGGTTGACCGATTCCACTGCGCCGTGCACGACGATGGGACCGATGGATGCGTCCACGCCCTTCAGAATGCGCTGAGCCTTGCCGAAGCTGTATCCCAGCAGGAGGCTGGCGCGGCCCGCGTCTACATTTCCGCGCCACCAGGCGTTGATCGCGGCGAACACCTCGGCCTGGGGTTGCCAGCGATAGATCGGGAGACCGAACGTCGATTCCGTAACGAACGTGTGGCAACGGACGAGCTCGAACGGCGCGCACGTCGCGTTGTCTTCGCGCGAATCCGCATGCGCTCCCGCGAGGTAGTAGTCGCCCGACGCAACCCAGACGCGTCCCTGATGCTCGAGGCGCACTTGCGCTGACCCAAGCACGTGACCCGCCGGGTGAAAACTGATTCGGACGCCTAAATGGTCATGCGACTCGCCATAGGGCAAGGTTTGCAGATCGATATCCCCAAGGCGCGCACGCAGCACGGCCTCAGCCGGCGCTGCCGCGAGGTAGTGCGCGTTTCCGCGCACGGCGTGATCGGAATGCGCGTGTGTGATGACAGCTCGGTCGACGGGCTGCCACGGATCGATATAGAAGTCGCCGACGGGACAATAGAGACCTTCGGCACGCTGAATAATCAGATCGGCGTTCATGAAATTAATCGCGGCATACATCCCAGTCTACCGGCGCAGATCGTAATGCAGGACGGGCGATTCCCGGAAACGCCTGTAGGAATCGGGATGGGGCTCCGTTGACGGGCACGTCCTACAGGAACATCAGCACTCGCGGCGTACCCCGAGCTGCGGCGAGCCGGCATCCTGATGTTCGCTTGCTGAGGTGCGCTCACACGCCCTTACCGATCACCCCCTTATGAGACCCATTGCCGGGATCTGCCACTGCAATACACCATGGAGCGACGACGACGATGAAAGACGAATTGGCAGTGTTCTACGATCTGGTGCAGGACATCGAAGTCGCGATGATGACGACGCGTCGACCGGATGGTCACCTTCGCTCGCGCGCGATGGCCAATCAGAAGCGCGCGGGTGGCGCCGATCTCTGGTTCGTGACCAGCGAAGGCAGCGACAAGCTGGGCGACCTGGCGCACGATGTCCACGTCAATCTTTCGTATTACAAGAACAGTTCGCGGGAGTGGATTTCCGTCTCCGGCATCGCGGCGGTCTCGCGCGACCGGGCGAAGATCCGCGAGCTGTACGCGCCGGACTGGAAGATGTGGTTCTCCGAAGGCGGCGACCCGCGCCAGGGTACCCCCGATGATCCACGCATGGTGTTGATCGGAATCACCATCCATGCCGCGGAATTTCTCGAGGTCGACAAGCCCAAACCCGTGGTCCTGTATGAACTGGCCAAGGGTTGGCTGACCGGCACCGAGCCCGATCTCGGCAAGATGCACGAGCTGAAGGCCGGCTGATTGCCGCACCCGGATCGAGGGTCCCCGGTCCGGCGTCGTCGTCACTCGGCAATACGGGCCTTCCCCATACCGAGGGCGAAATTTGCTAATCTTGCCGTGCGCGCCCCCGCTCCACGCGGGACTCCCACGCATAGCGATGATCGACCACTTTTCCCACGCCGACGGCCTCGCTACCTTCCGGCCGGTCGGCCGCCATACGCTCGTGTCCATCGTGGAGGCGGTCAATCACGCGATTGCGCAGTGTCGCGAGCTGCGGATCTCCAGGCTGATGGTCGTCACGCACAAGGTGACGGGCGTTTCGCCGCCGACGATGATCGATCGTTTTCTCGCCGCGGAGGACTGGGCGCACGCGGCAAGGGGCCAGGTCGTGGTCGGGCTTGCGATGACGCCCGCGAACATTTCTCCTCAGAAATTCGGCGTCACGGTCGCGACGAGCTTCGGCCTGACGCTCGACGCCTTCGGTACAGAGGCTGAGGCGCTGGAATGGCTGTCGGGGTACGACAGCAAGGGACGGCGCAAGAAAGCGTAGCGCGGTCGCGATCCGGCCTGGAATGAATCCGGCGCGATTGCTGTTGTCCGTCAGATGGCCGCGCAACCTGCGGCAAACCATCGACCTTTCGATTTGCGAGGGGGACGTCATGTCGACCACTGCGCTGCGCAAAGTACTGCTGCTAGCCTTCGTCGTGTTGCTAGGGATGCCCGGGGCGGTCGTTGCCGCCGACGCGGCGCTGGAGCGGTCATCAACGGCGATGGGCGCAAGCGACCTCAAATCGATCCGTTACACGGGCGACGGCATCGGCTACACGTTCGGCCAGGCCTATAAGCCGGGCGAGGCATGGCCGAAGATCCGGATCCAGTCGTTCGTGCGCTCGATCAACTACGAGACCGGCGCGATGAAGGACGAGATCGCGTTTTCGCGCGCCGAGGCGCTGGGCGGCGGCGGCTATCCCCACGTCGCGCAGCAGCGCAACGAGCAATACGTCAGCGGCGCGTACGCGTGGAATCAGGTGGCCGCGGGCCCCACGCCCGGGCCGCGCTTTGTCACCGAACGCGTCCACCAGTTGTGGATCACGCCGCAGGGCGTCATCAAGGCCGCGCTACGCAACAGCGCGACGGTACGGCAGGAAACACGCAACGACCAGTCCTATGCAGTGGCGTCGTTCGCCGAGCCGGGCAAGTTCAAGGCGGTCGCGTATATCAATTCCAGCGGACTGGTCGAGCGCGTCGAATCGCGGATTCCCGATCCGGTACTGGGCGAAACCGATGTGGTGACGACCTATTCGGACTATCGCGACTACGGCGGCGTCAAATTCCCGACGCGGATCGCGCAGTCCCAGGGCGGGTTCCCCACCCTCGATCTCACGGTGAAGGAAGTGCAGCCGAACGCGCCGGCCGATTTCCAGCTCCCAAATGCCGTAAAGAGCGCCACAGAGCGCGTGACCACGGACAAAGTGGCTGACGGCGTGTGGTTCATCGCCGGAGGCTCGCACAACAGCGTCGCCATCGAAATGAAGGATTACATGATCGTGGTCGAGGCGCCTCTGAACGACGCCCGCAGCGTTCCCATGTTGGCTCAGGTGAAGCAACTGGCTCCCGGCAAGCCCATTCGCTACGTGATCAATTCGCACAGCCATTTCGACCATGCCGGGGGACTGCGTGCCGCGGTTGCGGAAGGCGCGACCATCGTCACGCAGGCGCAGAACAAGCCGTATTTCGAGCGCGCGTTCGCCGTCAGGAACACGATCGACCCGGATCAGCTCGCCAAGTCAGGCAAGAAGGCCAATTTCAAGGTGGTCGACGAGAAAATGGTGTTGACCGACGGCAGCCGTTCGGTCGAGCTATACCGCGTCGGCGACAGTCATCACAGCGACACCTTCCTGATGGCATACCTGCCCAAGGAAAAGTTGCTGATCGAGGCCGATTCGTTCACGCCGGCACCGCCGAATACACCACCGCCCGCGCAGCTCAATCCGAACCACACGAATCTGGTCGATAACCTGCAGCGGCTCAATCTGCCGGTCGAAAAGATCCTGCCGCTGCACGGTCGGGTTGTACCTTCGACCGAGCTTTATGCCGCCGTCGGGCAGAGTCTGCCCAGATAATCCTCCAATCGCGCGCCACCCATGTGCAACACTTTGTAACTAACGCACCGATACCGTTGCGTTTTGACCAGCCCGAGCGTACTTTAGCCTCACGCGGGCGTCTTTTGTCCGCTCCTGGAAGGAAAGCGCCATGAGCAAATCTCGAGTGGTAGCCGCAGGCCTGGTGGCAAGCGCGCTGTTGATCGCCCCGGTATCGTCTGCTTTCGCCGACGGTCCCCACGGGTCCAAGGGCGCTTCGCACCATGGATCCTCGTATCACGGCGGCGGCTATCGCGGCCCGGTCTGGCATGGCGCCGGCTACCGCGCTCCGTATGCGTATGGCGGTGGCGGTTACTGGCGCGGCGGCGTGTGGTGGCCGTTCGCGGCTGTCGGCGCGGTGGTGGGGACCGCGGCAGCCATCGTTGCTGCACCCTTCGTCGCATTCGGCAACGCCGTGGCCAGTGCGCCCTACTACGCGCCGCAGCAACCGTATTACGCGCCCCAGGGCTACGTGGCGCCGCAGCAGCAGTACTACGCGCCACAGCAGCAGTACTACGCGCCACAGCAACAGTATTACGCGCCGCAAGGCTACAACGCGCCGCCGCCGAATTACGCTCCGCAACAAACGTATTACGCACCACAGGGCTATAACGCGCAGCCTGCATATGGCGATGCCACGCCCCCGCCCGACTATTCCGCGCAGCGCGCGCCGCCGCAGTACTACAACAGCGCGCGGCCCGCGCAAACGTATGCTCCGCCGCCGCAGAGATCGTATTCGCCGCCTCCGGCGTACAACGCACCCTCCAGCTACCCGCCAGCCAACACGACTTACCAACGTCCGCAGACGGACCCGGAGTACTACTCCTACAACAACCCTCGCTAAGGCCACGCCTTCCGTGAGTAACTGATCCGAACATGCAGGTGCGCCGGGGAGGGCGCCCGTCACGCGCAGCGTCCGAGCAATTGGGCGAACTGATACTGGACGCGGCGACACAGATGTTTCTTGCCAATGGCTTCGGTGCCACCAGCATCGATGCCGTCGCGCAGCACCTGCGCATGTCCAAGCGCACGTTCTATCACCGCTTCCCGGACAAGGAAGCGTTGTTCGCCGCGGTCGTTCATCGCATCATCGAGCGGCTGCGGCCCGCCGCCAACATTCCACTGATCGAAGGCGCTGACCTCGAGGCGGTACTCGAACGGCTCGCCTCGCTCATCCTGCACGCCGCGATCTCTTTCCAGGCCATTGGCTTGCATCGATTGATCGTAGCCGAGTCCGCGCGCTTTCCCGAATTGGCCCGCGTGCTGGCTCAGGAAGGGGCCGCCGACGAGGCGACCACGCTCATCGCGGGCCTGCTCGACCGCGAGGCAGGCGCCGGACGCATCCAGATCGACGACACCCGCTTCGCCGCACAGCAGTTCCTGCAGATGGTGGTGGCGCTGCCGCAGCGTCGTGCGATGGGCCTCGGCGCGCCGATGAGCGCGCAGGAGTTGCGCGAATGGCCGCACAAGGTGGTGGACCTGTTCCTTCGCGGCTGCAGGGCGGAAACGCCGCGGCGCTGAAAGCTCGCCCGCCCTTCCCTGTCATTGCGCCGGAATTGCAGTCAGCGCCCGCCAGAAAAAGAACGCCATCAGCAGGCCATAGCTCACCGCGGCGCCCATGCCGACGTTGCGGTTGAGCCGCGCGGCGCGTGCCGGCTGGCCGCCCCGGTTCAGCCACTCGCAGCGGATCGACACGCTGATGAAAATGAGCAGCATCGCGAACGAAGTGACCACGGCGACGTTGACCAGAGGTGTGGTGAAACTCGTCTCCGTGAGCGAGTTGACGACGTACTTGTTGCCGATGGCGGCAAACGTCGCCGACGTGGCGAGCGTGGTGCGTACCTGCAGCATATTGGTCGGAACAAAGTAGCCGACCAGGCATAACAGCACACAAACCATGAAGCCGATGAAGTAGTCGACGGCGGCACGCCAGCTGGTCCGCTGGCCGACGACTTCGACGAGGAGCGTCGAGTAGCGATCGTTGCTGCGCTCGGAGAGGCCGAACGACGTCGCGTACTGCTTGCGGTACTCGCTCAAGTGGAAGCCGGACAAGTGCCAGCCGGGAGAGAACGCGTCGGGGTCGAGCATGCTCGCGTCGCGATCCACCTCGTACACAAGGTAGTCGTCCTCGTACGGCGATTCGATCTCGATCTGCAGCCTGTGGCGCTCGAACGGAAACGCGCTGGTGTCGAAAGTTGCGTTGATCACCGCGTCGATGCGCGCGACGGCATAGTTCTCGCCGTTGGCGAGCTTGCGCCGGTCCTCCAGCACCACTGTCTGCGAGCGGGCGCCGACGACATGTAGGTTGGCGAGCGGATCGAAGGCGTCGCCGCGCCAGCGAAACCACACTTCGAATTTCGGGTGAAACGTGTGTTTCGAGAAATCCAGTTCCTGGATCGCGAAGAGGTAGACACCGATCTTTACCGGCCCGGCGGGCGACGCGCCCGGCGCTGGGATGCGCCCCGGCGCCATTTGCTGCGCATGCGCGACGGGCAGCGCGGCGAGGCAGAGTGACGCGATCGCCAGGACGCGGAACGCGCAGCGAAGCGCTGCCGACTTGGGCTTGGTCACCATATGAACGGGTAGCCTACCCTATGACGGATCCCGGTCAGCGACCAGGCCCAGCCGTTCGGCCAGCGAGACCAGTTCGGCGAGCGAACCGGCCTGCAACTTTTGCATGATGTGCTGGCGATGCCACTTGACGGTGCGCTCGGCAGTACCGAGTTCGACAGCGATGCGCTTGTTGAGCGTGCCGCGCACGACCATGGCGAACACCTTGCGCTCGGTCGGCGTCAGCGAGTCGACTCGCGACCGCAACGCATCCAGTTGCCCACGCCGGTCGTGCTCCTCGCGGCTGCGCAGCATCGCCTGCTCGATCGTCTTCAGAAGGACATCCGCGTCGACTGGCTTGGTCAGGAAGGTCTCGGCGCCCGATTTCATTGCCAGCACGGTGCTTGGAATGTCACCGTGCCCCGAAATGAAGACGATCGGAATCGGCTGTCGCCTCTCCAGTAAGTGCTGCTGCAGCTGCAATCCCGTGAGCCCGGGCATGCGCATGTCAAGCAGGATGCAGCCTGGCGCATCGAGCTCGGCCGTTGCGAGAAACGCTTCCGCCGATTCATGCAGCGCGACGCGGTAGCCCGCGGCCGCCAGCAATCGATCCACGGACCTGCGCCAGGACACGTCGTCGTCGATGACATGCACGCAGCACGTGTCCGGTGTCATGGATGCCGCCCGGACTCGAATGGCAACGTGAAATGCACTGCCGCGCCCCCCGTCGGCATGCTTTCGGCGCGCATGCGCCCGCCGTATGCTTCGACGATCGTGCGCGAGATCGAGAGCCCAAGTCCCATGCCGCCGACCTTCGATGTGACGAACGGGTCGAAGACGTTGGGAAGTATCTCATCCGGGATTCCGGTGCCGGAATCGATCACCGACACCTCCGCTTCCTTCGCATTGGATTGCCTGCTGCGAATCGTCAGTTGCCGCGTCTCGGGCGGCTGACCTTGCATGGCCTCGATGGAGTTGAGCGACAGGTTCAGCAGCACCTGTTGTACCTGGACGCTGTCGGCCCACACCTTGGGCAGGCCAGCTTCGGGTTCGACCTTGACCGACACGCCATGCGTCTGGGCGTCGTAGGCCAGCAGCTTCTGCGTCTCCCCCATGGCGTCGCTCAAATCCAGCGCGCCGACCTCCAAATCGGTCTTGCGCAGCATCCTGCGAATCCTGGCAAGCACTTCACTCGCACGCTTGTCGTCGTGCTTGATGTCCTCGAGGATCTCCGCCACTTCGTCGAGCCTGGGCGGATCGGCCTTGATCAGCAACTGCGCGGCGCCGGCATTGTTGTGGATTGCACCGAGCGGCTGGTTGAGTTCATGGGCAATCGATGCGGTCAGACCGCCCATCGCCACGCGCCGGTTCATGTGCGCCATCTCCGAAAAGCGTTTCTGCGAGTCGGCTTCGGCCAGGCGACGGCGGCGACGTTCCGCCAGCAGCCAGACGATGCTTCCTGCCTGTAAGACAAGGATGGCAAGTGCGATAGAAACTGCCTGCCAGTACCGGGCCCACAGCGATGGCTCGCGGAACTGCACGATCGTGTCCGGTGGAAGCAGCCGATCGTCGATGCCCCAGCGCTGGATTTGCCGCCAATCGACCATGGGTCGCGCGTCTACCGAGGACGGCGCGATCTCGGAAGGCAGGGTACCGTTCAGAAGCTTGACGACAATCCCGCCAGCGCGTGTCGCCTGGTCCACGTAGGGCGTCATATACCCGCCGACAACGCCAGCGCCCATGAAGGTGTCGAGGGCGCCATACACCGGCGCTGTGGACGCTGCGGCGATCAGTTCCACCGACTGGCGCGGCGAGCCGACCTGACCGGCGCCGTCCACGAAGTAGCCCGGCGTGAAGACAATCGTATTCTTGGGCAGTGCACGCAGCCGTTGCAACAGTTCTTCGGTACGCAGGCCCGCGAGGTATTCGGCGTCGATATCTTCCGGCAGGCGTTTCACCGCTCTGCGCACGCGATCTCCCCAAGCGCGATCCCGCTCCGCGGCGCCCAGTGCGATGACGAGGTGCTTGGCGTCAGGCTGCAGCCGCGACGCCATCCGGAGTGTTGCCGTGGGATCCAGGTCCACCGTGGCGCCTACGACAGTGGGCAGCAGCGTCATTGCCTCCAGCTGGTCCTTGGGAACGCCGACGTGGACCACGGGCACGCTGGCCGAGATGCGATCGCGAAAGGCGATCGCGAATTGCAGCGCCTGCGCCGCCGACGCGACGATGACGCGAATATTGCGGTCCCCATATTTCCGCGCCAGATACTCACCCGCGGTCGCGGCATTGCCGGGTGTAGGAAAGCGCTCGGCGTCGAGATATTCCGAATAGATCTCGACGGGGCGCCCCAGCGAGTTGGCCAGGACTTGCCGCATCGCGTCTTCGACGATCACGGCCGCGGGTGTCGGACGCGCGTTGCTGTGAATGATCAGAACGCCTTCGCGCGACGGCAGGTCTGCAGCATATCCAGCGGCAACGAACAGCGCGGACGCGAGGGCGATCGCCGCAATAGCGATGGCGAGGCCGAGTGACGTTTTCGAATTCACAGCAAGCTGTCGAGCTGGCGGATGACGCAACTGCCACATCACCCCACTGCGGGGAAAGCGTCGGCACGTCGAGTGTCGACCTCGAAAGCGAATTGTAGCAACGTCGCTTCCCTAGGCGCGTGCTCCCTCGCCGGCGTCCGCGGAAACCGCGTCGTTCGGCTGGCCTTCGCGGCAATACTCGAGCAGTTCACCTGGCTGGCAGTCGAGCGCGACGCAGATCGCCTCGAGTGTGGAGAAGCGGATCGCCTTTGCCTTGCCGGTCTTGAGGATCGACAGATTTGCGACGGTAATATCGACGCGCGTGGCCAGTTCGGTCAGCGTCATGCGGCGTTCGTGCAGCATTTCGTCAAGGCGGACCAGGATCGCCATGTCACACCGTGCCTTCGAGGTCGGCGCGCATCTTCGCGCCCGACGCGAACACGCCGGCGAGCACGAACAGCAACAGCACCGCGAGCCACGGCGCAAATGAGAACGCTTCGATTTTCCCCGCTTCCCATACCGCCGCCGCGATCGCCGCGACGATCAGGCGCAGCCCCTCGAGACCGGCCACGCTCCACGCGATCGCATTCAGACGCTGGGCGTTCTCGAGGATGAACGGGTCGCCAACACGCACGGTGTCGACGATCGCCAGCAAGCGCCGCAGAACGGTGTGCACGATCGCCGCGCCGGCCACGCCTATGACGACGATGGCACGAAGCCCGAACCCGGCCATCGGGTGCTCGTGCATCAGGTCGAAGCCGAGCGGCCGCTGTGGCCAGCCGTCGATGAAAAAGCTGAACACCAGCAGCCCTGTGATGGCGAGCGCGTAGAGGATGTTGAGGACTATCAGGCCCCGGATGACGGGCCGGGCAACTGCGAGGGCACGGGCACTGGTGCTAGTCATGACACGGCCTCCGGTAATATCGAAAAACGATATTATACACATCGATAAACGATATGCAACCCCGGTGCTGTTACATGGCAGTCCGGCCTTACACCCGTCCTCCGTTGCGTTTGGCGTTGCCCGATGGCTGGTGCGGTCTCACCCGCGGCGCGCCGCCTCGATGGTTGCGATGTCGATCTTCCCCATCTGCATCATCGCGTCGAACGCACGCTTGGCGGCCGCGGGATCGGGATCGGTGATCGCCTGAATCAGGGCGACCGGCGTGATCTGCCACGACAATCCCCATTTGTCCTTGCACCATCCGCACGCGCTCTCCTGACCGCCATTGCCGACGATTGCCTTCCAATATCGATCCGTTTCGGCTTGATCGGCGGTGGCGACCTGAAACGAGAACGCTTCGCTTTGCTTGAATGCGGGTCCGCCATTGAGGCCGATGCACGGAATGCCCATCACGTTGAACTCGACGGTCAGCACATCGCCTTTCTTTCCCGACGGAAAGTCTCCCGGCGCGCGATGCACCGCGCCGACCGAAGAATCGGGAAAGGTCTTGGCGTAAAAGCGCGCCGCGTCCTCGGCGTCGCGATCGAACCAAAGGCAAATCGTGTTCTTAGCCGGCTTCACCATGTCATTGCTCCTTTGAGATGATCCACATTTGTCCTTCTCGCAATGCGTCCGTCAATTGGCCTGCGTCCGCCCTCCCCCTGCAGAGATCCATTCGTCGACCATCTTTTCGAGGACAGCCAGCGGCATAGGACCGTTGTCGATGACGACCGCATGGAAGTCCTTGACGTTGAAGCGCGCGCCAAGCGCTGATTCCGCGCGCGCGCGCAGCTCGCGCATCTTGAGGTAGCCGAGCAGGTAGCCGAGCGCCTGCGCAGGGTTCGAGAAGTATCGATCCACCTCGCTGTCGGCGAACTCCTGGTCGACGCCGCCCTGCTGCACCATATAGGCGACGGCCTTGTCGCGTGGCCAGTTGTAAGCGTGAATGCCAGTGTCCACCACGAGGCGCGCAGCGCGGAAAAGCCGCGCCTGCAGGTTGCCGTAATGCTGGTACGGATCCTTGTACATGCCGATGTCGTAACCGAGCGACTCGGCATAGAGCGCCCAGCCTTCGCCGTAGGCAATGTTGAACGTCGCCTGGGAACGCCATGGATGCAAACCCTGGATCTCGGCCGCGCGCGCGCTTTGCATGTGGTGCCCCGGCACGGCCTCGTGCAGGAAGAGCGTCTCTGTCCGCCATTTCGCCTCGCTGGCATAGCCGAGCGAGTTGATCGTGAAATACCCGCTGGTACCGAGGGCCAATGAGCCAATCTGGTAATTGGCGGCGGTGCTGCTCGCGGACTCCGCTGGCGTCATGCTGCGCACCGCATAGGGCATGCGCGGCACTTTGTGGAAGAGCTTCGGCAGCTGTGGATCGACGCGCGGCGCCATCGCCCGGTAGGCGATGAGCACCGCTTCGGGTGATTCGAAGAAGAATTCTTTGGCGGTGCGCAAGTGAGCGATGAATTCGTCCGTCGTTCCCTCGAATCCGACTGCCTTCGCGATCTCGCCGATCTCCTTGCGCAAGCTTTGGACCTCGGCCAACCCCAACGCGTGGATCTGCTCCGCGGTGCGGCCCCGTACAATGCGCGCGCGGATGAGGAACTCGTAGTAGCGCGCGCCCCCCGGAAACGAGGCTAGCCCCGCGATGTCTGGCGCCTTCGGGCGGTAGTCATCCAGGATGAATGCCTTGAAGCGTCGCAACGCGGGCTGGTAATCGTCGGCGATGGCGCGGCGCGCATCGGCCGCGAGCGCCGCACGCTCGCCGGCGGAGACTCCGTCGGCCATGTGCGCGAACGGCGACATCAGCGCGCTCTGCTCGACGTTCTCGACCAAGTGCGCATCGATCGCCGCCACGATCCGGTCCAACACTGGCTTGGTGCTCATCCATCCGCTGTCCAAGCCTAGCTTCAACCGGGCGATCGTGTCGTCCACGAGCCTGGGCACGGCGCGGATGCGCTTGATGTAATCGCGATAGTCGTCGGTCTTGCGGAACGGGGTCACCTGCGCGGCGCGTGGCAGGATGTTGTGCACGCCCCCCAGCGTCGAGAGCAGCAGCGCGTCGGCGTCCGTGAACTGCTGCGCTTCGACGGCGAGCTCCATCTTGTCCAGAAGGAGCTCGTACGAAACCCGGTCCTGCCCACGCAGCGCCTTGGCGTCCAATGCCTTCAAGCGCTCCAGGGCGCGGCGTTCGCGCGCACGCTCGCGTTCGAGTGTTGCGAGCGACACGTCCTGCAGCAGGTGGTTGTAGCCTGGAACCCCGCGAACGGTCGCCTGGATGGGGTTGCGCCGCAGTGTCGCGTCGAGGTCTTCATCGAGCAAGGTCTTGAGCTGTACGTCCGGTGCCGGGCCTTTCGTCTGGGCGAGCACGTGCTGAGTTCCGAGGGAGATGAGAAGTGCCACGAAAATAGTACGATATCGGATCATGTGCGGACTGATTGGATTCGACCCCACCTGGAGCCGGTTGCCGATGATGACCAATTTCCGGCGCGCCTTCAACTCCGATTGCGGCCGGCAGGCTTGATGCGATCAATTGGCCAAGAACACAAAATCAGATCAAACTGAAGTCGAATTCAATCGTTCATCCAACGGAGGTCGAAATGAGTCACGCGTCAATGCTGAAAGCACGGCGGCAGCACCAAAAAACCAGGAAACTCCTCGATAACGCAGCCAAGCAGGCCAAACATCTGGCGAAGCTGGCAGCGGCGGGACCGGCCGTGAAGAAGGAAAAGGTGAAAAAGGAAAAAGTGAAGAAGGAAAAAGTCAAGACGGAAAAAGTGAAAAAAATCAAGCTGACGAAGGAGGAGCTTGGCAGGCAGGATTCCAAGAAGAGCCCTGCCGGAACCGGGAAAAAGGGATCGTCCTAGCCGACCCGGAACGGGGGGCTCGTTGCGGTGAATCGCGCCGCCCCGGCTTGTTTCAGGCAGCGGGTATTGCGTAGCCACGAATGGATCGTGGCGGCGTCGACACCCTTCTCTCGCGTACTCTCGACACACAATGAACAGCAAATCCTTCTTCGTCGCCCTGTTCACGCTCGCGATGGCTGCGTGCGCGACCATTGCGCCGCGGTCTTCGCCGGAAGACGTCACCCGCGCCGCCGCGACGATCTCCGCTGACGATCTCGTCGCGCGCATCAACGTGCTCGCGTCGGACGACTTCGAGGGACGCGCACCCGGCACGCGCGGCGAGACACTCACCATCGACTACCTCGTGCGCGAGTTCAAGGCGCTCGGCCTTTCACCCGGAAATCCGGACGGAAGCTACGTGCAGAAGGTGCCTCTGTCGGAATTCCTCGCCAAGCCCACGGCGGTGGTGCGCACGGCTCAGGGACGTGAAATCGCGTGGAAGCATCCGCAGGACTACGTCGCATTCAGCTTCGAGCGCAAGCCGCGCGTGCACATCCAGGATTCGCCGCTCGTCTTCGCAGGCTACGGCGTGATTGCGCCGGAGTACCAGTGGGACGATTTCAAGGGCATGGACCTGCGCGGCAAGACGCTCGTGGTGCTCGTCAACGACCCGCAGATCGCGGATCCCGCCGACCCCGCGAAGCTGGACGAGTCGATGTTCAAAGGCAAGGCGATGACGTACTACGGCCGCTGGACCTACAAGTACGAGATGGGCGTAAAGCTCGGCGCCGCGGCGGTGATCATCGTCCACGAGACCAAACCTGCCGCGTATCCGTACGAAGTTGTGATGAACTCATGGGGGCGGGAGAACTTCGACGTCCGCAGTTCCACGCCGAGCGACGAGTATCCGCCCGTTGCCGCGTGGATGAGGCTGGAGACGGCGAACGAGCTTTTCGCCGCGACGGGCCATGACCTCGAGACGCTGCGCAAGGCGGCGTTGCGGCGCGACTTCAAACCCGTGGTCCTCGGAACCACGATCACGTTCGACGTCGCCAACACGTGGCACGAGGTGGATTCCAACAACGTTGTCGCGCGAATCGAAGGCGCGGATCCCAAGCTGCGCAACGAGACGGTCGTGTACACCGCGCACTGGGATCATTTCGGCTGGGATCCCAAGCTGCCCGGCACGAAGACCGACCAGGTCTATCACGGCGCCATCGACAACGCTTCGGGCGTGGCGTCGCTCCTGACGCTCGCGAAGGCGTACAAATCGCTGCCGCGCGCGCCGAGCCGCTCGATCCTCTTCATCTGCACAACGGGCGAGGAGCGCGGCCTCCTGGGGGCGCGCTATTACGTGCAGAATCCGCTCTATTCGCTCAACCACACGCTTGGTGCCATCAACATCGACGGCATCAACCCCTTCGGGCGCACGAAGGACATCACCATCGTCGGCATGGGACGGTCAACGCTGGACGACATGGCCGTGGCGCTCGCGGCCGCGCGGGGGCGCAGCGCGCATCCGGAATCGCGCCCGGAACAGGGCGGTTTCTATCGCAGCGACCACTTGCCGTTCCTGCGGGCGGGTATTCCGGCAGCGAACATGGGCGGCGGCATCGATTACATCGGCAGGCCCGCCAGCTACGCCGACGAGATGCGCGACAAGTTCACCGCCGAGAACTACCACAAGGTGAAGGACATCCTGCAGCCCGACTACGACTTTTCGGGCGCGATCGAAGACCTCCAGATCCTCTTCAAGCTCGGCAACGAGATCGCCGAGGCGAAGGAGTACCCGGCGTGGAAGCCGGGTAGCGAGTTCACGCGACCGACACCTACGCGTTGAAGGCGAACCGACTTGGACTGACAGATTGCCCCTCCCGAACATCGCCTCAACCCACGGGCGGCGGATTACGCGCGAGGGAAGTGCGGCGTTGATGCCAATAGGGATACGCGGGCCGTACGGCGCTCGCCGCATCGAGCCGGGCAATCTGGTCAGCATCAAGCTTGAGGTCTGCCGCTGCCAGATTGTCCTTGAGCTGCGTCACGTTACGGGCGCCAATCACGACGGACGAAACGGTCGGGCGGCTCAGTAACCAAGCCAGCGCGACGCGCGGGATCGATTGCGCGGTCTCGCGCGAAATCAGCTCGAGGGCATCCGTCACCTTGTACAGATGCTCGTCCGGAACAACCCAGCTGGCGTCCGTGCCTGCCCGGCTTTCCACGGGTGCTGCCTTGTTTCGCCCCACCTTTCCGCCGAGCTTGGCGCCCGCCAGCGGACTCCATACGAGCGTCCCGACGTTTTGGTCCAATCCGAGAGGCATCAGCTCCCACTCGAAGTCGCGGTCGGTCAAAGCGTAATAGACCTGGTGCGTCACCGGCTTGGGCAGGGAAAGCTTGTCCGCGAGCGACAACATTTTCATCAGGTGCCATCCGGAGTAGTTGGACACGCCGAAGTAGCGAATCTTCCCGGCACGCGTTAGAGCGTCCAGCGCATACAACGTTTCCTCGATCGGGGTTTGCGCGTCGAAGGAATGGAGCTGATACAGATCGATGTAATCGGTGCCCAGGCGCTGCAAGCTGGCTTCGCAACATCTGATGATCCTCGCGCGCGAGGTGCCGACATCATTGGGACCGTCTCCCATGGTCATTCCCATTTTTGTGGCGAGCAGCACCTTGTCGCGCCGCCCCTCCACGGCTTTGCCGAGGATTTCTTCCGACATGCCGCGGGAATAGGCATCGGCCGTATCGAACATGTTGCAGCCGATATCCAGGGCCGTGTCCACCAGCGAGGTAGCCTCCGCCACGTCTGTGCTGCCCCACTTCCTGAAGAACTCACTGCCACCGCCAAACGTCGCCGTTCCCAGCGTCAGCACCGGGACCTTGAGGCCCGAACCTCCGAGATTTCTAAATTCCATGTGTCGCTCCTTCGTTGGCAAGCACTCCGACTCCGGATTGTCTCTTGCGGCAAGCGTCCAGCCTGCATTGTGCTTACCAACTCGCCTCAGTTCTTGCCTGCGGGCCTTCGCTGCCCAAGCGATAAGACAGCGGGCAATGGTGGGGTCGATGGTGGCGGTACAATCCGGGGCAATCGCCACAGGGAGGGGCCACAATGAGCAGCCTATTCGATCTGCGCGGCCGGGTTGCCCTCGTCACTGGCGGTAATGGCGGGATCGGGTTGGGAATGGCTCGCGGTCTCGCCAATGCCGGGGCAAGCATTGTCGTCGCGGCGCGCAATGTGGAGAAATCCAATGCGGCGGTTCGCGAGCTCCAGGCGCTCGGCGCCGATGCCCTCGCCGTAAGCGTAGACGTGGCCGACGAGAAATCAGTCGAAGCGATGGTCGGCGAAACCGTCGCGTGGCGTGCGCGGCTCGACATATTGGTCAACAACGCGGGGATCAACATCCGCAAGGCGGCGCACGATCTCTCGCTTGATGAGTGGCGGCGCGTACTCGACACCAACCTGACGAGCGCATTCTTGTGCTCGCGCGGCGCATATCCTCATATGAAGAGCGCGGGCGCTGGCAAGATCATCAATGTCGGATCCATGCTTTCGATCTTCGGCGCGTCGTTCGGCCCCGTGTACGGCGCGAGCAAGGGTGGCGTCGTGCAGCTGACGAAGTCGCTGGCTGTTACCTGGGCGCCGGATAACATCCAAGTCAATGCCGTGCTGCCGGGCTGGGTCGATACCGATCTCACGCGCCGGGGGCGTAAGGAGATTCCCAACCTTGACGAACGCGTGCTCGCTGGCACGCCGGCCGCGCGCTGGGGCCACATCGACGACTTCGGGGGAATCGCAGTGTTCCTGGCGAGTGCGGCGTCCGATTTCCTGACGGGGACCGCGATTCCGCTGGACGGCGGCTACTCGACGCTCCTCTGACGGTTCACGACCAACCGTTTCACCGGTCGCTTTGATTGAGGAGTTCGCGGGCGAGGCGCCGAATAGATTCATCGTCGTCCTGAAGGGCATGCAGCAGAAACTGAAAGGCAGCCGGAGACGTCTGCCCCAGGAGTCCGACTACCGCCGCCTGCCGCACCCCAGAGTCCGGATCCGCAAGTGCCGCGCCGAGTGTCTCTGTGGATTCCGGGCTATCCAGCCCACCGAGTACATGCGCCGCGAACACCCGTTGCATGGGTTCCTCGCTCTTGGCAGCAGCGATTGCCGCACGCCGCCCCTCGACCGGATCCTCACGTCCAAGCCGTTGCATGGCCAACGCGCGAATCGTCGGATCGGCAGAGGCAACCGCATCACGCAATGCGCGCATGTTCCCGTTCACGGCGAAGCGCTCCACTGCCTGATAGGGATCTGCGGCGGCGCTCGGTTCATCTTGCGCGACAACCTTTGCGTTTCCGGATGCTTTGTCCCCGGAATCAGATTTGTGCCCTATGACGATCACCACCATGTGCGTCTCGCCATCGCGGGTGGATGGCTGCTCCACGAGCGCATAGTTTGTCCGGGCAAGCGCGGCGTCCAAGCCGCCGCGAAGGGTGACGTTCGCAATATGGAGCGACACGGCGCTTTCGAGGTTCGCAAGTCCCCGCATTTCCACGCTCGTCGTGCTCGCGATGGCTGCGAGCAAGTCCTTGAGCGGAACGCCATCGGCGTCGATGCTGAGGCGCCCTTGGTGCCATTGGACGCGAGTGGCACGTTGCCCGGGGTCCGCGAACGCAGCCCCCGTCGAGCTCACAGCCAGCATTGCGCAGACCATGGCCATCGCGAGAAACGGCTTGTCGACGTGATCCATTACGTTGAGGTCCGACGGCATCATCGCTCGTTGATATTTCCGCAGCGGCCCGGCGTGATTAGGGCGCCCGGCTGATCCTGTAGATCGCATTGTCGGTGATCGAGACCACATAAAGATTACCGTCGGGGCCTTGCGCAATGGCAGCGGTCGTGCCGAATCCCCTGCCAATCTGTAGCGTCTCGCTCTCGGTGCCGTCGAATTTCTGCGCCCGGAACAAGTTGTCCGCCACCTTGTCGGCCAGACGGGGGTCGGCGCTGACATCCACGTGCAGGCGATCGGCGGTGAGCTTCAGGCGATAGAGGCTGCCGCCGTTTCCACCGACTTGCTGGAAAGCGCGGGCCGAGCCTATCCAAAGCGTCCCGTTGTATTCCGCGCCAAGCGCGTTCCCGTTGACGAAGGTTGCGCCGGACGGACCGATCTCGTACCTCCAGCTCATTTCCGGATCGACGTAGACGGCACCAGGCAACATGAACATGCGCGACAAGGCCAGGTTCGCGGTATATGCCGCACGAGTGGGTGGATACCGAACTTGCTGGAGCGCGCCGCCGAACTGGGTCGTTTCGATGAACTTCCAGTCGGCCATTCGGCTCAACGGGCCAGCGAGCTGTATCCATCCGCCGTTCATTCCGGGGATCACGCGGTTGAGTTCGCTGTACGCATCGTCGGCGTTCTCGGTCTCCCACAGAAATCCCGAAACGGGGTCGAAGGCCATGCCGAAGCCGTTGCGGTGGCCGTACGAAAAAATCTTCTGGATGTTCGTCCCCACTTCTCCACCCATCGCCGCGCCTGCCGCAAAGAACGGGTTGTCGGCTGGCGTAGTTCCATCGGGATTGAGTCGCAGAATGACGCCGGAAAGGTGAGCGTTGTCGGGCGCCGGCCCGCCGAACGTATCGTCCGCCTGTGGCGCGGTCAGAAAAGGCCCATTCGGAAGATTCTGCAACCATCCGCGGCGGCCCTGGTCGCCCATGAACAGATAGAGCTTGCCGTCCGGCCCGAAACGCATCACGCCGCCGTTGTGGTTCCCGTTTTCGGCGGGGTTGGTCGTGCCGGGATGACCCGGTACGGCGACGTTGTCCGTCTGCCGCGCCCGCAGCTGGATCAGGTTGCGGTCGAACGCAAGCGTGGAGCCGTTCCAAAGGTAGCGATCGACCCGGTTGCCCAACAAGGGCACTTCGGAGACAGCCCCCGAGTCGGCACCTGTGCTGCTTTCCGTCCAGCGAATGAAAACAAAGGGCGTGGCCGGGAAATTCGGATGCAGCACCATGCTCAGGAGTCCGCGCTCGGAGTTCGAATTCACGGCGAGATCGAGGACAGGCGATGGCTGAAGGACCCCGCCGATCACTCGCTTGACCTGGCCGGACGCCTTCTCGAGCACCAGGTAGTCATTCGGCCCGATAAAGACAATGCCGATCGGCTGGTTGAGCCCGGAGTTGAGCACGGTCGTCACGATGAGGTTCGGGTCGAGCATCACGAGCGGAGTCGTGTCCGCGACCGCTGGCAGTGCTTGTGTAAGCGTCGCGCCGAGAAGGGCGAGGGTGAGCGCGGAATTGCGTGCGTTCCTGGCGAGCGGAAACTCGCGCGTGACAGTGCATGTCATCGACGCCTCCTGTGGAAGTTGACGGGTTGTGTCGGCTCGGCGCATTGCGAACCTCTTTCGGAGCGAACCGCTCCGCCGTGACTGCCTACGAACCGCCGTGACCAGAGCCGGCGCCGGCATCCGCGCCATTGCGGTACATACGCGGTGGTGGGACTACGACCTTGCGTGCCGCGCTCGAGTCGCGACCCGGCGCGCGAGCAGCGCCGCGAGTGCCGCACCGAACAGCAGCGTGGGGGCCGGCTCGGGTACGCTTGTCGTCCCGAGGCGCACGTCATCCACGCCCAGCTGAAACGTGAACACGTTATCTGTCTCCGCGAACCGGAGGCGCAGGGTTTCTCCGGCGTGCGCGGCGAACAGCGCGGTGAGATCGATTGTGTGCGTCGCATAGCCGCTAATCAAAGGATCACCCACATTGGTTTGATACAGGTTCAACAGGACGTCGGAAGCGCCGACACTGAACGGGTCAGCACTGCTCAGCATGATATCCACCCGCGCCTGCTGATTCAGCGCGGGTGTGCTGAAGTCAAGTGTCGCCGGTGTAACGAAAGCATCGGCGCGGTTGCCGATGAAAAGGTCAAAGCTAAGTGTGGCCCCCGTCGGCGGCACTACGAAGTCCTGATACAGCACATGCGACCCAGGACCTTGGGCATCGGTCATCGCGGCGATCGTGCCCTCCGGCGGAGCCGGCACCGGGTCATTGTTGACCGGGCTCAAGGTTCCCGTCTGCAGGGAAAAGGATCCATCGCTTCCCAGCTGGTCAAGCCTCGTCCAGCTGGAGAACCCCGACTCGAACCCGCCGTTCACGATCAGCGGGCCGGCGTGAGCCGAAGATAGGAACGCTGCGCCGATCATCGCGGCAGCGACGGTCGAGAGAGCAAAGCGGATTGGTTTTTTCATTTTTAGCCCCCTCAATGCGGTGGCGAAGTGACCTGACTGGCAATCGTGGCTTGGCTGCGTTTTGCGACAGCCGAGCTTCGCGGCGAATGCGAAGAATCAATCGCGCGCAGCGGCAAGAAATGTGCCGCCCAATCGATTTTTAATGTGATCAATTACTTGTGGAAAGCGTCCAAGGCCGAGGCCGCGCGTCTGTAAGATATCTCGACGCATCGCTACCGGAACTAAGACGGCAGCCCCCTACGACTCTGTTATTTCAATAGCGAATGGATGAAGGCGCTGAATCTACGATTCGTCGGTCATGTAATTCACGAGGCAGGTGACGAAAATGGCCGAACGCGGCGCATCGGGCGTATAACGCAATCCACGATTGAAAGGAGTTTGGTTTGGGCAAGGTGCAGACAGTCGTCGTCGTCGCCGTAGCGTACTTGGCGCTCGCCGCCTTCTCCGCCTTTTTTGCGTATTCCGACCAGGACGCGTGGGGCGTGTGGCTCACCAGCGGCCTGGGTCTTGGCCTGGTGCTGGGCCGAGACCGCACTGACTGGTGGCCCGTGCTCGCGGGCGCATTTCTCGGAGCATTCATCTTCGAACCCCTCGTAGGATCGTCGCTGGGAGAGGCGCTGGGCTTCGCGCTGATCGAGGTGACCGTGACAGTCGTCGGCGGGCTGGTGGCCGCGAGGCTATCCGCGCCGCCACTCCGATTCGTGTCGCCTCGCGATGTCGCGGCGATCATCGCCGGGGCGCTCGCACTGGCGCTGACAGGCGCGGTTCTGATCGGCCTGTGGGACTATTTCGCGGGACGCGCCGAAGCCTGGCGCACGTTCCGCGTCTGGCTGTTGGGCAACTTCGTCGCCATACTCCTGGTCGCGCCTTTTATCGCGTCGTGGGCCCACTTCCGACTACAGCGCCCGGACGGCCGGACGCTTTTCGCGTTCCTCGGCGGGGCCATAGCGTGCGCTCTATTCATGCTGTGCATACACGCGCTGTTCAGTGCCCAACCTGCCGGGTTTCCGCGCGCGTATGCCGTCGGACTTATCTATCTTCCTGTCGTGCTGTTTATCCTCGTCGCCCTGCTGTGGGGCGCCCGCGGGGCGACGCTGGCAGTGGTGGTCGGCGCGCTGATTGCGATCACGCAGACCGTACGGGGGATCGGCCCATTCATCGGACACGAGGGAATGTTCGACGACCCCGTGCTCACCGCGCAGGTTTACGCGGTCGCGCTGTCGATTGTCGGGCTTCTGGTCGCTACGGTTGCCGAAGGGCGGCGCTTGGCGAGGACCCAGCCACAAGCATGAAACGCTTCGTGATGTGCGTGCCAATCAGCTCCCCAGGTCCGCGACGAGCCTTTTGAAATCGGTGGAACCCAACAGGAGCTGGCGCGCGACGGCGCGCAGGCGATCGACCGTCGCCGCGTCGAGCGTCAAAGCAGTTGGAATCTTCTGGAAACCGTTGCGCTCGTTTTCGTCGGGAATGGCCTGCAGCGATATATCGATGAAATAGAATTCCGGGCCCCCTCCTCCCGCGGCACCCGCAGCGCCGGGCGGAAGCGGACGCGCTTTCCTGACTTCGTCGCGCCAGCCTTCGAAACTCGATCTCAGTTGCTCGGCAACCTCGTACGAATGCGCGCGCCCCGGCAACTTGAGGGCATTCAGCGTCTGCAGGAAGTTGGGTGTATCGGCGCTTTGATCGATCGCATAGTTGGGATCGGTCTCGGCGTTGACCGAGATGAAGACTACGTGGGTCACGTTGTGGTAGCCGAGGGCCTCGACCAGCTGGAAGAAGCCGCCCTGCTCGACGGCGAAATCGCCGGCGACGCGCAATCCCAGGTTGTCGATCAACCCGCCGTCGACCACGTGCACGTGCGGGCGCCGTGATCGATCCATGTAGGTGCGCGCTTCCTCGACCCGGACGATGCGCGTGGGCGCCGGCAGGTCGACTTTGGCGGCGATTCCCGGCAGCGATACCGGACCGCAGGAGCCGGCATAACTGTCGAGCGTGATCGCACCGAAGAAAGGTGGCAGCGCCGCGGACGCAGCGACGGCGCGTCCGACCGACAAGCTGCCCAGGTCCGAACACAGCAGGTCGAATTGCCCCTGCGTGAAGGGAAAGCGCGCGCCGGTTGCCAATGCCGCGGCGTTGATGACCACATACGGTCGCATGTTGCCGCGCGCCAGGTCGGCGTACGTCGCGCCATTGAAAAGTTCGCGATCGAAGTATTCGGCGAGGACTTCGCCGCGCGAGAATTGCGGCCCGGCGAGCCGCGGCAGATTGGCGAAGATCTCTGCGCGAAGCTGGCGTTCGACGTCGCGCTTCAGGAATTTGCTCTCGAAATCGCGGAAGAGTCCTTCACGATGCACGGCGTAATAGGCAGCGACGATGCTGCCGCCGGAAACAGCGTTGATGACGTCGACTTCGTCGAGCAGCCTGCGGCTCCGGCCGCCCATCTTGAGCTTCACATCACGCAGCGCTTCCATCGTTCCATAGGCCAACGCCGCAGCGCGCGTGCCTCCGCCCGACAAGGTCAGGATGACCAGCACGTCCCCTGGGTTGTCGGGGTCGGCCTTGACGCGCTGCAGCCTGTATCCCTTGGTGAGGTCCTGGGTGGCGATCGGCGCATTGGCCGGATGCTGGGCGTCGCAACCGGCGAGCGCGATCGCGCAAGCGAGAATCGGCGCCAGGAAACGAGTGCGGAGCATTCCACCAGGATGCGGGAGCATGGTCGCGACCTATTGGGGAAGACGTCCGCGAAAGCGCTTGAGCGCGTGCAGGAGATCGGCGATCAGTCCTTCCTGGATCCTGTAGCCCATCTCCTGCCCCATCGGCACCAGCAGCGACACCGATTGCCGCCGGCAGCGCTCCGCAAGGTCGCCTAGTTCGTCGATCGTCTTTTGCAACATCGCGCACGCGGCCGGCTCGGTGTGCCGTGCCTCGGGCGCCATCGTTTCGATTTCACTGACGGTGACGCCCGGCCCAAATAAGCGAAGCACCTTGCCCTCGATGACGACACGCCGTGCGTCGATTCGCCAAAGACGGAAGCGATGCCACGCCGCCTGCGCGCCGAACAAGAGCGAAATCAGGAAAATCGCCTGCACCCACCGTGCCGTCGGCATGATATCGATGAACCATGGCACGTACGTTCCCACTGTATCCGGACCATCGTTTTCGTAGTAGGTGCGCGCCGCCGACGCAACGGGCAGTCCGGTCAGATTCGGGCTTTCGCGGTTGACGCGGACGAAGTCGGGAAAAATGCGCACGAAGGCCGTGATCACGCCTTGGGTCACCGACTCACGCGCGCAACCATTGCCGATGACCAGCGCGTCGACCTGGATGACGCGCTTGTCGACCGGGGGCAAGTTGCTTACCGCGTCGTAATAGCTGGCGGTGATCCTGCCGGCGCGTGCGAACGCGAGTCGGTGCGCCAGAGCGTCCGCGCCTGCGATATCGACGATCTGCAGCTTGCGGTCGCGCACCGCTTCGACCATCAACTGGGCGTCCGCATCGATCACCATCGCGGCCAGGTCGAGCTCGCCGCGTTCGAGCATCGTGAGCTGGGACTCCACCGATTGCGTGGATACCTTGAGGTCCAGTCCGGGGAGTTGCGCCAGTACTTGGCGGGCGACGACCTCGGTGCCGCTTCCCACCGGACCGATCCCGATACGCATCCCGCGCAAATCGGCGACCGTACGGATGCGGTCCGCGTCGCGACCGAGGACGATGAACGATTCGGGCGTGGACAATCTCCCGACCAATTCGAACGGGTTGCCCTGCGGCCACGGCAGGCCGTCCTGGACTAGCGCGAACTGGATGTCACACGACGCCTTGGCCGCGGCCAGCCTGGTCATGTTCTCGACCGATCCCGCGGACGGCAGGTTCCTGATCTGCCCGCGCTGGCGCTTCACCTCGGCCGCCAGCTTAGACACCACGGCGTAATAATTGCCGCGTTCGCTCCCGGAAAGAAACGCCACGTCGACGTGCGACAAGTTCGGGCTGCGGCTGTAAATGGCAGCGACGACGATCGCCACCCCGAGTACCGCGGCCGCGAGCACGGCCTTGAGCCCTCGCGACGGCTCTTCGACGGCCCCGAGCGTGCGCTCCAACCCCTCTTTCAGTTGGTCATTCACCAACGGTCTCGGTACTGCGGATGATCACAGAACACCTTCATCGACGAGCGAAATTCGCGCCATCGTACCTCATGGCGGGGTGCGAGCGCCGTGGAGTAACATTCAGCGCTCCCCACGAATCCGGATCCTATGCTCAAACTACCGCCCGGCTCCTGCGACACGCATATGCACGTCTACGACGATCGATATCCGCTCGAGGCGAAGTGGACCGTTGCGCCGCCCAAGGGCGTCGCCGCCGACTACAAGCGGGTCCAGCGAGAACTCGGTCTCGAACGCGTCGTGGTCGTCCAGCCCAACGCCTACGGCTACGACAACAACTGCACGACCGATGCCATCCGCGATTTGGGGCCGCAGGCGCGCGGGATTGCGATCGTCCAACCGGACGTCACCGACGGCGAACTGAAGCGCCTCCACACGGCCGGTGTTCGCGGCGCGCGCTGCTACGTGTTGCCCAATCCGTTTGTGCAATGGGACGACGTGCCGAAGATCGCCGCGCGCGTCGCGGCGATAGGCTGGCACGTGCAAATCCAACTGGATGGCCGCACGCTGCCGCAATACGACGCGCTGATCCGCGGCCTGCCCACCGACGTCGTCATCGACCACAACGGCAAATTCCTGGAGCCGGTGCCGCCGGGCGATCCCGCGTTCCAGATGCTGCTGCGCCTGCTCGACACGGGGCGCGTCTGGGTGAAACTGTCGGCGCCGTACGAGACGTCGAAGACCGGCGCACCGCGCTACGAAGACGTGAGCGCCCTCGCCCGCGCGCTGGCCGCGCGCAACCCGGAGCGCTGCCTTTGGGCAACCAACTGGCCGCACCCGGGACGCAATCCGCCACCGGACAATGCCGATATCCTCAACCTGCTGCCGGATTGGGTTCCCGACGAGACAACACGCAGGAAGATTCTCGTCGACAATCCGGCGCGCCTTTACGGCTTCTAGCCGATCGCTAGCGATACCCCGCCGCCTGCAGTTCAAACAGTTCGGCATAACGCCCGCGCAGCGCCAGCAGTTCGGCGTGGGTGCCCACCGAATCGACCGCGCCGTCCTTCAACACGACGATCCGGTCCGCCATCCGCACGCTTGAAAAGCGGTGCGAGATGAGCACCGCCGTGCGGCCTTCGCTCAGTTCCTTGAAGCGCTTGAACACCTCGAACTCGGCGCGCGCGTCCAGGGCGGCCGTGGGTTCGTCCAGGATCAGCAGTTGCGCATCGCGCATGTACGCGCGCGCGATGGCCACCTTCTGCCATTCGCCGCCGGAGATATCGATACCTGTCCGGAAGCGCTTGCCTAATACCTGGTCATAGCCGTCGGGCAGCTTGCGGATCACCTCGTCGGCAAGGCTGCGCTCCGCGGCCCGTACGATACGCGCGCGGTCATCGCGAGCCTCGATGCGTCCGACCGCGATGTTGTCGGCGGCGGTGAAGTAATAGCGGACGAAGTCCTGGAAGATGACGCCGATATTGGCGCGCAATGCAAACAGATCGTACTCGCGCAGGTCGTGTCCATCGAGCAGGATGCGTCCTTCGTCGGGATCGTAGAGGCGCGCCAGCAGCTTCACCAACGTCGTCTTGCCGGCGCCATTCTCCCCCACCAGCGCCAACGTTTCGCCCGTGCGCAGCTCGAAGTTCAACCCTCGCACGGCCCAACGCGCGGCACCCGGATAGCGGAAGCCCACGTTCTCGAACGAGAATCCGATCTTGATCGGCACTGGAAACGGGCGTGGATTGGATGGCGGAACAATTTCCGGCTGGATCTCGAAAAACGAGAACAGGTCGTCGAGGTAAAGCGCCTGGCCCGCGACCTGCGAGAAACCCAACAGGAGGTTCTCCAGCAGCGTGCGCAAGCGCCGAAACGATCCCGCGAGAAATGTGAGGTCGCCGATGGAGAAATCGCCATGGAGCGTTCGCCATACGATGTATGCGTACGCCACGTAATAGGCCACCGTGCCGACGGCCGAGAGAACGCTCCCCCAGCCCGCGCGACGGAGCGCTATGCGCCGGTTGGCTTCGAAGAAACTGGTGGCGAGCGCGCGGTAGCGCTCGATCAGGAATCCGCTCAAGCCGAAAATCTTCACTTCCTTGGCGGTTTCGGCGCTCGCACCCGTTTGCCGGACATAATCGAGTTCGCGCCGCTCCGGCGTGCGCACATAGTTGAGCGAGTAGCTCTGCGCGTTGAAGTGCGCCTCGCCGATGAACGCCGGCAGCAGCGCGATCGCCAAAAGCACGATGAGCCAAGGCGCGAAGACGAGCAGGCCCGCGGCAAAACTTGCGACGGTGACAATGTCCTGCGCCTGGCCGAATAGCTGCCCGATGAGGCTCGAGCGTCCACTCGCCTGCCGTCGCGCGCGCTCCAGCCGGTCCTGCAGTTCGCTGTCCTCGAAGTCCTCGAGGTCGAGCGTGGCCGCATGCTCCATGAGGCGCAGGCTGGTCTCGTTGCTGAACTGCTCCGATAACAGCGAATCCAGCAACGAGACGGCGCGGCCAAGCACGTCGGAGAGCACGGCCAGACCAAATTCAAGGGCGAGCAGCGCGCCCATGCGGTCCAGCAATCCGCTGGCGATCCACTCTCGCAGGTCGGCCGCCGGGTGCGGCGCCTGGACCAGCACGACAACCTGGTCGATGATCAGCTTGCCGACATAGAGCGTCACCACGGGCAGCAAGGCGCGAACAATTCGCAATAGCGCCTGGCTCACCGCGAGCGACGGGCTCGTCCTCCAGACAAGTGCCAAGAATGGCGGAAGATTGCGCAATGCACCGAAGCGCTTGCGCCAGGATTGGCGTTCCGGAACGGCACCGACGCCACCCGGAGCCGCGGAAGGCGACCGGCCTCCCATCGAATAATTCTTGGGCATGCGCCATTATGCCCAGACACCGCAACGGGACCAGCCCGGCGCGCTTCAACTTTTGCGTTGTCTATGTAAGACTGCCTTCAAGACCATCCTCGCACGGAGGAATCATGCGTTTGTGCGTTCTGCTCGCCCTCGCCGTCCTGCTGTGCGGCAACATCGCGAATGCCGGCCTCAAGGAAGGTTACGAAGCGCTGGCCAAAAAGGACTACGTCACTGCCGCAAACGAATATCGCCCGCTCGCGGAACGCGGAGACCCCGAAGCCCAATATCGGATTGGGCGGCTGTACGAGTTTGGCAACGGTTATCCGAAGGACCAGGCGCAGGGCATCGCCTGGATCCGCAAGGCGGCGGCGCAGAATCACGTCGACGCGCAACAGGAATTGGGATACATCTACGCGACCGGCGACGGCGTGAAGCAGGACGACGTGCAAGCCGCCGCGTGGTTCCGCAAAGCGGCCACGGCCGGCGATGCGCAAGCGCAATACAACCTGGGTCTGCTCTACGCCAAGGGTGCGGGCGTCGCGAAGGACTATGCGCAGGCGTTCGACTGGTGGCGCAAATCGGCGGCCCAGGGCTTTGCCGACGCACAGTTCAAGCTGGCCGTCGTCTACCACAACGGCCAGGGCGCGCCCAAGGATGAGGTCCTCGCACTCGCCCATGCCACGATCGCCGCGCGCAACGGCGACAAGGAGAACATCGCCTACCGGGACGAAATCGCGAAGCCGCTGACGCCGGAGGAACGAAAGAAGGCCGCCGCGTTAGCCGCGGCCTGGACGGTCGGCGAGCCGATGCCGACGACCGTCGCCGCGGCGGGAGCGGCGCCAGGTACCGTGGCATCGGCCGCCGCGCCGGCGAAGAACCGCTGCTCAGCGACCGGTGCGATGGACGGAACGCGGTTCACCGCGACCAACTGCGTCGTTTCGCTGTACGGCGACCAGAACAGCGTGGCAATTTGGTTCAACGAGGATCCCATCACGCCGGCGGAAGCGGAGGGATTCCAGACGTCGTCCTTCGCCAGCGGCGACAAGGGCGGCAAGCCGCGCACGCTGGCGCAGATCATGTTCTGTCCGGGCGGAGGTCAGGCGACGGCGTCCGCGACGGCGGTCAAGTCGATCGACCTCAACACGAACCACGCCAAAGCGCCGCTCGCCGGTATCCAGCGAGTGGTCGAGGCGCCCAAGGATTTCAAGGTCGAGAGGTTGACCGGCGACATCAAACCCGGAGGCGTGTTGTCGGGCAAGATCGTCGGCAGTCTCGACAAAACATCGTTCAGCTTCGACTTCGAATTGACGCTGCCCGCCAAGGACGCGGCCGCAGGAATGAGCTGCGGCAAATAGTCGCTCCCGAGGCGATGAGAACTCCCCACACCGGTTCGATGCCATGAGCCTGTCGATTACCGGATCGCGTTCGGAACTGGGCCGCCTCCTTGCGCGATCGCCTCCGGCGACCGCGACAAGGAATATCCACATCAACGTTGCCGGACAGCAGGCGAACACGCTGCTGCACGACGGGCACGCCTGGAAGGACTTCGCGCGTACCGCGCTGGCTGGAACGCGCCGCGCGACGCGCGCAGCCCGCGCGGACGGCGCGCCGCTCCTTGTCCACGCGAGCTTCGCCTTCGTGAGCGCCGTGGAGCGGGGAGTCAACCTGAAGGATCCCCTGCGCTCGCTGGTCGAGACGATCCTCGAATGCGAAATGTTGGCGCTCTCAGGTCCGGTGCCCGCCTGCGTCGTGCGCCTGGGCTACCTGTACGGCCCGGAGAGCTCCGACCTGCGCGCGTACCGCAAAGCCTTCGACCTCGGCCGCCCGTACTGGTCCGGTCCGCCCAAGGCGCGGCAATACCACCTGCATCAGTTCGATGCCGTCTCCGCACTGCTCGCCGCTGCCCGGAAGCGCAACGCGGCCAGGACCCTCTACGCCACTGACGGTCACGCGATCTCGTTCACCAAGTTCATGGATGCCTTCGCGCGTCGGGTCGGCCGGCAGACTCCGCTGCATCTGCCGCTGTTCTCGAAGCCCTTGGCCAAAGTGATCGTGTACGAGGAACACATGCAGCAGACGGCGCTCGCGATGCCACCTCGAATACCGTCACCGCCCGTGCCCGGATGGAAGCCCAGGTTTTCCGACTACAGAAAGGGACTGGACCAGGTCGTCGACGCTTGGGATCGGTGAACCGGCATGCCGCGTAGGCAGAACTGAGTTCCGCCTTGCGGCGTCCTTCTCTTAGTTCGTCTGCAGCTGCCGGATCAGGACGTCGATCATGTCGCCGCCGTCGGGCGACTTCAAACGAGTCTTGCGCAGCGCGACCGCCAGCTCGGGCTTCTCGAGAGATGCATGATCGGCGCGGATCAGCACACCGGCAATCGCACGCTGCACGTCGACGCTGCGCGTCAGCGGAAACAGGCGAACCAGTTCCTGCAGGCTCTCGCGATCGGAAGGCGGCTGCCGGGACAGCGTGTTGAGCGCCCGCACCTGGGCGTCGGTCGCGTTCATCCGCGCGATGCCGCTCGCGACCATGCGCATTTCGTCGGCACCGGCAAGCTGGCGATGGTGAAGATATATCTGCGCGATCTGCACGTCATCGACGTTGCCGCCGGTCAGCGCCCGCAGCACGCGCGCATGGCCGTCGGCACTGCCAAGGCACGCGAGAAGTGCGGCGTTGGGGATCCTGGCCGCTTGCGCGGGCGTCGCGTGCAAACGCGGCAGCTCGCCGGCGAAACGGTTGTCCTGATTCAGCTTGCACGCGAGGTTCACGTCGGCGGCGCTCACCTTGCCTTGGGCAATGCGCTCGCCGAACATTTGCATGACTTCCCCGCGCACCTCAGCTTGCGTCAGCCAGCCCATGTCGCCCGCAAAGCTGAACATCCGCGCGCGAACCGTAGGCTCGTCGGCATCGCGCGCAAACTCGAGGAATCGGGCGCGCGCCGAAGCGTCGCCGGCGATCTCGGCCAGCGCTGCGGACACTGCGGGTGTTCCACGATCGTCATTGCCGAGCGATGCCGAATACTTCTCGAGGTGGTGCAGGAACAGCCGCACTTCCGCCATGTCGCGGCGCATGAACTCGTGCATGAATCCGACCTTCTGTGCCGGCGTCAGACGGTCGTCTGAAAAATGACAGGCATCGCGACGAAACCCGGCGCGGGAATCGGCTTCGTCCGGACCTGCGGCGACGGTCATCGATGATGGCGCAAAGAGGCCCAGCAGCCGTGTGCTGGCACGGCCGCTACCGATTTCGCTCGGCCCAGACTGGAAATAGCGCTCCAGCAACGGTCCCGCCGACTTGCCGAGCGGCGCCTTGCCCGAAAAGCCGTAGATGACGGGGACATCCTTGAAAATATCGCGCATATGGTCGCGATTGCTCTCGGCGTGGCGTTCGCCCAGCATCCGCGCCAGTGCCTCCGCGTCATTTGCCGAATAGCCGGCGCGAACCAGGCTCCGCACGATTTCCGCCGAGGCCGTATGCAGTGCGTCCGCGTTGAGCGTATTGCAGCCGAAGAGGTAGACCTCCTTCAACTGCGAGAACAGGCCGGGGCAGGACTCGCTGCAGGCCACGCGTTCCATCTCGTCGACAGGCAGGTATTCGCGCGCGTCGAGGCGATCGGTGTAGAACTCTGTGCCGCCGTCGAAGTGACCGGAGATAAGCAATACGTCGCACTTGATGCCGGTGCGGCAGGACGCGGCAAGCCAATCCGGGCGGCCGCGCTCGACCAGCTCGACGAAATTGTATTCGTCGTGCGGCAAATAGCGCTTGAACGTTTCCCGTTCGTCGGCGGAATTGACCGTGATGCTGCACACGGTCTTCTTGTCGGCAAGGGCCACAGGGACCGCGAGCGCAAACGACACCAACGCGACGAACGCGAACTTCGCGGAACGTGTTACAGGCATGAATACCGGCGGCGAAACGAACGCGACCGGCCAGTATTACATAGCCTGAGCCGTAGTGGCGGCGAATGACCGCAAGACCATTACCGGCGAAATTGCACGGTCGTACAAAATGCAACAGCCGCTATTGCGCCTCAAGCCGCCTGATCAATGCATCGATGGTATCCGGGCCGGTGCCGCCTTTCAGCCGGTGGTTCCGCAATGTCTGCACCAGTTCCGGACGGTCGATCGCGTCGTAGTCGGCGCGAATGAGCACCGCCGCAATTGCGGTTTGGACGCGAGGCGATTCGGCTACCGGATAGAGCCGGGCCAGAACACCCAGACTCTCCCGGTCGGCCAACCGCAGGGTCGCAAGCGACTGCAGCGCCTTGACCTTCGCGTCGGCGCCGCTCATGCGCGCGACGTTCGTCGTAACCGTCCGCAACTCGCCTGCGTCGCCGATCGGGCGATGCCGTAGATACACCTGCGCCACTTCCCGATCCTCATCCCGCGGGCTCGTCAGCGCCTGCAACACCGTTGCGTGGGCCTGATCGTTGCCCAGGCACGCAAGGATCGCCGCCTGGGAGACCCGGTCCGCTCGCACGTCTTGCGGCGGAAGGCGGAAAAGCGCTTCGTCCAACTCGTGATCGTCGTTGAGCGCACAGACCTGGTCCACATCGGCGGCAGTGGAATCGCGCGCAAGCTGGTCGCTGACAACGCGCACCATCTCGTCCATTCGCTGCTCGGAAGTGAGCCAGCCCAAGGCGTGACCCAAATCGAGCATTCGCCCCCGTACGGAGACCTGATCGGCGTCACGGGCAAATTCCAGGAACCGGCTGCGCGCGTCGCGGTCGGAGGCGATGCGCGTCAACGCCTGCTCGACCCCTGGCATCTGGCGCTCAGTGGCAGGCAGCGCAGCCCAGAAGCGTTCGATGCGGTCGAGGAACATCCGGACCTCGGCCATATCGCGCTTGAGCAACTGATGAATAAACTCCAGCTTTTGCGCCGTGGCCAGCCGGTCGTTCGAGAATTGGCAGACATCCTGCCGATGCGCAGCCTGGGGATCGCCACCGGTGAGCCCGCTGGTGGAGACCATCGAATGCCCGGCGAACCCGCCCAGAAGTTGCGCGTTGGTCCGGCCTTTTCCGACATTTGCTGAACCGACGGCCTGGAAGTGACGTTGCAGCAGCGATGCCGCGGTCGGACCGAGCGGCGCTACGGACGAGAAGCCATAGATCACCGGCACGTCCTTGAAGACCTGCCGCATCCGGTCGCGACTGCTCTCGGCATGGCGTGTGCCCAATACCTGGGCCAGGCGCTCGGCGTCGGCGCGCGAATGCCCTGAGCGGACGAGGCTGCGTGCAATCTCGGCCGACGCATTTTTGTTGGCGCCGGCGTTGAGCGTGTTGCAGCCAAAAAGGTAGACCTCTTTCAGTTGCGAGAAGAGCCCCGAGCATGAGCCGCTGCAGGACGCGCGTTCCATTTCGTCGACCGGCAGGAATTCGCGCGCCTCGATCTGGTCCGAAAAGAATTCGTTGCCGCCGTCGTAATGACCCGAAACGATCAGCACGTCACAGCGCACGCCCGCGCGGCAAGCGGAATCCAGCCAGTCGGCACGGCCGCGCTCCACCAGCTCGACGAATTGATATTTGTCGGCGGGCAGGTAACGGCTGAAAGTCTCCTTCTCGTCCGGGGAGTTGACGGTGATCGTGCATACGGTCGCCTTTTCGGCGCCCGCCAGCTGCGCCCATGCCGTGGCGGAGAACGCTGCAACGACGAGCAACTTTGAAAGGATTGACATGGCCTGAGGCGATTGGACAGATGTGGCGAATTTGCCGCCTCCGCCCCCGTCCGTCTGTCCGCCAGACCGCATTTGCGGCGTGAAAAGCCGTCATCGTCCACGTAGGAGTCCTCCCACATGGGCATGTCCCGCACAAAAAGACGGCGGCGCGTGCGACCCGGGCCGCGTCGGGAGCCTCGCGTCAAGACGCCAAGCCACACATCTGGTCGTAGACCGCTTGGTAACTGCCCACCATCGCGGCCAGACTGAAGCGTTCGAGGGCGAGGCGGCGCGTAGCCTTGCCGTGCTCGCGGCGCAGCGCCTCGTCGGTCGTGTAACGCTCGAGCGCGCCAGCGAGTTGCTCGACATTTCCGGGCGGTACCAGCAAGCCCGTGCGGCCCTCAGCAACCAACTCTACGTTGCCCCCCACCCGCGAAGCCACAATCGGCAAGCCCGATGCCATAGCCTCCAGGATCGTGTTCGATATCCCCTCGTTCAGCGAAGGCAGCACGAAGACGTCAAGACTGCGCAGCCATTGCGGCACGCGGTCGGATGACCCGGGGAGCCACACGATGTCGGCGATGCCGAGTGTTTGCGCCAGGTCACGCGTTGATGCCAGCAGCGGCCCGTCGCCGACGATTACCAACCGTACCCGGGGCCGAAGCGCCGGCTGGCGCGCCGCGAGCAGCGCTATGGCGCGGAG
>Ga0207701_10000219_pt1 | contig 56717 bp, 50 predicted proteins | sample KBSSwiSSwithPhiX_FD_184294 | JGI IMG/M metagenome (GOLD analysis project Ga0207701, IMG submission 184294) | Switchgrass rhizosphere bulk soil microbial communities from Kellogg Biological Station, Michigan, USA, with PhiX - S5 (SPAdes) (version 2) | ecosystem: Environmental > Terrestrial >... | reverse complement strand
TTCCCGATAGGCGACGACCTCACCCAGCCGCAGAGCTACCCAGCCGCGGGTTGGCTCGATGCGCAGCGTGTGCGGGCGTATCGATGTGTGGGTCACTGAAAGAAGGCGAACGCAAGCGTTGTACCCGGCGCAGGGAATAGGGAATCGGGCGCAATCGCACACTGGCGGCTGCGCTGTGTCAACGTAGCTTCGCTCGCGGTCACGACGTAATAAGCACGTGAGCACAGACCCCTCGGAGTCGGGCGCGGACCTTCGCACGCGCCTGGAATCGACCCTTGCCGGAACCTATTCCCTCGAGCGTGAGCTCGCGGGCGGCGGCATGTCTCGCGTCTTCGTGGCCGAGGAGACGCGTTTCGGGCGGCGTGTCGTAATCAAGGTGCTGTCGCCGGACCTTGCGGCCGGGGTTCTGCTGGACCGCTTCGAACGTGAGGTAACACTCGCTGCCCGGCTCCAACACCCGAACATCGTCCCGGTGCTCAGCGCGGGGGACCTGGGCGGTCTCCCGTATTACACCATGCCGTACGTGGACGGCCCGTCGCTGCGTTCGCGGTTGGTCGCCCGTGGCGGGAGCGGTGGGACAGTGTCCCTGACCGACTCGGTGACGATCCTGCGCGACGTCGCGCGCGCCCTCGCATACGCGCACGCCCAGGGCGTCGTCCACCGGGACATCAAGCCCGAAAACGTCCTGCTCCACGACGACAGTGCGCTGGTCACTGACTTCGGCATCGCGAAGGCGCTCGCCGCGTCTGCCGCGACCACTGCGCAAGGCGCGGGCAACACGCCAATCACCCCTGCACCCACACTGACGGGACTTGGGATCTGGCTGGGAACACCGGCGTACATGGCTCCGGAGCAGGCCGCGGGCGAGTCGGTCGATAGCCGTGCCGACCTGTACGCGTGGGGCATGATGGCATACGAGCTTCTCGCCGGCCGCCATCCATTCGCATCGAAGTCGACGCCGGCACAGCTGATCGCGGCGCAGATCGGTGAGACACCCACGCCGTTGGGCAGCGTAGTGCGCGACGCTCCGCCAGCGCTCGCGTCGCTCGTCATGCGATGCCTAACGAAAGAGCCGGCGGGGCGTCCCGATTCGGCCGACGAGATCGTGAGTGAGCTTCGAACGTGGATCGGAACCCGCGAACCGGCCAGCGTCGACCGGCGTGGGCGCCGACCTTGGCCGTGGATTGCCACGGCGGCTGGCGCCGTTGCCGCGATCTCGCTCGCGGCGTGGGCGTTCACGCCGCCCGAAGCGCGCGTCACCCTCCGCACGCTGGTGACCCGACCACCGGCCACACTGCGCGTGAACCGCGTGGTCGTTGCCCCGTTCAAGGATGAGACGGGGGATGCGCGGCTCGCCGCGCTCGGTGCGCTCGCGGCCGATTACATCACGGAGGGATTGTCGCGGCTGGGCAGCCTGCAAGTCGTCGACACGCGTACGGCCACCCAGTCGGGCGACTTCCTCAGCCGCATCCCGCGAATCCTCCGACCTAACGACGACCGAGCGCTCGGGCAGGAGACGGGGGCGAAGGTCGTCATCGCGGGGACGTACTATCTGCTGGGGGATTCCGTGGTCCTCCGGGCACGAGCCCTCGACGCGGAAACTGGTGCCGTTCGCACCGCGCTTGAACCTGCTGTAGCGCCGGCCCGCCAGCCGACATCCGCGGTCGCCGCAATGACTGCGCGCGTTGTCGCCGCAATGCGAGCGGCCTCTGACGAGGACGCGCCAGACTTGGCTGGGCTATCGCCTCCGCCGTCTCTCGCGGCGTACGCTGCATTTCACGAGGCCTACCAGGCCTACATTCGGACCAGTCCGGAGTCCGTCGTCGCTCCCGGTCTGATGCGCGCGATGTCGCTCGATAGCACCTACGCAGCGCCGGCCGTGCTTCTTGCGTTCATTTCGCCAACTCGCCTCATCGGGCGGGGAGGCGAAACGGCAATGGACGACGCTCGACGCTTCGGCGATCGCCTCACCAAACAAGAGCAGGCGCTGCTCGACCTGGCCGCCGCGACTGATAACAACGACGGTGCTGCAGCGCTCGAGGCTGCACAGCGTACTGGGGTTCCGATTCTCATTGCCAGTCAGGCGTTGTTGGTGAGACGTCCGCGAACGGCGGTGGCTGCGCTCGCGTCCACTGACTCCGACCGCGGCATGAACATTCCCCTAGCGGCCGCTTATTGGTCGCGACTGTCGCAGGCGTATGCACAACTCGGCGATTACGATCGCGCCTGGGCCGCACTGATTGAGGGACGTCGCCGCGCACCATCGTTGCAGACGAATATCATGCTCGAGGTCAGCATTCTCGGCGCACGGGGCGACGTACAAGCGCTCAGCAACAAGCTCGACGCCATCTGGGACTCAGGCGATCGAGGCGTGGGACCGGCAATCCAAGGGACCGCGTTGCTTCGCATGCGCGCTGGAAAGGAAAAAGAGGGGCGAGCTCTGGCATCGCTTTGGGCAGATCGATTTACGAGAGCCGACGCGACCAAGCCGCTCCCCGCCCGCAACGAAATCGCCATGGTCGACCTTCTCGCGTCCGTAGGGCGCTGGGCCGAGAGCAGACGCTTCGTCGACGCCGCCAAGCGCAGTACCGGGGACGCGATGTCGGGCATCGACGAGAGTCACGTTCGGCTTCGGAGTGCGGTGACTGCAATTCACCTCGGCAACATAGCGGAGGCAATCGCGATCGATAGCGCGTTTGCGCAGCTGGAGCCGAGGCGGCTCGACGGCTCCCACTTCACGATGGCGAGGGCGGTAATCGCCGCACATCTCGGACGCACTGATGACGCAATCACCTTGCTGACGAAGGGTATTGAACGAGGAGGACTCTCGTTCTTCGGTGCGGGAGACGCGGGGAACATCGGCACTCTGCACGATGTGATTCTGCTGCAGCCACTGCTGGCCGATCCTCGCTTCAGAGCCCTCGCCGACCCGGATCCTCGCGACCGTCCGTAACCTTCGGTCGGTCGGCCATCCGCGTTAGGCGCGCCACGTCAGACGTGACGTGCGTTCGGATGACACCGCGCCGGTTCGATCGATGACGTATTTCTCTCGCGGCCGCCTAGGTTCGCGCCATGTCCGCGGCACGGCAGGAATTCGGCGAGGTGGGAGAGCGGGTGGCCGAGCGGTGGCTCCGTCGGCGTGGGTGGCGGGTATTACAGCGACGGTTCCGGAGCGGCCATCGAGACATCGACCTGGTGGCGGAGCGAGACGGGCTGGTCGCGTTCGTCGAGGTCAAAGCGCGGCGGGGGTATGAGTTCGGCGATCCGGTGGAAGCCGTGCACTGGCGAAAGCAGCGCGAGCTGGTGCGTTCGGCGGCGGTCTGGATCGACCGGCATGGTCGCCCGAACGAGAGCTACCGCTTCGACGTGATCGGCGTGCTCATGGAGGGCAATTCGGTGCGAATCAAGCACATAGAGAACGCGTTCACCCCTCCGTCGAAAGCTTGAGTTTTCGCGATCCGCTTCGTATTTTCTTCGGGTGTTGGATGGGTCGCCTCCCGGCGTAAATTCTGGTCCGTGGCCAGAGCTTCAACGACAACCACAATGGGTGGATGAATGGCTGTTTCAACTGTGCAGGACGATCGCAAGAAGGCGCTGAACCTGGCCATCGCACAGATCGAGAAGAGCTGCGGCAAGGGATCCATCATGAAGATGGGCGCCGAGTCGGCGCGCGTCCGCATTGATTCGATTTCCACTGGCGCGATCAACCTCGACGCAGCGATCGGTATCGGCGGAATCCCTCGTGGCCGCATTACCGAGGTCTATGGTCCCGAGTCGAGCGGCAAGACGACGCTGTGTCTTCACGTCGTCGCGAATGCGCAGAAGGCGGGCGGTGTCGCCGCGTTCATCGACGCGGAGCACGCTCTCGATGTCGAGTACGCGAAGAAGCTGGGTGTGGAGGTCGAGAGCTTGCTCGTCTCGCAACCTGATACTGGAGAGCAGGCGCTCGAGATCTGCGAGATCCTCGTGCGCTCTGGCGCCGTGGATGTCGTCGTGATCGACTCGGTCGCGGCCCTCGTTCCAAAGGCCGAGATCGAAGGGGAGATGGGCGATTCGCACGTCGGTCTGCAGGCACGGCTCATGAGCCAGGCGCTTCGCAAGCTCACCGGCGCGATCGCGCGCTCGAAGACATCGGTGATCTTCATCAACCAGCTGCGCGAGAAGATCGGCGTGATGTTCGGCAACCCCGAGACGACGACGGGTGGCAAGGCGCTCAAGTTCTACGCGTCGGTTCGTCTCGACATTCGCCGCATCGGCCCGGTGAAGGAGAAGGAGGATGTCATCGGCTCACACGTGCGTGTGAAGGTCGTGAAGAACAAGGTGGCGCCGCCGTTCAAGCAAGCCGAGTTCGACATCATGTACGCGGAAGGCATTAGCCATGCGAGCCTGGTACTCGACATCGCGGCCGAAGCCGGGATCATCGACAAGTCGGGCGCATGGTACAGCTACGGCTCGCAGCGCATCGGGCAGGGACGCGAGAACGCAAAGATGTATCTCAAGGACAACCCGGCACTGATGGCCGAGGTGGAAGAGAAGGTGAAGGGCATACTCGGCATGAAGCCCCCCGATTTGCAGACCGATACGGAGGTCGCGGTAGACGACTGAGCGAAGCGCGATCGCGCTCCGGTTCGATCGGGCCGGAGGGTTGTTCTTTGGATGAGTCGGTGCCCGGATCACCGTCGCGTTCAGAGGGCTGCTCTCCGGCTCTTTCTTTTTTCTTGCGCCGTTTCCAACTGATGACTGAATACGAATGACTCACTCGAAACCGATGACTTCTGAGTTATCGGTCATTGGTGATCGGTCATCAGTCGAACGGCGGGATTCGGAGTTCCTATGAACACGATTACTCGGATCACCGAGCATCCGCGTAAGCCAGGGCGGTACGCCATCGACGTCGATGGGAAGCAGTTCGCGGTCGTCACCGCCGACGCATTGGCGGCCACGAAGGCGACAGTCGGCGTCGTGGTCGATGATCGATTGGCGGCGAACCTCAGCGAAGCCAACGAGCTCACCGCCGCCTACGATCGAGCCCTGAACCTGCTCACGTTTCGCGCACGCTCCGCCCGCGAGCTGCGCCGGCGGCTCGTACAAAAAGGCGTGACCGCGGAACGTGCGGACCGCGTGATCACGAAGCTTCGCGAGATGGGTCTCATTGACGATGCCGATTTTGCAAGACAGCTCACGCGGTCGAAGATGTCGGCGGGCGCGTCTCGGCGGCGGGTGAATCAGGAGCTCTTCAAGCGTGGCGTCCCACGTGAGGTTGCCGACGAGGCGGTCGAGCAGGTCGTGACGGAGGACGGTCTCAGCGATGCGGATTCGATCGAGCGAATAGCGCGCAAGAAATGGCGGAGCCTCGCTGCGATGGACGAGGTCACGCGGCGCCGACGGCTGTTCGCATTCCTGTCCCGTCGCGGGTTCGATTCCGACGACGTGTCGCGCGTCATGCGCCAGCTCGCTGGTGAGGCAGCGGAGGAAGGCGAGTAAGGTCGGTCCGCGGAGAGGCTTTCGCTTGAGTGGCTTCGTGGGCCCGGCGTATATTGCGCGACTATGCGAGCTTCCGAGATTCGTGACCGTTTCCTCCGTTACTTCGAGCGCCACGGGCACTCGCCACGCCCCAGCTCTTCGCTCGTCCCAGCGGACGACCCGACTTTGCTGTTCACCAACGCCGGAATGGTGCAGTTCAAGCGCATCTTCCTTGGCTTGGAGAACACAGACTACGGACGTCGCGCCGTCACCGCGCAGAAGTGCGTACGCGCAGGCGGGAAGCACAACGATCTCGAGCAGGTGGGCCACACATACCGGCACCACACGTTCTTCGAGATGCTCGGCAACTTCTCCTTCGGCGACTACTTCAAGCGGGATGCGATTCGCTTCGCCTGGGAGTGGGTCACCGAGGAGCTGAAGATGCCCAAGGAGCATCTGCGCGTCACCGTATTTCACGAGGACGAGGAGGCGCGGACGCTCTGGCGCGAGGTCACGGGGCTGACCGATTCCCGCATCTACGGGCTCGGCGAGAAGGACAACTTCTGGCAGATGGCCGACACGGGGCCGTGCGGACCGTGCTCCGAGATCTACGTCGATCTCGCGTTCCTCGCGAAGGATTGGACGTTCCCGGCCGACGCGTCGGGCGAGTGGATCGAGACGGACCGCAAGGAGTTCTCGACCGACGCGTTTGTCGAGGGCGCCGAAGCGGGCCGTTTCCTCGAGATCTGGAACCTGGTGTTCATGCAGTTCGATCGACAGCCGGACGGCACGCTCGTTCCGCTTCCGAAGCCGTCGGTCGACACGGGCGCAGGACTCGAGCGGATCGCCGCGGCATTGCAGGGTGTCACGAGCAACTATCACACGGACCTCTTCCTGCCGCTTTTGAAGCGCGCGGAGGAAGTGGTTGGCCTGCCGTACACCGGGATTTCCGCGGAGGGGCTCGGCGGCGCGAAGCCGAAGAGCGGAAGCCCGGCAATCGAGCCGGCATCCTTCCGCGTGCTCGCGGATCATGCGCGCGCGGTCGCGTTCCTGCTTGCGGACGGCGTGTTCCCGTCGAACGAAGGGCGTGGGTACGTGCTAAGGCGCATCCTGCGGCGCGCCGTTCGTCACGCGTGGCTCCTCGGCCGCCGGGCTCCGACGCTCGTCTCGCTCGTCGAGGAAGTCGTCGCGCAGATGTCCAGCGTGTACCCGGAGCTCTCGCAGCGGAAGCAGCACATCGTGGAGACCACCAAGGCCGAGGAAGAGCGTTTCCTGACGACGATCGACGCCGGCATGGCGCGCTTCGACCAGCTCGCGCCGTTAGGCTCGACCCAGGGCTCTACCCATCTGCGTGGAACTATCAGCGGCGACGATGCGTTTCGGCTGTACGACACGTATGGCTTTCCCATCGACCTCACCGAGTTGATGGCGCGCGAGCGCGGGTACACCGTGGACATCGCGGGCTTCGAGGCCGCGCTTGCGCACCAGCGCAGCCAGTCGCAGGCCGAGCGGAAGTCTCGCAAGCTCGGCGTGGGCGCGGATGACTTCGCGGACCTCTCCGCGTGGGGAATTCGCGCGCCGGACGATCCGACAGCCGGCAAACTGCCGTCCACGACGTTCGTCGGGTACGACACGGTGGAGATCGACACACTGGTCACCGCGGTCCGTCACCTCGACGACGATCGGGTGGCGGTGCTGCTGCGGGAAACGCCGTTCTACGCGGAGTCCGGCGGCCAGGTGTCGGACCGCGGTGAGATCGTCGGGCAGGGGTGGCGCGTCGATGTCAACGAGGTCCGCAAGATCGACGGCCGCACCGCGGCGATCGGGAAGCTGACCGGTGAGATCACGTTCGGTCCGGCGGCGGCGCGCGTGCCATCGGATCGGCGAAAGGACACGGAGCGCAATCACACGGCGACGCACCTGCTGCACGCCGAGCTTCGCCATGTGTTAGGCGAACATGTCCATCAGGCGGGCTCGGTCGTCGAGCCGGATCGTCTCCGCTTCGACTTCACGCACCACGGTCCTCTCAAACCGGAGCAACTTGCCGAGATCGAGCGGCGAGTGAACCGAGGCGTGTGGTCGGGCGTGCCTGTGGTGCTCGACCAGAAGGCGTACAAGGACGCGGTTGCGGGTGGCGCGATGGCGCTGTTCGGTGAGAAGTACGGCGACGTCGTGCGCGTCGTCACGATCCCCGGTCTCTCCGTGGAGCTCTGCGGCGGCACGCACGTTCGCAACACGAGTGAGATCGGCCTGTTCAAGATCGTCAGTGAGACCGGCGTCGCTGCCGGCGTGCGTCGCATTCTCGCGCTCACCGGTCCTCGGGCGTTCGAGCTGTTGAGCGATCGTGAGCATGCGCTCGCGCACATTGCCGACCGCGTCAAGGTGGCGCTTCCAGCGGGCGTCGGAAGCGACACCGTGGCGCAACGCGTCGACGCCCTGCTGCACGAAAAGCGTCAGCTCGAGAAGCGGCTCGACGAAGCCATGCGCGGCGGCGGTGGGGACGCGGTGGAGCGCCTCGTCTCTACGGCAACACCCATCGACGGGATGCGGATTGTCGCGAGCGTCGTGTCGGTACCGGACGTGAAGTCGCTACAGGCATTGGGCGACGCGGTTCGCGAGCGACTCAAGACCGGCGTCGCGGCGCTGGGCGCAACATTCGAGGATGGAAAGAGCACGCTGCTCGCCGTGGTCACGGACGACGCGCGAGATCGTGGCGTACGGGCCGACGCGGTCATCAAGGAGCTGGCGGCGGCCGCGGGCGGGCGTGGCGGCGGGAAGCCGCACATGGCGCAGGCGGGCATTCCCGACGCGGCGCGGATCCCGGAGGCGTTAGGCCGGCTTCCGGACATCGTGCGCGGGCTGCTTGGCGCAGCATGAGTGTGAGCACGTGACAGCGCCCGGGCTGCTGTCCGCCTGGATTCGTGGGCGAAGCCCGGCTCCGCCGCCTGACCTGCTGTCGCGCATCGAGGCATTGGCTGCGCGCGCGCGGGGCACGACCATCCCGACCGACGCGTTGCTCGATGCCGCCGCCACCGCAATGGCCGACGTGCTGCGCGGCGGATGCCTAACGCGCGGCACCGCGCTCGATCTCCTCGCCGTCGATGCGCTCGTGACCTACGCCTTCGAGGCAGCCGCCGACGATCCCGAACAGCTCGACGCTCGCACCGAGAGCGCCATGGCGAGGATCGCCGGGCTCGCCGTGCCGTTCGACAGTCGATGATGCGATGCGCGAGCCCGGGACCGGTTACGCTCCCGTTCGACGAGCGGGGTGGCCTCATCGTGCTCGTGGATCCCGGCCGAACGACACCTGACGACGCGCTCACGCTGGCCGAGCGTGCCGCGGCAGGCGGCGTGTGCGGGTTTCTTGTCGGCGACAGCCTCGGGTCTCGCGAGACAGTTTCCGCGCACGTGGCTGCGATCCGGCGCGGCGCCCCGGAGGTCCCGATCGTGCAGTTTCCGGCCTCCGCCGACGACCTCACGCCGGACGTGGACGCGATCCTGTTTCTCGTCCTCGTGTCAGGAAGAAATCCGCGATATCTGATCGATGAACAGGTCCGCGCCGCAGCGTTTTTCGATCGACATCCCGAGGTGCGCGCGGTGTCGACCGCGTACGTGTTGATCGACGGTGGCCGCGAAAGCGCGGTCGAGCGCGTCTCTGGCACGACACCGCTGGCCATGGAGGACGCGAGCGGGATCGCCGCGCACGTCAAAGCCGGACAGTTGATGGGCATGCACGCGACGTATCTCGAAGCCGGCAGCGGCGCGGTGCGGCCCGTGAGCGCTCGCGTGATCAGTGCAGTACGCGACGCGACACGTGGCCCGCTGATCGTCGGCGGCGGAATCGTCACGGCTGCACGGGCGCACGCCGCCAGAACCGCAGGCGCCGACTACGTCGTGGTTGGCTCGCTGTTCGAGCGTGATCCCGCCACTGATGTGCGGCCGCTGGCCGCTGCGGCTCGCTCGTGATTGACATCCACTCGCACGTCCTGCCGGGCGTGGACGACGGCTCCGCAAACATCGAGACATCGGTGGCGGTGTTGGAGCGCTTTGCCGGGCAGGGGCTCGAGGTACTCGTCTGCACACCGCACCTTCAGGCTTCGGGCGCACACCTCGCTCCGTACGAGCGACACCAAGCGATCCTCGCGGAGCTCGTGGCCGCGGCGCCGAAGAAGCCCGAGCTCCGGCTCGGCTGGGAGATCATGCTCGACCGCCCCGGTTGTGATCTCAGCTTGCCCACGCTGTCGCTCGGCGGCGCGAGAGCGGTACTCGTCGAGTTTCCTCGTGCCTATCTGCCCGTGGGAACCACCGAGGAGCTCGATCGCATTCGCCGCAGCGGCGTGGTTCCGGTCGTAGCGCACCCGGAGCGCTATTACGGCTGCACGCTGGATACCGTGCGCGCCTGGCGCGACGTGGGCGCGGTGATCCAGACCGATGCGACGATGCTGCTCGCCCGGGGACCAATGACCGAGCTTGCGAAATCGTTGCTCACCGCGGGGCTGATCGACTGCCTGGCGAGCGACAACCACGGGGACCGCCGGTCGCTTGCGGCAGCGCGCCTTTGGCTCGAGGAGTTGGGGGCCACCGACCACGCGCAGATACTGACACATGGAAATGCATCGCGGTTGTTGGCTGACGAACCGACGCTGCCGGTGCTTCCGCTGCCTCTCGACCGCGGCGTCTTCCATCGGCTGCGGGAGCTACTGTTCGGACGGCGATGAGCACCGAGAGCATAGCGGGCACACCCATGAAAGCACAGATCACCCAGCGGCTCCGTGACCTCGCCGCCGTCGCCGTCAACGCCGCCGAGCAGCTCGGTCCGGACGTCGAGCGCGCGGCAGTCATGATGCGCGAGGTCCTTCGGCACGGCGGCACGTTGTTCTTCTGCGGCAACGGCGGGAGCGCGGCCGATGCACAGCATCTCGCCACCGAGTACGTCGTGCGGTACATGAAGAACCGTCGCGCGCTGCCGGCGATCGCCCTCACGACCGACACGTCGCTGATCACCGCCGTCGGCAACGACCTGGGCTTCGATGAGATCTTCGCGCGCCAGGTGGAAGCGCTCGTGACGGCGCGGGATGCGCTCGTCATTCACTCGACGAGCGGCACATCGCCTAACGTCATCAAGGCCGCCGAGGCGGCCAGGCGAAAAGGCGCGCAGGTGATAGCGTTCTCGTCGCGCGACGGCGGGCAGCTTCGCTCGATCGCCGACCACTCGATCGTCGTTCCGACCGAACGCACGGATCGCGCACAGGAGATTCACCTCTGCATCGAGCACGCGATCTGCGAGATCATCGAAACGGAGCTCACGACATGATCTCGCTGCGCGGCAAGCGCGCGCTCGTGACCGGAGGCTCGCGAGGAATCGGTGCCGCGACGGCCCTCCTGCTCGCCGAGTGTGGTGCGGATGTCGGGATCGGCTATCGCTCGAGGCAAACCGAGGCTGCGGACGTCGTGCAACGGCTCGCCGGGCTGGGCGTGCGCGCGTTCGCGCACGCGGCGGACCTCGCGTCGCTCGCCGGCACTACGTCGCTGTTCGAACGCGCCGAGCGGGAGTTCGATGGCCTCGACATCTTTGTCGGAAACGCGGGGATCTGGCCGGCTCAGGATGTCGCGCTGCAGGATATGACGGACGAGCAGTGGCGACGAACGATGACAGAGAACACTGACGCCATGTTCTACTCGACGCGTGCCGCCGCGCGTCGCCTGGAGCGGGGCGGACGGATCGTTCTGGTCGCGAGCACCGCCGGCCAGCGCGGCGAGGCCTACCACGCAGACTATGCGGCGTCGAAGGGCGCGATGATCTCGTTCGTAAAATCGCTCGCCGTGGAGCTCGCGTCGCGCGAGGTCACTGTGAATGCCGTCGCGCCGGGATGGGTCGACACCGAGATGGTCGCAGAGGCACTCGATGCCGGAGGGCGCGACCGGATCGCCAAAGCCATTCCGATCGGACGTGTCGCGACGGCGCGGGACATCGCGGGCCCCATCACGTTCCTGTGCTCGGACTTCGCCCGGCACATCACGGGTGAGATCCTGAATGTCAACGGCGGCAGCGTCCTTTGCGGCTGACGCGAAGACTGACGGAAGCGCGAGAGGCGTTAGGGGAGCTCGGCGCCGACGGCCGCGCGCTGCTCGAGCTGCCACCGGTGGAAGCAATTCCAGCCGAATTCGTCGGCGGCGCGAATCTGGTCAGGGAAGCCGAAGGCATCGACCCAACCCTCCTGTTCCGCCCGCCACCGGCAATCCCACGCGAACCGAATCACGCGCGACTCGCCCCCGCCTTCGACGACCGCGGTTCCAACGAAATCGGAACAACCCGAACGGGCGTCGACCTGCAGTCGATCCACCACCCATTCCGGATGGGCATGGAGCAGCTGGTTGATGAGGCGAACGACTTTGATCCGCGGAACGGCGCGCACGAGCGTGATGGACGTCACATCCGCGCGCGACGCGAACGCGACCACGTCGGCCTTGAATCGATCGGTCGCGCAGGAACGCGCCAGGATTTTGGTGTCGATTGGCACGGGCGGAATATATCAGGGCGCTGGCACCGGCTGGGTACGTCGTCCGCGTCGGAAAAGACGAAACTGGCCGGCGAGTCGGCACGAGAGCGCAAAGGCGGCGTGCGGCAGTGGTAAATGCACCGAACGCCGTTCGGGCCATAGCCGAACGGCTCGAAACAGCCGGGTTCGAGACCTGGTGCGTGGGCGGAGCAGTGCGAGATGCGCTGCTCGGCCACCCGCACCTCGATTGGGATCTCGCCACGGCGGCCACGCCGGATCAGGTACGAAAGCTCTTCCGCCGAACAGTGCCGGTCGGCCTGGACTTCGGCACCGTGGGCGTCCTGGACGACCATGGTGTCATGCACGAGGTCACGACGTTTCGCCGCGACGTGCAAACCGATGGCCGACACGCGGTGGTGGAGTTTGGCGCGTCGCTTCGCGACGACCTCGCACGCCGTGACTTCACGATCAACGCGATCGCGGCATCACCCATCACCGGCGAGATCCGAGATCCGTTCGGCGGCCGCGCAGATCTCGAGAAGAAGCTCGTGCGGGCAGTTGGGGCACCTGACGAGCGAATGCGTGAGGATCGGCTGCGCGCCCTTCGCGCGATTCGATTCGCCGGGCGCTTCGATTTTGCGATCGAAGACGGGACGTGGCAGGCGATCGTACGAAGCGCGCCACACTTACCGCGGCTGTCGCGCGAGCGGGTGAAGCAGGAACTGGAAAAGACGATGGAGCAGGTGAGCTGTCCGAGTCGCGCTCTCGCCCTCTGGCGTGACAGCGGGGCGCTCGCCTCACTCATCCCCCTGCTTGGAAGTCAGGATGACATTGCGTTCGCGGCGGCGGATCACATTCCGACGCCGGGACGGACGCGGCGACGTGAACGCACCGACGCGCGTCGCGCGCATCGCATCCTGTCGCTGTTTCTCGGACTCGACGCCGCGCGCGTCCGCGCGACGCTTCACGATCTCCGGTTTTCCAACGCCGACGTCCGTACGATGGCAAAGCTCGCGGAACACTGGACGACTTTGTTCGACGTGATATCGACCGAGCTGACCGCATCGACGTCGCCGGACGATGCCACCATTCGCAGGTGGGCGGCGGCGACAGGACGCACGCAGCTTGCCTCGTTCCTGCGACTCGCCGAAAGCCGCTGGGCTGCCGGCCGCGCCCGCGGGATCACGGCACCGCCGTCCGCTCGCGCAGACAGTGTGTACCGCCGGGCACTGCGAATCGCGTATCGGGATCCGATCGAGCTCGCTGACCTCGCCGTCGACGGCGAGGATCTGCAGCGCGAGGGAATCGCGCGCGGGCCGGCGCTCGGTAAGATTCTACGATTGCTGCTCGAATGGGTCGTCGCGGAACCCGCGCGGAATACGCGGGATCAGTTGATCGATCGAGCAAAGAACCTCGCGCCGGACATGGAGCGCGGGATAGGCGACGCAAAGAGCCAGGGCTAGCATGTTCTTTCGGGGGAGACAACCAGAGGGCTCGGTGTGGCGGCGCTTTCGTGCCGGCACCGATGGCTTCTCCTTCATTCGCGAGGACGATTACTACGCGGCGCACGTGGCGGCGAACGCCGAGCGTGTGGTCGATCTCTTTCACGCGCTCACCGAGCATCTTCCGCCGGCGGTCGATGTTGCGCTGGAGGACGTGCGATCGGGCCTCTCGTGGAAGGGCGAGAACATCGCGCTCCCCGATGTGCGCGAGGTGATCGCGAGAATGAAGTCGCCGCTGTCCACGTTCGGTGGAGTGGAGTTCGCGGTCTACACGAGCGAGGATCAGCTTACGTTGAACCCGCATCTCGAGCTGTTCATCTACGCGCGCACCGACCAGTGGTTCTACATCCTGCAGGGCAAGGGGCTCGAAGAGCGGCGGATGGTTCGCACGCGCAGCTGGCGACTCAAACGGTCGGAGTTCGCGCCGGCCCCTGACCTCGTGCAAGCCGTAGCGACAGCAGCGGAGCGCCTTGCCCTGACACCTGCGTGAGTCTGCCACCACTCGCGTACGCGCTCGTTGCAGGGCTGGCGAACGTGCTTGGTGCCGCTGCGGTGACATCGCGCGCGCGTTGGAGCGTGCGTGCGCTCGACGTGATGGTCGCGTTGTCCGCCGGGTTCATGATCGCGGTCTCGCTCGGCGAGCTGCTTCCGGAATCGATCGAGCGGGGCGGGCGCAGCGCCGCGCTGGCCGCGCTCGTAGGCTACATGCTCGTTCACCTCACGCAGCACACGTTCGCGCGCCATTTCCATTTCGGAGAGGAGACGCACGAGGTGAACACCACGGTCAGCGCGTCGGCGTTGGTCGGGTTGTTGCTCCACACGTTCTTCGATGGCGTGGCCATCGCGAGCGGCTTCGACGTGAGTGCCGCGCTCGGGTTCCTCGTTTTCATGGCCATTCTCCTGCACAAGCTTCCGGAGGGTCTCGCCATATCCAGCCTGTTCCTGGCGGCTGGTGCGGGTCGGCGAGCGGCGCTGGGGGCAGCCGCGGCGCTCGGGGTCGCGACCGTCGTCGGCGTGCTCATGACGCAGTACATCGTGTGGCTGCGATCGCTGGGTCTCGCGCTTTCGGCGGGCGTCACGCTGTATGTGGCAGCGTCCAACCTCGTACCGGAGTTCCAGGCGAAGCTCGGGTGGCGGATGCCCATCAGCTTTTTCGCGGGCTGCGGACTGTTCTTCGCCGCGCGGATGGTAACCGGACTGTGAGTCCGCGACAGTCGCGCGGTGGTGGCGAAGCATCACTCTTCTCGCGCAGCGACGAGGCGCAGCCGCTCGCTGCTCGGCTTCGTCCTCGGACGCTCGATGAGTACGTGGGACAGTCGCACATCCTCGCGCGCGGCAAGGCGCTTCGGCAGGCGATCGAGAATGGCTCGGTTGGCTCCGCCATTTTCTGGGGGCCGCCGGGGTCGGGGAAGACGACGCTCGGTCGTCTGATCGCGACTGCCACGAACCGCGTGTTCGTCCCGTTCAGCGCGGTGAGCGAGGGTGTACCACGCATCCGGCAGATCCTCGGTGAGGCGCGCCAACGTCTCGAGGATGGCGGCATGCGTACGATCCTGTTCATCGACGAGATCCACCGGCTGAACAAGGCGCAGCAGGACAGCCTGCTTCCGGGCGTCGAGGACGGTACGGTCACGCTCATCGGAGCGACGACGGAGAACCCGAGCTTTGAAATCAACGGCGCGTTGCTGTCCCGCACGCGCGTTTTCGTCCTGCAAGCACTGACGACGTCCGACATCCTAACGCTGCTGCGCCGGGCACTCTCGGACACCGAGCGAGGAATCGCGAGTCGCCAGCTCGTCGTGGACGACGACGCGCTGCAGATCATCGCAGCGGAAGCGGACGGCGACGCGCGTCGTGCGTTGACGGTCCTCGAGGCTTCCGCGGACTACGTTGGTGACGGAGGTCACATAACGACAAGCGTCGCTCGTGAAGCGATGCAGCTGCGGTTCGCACGGCACGACAAGAGTGGCGAGGAGCATTTCAATCTCCTGAGCGCCTACCACAAGTCGCTGCGTGGCAGCGATCCGCAGGGGGCGCTGTACTGGATGGCGCGTATGATCGAGGGAGGCGAGGACCCCATGACGATTTTCCGTCGCGCGATCGCGATGGCGGCGGAAGACGTGGGGCTCGCGGATCCTGAAGCGCTCAAGCTCGCCGTCGCGGCACGTGATGCATATCACATGTTGGGAGCGCCCGAGGGCTACCTGCCGCTCGCCGAGATGACGATCTACCTCGCGACCGCGCCGAAGTCGAACAGCGCGAAGGCCGCGCTCTCGGCGGCGCTCGACGCGGCCAGAGAAACGCCTGCGGCGGGGGTGCCGATGCACATCCGAAATGCGCCCACACGGCTCATGAAGGAGCTCGGGTACAACCGCGGTTACCAGTACGCCCACGATTCGCCGGACGCGTTCATCCCGCAGGAGTACCTGCCTGACGAGCTTCGAGGGACGCAGTTCTACGAGCCGGGACCATTCGGCTTCGAGAAGGAGATCTCCAAGCGGTTGGCGTGGTGGCAGTCGCTACGCGAGCGGGCTGCGCCGCGCGAGGCCGGCCCACCAGTTGACCGAGCCACTCGCGCGGATCCTGCAAAAGACGAAACGAAGGAACCCGGTCAGGAGTCGGGGTAGGATGAAGCGTGGTGCCTCATCCTTGTCAATCCAAGAGGAATCGAGAGATGCGTAACGCGAAGCTCATATTCGCCGGGCTCATGGGAGTCGCCGCCGCCGGTTGCGCGACACTCGGAATGGCGAAGTTCAAGGAACCCGTCGTTCACTTTCAGGACGCGCGGATCACGGGCCTCGGGGTCACCGGCGGCTCGGTCGAAGTGAAGTTGAGCCTGTACAATCCGAACGGTTTCAAGCTCGATGGGGAGCGCCTAACGTATACGGTCATGGTCGACTCGACGACGCTCGGCACCGGGGCGCTCGCAGGTCGGTTCGCGGTTCAGGAGAAGGACTCGACGATCGTGACGCTGCCGCTTTCGTTCTCGTACTCGGGCGTTGGCGCAGCGGGCCGCCAGCTCATGAACACGGGATCGGTGAACTACCGCGTGACTGGCGACGTGACGGTGGGTACGCCGCTCGGGAATTTCACGCGGCCGTATGATCAGACGGGCCGGTTCTCGACGTTTAGTGGAACGAAATAGCCGGGAAGAGGGAAGCGGGGATAGAGGGAACAGGGAACCGGGAACAGAGGCTCCACGCGGAGTCACTGTTCCCGGTTCCCCGTTCCCCGTTCCCGTTTGCCCGTCTCCCGTCTCCCGCTTCCCGGCTATCTTACGCCGCTGTCCTGAAAGGAGCCCTCATCGCCCGCGATCTGATAACCCTCACGCCGCCGATCGAGCGCGCCCTCCTAGTCGGCGCGCCGCGCAAAGGGACGGCCGCGCGGCACAATCTCGATGAGCACCTCGAGGAGCTCGAGCAACTCGTCGATACCGCTGGTGCCGTCGTCGTCGGAACCATCACGCAGCAGATCGATCGACCCAACCCCGCGACCTACCTGGGGAAGGGAAAGATCGAGGAGCTCGGGACGCTCATCGACGCGAAGGATGCGTCGCTCATCATCTTCGACGATGAGCTGACCCCAGCGCAGGGGAAAAACGTCGAGGACGCTACCGGCAAGCGTGTGATGGACCGCGCCGAGTTGATCCTCGATATCTTCGCAACGCGGGCGAGGACCAGCGAAGCCAAGCTCCAGGTCGAGCTCGCCCAGCTCGAGTACATGCTGCCGCGACTCACGCGAATGTGGACGCACCTCGAGAAGACGCGCGGCGGTATCGGGATGCGAGGCCCTGGCGAAACGCAGCTGGAGACTGACCGACGCCTTGTCAGCCATCGCATCCGACAGCTCAAGGAAAAGCTCGCCGACGTGACACGCGCGCGAGAGATCCAGCGTCAGGGCCGGCGCGGCGTGTTTCGGGCTTCACTCGTTGGTTACACGAACGCCGGCAAGTCCTCGATTCTTCGCGGTTTGTCAGGCGCGCGTGATGTTTTCGTTGAAGACCGCCTGTTCGCTACGCTCGACCCGCTCACGCGTGAGGTCGATCTCGGCGAGAACAATCGCGTACTGCTCACCGACACGGTTGGCTTCATCCGCAAGCTGCCGCACCATCTCGTGGCGTCGTTCCGCGCGACGCTCGAGGAGGTCATCGACGCCGACCTCCTGCTGCACGTGATCGACGCGAGCCACGTGGGTTGGGAGGAACAGCGACGCGTCGTGAACACCGTGCTCGACGAGCTCGGGGTCCACGACAAGCCAGTGCTTCACGCGTTCAACAAGATCGACCGCATCCCCTCGGAGACGCTTATTCCGCTGCAGGAGCGCATAACGAATCTGCTGCCGAACTCGGTGTTCGTATCGGCGGAGACCGAGAGCGGACTCGAGCCGCTGCGTCGAGCGCTGCTCGCGAAGACCCGCGCGCTCAAGCCGGTCTCGGAGATTCGACTCGGAGCGAGCGAAGGGCGACTGCTCGCCGAGATTCACCGGTTGGGTGAGGTGATGGAGCAGCGAACCGACGGCGCGGAGCTCGTTTTGCGCGCGCGAATCGACGAGGCGCTCGTGGGACGACTGCGGCGCGCTGGCGCGCACGTCGACGATGGGAAGAAGGGAAGCTCGCCGGTGCACAGCGACGGCGACGGTGCGACCAACGCGGATCACGCGGTCGACATTTCGTAAGACCAAGGACCAACAGCCCGCTCGTCGCGCGAATGGAAACGTGGAGTGGATTTCAGCGTGCTCGGCACCAGTCTTGCGCTTTTAGTACCGAAGCAAGCGGCTGAGGTTGGTGCCGGACTCTGGGTCGGTCACGTCATGACTCAGGCACCGTGCTGCGCACTCTGTGGGGGCGCGTGTCTTCGGGCGCGTCAGGAGCACCGGGACTCTTGTTGTCGCAGAAGCCTGAGATTCCGCTGTACCTCATCGGACTCGTCATCGCCGTTTGCTCCTCGTCGGCATTGACGTTCGTGGTGCGCGAATTCGCGCGCCGCGCCGGTCTCGTCGACCCGTGTGGCGAGCGAAAGGTCCACGTCAATCCGGTCCCGCGAATAGGCGGCGTCGCGATCGTCCTCTCGGTCGCCGTCTCGATGACCGCTATCATCGGCCTGTTCGGGCAACACGTGCTCGCGGCGAACGCACGCGGGCTGGCCACGGTCATGGGCGGTGCGCTGGCGGTGCATCTCGTCGGTCTCGTGGACGACGTCCGGCCCATGCACGCGCGGTGGAAATTCCTCGCCCAGGTCGTGATCGCGCTCGGGGTATACGTCGCCGGCCTGCGCGTCACGACGCTCTCGCTGCCGTTCGCTGGCATCGTGAACCTCGGGAGCGCCATCGGGATGGTCTTCACCATCGCATGGTTCGTCGGGATAACGAACGCCTTCAACCTCATTGATGGCCTCGATGGCCTGGCCGCCGGCGCTGCGCTCTTTGCCCTGACCACGATGTTCGTCGTGGCGAGCTTCAATGGGCTCGTCGGCGCGGCGACCGTCACCATCATCCTCGCGGGCGCAACGGTCGGCTTCCTCTGCTTCAACTTCCACCCCGCGTCCATCTTCCTCGGCGACTCGGGCAGCCTGTTCCTCGGTTTCATGCTCGCCGGGATCGGGCTGCTGGGCTCACAGAAGTCGCCGACGGTGATCGCGGTGGCGATTCCGATCGTCTCGTTAGGCCTGCCCGTGCTGGACACGGCGCTCGCGGTGGCCCGGCGATTCCTGCGCGGACAACCGATCTTCAGCGCCGACCGCGCGCACATCCACCACCGCCTGCTGTCGCTCGGGCATTCCCCCCGCCGGGTTGCGCTCCTGCTGTACTCCGCCTGCGCGCTGCTCGGGCTGAGTGGCATGTTGCTGGTGAACGACTCCGCGTACGTCGCGGTCGTGCTGTTGGTCATCGGGCTCGGCGTAGGGCTCGCGATTCAGCGGCTTCGGTACTACGAGTTCGAAGAGCTGGCGCGGCTCGTCAAGCGTGGCGTCCGACAACGCAAGGTGATTGGACGTAACGTGCGGATCCGCGAGGCGAGCATGCGCGTATCGGATCTCACGGATCTCGACCACGTGTTCGACGCGCTCGAGGCGATGTTCGCGCAGGATGAGTTCGAGTGCGCGGAAGTACGGCTGCGGCGGTCGTTCGTCGGCTCGGAGGCAGGGGCGAGCACTGGCGCGGAGGCCTACCGACGGCTCGACGACGACGTGCCGGTCTGGGCATGGCATCGATCGAATGTCACGCTCGCCGCGTGCTGGGAGATTCGTCTTCCGTTCCTTGCGCCGTCAGGCGAGCGCATCGGGTCGCTCGTGTTGTGGCAGGATGGCCGTGCGTATGATGTGTGCCTCGCCGACGTGCATGCGATCGCTCATGATCTTCGCGGCGTCGTCGAGCAGAAGTTGTTGGCGCTGTGGGAACCGTGGCACGACGATCCTGACGCGGTGGTCGCGATGGCGGCGGCAGGGGATAGACGAGGTGCCGGCGAACGCGCCGTACCACTCCCGCGGATGTCCGAGCGCGGCACGTTGGCGATCGAGAAGGATGTGGGCGCCGCAGGGAAGGGTGACGCTGGCGCGAATCGATCGCCCCGCTCATCGTCCGGCGCCTTCCGGCAGCGATCCACACCACTGTCCTGAGACCGACTCCGTGCGGCGCGGGACGCATGACCCAGACCACGCGGGACTGCGTCGCGAAGACGTCGTCCGCGGCCTGGTGTCCGTGATCGTGCCGGCGTTCAACGCCGAGCGGTGGATCGCGGAGACGCTGACGAGCATCCGCGCGCAGACCTACGAGCCGATCGAGACGATCGTCGTCGATGACGGCTCCGACGACGCGACGGCATCGATCGCGACTGCGTCCGGTGCCACGGTCCTGCGGACGCGTGGCGGCGGACCGGGCGGGGCTCGGAATGCCGGACTGGCGCGCGCCAGAGGCGAATTCGTGCAGTTCCTGGATGCGGATGATCTTCTCGCGACCGGCAAGATCGCGCGTCAGGTCGCGGTCCTTCGGGCGTCCGGCGCCGACGTCGCATGGGAGCCGTTTCACGACCTCGTCCCCGTTGCGTCGCCGCCTAACGCGGTCTTCACCGTCGGCCGCAAGCTCACGCCCGAGCTGGGAGCCGATCTCGCGGCGTCGCTGCTCTCGGCCCGCGGGTTCGTGCAGCTTGGCGCGATGCTCGTGCGTCGGTCACCGCGGACCGACGCGATCTGGTTCGCGGTGGGGCGTGAGGTGGTGGAGGATATCCGGTACACGGTGGCGCTCGCGATGGCCGGTGCTCGGTTCGTGTCGAGCGAGTCCGACGAGCTGGGGCTGCTGTACCGCCAGCATGCGGGGGCGCGCTACTCCGCCCGTCCAATCGCGTCGTTCGCGCGTGGTTGCGCCGAGAACGCGATCTGGGCACAGGAGTATTGGGAACGGCACGGTGGTCTCACACCGCCACGGCGCGCCGCGCTGAGCGAAGCCTACGCGTTCGCGGCCCGACAGCTCGCATCGATCGATCGCGAATCGTTCGAGCGAGCCGCTTCGCGCGGCCAGGCATTTGGGGCGGAGTTCGCACGGCATCTCCCGGCCAAGCTGCGGTGGCTCTCTCGGATCGTGGGCTACACCAGAGCAGAGTCGATTGCGTCCGGATGGCGCCGGGTGCGTCGTGGACGAAAGCGACGACAGCAGACCTCACCGGAGCGTCCGTGAGAGTTGTTCACGTCCCGTTCGGCTATTTCCCCGACGTCGTCGGGGGCACCGAGGTGTACGTGGCGCAGTTGGCTCGCGACCTCGGGGCTCATGGCGTGGACAGCGTTATCGCTGCGCCCTCGGCGGGAGCGCTGGGCACTCGGTATGAACACGAGGGGCGGCCGGTGTATCGGTTTCCGCTATCCGGTGGTGCCCGCCTGGAGGATCTGTACGGGGCAGGCGACGAGGTTGGTGCCCGGGCGATCGCCGACATTCTCGAGGACGTGCGCGCGGACGTGCTGCACCTGCACGCCTTCACTCGGGCGGCGTCCGTACGCGCCGTGCAGGCGGCTCGGCGAGTCGGCGTGCGAGTCGTATTCACATACCACACGCCCACGGCCAGCTGCGTGCGCGGCACGCTCCTTCGCCATGGCCATGAGCCGTGCGACGGCGCCCTGATCACGGAGCGCTGCGCGGCGTGTCTGCTCGAAAGTCGCGGCATTCCGCCGGCGATTGGCGAGGCGCTCGCCCGCGTGCCCATATCGTTAGGCTCGGCGTTAGGGTCGACGGGACTGTCGGGCGCTGTCGTGACGGCCCTTCGCGCGCGCGAGCTGACGTCCACACGACACGCCGCCTTCCGACAGCTGGTCACCGAATCCGACGCCATCGTCGCCGTATGCGAATGGGTTCGGTCGCTGCTCCTGCGCGCCGGGGCGCCGCCCGACCGGCTGGTGCTCTCGAGGCAGGGAACGCCCGCGCGTGCGTACACACCGCCTCGGATGCGATCAGCCGACGGACCGCTTCGCCTGGTCTACGTCGGACGGCTGCATCCGACGAAGGGTGTGCAGGTGGTGCTGCGCGCACTGGCGGCAAACCGCGATCTGCCAGTAATGCTCGACGTGTTCGGCGCCACGCAGGATGCCGACGGGGCCGCGTATCGTGCGGAGCTGCTATCGCTGAGCGCCGGCGATTCCCGCGTACTATTTCGTGGCCCGCTCCCCGCGGATCGGGTGGTCGAAACCCTCGCGGCGTACGACGCGACCGTCGTCCCGTCGCAATGGCTCGAAACCGGGCCGCTCACTGTTCTCGAATCATTCGCGGCTGGCACACCGGTGATCGGATCAAACCTCGGCGGGATCTGCGAGCTCGTAGCGCACGAGCGTGACGGCCTGCTGGTTCCGCACGCCGACACCAACCAGTGGGGGCTGGCGCTGCGTCGCGTGGCTGATGACCGCGCACTGCTCGATCGGCTTCGCGCTGGAATTCAACCCCCGCGGTCGACGGACGACGTCGCGCGCGACATGGCGGCGGTATACGAACGCATCTCCTCGCGCCGTTCCAGCGGATCCGCAGCCACCGCCGGAGTCGCATGATGCGAGTGCTCTACGTGCAGTATACGAACCCCGGCGCCTACCCGCCGCTCGTGCGCGGGGCGCGCATGCTCGTCGAATCGGGCGCCGAAGTGTTGATGCTCGGTACACGAGTCCGCGACACCGACGCGCTCAACATCCAGTCGGGCAACCGCATGACCGTTCGGCTGACCGACCTGCCGCCTGAGGGCTGGCGACTCAAGGCCCACTACGGACGCTACGCCGCCTGGGCCGCGCGGGAAGCCAGCGTCTGGAAGCCCGATTGGATCTACGCATCCGATCTGCTCTCCGCACCGATTGCGCTCGCGCTCGCGGCGCTCACGCGTGCGAGGGTCGTCTACCACGAGCACGACGCACCCGCGGAGGCGCATCCGAGCTGGATCATCAAGCGCTATCTCGCAGCCCGGCGCCGTCTGCTCCGAGGCGCCGATCTGGTCGTGACGCCTAACGCCGAACGATCGGCGCGCCTGGCAGCGATGGCCGGCGGGCGCCCGGTCTTCACGGTTTGGAACTGTCCGCGCCGGCCGCTGCGAAGGCCACCCATGCGGCAGTCGCCCGACGGGTTGCGGGTGGTCTACCGTGGGTCAGTGAACCCCGAACGGCTTCCGCTTATTGCCATTGAGGCTGTGGCGCAGGCGCGGACGCCAATGACGCTCGATGTGGCGGGATACGAGACCGTCGGGTCGCGTGGTTACCTGGCCGCCCTTGCTGGGCACGCCGAACGCCTTGGGGCCGGCGACCGTGTCCGTGTGCTTGGGACCATTCCCGATGACGAGCTTGGCGCGATCTGTGAGCAGTGTGACGTCGGGCTGGCGCTCATGCCCATGATGGCGCCTGACGAGAACATGCGGCACATGGCAGGCGCCTCGAACAAGGCGTTCGAATACCTGTCGTCTGGTGTAACGCCGCTCGTGAGCGACCTGCCGGATTGGAGACGCACCTTTGCGGATCCTGGGTATGCGCTCGTGTGCGATCCTTCACGGGTCGACTCCATCTGCGAGGTGCTGGCGTGGGCGGCTCAACATCGCAGCACCGTTCGCGAGATGTCGCTGCGTGGATGGGAGCGGCTGGGTGTGGACTGGAACTACGAGTCGCAGTTCGCGCCCGTGCTCAACGCGATGTGGGGGCGGTCGTTCGAGCCGGCGATGGACTCGGCAGGCGCTGACGTGGAGGCGGGATGCGCGTCCTGATTCTTGGCGAGGACGCGCCCGGCGGTCTGATGGCGTCGTACGCACGCGGGTTCGCGGACCTCGGGATCGAGACGCGGACCTTCTGTCTCGCGCGCGCGTACGCCGCGACGCACCCGGCGATACGCTCGCGCGCGCTCCGCAGAGTTGCCGAGCCGGTGTTGCTCACCACGTTCAACGAACACGTCGCTCGCGAGGTGGCGGGGCTCACGGCGGACCTGGTTCTCGTTGTCAAAGGTCACCGACTCAGTGCCGCCACGATCAACCGGGTCAGGGAATCCACGGGTGCGCCGGTCGTCAATTTCTACCCTGACGACCCATTCTCCGATGCTCGGTCGAACCGTCTCGCGTACGGACCTAACGTGCTCGCGGCGTACGACGCCTGCTTCACGTTCGCGCGCCACTTGCTCGCCGATTACGAGCACGCGGGAGCGCAGACCGTGTACTACCTGCCATTCGCTCGAGACCCGGCGCTTCACGCTCCAATCTCGCCGAACACGCCTGCGTTCGACGTCGTTTTTGTCGGCAACCTCGACACGGATCGCGTTCGGTTCCTTGATGCGGTTGCGCGTGATTATCGCGTCGCGGTGTTCGGTGAGCGAGCCACCGTCTCGGTGCCGCGCGACAGCGCGCTCGCCCGAGCCACCTTTGCGCCGGCCGCGTACGAGCAGGATCTGTCTCGGGCGCTGGCGTGTGGTGCGATCTCCCTGAATGCGATGCGACCGCAGAACTCGCGGAGCCATAACATGCGCTCCTACGAGTCGCTGGCGTGCGGGGCGTTCACGCTGAGCCAGCGAACACCCGAGCTGTGTGAGCTGTTCGTCGAAGGCGAGCAGATGGTGTGCTTCGGAGACGTCGACGAGCTACGCGAGGCCGTGGCTCGCTGGCTCCCGGACGCGCGCGGTCGCGCGGCGATCGCAGCGGCGGGGTTTGCTCGCGTGCGCGACGACACGTACGCACGCCGAGCCTGCACCATGCTCGAGGCCATCGGGTTGGCGATGGGTGCGGTGCCGTGACTGGCGTCGTGGCTCATGACCCCGCCGCAACAAGCCGGCGGTCCCGCGACGTGAAGCGCCTCGCGATCTTCACTTCGCATCCCATTCAGTATCAGGCCCCGTTGTTTCGCGCGCTCGCCAACTCCGACGTGGTCGAGCCCACCGTCTACTTCGGCTCGCGCCACGGCGTCGACGTCGCCATGGACACGGGATTCGGGAAGGCGTTTCGTTGGGACGTCCCGCTGCTCGACGGTTACGACCACAAGTTTCTTCCCAACAGGGCGAGCAGGCCGAACGTGTCGCGTTTCAGCGGCATTCGCCTAACGGGTATCGAGTCCGTTCTCCGCGGTGGCAGGCACGATGCCCTGTTGCTGCTCGGGTGGCAGACGTTCGCGCACGTTCAGATGCTGCGTGGGGCATGGCGCGTCGGCATCCCGGTGATCCTGCGTGGTGAGTCCACGCTGGAGCGCCAGCCCCCTCCCGGGGCTCGCGCGTCCGCTCGGCGCCTCGTGTGGCTGCCGGTTCGCCGACGTCTTTATGACGCGGCGTTCGATCGCGTTCAGGCATTTCTCGTAATCGGCTCGCGCAATCGCGATTACTACCGCTCGTTCGGGGTGCCCGAGGAGAAGTTGTTCTGGGCGCCGTACGGCGTGGACAACGACTGGTTCTCTCTCGCGCCTGATGAGCGTGCCGCGGCTCGAGCGCGCGTTCGCTCGACGCTCGGGGTGAGCCCCGACACGATTGTGTTCGCGAGCTCCGCGAAGCTCATCGCGCGGAAGCGCCCGTTCGACCTCGTCGATGCCGTCGCGGTGCTGCGCCGCCGTGGAATCAACGCGCACGCGCTCTTCGTCGGGGACGGCGAAGCGCGAGTGCCAATCGAGCAGCGCGCCGCAGAATTCGGCGTGGCCGATGCGCTGTCGATCGCCGGCTTCGTGAACCAACGAGAGTTGCCAAGCTGGTACGCAGCGGCCGACGCTCTCGTGTTGCCGTCCGATTCTCGTGAGACATGGGGACTCGTCGTCAACGAAGCGATGGCCGCCGGGCTGCCAGTGGTCGTTAGCGATGCAGCGGGTTGCTCCGTCGACGTCGTTCGCAACGGCGAGAACGGATTCAGCTACCCGTGCGGCGACGTGGATGTCTTGGCCGACCGGTTGGCGTCGATCGCAGCCCTCGGAGAGGACGGTCGTCGGCGATTTGGCGATCGATCGCAGGAGATCGTCGCTGGATTCGGACTCGACGTTGCGACTCGAGCGACGGAGAATGCGGTGCGAGCGGTCTGTGCTCGAGGAGTCGCTACATGAGTGCGGCGACTGCAACTCCGTCCGCGCGGCCTCGAGCGGCGTCGCTGACAGGGCTTCGTCTCATCCTGGTCGCGACGGCGTTGGTTCCCGTTGCCGCGCTCGGCGTGCCATCCGACATCCCCATGGAGTCGCGAGTCCTCGCGTCGATACTGTGGGTGTTGTGTCTCGCACCGGCTTGGCATTACCTGCAACTTCCCGAGCGACGCCGGCCGCCTGTGCCGTTCCTCCCGCTCGTCGGCGCCGTGTACCTGTTCTACTATCCGCTGCACGTGGTGCTGGGACAGAGCAGCGTCAATTACCTGTTTCATCTCGATCCGGCGTTCGACTACGGCCGGCCCGTTCAATACGCGCTCGTCGGTTGGGTTGCGCTGCTCATTGGCTACTACGGCGGAGCCGGCTTGCGACTGAGCAGTCCCTTTCGACACGTGCGCCCGACCGATCTCGGCACGCTACGGACGTGGGGCAAGCTGCTGCTCTGGGGCGGCCTGCTGTTCGACGCGGCGCGTCAGGTGATGCCAATCCCGATGGTTCTGCGCGGGCTCTTGTACTTCACCTCGATGTTCTCGTTGCTGGGGATTTCGCTCCTAACGATTCTGGCGGTCCAGAAACGGCTCAGCCCTCGGGAGCGGTGGGCGCTCTACGCGGGCATCGTGCTGACGGCACTGCTCAGGGCGGGGGCGGGGCTCGTCTCGAACGTCGTCATTCTGGCGATCAGTGTGTTCCTTGCCGTCTGGGCGGGAGGGGGACGGATCGGTTTCCGCTGGCTCGCGATCGCGGCGCTCAGTGTCGCCGCGATGATCGGTATGCGCAGCGTCGCGATGGAGTATCGGGCTCGCTCGTGGTTTGCCGAGACGCAGCTCTCGCTGGTGGAGCGTGCGATGCTGATGGGTCAGCTGCTCGTCTCGAAGGTCGAGGCACAGGGCGCGTCCGCGACGGTAGCGGATGGCTGGACCATCATTGCGGGTCGGTCCGCCAACCTCGATCTGTTGGCCGACGTGGTGCGCCAGACGGGAACGACCGTTCCGTTCTGGGGCGGTGAGACGTATCTCTCACTCGTGGGCTTCGCCGTACCGCGGTTCATCTGGCCGAGCAAGCCAACGAAGACGCTGGGCCAGGACTTCGGGCACCGGTACGGCTATCTCGACTCGTGGGACTCGTGGACCTCCATCAATCTTCCGTTCCTCGTGGAGTTCTACGCGAACTTCGGTGAGATCGGCGTGTTGATCGGAATGACGATCGTTGGGTTGGCGTACCGGCTGCTGGACAACGATCTCAATCGTGCGGGCCAGCCACTTCAAGTCACGATCTGCAATCTCGTGCTGCTTGTCCCGCTGTTGAATATCGAGTCGGACTTCTCGCTCGTCTTCGGTGGACTGTTCATGAACGGCGTGGCGCTCTGGTGCCTGCTCGTCGCCTTGTCGCAGCTGCCCAGACGGCGGCAGCGTCGCTCGTGGCTGGCGGCCGATCCAAGCACGTTAGGCATCACGGCGCCGTGATGAAGACCAGCCTGCCCACGCCACTCGGCGCCGCGACGGACGTCGGGGAAGCGCGTATCGCACCACGCGGCGTCCTCGCGACCGCTACGCTATCGCGGTCCGGTGACGGCATCGCGTACGAGGCGCGGCTCGTACATCGGGCCATGTCCGACCTCGCCGGCAGCGAGTCGCGGGTCATCGAGCTCGGCGTCAGCGGCGCAGAACCGGTGGCGCTTCGCGCGCGCGTGCGGTTCTTCACGACCCTTCTGCGGCTGCAGAGCCTCCACCGCGCGAACTGGGTCGTTTTCACACACGTCGGAATCGCCAGGGCGCAGCTCAGGGTACCCCGTCAATTCCGCCGCCCGTATGCCGTATTCGTCAACGGCATCGAGGCCTGGAGCGCGACGCTGGATTCAGCGCGGCGCGCAGCGCTGCAACACGCGCGGGTGCGGATCGCCATCTCGCCTCACACGGCGCGGCGCGTTGCCGCGGCGCATCCGGACCTGCCCCCGATCGATACGTGTCTGCTGGGGCTGTTGCCAGACGAAGAAACACCCGACCGCGTGCCTGCCGACGTGCGCGTCGATTATGGGCCGCACGCGGTCGTGATCGTCGGTCGCATGGCCACCACCGAACGGTACAAGGGCCACGATCAGCTCCTGCTCGCATGGCCGCGTGTGGTCGCCGAAGTCCCCGATGCAACGCTCGTCATGGTTGGCCGCGGGGATGACGTCGAGCGATTGCGCACGAAGGCAGCCGCGCTGGGCATCAGCCGGAGCGTGCAGTTTGCCGGGTTTCTCTCCGACGCGGCGCTGCGTGGCGTCATGCGCCACGCGGCGGTCTTCGCGATGCCGAGTCGCGGCGAAGGCTTCGGTCTCGTGTACCTGCAGGCCATGCACTTGGGTGTCCCGTGTCTTGGCTCGCGAGACGACGCGGCCGCGGACGTCATTGTAGACGGGGAGACGGGCCTCCTCGTGCCCCGACAGGATCCGGAAGCCATCGCCGGTGCCGTGGCGCGTCTGCTCACCGACGAACCGATGCGGCGGCGAATGGGCGAGGCAGGGCGGCGCCGGTTCGAGAGCACCTTCAGCTACCCCCGGTTTCGCGCGCGCCTTGCCGGCATCCTGGCGCGAGCGTTCCCGGCGCCGACGCGGGAGCCTTAGTCGTGTGCGGCATCGCGTCGGCCATCGGCGTTCGTGATGCGGATCGCGTAGTCGCGAGCATGTCGCGGGCGCTCGCGCATCGAGGCCCCGATGATGACGGGATGCGCAACCTCTCGGGCCGCGATGGCGTCCCGTTAGGCGCGATGGCACACCGGCGTCTGTCGATTCTGGATCTGACGCCCGCTGGCCACCAGCCAATGGTGTCGTCCAACGGCCGCTACATGGTGGCGTTCAACGGCGAGATCTACAACTTTCGCGCGTTACGGGCCGAGCTCGAGCGCGCCGGGGCGCGGTTCACGAGCGACGGTGACACCGCCGTGCTGCTCGAGGGTTGGGTGCGGTTCGGACCAGCGTTCGTCCATCGGTTGGACGGGATGTTCGCCTTCGCGTTGTGGGATGAGTGGAATCGTTCGCTGTACCTGGCCCGCGACGCCGTCGGCATCAAACCACTCTATTACGCGCTCGTCGGTCGCGGGATTCTGATTGCGAGTGAGCTCCGCGGGCTCCTGGCATCGCAGCTCGTTCCCGCGCACATCGATTCGCGCGCGCTGGCTGGCTACCTAACGTTCGGGTCTGTGCCCGAGCCGGAGACGATCATCGCCGGCGTTCGCGCCTTGCCGGCTGGCTCGGTCAGGTGCTTCGACGCCGCCAGCTCGACGTTCAAGGAGGTCGCGTCCGTACCGCTCGTGCAGCCTGACCCGGAGCAGGATCTCGTTCCGGACCGCGCGACCGCGGTGGAGGTCGTCCGCGAATCCCTCGAGCGGTCGATCGACCGCCACCTCGTCAGTGACGTGCCGGTTGCACTCTTTCTTTCGGGTGGCATCGACTCGTCCGTGATCGCCGCACTCGCAGCGCGACGGGCCGGGAGGACGCTCGACGGGTTCACCGTCACGTTTTCGGAGTCGCGGTTCGATGAAAGCGCTATTGCACGCAAGGTCGCGCGACGGCACGGCATTCACCATCACCTCATCCCGTTAGGCGACGACGATCTGCTCGGGTCTCTGCCGCGCGCGTTCGCCGCCATGGATCAGCCAACGCTAGACGGAATCAATACCTACGTGGTCAGCGAAGCCGTGCGCGCACATGGCACGAAGGTGGTCCTGTCGGGGTTGGGAGGCGACGAGCTCTTCGCCGGCTATCCGAGTTTCCGCCGCGCGCGGACGCTGGCGCGTTATGCACGCATTCCGGTGCCAGCCCGTCGCGTCGCGGCACGTATCGTGGCGAGCGTCGGCGGCATTCGCGGCGCGAAGATGGCCCTCGGTCTGCGGACCGGCCTCCCCGGCGATGTGGCCTACCTCGCATCGCGCACGTTGTTCGGCGGTCGACAGGTCAACGCGTTGTGCGGCGCGAGGGCGCTGGCCACCGAAGGGGCGCCCCGCGAGCTCAGCGTGCTGCGCCAGGTGTCGTGGCGTGAGCTCACCGGGTACATGCGCAACACTTTGCTCCGGGACTCCGACGTCTTCAGCATGGCGCACGCGCTGGAGCTGCGCGTCCCGTTTCTCGACCGCGAAGTGATTACTGCGGCGTTCGAGGCGGATGACGCGCTCAAGCTGGCGCACGGCGTGACGAAGCCGCTCCTGGTCGACGCGACGCGGGACCTGCTGCCGCTGGATGTATGGGATCGGCCGAAGCAGGGATTCGTGCTGCCGTTCGCGAACTGGATGCACGGCGCGCTGGCCGCGGAGGTCACCGCGACGTTAGGCGACGTCGACCAGGTCCGATCGCTTGGCCTGAACGCCGATGAGGTCCGGGCGGTTTGGTCGGCATTCATTCGCGGACAGGCGGGCATGACGTGGTCGCGTCCGTGGGCGCTGTTCGCGCTGCTTCGCTGGGCGGCGGCGCACGGCATCGGGGCCGTTGATGAGACCGAGCCGCACGTGGCCGAGGCCGCGGCACAATGAGGGTCCTGCACATCATTCCATCGGCGGCGCCCGTGGACGGCGGCCCGAACGTCGCCGTTCGCGCGATCGCCCGTGGGTTAGTCCGTCACGGAATCGATGTCACGGTCGCGACCACGAATGCGTCGGGCCGGCGATCACTCGACGTTCCGGTCGACACGCCGGTGATCGACGACGGCGTCGTGTTTCGCTACTTCGCGCGCTCCGTCCCGGGATCGTGGAAGTTTTCCTGGCCGATGACGCGCTGGCTCTGGGCGAACGCCGGCAGTTACGACGTCGTCCACGTGCATGCGCTTTTCTCGTACGCGACGATCCCGGGGTGTCGAGCCGCAGCCCGTGCGCCGGTACCCTATATCCTTCGACCGTTAGGCACCCTCAGCAATTGGAGCCTCGGCCATCGACGATGGAAGAAACGGCCGTACTACGCGCTGCTCGAGCGTCCACACCTCGCGGGTGCCTCAGCAATCCACGTGACCTCCGAGGCGGAGGGCGAGGATGTCGCGCGGCTCGGGTACGGCGAGCGCGCGCGGGTCATCCCCCTCGGCGTGGATGTCGGCGAGCGGCCGTCGCGACGAGCGCACGCGGACAGCGGGAACGAGCCGCTGCGGCTCCTGTTCCTGTCGCGGTTGCACGAGAAGAAGAACGTCCCGCTCCTGCTTCGCGCGCTCGCGGCCACGAACTCCTCTCGCCGGATCGAGCTGACTGTCGCCGGAGACGGCGATCCCGGGTATCGCGACCGCCTCGCCGCGCTCTCCGACGAGCTCGGGCTACGCGACGTTGTTTCGTTCACCGGCCACCTCGATGGCGTAGCGAAGGAGCGAGCCTTCGCCGAGGCCGACTGCTTCGTGCTGCCGTCCGCACACGAGAACTTCGGTCTCGCGGTCGCCGAGGCGCTCGCGGCCGGATTGCCGGCCATCGTCACGACGAATGTGGCGCTTGCACGCGACGTCCATGCGGTGGGCGCTGGGCTGGTGACCGAGCCAACTGAGACCGCGCTGGCATCCGCGCTCAGGTGGGCGGCGGAGCACCCCGCCGCGTTGCTCGAGATGGGCGACCGAGCGTGGCAGCACGCGTATCGGGAGTTGTCGTGGGAGACGACGTGCGTTCGACTCGCGGCGCTATACGACGAGCTCGCGGCTGGCCACCGTCGACGCGAGGGTCGCTGGGCGTGAGCGCACCGACCGTGCGAGACGCCGAGCATGCGGTGCCGGCCACCGTTTCCGACGTGTCGGGCAATGTCGATGCTCGTGTGGCGCGAGTTGCCGCCGTGGTCCTCACGTATAACGAGGAGCGGAATCTTCCCGACTGCCTGGCGTCGCTTTCCGGTTGGGTCAGTGAGATCTTCGTCGTGGACTCGGGCAGCACAGACGGCACGCTCGCAATCGCGCGAGAAGCGGGCGCGACCGTGTTGCAGCATCCGTTCGAGCACTATGGTGCGCAGCGCAACTGGGCGATCGACAACATACCGACCACCGCGCCGTGGACGCTGCACATCGATGCGGACGAGCGTGTTACGCCCGAGCTGTCCGAATCGATCACGGCCGCGCTCGCCGGTGATGAGCAATCTCTTGTTCGGACCGACGGCTTCCTCGTCTCGCGCCGCACGATGTTCATGGGGCGCTGGATCCGACACGGCGGCCACTACCCGGCGTGGCACCTTCGTCTCATTCGCACGGGTGCCGGTCGGTGCGAAGATCGTCTCTACGACCAGCATTTCTACGTGTCCGGCGCGGTCCAAAAGCTGCAAGGCGATCTCATCGACACACTCACGCCCGACCTGGCAACGTTCACCGCGCGACACCTGCGGTGGGCGGCGCTCGAAGCGGCCGAGCATGACGCGCCGCCGGATGCGGTCGGGCGAATTCGTGGACGGCTCGCGAGCGACAACGCCATCGAACGGCGTCGCTGGCTGCGAGACTGGTACGCGCGGCTGCCTTTGTTCGTCAGGCCGACCGCGTACTTCCTGTATCGGTATGTCGTTAGGCTCGGCTTTCTGGATGGGCGCGCCGGGCTCGTGTTTCACGTGCTGCAGGGCTTCTGGTTCCGGTTCCTGGTCGATGCGCTGATTCTCGAGCGCCGCGTCCGCCGGAGGGAGGGGAGGGCAGCCGCGGCAAAGGAGTGAAGGCATGGCGACGTACGTGCTGGGCATCAACGCGTACCACGGGGACGTCTCGGCGGCGCTCCTGCGTGATGGACAGCTCGTCGCCGCGGTGGAAGAGGAGCGGTTCCGCCGCATCAAGCATTGGGCCGGCTTCCCGACGCTCGCGATTCGGAGTGTGCTCGAGATGGCGGGCATCCGTGGGCAGGATGTTCGGCACGTGGCCGTGAGCCGCGACCCCAAGGCCAACCTGCTGCGCAAGGGGCTGTTCACGATCAGGCACCGCCCCGATCTGCGCCTCGTGCTCGATCGCGTGCGGAACGCGGGGAAGGTCAGGGACCTCCACGGCCCGCTCGCGGCCGCGTTAGGCGTTCCCCGCGATGACCTCCCGGCGATCCACTACGTCGAGCACCACCCGGCCCACCTCGCGAGCGCGTTTTTCGTTTCCCCGTTCGAGTCCGCAGCGTGCTGCGCGATCGACGGCTTTGGCGATTTCGTGAGCACGTCATTCGCGATCGGCTCGCGGAACCACCTGGAGGTCCTGGACAAGGTGTACTTCCCGCACTCGCTCGGGATGATGTACACCGCCGTCACCCAGTTCCTGGGCTTTCACGGATACGGCGACGAGTTCAAGGTCATGGGCCTCGCTCCGTATGGGCGACCCCGTCACGTGGACGCCGTGCGCCAGCTCGTCACGCTCACCGACGCCGGAAAGTTCGAGTTGTCGCTCGACTATTTCCGTCACTGGTCCGACGGCGTCGAGATGGAGTGGGACGACGGCTACCCGACGCTCGGCCGCGTCTACAGCGACCGCCTAACGCATCTGCTCGGGCCGGCTCGCGAGCCATCGGCGCCGCTGACCGCGCGGGAGGAGGACATCGCGCACTCGCTCCAGGTCGTTTACGAAGACTGCACGATGCACGTGCTCAACGGCCTCTGGGAGCAGACGCGCCAGGAGGCGGTGTGCCTCGCCGGAGGCTGCGCGATGAACAGCGTCGCCAACGGCAAGGTGCGACAGCGTACGCCGTTCACGTCGGTTTACATCCAGCCGGCCGCCGGCGACAACGGGACCGCGCTCGGCGCTGCGTATTGGGTGTGGCACGAGACGCTCCGACACGAGCGCGCTTTCGTCATGGAACACGCGTACTGGGGCACGTCGCACAACGCGGAACGTGTGCTGGCGTCCATTCCCGATCGGGATGATGCGTGGGAGTACGACATCGAAATGTGTCCGACGAGCGTGGAGGCGGCGCGCGTTGCCGCGGCACTCGTAGCCAGCGGTCACGTCGTCGGCTGGTATCAAGGCCGCATGGAGTGGGGTGCGCGTGCGCTCGGGAACCGCAGCATCCTCGCCGATCCGCGTCGCAGCGATGTCCGCGAGCTGATCAACACGAAGATCAAGTTCCGTGAGCGCTTCCGTCCGTTTGCGCCGTCGATTGCCGAAGAGGCGCTGCACGACTACTTCGAGGATGGTGCACCGGATCCATTCATGCAGCAGGTGTATCCTGTTCGCGCCGACAAGCGGAGCGTGATTCCGGCCGTGACCCACGTCGATGGAAGCGGCCGGCTCCAGACCGTGAGCGCCCGGACGAACCCGACGTACTACACGCTGATCAAGGAATTCGAGAGAATCACCGGCGTGCCGGTCGTGCTCAACACCAGCTTCAACGAAAACGAGCCGATCGTGGACACACCGGAGCAGGCACTCGACTGCTTCATGCGGACCCGCATGGATGCGATCGTCCTGCACAACGCGGTCGTCCGCCGTCAACCGGCCGAGCGAACGGCCGCGCTCGGAGCCACGCGGTGAGCGTGCCGAAGGTGGCGCAGGACCTGCACCTCCATCGCGACCACCCGTCCGATGATGCGACGATGGATCGCCCCGATGGAGCGTCGCTCCTCTTCGTAAATCAGCACTACGCTCCTGACGTCGCCGCGACGGGACAGTGTCTTGCCGACCTGGCCGAATACCTGGTGGACGTCGGATACCAGGTGGATGTCCTCGCCGGCCACACGCGATACGACGCGGGGCAAGTCGAGGCGCCCGCGCACGAGATCAGAAACGGCGTTCGCGTACGGCGAGTCGCTACGACGCATTTCGGTCGACGCACGCACCTGGGTCGTGTGGTCGACTATGCATCGTTCTATCTGGCGGTCCTGGCCCGCCTCCTGTTCGGGCGTCGCTACGATGGCGTCGTCTTCCTGACAACGCCGCCGCTCATTGCCCTCGCCGGGCGCATTGCGCGCGCGTTTCGCGGCCAGCGCTACGGGATCTGGTCGATGGACCTTCATCCGGAGGCCGAGATCGCCGCGGGCATGGTGGCGGAACGTTCCGTCGCCGGACGCTTGCTTGCGTGGCTCGATGCGCGCGCGTACCGCGGTGCGGATTTCGTCGTGGATCTCGGCGCGTACATGCGAGACCGCGTGCTGCGCAAAGGAGTCAGCGCCGCCAGGTCGCACACGGTGAACATCTGGGGTGGCCGCCTGGAGCTGCCAGTGACGAACGGCGCGAACCCCCTAACGAGACGGCTCGAGCTCGAGAACCGATTCGTCGTGATGTACTCGGGCAATGCCGGGATCGTCCACGATTTCGGCGCGATCTTCGAGGCGATGCGAGAGCTGCGGGACGACCCCAGGATCTTCTTCCTGTTCGTGGGCGATGGCCCGCGGCGTCGCGAGGTCGAGGCGTTCGCACGTCGGGAAGGCATCCGCAACTTTGCGTACCGCGATTATTTCCCGCGAGATTTCCTCCGCTACTCGCTGTCGATCGCGGACGTCCATCTCATCTCGCTTCGCGCGCAGTTCGTCGGCATCTCGGTGCCGAGCAAATTGTACGGGGCCATGGCGTCGGCGCGACCCATTCTGTTCGTCGGACCCGATCGGTGCGAGACGGCCGATGCCGTCCGTGAAGTCCGCTGCGGCGTGATCATCGATCCGGCGGAGACGGGGGACGCGGTTGCCGGCAGAAAGATCGCGGACGTATTACGGGGGTGGGCCGACGTGCGATCAGCGCGCGAGGAGCTCGGCGCTCGTGCGCGATGCGCCTACGTCGAGCGCTACGATCACCGATTGAGCTGCTCGGCCTTCGAGAACATCGTGCGCTCGGCGTGGGCGGCTCCGCCCCGTAGGGAACAGGACGCGGCTTGTATCGAGGTGGGGGCCAACTCACTTTTAGCGCCTCGTGGCTCGACGCGTTCTTAATCCTCCGCTTCCACTTCATGCCGAAAGCGCTGATCACCGGGGTCACCGGGCAGGACGGCTCGTATCTCGCCGAATTCCTGCTCGCGAAGGGGTACGAAGTCCATGGCATCATCCGGCGAACGAGCTCTTTCAGCACCGCGCGCATCGAGCACATCTACGCGGACCCGCACGAGCCCGATGAGCGCCTCCGGCTTCACTATGGTGATCTGAACGACGCGTCGTCGCTCCAGCGCGTTCTCGCCACCGTGGAGCCCGACGAGGTCTACAACCTCGGCGCTCAGAGCCACGTTCGCGTGAGCTTCGACATCCCCGAGTATACCGTGGAAGTCACGGCCGTCGGGACGCTTCGACTCCTCGAGGCCATGCGCAATCTCGGAATCTCACCTCGATTCTACCAGGCGTCGTCGAGCGAGATGTACGGCAAGGTGGTCGAAACGCCGCAGACGGAGCGTACCCCGTTCTACCCGCGCTCGCCGTATGCCTGCGCGAAGGTGTTCGCGCACTATGCGACGGTGAACTACCGCGAGAGCTACGGGCTGCACGCCTCGTGCGGCATCCTGTTCAATCACGAGAGCCCGCGGCGCGGCGAGACGTTCGTGACGCGCAAGATCACCCGGGGCCTAACGCGGATCAAGCTGGGGCTCCAGGACAAGCTGTACCTGGGGAACCTGGACGCGCGGCGCGACTGGGGATTTGCCGGCGATTACGTCGAGGCCATGTGGATGATGCTCCAGCAGGATACGGCGGACGACTACGTGATCGCGACTGGCGAAACGCGGTCGGTGGGCGACTTCCTGAACGAAGCCGCGGTGTGCCTCGACATGGACTGGCGCGAGCACGTGGAGATCGACCCGCGGTATTTCCGACCGGCCGAAGTCGACTTGCTGCTCGGAGATTCGACGAAGGCCCGCGAGACATTCGGCTGGACACCGCGTACGAGCTTCACGCAGCTCGTGAAAATGATGGTCGAGGGCGACATGGCCCTCGGCGAGCGTGAGGCGTTAGGCGGCGGATTACGGGGCCAGAGCCGTTGATCCGGCCTTGTAGGCCGCCACGTAGAGCGATTCCCGGCGACGCCACTCGTCGCCCTGGTCGATGAATCGCACCGGATCGTAGCCGGTCTCCTCGACGCGGTCGAAACCGACCGCCTCGAGCCTGCGCCGCATCACGGGGACGTCCCACGCGAACTCGTGATCGCCGCCCATGCGGAATGCCTGGTTGACGATCTCGATGTCCGTCTCGAAGGGGGCTGCAGCGCCGCCGAGCTCCCGCATGGCGTCAAAGAACTCGGAGTCGCCTCGGGCGTACGCGTGGATGTATCGCGCCGCATCCGGCACAATGATCCGTAGCTCACCGCCGGGCTCCAGGACGCGGAAGCATTCGGTGAGCGCGGGCATGACCTCGTCGGGAAATCGGAGGTGCTCGAAGAAGTGCTCGCAGTGGATCCGCGTGACGCTCCCAGCGTCGAACGGCAGTCCCCACCGCACGTCCCACCGCACGCCACCGGGCGGGTCGACCATGAGATCAATCGGCGTCCACCCGTCACGCAGGTGAAAGCCAGCGCCGAGGTTGAGCGAGAGCCCGCGTGCGTGGCGAAGCGCCCGCAGGCGCCCGCGGTTGGACGGCGTTAGGCATCGGAGCCGGGCGGCCTGTACCCGTGCCTCGCGCTTGAGCGCCTGAACGAAGTGCCGGGAGAACACGCCGGTTGCGAGCCTGTGCTTCCAGCCCATTCGCCTTCAGAGCTCCCGCTTCCCACTTCGCTCATCCCGCATCCCGGACTTCATGGCGCCGTCCAGATCGCGGTGTCCGCCACGCCGTTTTCCGTCCACTGCATCTCCCAGCCGGAGACCGCATTCGCGAACCGCTCCCACGTCGGAGAGAGCGGGGAATCCGTTACGCCTCGAGAGCTCGGCGCGCGGCTCGTCGATGGCAGAAACCAGTTCACGTTGTCCACGATGAGCAGTGCGCCAGGCCGGAGCTTCGGCAGAACAGCGAGCGCGCACGCGCTGCGATACATCCCGTCCACGAGCGCGAAATCGAGCGACCTCGGTTCGAACGTATCCGCCGCGCGCACATAGTCCGACGCGAACATGAAGGCGATCCACTCGGGCGTCTCGACGCGTTCGGGCTCACACGGACAAAGACGGTAAGCGACGTTCGTCATCGCGCGCTCGGTGAGCTCGGACGACACCGATTCGTGCCACCCCGCGTGATGTTCGACGCTGAGGAGGTGGCGGACACGCGCGGCGAACCACAGTGTGCTGCGGCCTGACCCCCATTCTATCCCGACGTGCTCGGGCCGAAGCCACCGCTCGAGCCTGGACGTCGCCTCGGCAGTGAGCCAGGGCGCGTCCGGGTGCAAACGCTGGTGCACGGCCAAGCGAACGCGATCGGCAACGTAGCGCGGCCGGAGGAGTTGGCTGGGACGCATTCGTTCAGGTCGACATTCAGGTTCTATGCCCAACGCCTGAGCATGCGATCCAAACGCTCGCGGCCGCCTGGGAATCCCGAGGCGGCCGCGGTTGTACGAACGAAGTGTGTATGGTCGCGCAGGGACTCGAACCCCGGACCTCTGGTATGTGAGACCAGCGCTCTAACCAGCTGAGCTACGCGACCTGCGTGGCGCCCGAAACGATCGCGATCGTCGCTGAGCGAGGCGTAAGTCTAACGGGCGTCGGCGCGTGAGACCACCCCACCCCGTCAATGCGCCAGCGTCTCCACGATGGGCCCTGCAGGGCTCGAACCTGCGACCGTCGGATTATGAGTCCGCTGCTCTAACCGGCTGAGCTAAGGGCCCGCGTTCGCGGAAGATACTTCCCGTCGGGAATCGGGAATAGGGAATCGGGAATCGGCGGCCCGCTCTGCGCGCGCCCGCTAGTCCCGACCTCCGACATGCGTGTCGAACGCCTCCCGAATCTCGTCAGGCGTGACCGTCGCAGCGCCGAGCTTCCCGACCTCCACGCCCGCTGCGTAGTTCGCGACGACCGCCGCCTCGTAGGCGCTCGCGCCGGCGGCGAGCGACGTGGCCAGATAGGCCGTCACGGTGTCGCCCGCACCTACGACGTCGTACACGTCGCGCGCGGTCGTCGGGATGCGCCGCACCACGCCATCGGCCGCGATCAGCGCCATCCCTCGCTCACCGAGTGTCAGCAGCAGATGCTCGACCCCGAGGCGCTCGAACGTTGCCGGCAGTGCTTCCGGATGTTCGAGATCGACTGCTGCTCCCATCGCTGCCTCGAGCTCGCGACGGTTCGGCTTGAACACGGTCGCGCCGCGATACGAGAAGAAGTTTCGGTACTTCGGATCGACGATGATCGGAATGCCGCGTGAGCGCGCGACGCGGATCGCCCCCTCGATCACGCTTGGCACCAGCACGCCCTTGTTGTAGTCCTCCAGCACGAGCGCATCGGCGCGAGACACGGCGGCCGAAACGGCCGCGAGCACGCGTTCGACGTCCTCGCCACTCAAGTCGGCGTCGTCTTCCTCATCGAACCGAACGACCTGCTGGGCGCGCGCGAGCACACGGGTCTTCGTGGTCGTCGGCCGAGCGACGCGCACGAGTGAATCCGAATCGCCCTGGATCCTCGCCAGCTCGTCGCACAACGTGCGTCCCGCGAGATCATCCGCGCCTACCGCCGCGACGAGCGCGCACCACGCCCCGGCGGCCGCTACGTTCTGGGCAACGTTCGCGGCACCGCCAAGAGCGAGCGTCCTCGATCGAACGCGCACGACTGGCACCGGCGCCTCGGGGGAGATGCGGTCCACATCCCCTCGAAGGTAGACATCGAGCATGGCGTCGCCGACGATCGCGACGCGCCGGCCTCGGGCGCCATCGAGCAGGGCATCCAGGCGAGATCGCGCGATGAGCGGCGCCGGCAACTGGGATAAAGCTGCGGTCATGGGCGGCAAGCTAGACGCCTCTGGCGCCCACGGTCAACGACCCCATCCACAGGCGGCATAAGCCTTGCCCTCAGAGGCTCGCAAAACGCGGCACGGCCTTGATGACCGTCCACGCATTTTCGGGACTTCTTGCCTCCGTTTCTCGACCGACTCAACGACGCTGCGAAACGAAAGCTCCATTCCCTTCAGGATTACTTCATCCTGGCCTGGAATGCTTTGCGTTTCATCTTCGCCCGCCCGTTCTATGGCGGCGATCTCGTGCAGCAGATGGACGCGATCGGAGTGCAATCACTCGGGATCGTTCTGCTCACCGGATTCTTCACCGGGATGGTATTGGCGCTTCAGTCGGCAGTCCAGCTGCAAACGTTCGGCGCCTCGATGTATATGGGGCGCCTTGTTTCAGCGTCCATGATCCGCGAGCTCGGTCCCGTGCTCGCCGGCCTCATGGTCGCCGGTCGAGTGGGATCGGGCATCGCCGCGCAGCTCGGATCGATGAAAGTCACCGAGCAGATCGACGCGCTCAACACGCTCGGCACCGATCCGATCAAGAAGCTCGTCACGCCGCGCGTGCTGGCGTCGCTGATCATGTTGCCGACGCTCACGATCATCAACGACTTCGTGGGCATCGTGGGTGGAAACCTCATCGCGCAGTTCTATCTCGATGTGCCGACGAGCCTGTACTGGCGCACCGTGTGGGAACAGATCGCGTCCGACGGATTCATCTTCCGGTTCGTGCCCAACGACTTCGTGCAGGGACTCACGAAGCCGTTCGTGTTCGGTGGCGTCATTGCGATCACCGCCTGCTACTTCGGGCTCAGCACATCGGGCGGCACGGAAGGCGTAGGCGTCAGCACCACGCGCACGGTCGTGACGTCGAGCATCGTGATCCTGGTGCTCGACTACTTCCTCACGCAGATCCTGCTCTCGGTGCTGGTGGCGCCGTGATCGACCGCGACCGCGGAGCGCCGCCCGATCCGAACGCGCCAGCCGACGCGGACACGTCGGAGAACCCGGTAGACGTGGCGGAAGCGCGGGAGCGGCGTGCCGACGACATCATCCGCCGCAAGCAGGAAGAGCGAGTTCGGTCCGCGATCAAGACCGAGCTATCGGAAGACGATACCGGCGAGGAGCGACCGCGGCCCGAAGACCCGGGCCCGTTGCGTGACGCGGTCATCGAGCTCGAGCGAGTTGCGCTGGCGTTCGACCGGCCGATCCTCGAGGACGTCTCGTTCGCCGCATTCCCGGGTGAGACGCTCGTCATCGTCGGCGAGTCCGGTACCGGAAAGTCCACCATCCTGAAGCTCATCCTCCGCCTCCTCCAGCCGGACAGCGGGCGCGTGTATGTCAACGGAAAGGACATCGCGGGGCTCTCCTTCACCGAAGCCCTCGAGGTGCGACAGCAGATGGGGATGGTGTTCCAGAGCGCGGCTCTGTTCGACTCGATGACGGTGTTCGAGAACGTCGCGTATCCGCTCCGCGAGCATACCGACATGACCGACGACGAGATCGAAACCCGCGTTAGGGAGAAGCTCGAGTTCGTGGACCTCACGCCTGACGAGGTCGTGGAAAAGCTGCCGGCCGAGCTGTCCGGGGGCATGAAGAAACGCGTCGGCGTCGCGCGGGGGATGGCCAACAACGCCAAAATCATACTCTACGACGAGCCGACGTCCGGCCTCGACCCGCTCACGACGGGCACGATCACGCACCTGATCATGAAGCTCCAGCGCGAGCTGAACGTGACGAGCATCGTAGTCTCGCACGACATTCGGTCCGCGTTCCGCATGGCCACACACATTGCGCTCCTGGCCGATCGAACGATCCGGTTTTTCGGCACGCCGGAAGAGATGGCCGCGAGCGATGAGCGATACATCCGCGATTTCCTTGGAGGGTACTGAGCCATGAAGCGCGCCACCTTCATCACGTGGGAGCAGCTCAAGGTCGGCGGAATGATCCTGCTGGCCCTCGCGATTCTCACCGTCGCCGTCGTCAAGCTGGGCGAAGCGGCGAACCTGTTCTCCAAGCGGTATCGGCTCGTTGTGCTGCTGCCGAGCGCGAACGGGCTCCGCGTGGGCGGCACGGTCACGGTGGCGGGGCAATTGGCCGGCACGGTCGCCTCGATCGACTTTCTCCCGCCCGACGCCGACACGACCCGGAACCTGCGGGTCATCGTGGAGGTCGATCAGTCGCTGCAGCAGCAGGTGCGTGAGGATTCGCGTGCGCGCCTGCGCACGTTAGGCCTCCTGGGCGACAAGATCGTGGACATCTCGCCCGGCACGCCGCGGTACGCGGTCTTGCCTCCAAACGACACGCTTCAGGTCGAGCCAGCGCTCGACTACGAGGCGGTGCTCGTCCAGGCGAGCGGCGCCGTGAACGACATGATCCAGCTCACGCGGGACCTCAAGGGTATCACCGGTGGCATGGCGCGTGGTGAAGGGACGGTTGGCCAGCTGCTGACGAACCGGTCCCTGTACGACGAGTTGAACGGGACGCTGGCGCGCACGAACGCGCTCGTGACACGCCTCCAGGCGCCTAACGGGAGCTTCGCCAAGCTGCTCGATGATCCGGCACTCTACCAGAACCTGAACGGCATGATCGGCTCGGTCGACTCGCTGGTGCGCCAGATGCGATCCGAGAACGGCACGCTCGGCAAGCTGCTGACCGATGACACGCTGTACACCCACCTCGTGGCGATCACCGCGGGCGCCGACTCGCTGGTGAAGCAGGTGGCTCGCGGCAACGGCTTCGCGGCGAAGCTGATAAACGATCAACAGCTCTACGAGCAGCTCACGAAAACGATCACGGACTTGAACGCGATCCTCGCGGATGTCCGGCAGAATCCCGGCAGGTATACGAAGGGGATGATCAAGGTGTTTTAACTGCCGGGGACGGGCGACGGGCGACGGTTAAACAGCGGAACCCTCGGGATGCCATGCATGCACAGTGAGGCATCCCGAGGGTTCTCGTTCTAGCCGTCGCCCGTCGCCCGTCCCCCGTCCCCGTTATCTTGCGACCATGCGCTCGTACGATCTCGACGTCGTGGTCACTCGTGGCGCGGGCATTGAGTCCCGCCACCGCGTCCATGCGGCCGTGGTCGACGCCAGCGACCGTCTGGTCGGAACCGCGCGCGAGCCGGAAACGGTCACGATGTGGCGCTCGTGCGCGAAGCCGTTTCAGGTCATGCCGCTGATCGCGTCCGGTGGCTTCGACGAGGTCGGCTGGAGCGACGACGAGCTCGCGCTTGCATCGGCCTCACATGGCGGTGAGCCCGAGCACGTCGCGATAGCGGAATCGATGCTGCGTGACCTCGGGCTCGAGGAAGGCGACCTCGCGTGCGGGCCCCATGAGCCGCTCTCGCCCCGTGGCGCGCGGATCATTCGCGACGCCGGCGCACGGCCAACGCGACTCCATAACAACTGCTCCGGGAAGCACGCGGCGATGCTGGCGCGCGCGCACTTCAGCGGATGGACGCTCGCGGGCTATGAACGCGACGAGCACCCGGTCCAGATGGCTGCGCTCCAGGAGGTGTCCCGCTGGACCGACGTTCCCGTACCCAAGATCATTCGCGCCGTCGATGGCTGCGGCGTGGTGGTCTTCGGCCTTCCGCTGGAAGCGATGGCTCGCGCGTACGCGCGCCTCGCGGTCGCGGCATCTCGAGGGGACGAGATCCCCTCGCGCATCACGCGAGCGATCACGACCCGACCGTTCGTGTTCGGCGGATCCGATCGATTCGACTCGCTCGTCGTCGAGGAAACGAACGGCCGCGTCATCTCGAAGGTCGGCGCCGAGGGCGTGCATAGCGTCGCGCTATTCGACCTCGGACTTGGATTTGCGATCAAGGTCGAGGACGGTGCGACGCGCGCGCAGTACCCAGCGGTGTTGCGCATGCTGGAGCTCCTCGGTGCGCTGCCCGAGAGCATATCGCCAAAACTCGCGGAGTATGGACGAGCGCGAATCCGGAATACGCGCGGAGAAGTCGTTGGCGAACTGCTCCCGGCCAGTGCGTGACAGTCGGTAGCTTCCGCGCACAATCGCTGCAACCGATCGATCCAATGCTCGATACTGAGATGACGGGCGACGTGCCCGGTCGTGGTACACTGCCGTCGGCGAGCGCGCTCGACGCGGAAACGGTCTCGCTGGTCCGGCTCTCGGGGGTCATTGCCGCCGGCACCGAACCGCAACTACGCGACGCGCTCGCTCGCGCCGCCACGGAATGCCGGCCTGAGTGGGTCGAGGAAGTCGTGCTGCAATCGTATCTGTTCGCCGGATTCCCTCGCGCGCTCAATGCTGCCCGCGAGTGGCGACGCATCTCCGGGCGAAGCGCGCCCGCTACCGATGAGGGCGAAGACTTTGGCAATGCGTCGCGTTGGCGGGCTGACGGCGAGGAGACATGCGCCACGGTGTACGGCCCGTTCTACTACCGGCTCCGCCACAACATTCGTCAACTGCATCCGGCGCTCGACGCGTGGATGATCGTGGAGGGATACGGCAAGGTGCTTTCTCGCCCGGCGCTGGACCTCAAGCACCGCGAGCTGTGCATCGTGAGCGCGTGTGCGTTGGCGCGTCAGGATCGCCAACTGCACTCCCATCTGTATGGGGCGATTCATGCGGGCGCATCGCCCGCGGAGCTGGCCAGCGCGCTGGACGCAATCGCGGATCTGTTGGGCGCCGACGCTTCACGCCAGTACCGCCAACTCCTGACGCGAGTTGTGAACAGGTGACCATGCTCGAGGAGCGATGCAGTGTTCATTGATCGAGTGGTAGTACGCGTGGAAGCGGGCACGGGTGGCTCCGGCGCCAGCTCCTTCCGCCGCGAGAAATTCGTTCCCATGGGCGGCCCTGACGGAGGCGATGGCGGCCGCGGGGGCGACGTCATCGTCCGCGCTGACGACAACCTCGCGACGCTGCTCGACTATACGTACCGCGACAGCTGGCAAGCCGAACGCGGCGAGCATGGCATGGGCTCGAACAAGACGGGTCGGTCCGGTGCGAGTGTCGTGCTCCCCGTCCCGCCCGGAACCGTCATTCGCGAGGCCGGAGGACCCGTTCTCGGCGAAGTGCTCACGCACGGCGACGAGGTGGTGGTGGCGCGCGGCGGTCGAGGCGGCAAGGGCAACGCATTCTTCGCGACGGCCACTCACCAGTCGCCGCGCGAGTGGCAACCCGGTGAGGAAGGCGAGCAACGCTCGCTGGAGCTCGAGCTCAAGCTCATCGCCGATGTGGGGCTCGTCGGCAAGCCGAACGCCGGCAAGTCCACGTTGCTCTCCGTCATCTCGGCCGCGAGGCCCAAGATCGCGGACTACCCATTCACGACGCTATCCCCCAACCTCGGCGTCGTCCAACTGAGCGACGCCCGCACGTTCGTCGTCGCAGACATCCCGGGCATCATCGAGGGGGCGCACGAAGGCAAAGGGCTCGGGCTGCAGTTCCTGCGTCACGTCGAGCGTACGCGAGTCCTCGCGTTCCTCATTCCCATCGACGACATGGACTGGCAGCAGGAATACGAGGACCTGCGTCGCGAGGTCGCGGCCTACTCGGGCGAGCTGGCCGACAAGCCGCACTGCGTCGTGTTCACCAAGCTTGACTTGTTAGGCGAGGAGTTCATCCCTCCAGTGGAAGCGCCCGGCTCGTTCGGAACGTTCGCCGTGAGCGCGGCGGCGCGAACCGGGCTCGACGAGTTGCTCGCCGGCTGGTGGCGCCAGCTCCTCGGGATCCGCAAAACGGCGGAGCGGCGTGAGGGAAGCGTCCAGCTTCCCTGACGCGCGCGTCGATGCGTTGGCGCTGGCGCTCGCGCCTGGTGTGGGCGCTCGCCGCTACCGCGAACGCTCGCAAGGGTTCGGCTCCGCAGCGCAAGCCTTCGGCGCGACGGTGGACCCGAGCGACCAGGCTCGCCTTCGAGACGAGGCCGCGCGACTCGCCGCTGACGCAGCGCAATGCGGTGCGACCCTCCTGCTTCTCGGCGACGAGGCCTACCCGGCCTCGTTGCTTCAGCTCTTCGATCCGCCGCCGTATCTGTGTGTGCTCGGTGACCTGTCGGTGCTGGCGCGGCCGACTGTCGCGATCGTCGGTACGCGTCGCGCGACACCGTACGGCGAACGCGTGACCCATGCGCTCTCCGGTGCGCTCGCCGCCGCCGGTGTCTGCGTGGTGAGCGGAATGGCTCGCGGCATCGACGCGGCAGCGCACCGCGCCGCGCTGGCGCGAGGGGGTGTCACGGCAGCCGTGTTAGGCACAGGGGTCGACATTGCCTATCCGGTGGCGCACCGATCACTTCACGCCAGCATCGCGCAACGCGGCGCCGTGATCTCGGAGTTTCCGTGTGGATCGCGCGCCGGTCCGGCGTCCTTCCCGCGTCGCAACCGAGTCATCGCGGCGCTGGCGAGCCTGACGATCGTCGTCGAGGCAGGCGAGCGAAGCGGCGCTCTCATTACCGCCGAACACGCTCTCGACATTGGCCGAGACGTCGGGGCGGTGCCGGGGCCGGTCGAGTCGCCACAGCACGTTGGATCGAACGGATTGCTGAAGCATGGTGCGCACGCGATCCTCGGAGCGGATGACGCGCTGTCGCTTCTCGGACTGCCCGACGCCTCCGCCCGGCCCAACGTTGCCGCGACGCTCGCCGGGGATGAGCGCGCGGTGTGGATTGCCCTGGAGGACGGGGCGACACCCATCGACCGCCTGACCGAGCGCGCGGCGCTCACGCCGCGCCGTTCCCTCGCGGCTGTGACCGCGCTGGAACTCGCCGGCCTCGTGGAAACACTTCCGACGGGGGAAGTGCACAGACGCCACTGACCTTGTCGAGATGGGGGGTATCTTTCCGTGTGCCGCCCCGCCACGTGTACGTTCACGTCCCATTTTGCGCCCGCCGCTGCTCGTACTGCGATTTCGCCATCGCCGTGCGGAGCCGCGTTCCGTCGGACGAGTACATCAGCGCGGTTGCATCGGAGCTCGACATTCGCGCGTTAGGCACGCCACCGTCGAGCGTCGATACGATCTATCTCGGCGGCGGAACACCGTCGCGGCTCGGCCCCGATGGCGTCGCGCGGCTCATCGACGTCGTCGCGGAACGCTTCCCGCCGGCTGCGGGCGCGGAGATCACGCTCGAAGCGAATCCAGACGACATCGACGTCGCTTCGGTCGCCGCCTGGCAATCCGCCGGCGTCAACCGCGTCTCTCTCGGCGTCCAATCGTTCGACGACCGTGCGCTCGCGTGGATGCACCGCACACACGACAGCCGGCGCGTAATCGTCGCGGCAGACACGCTGCGCGAGGCTGGCCTCGAGAACTGGTCGCTCGATCTCATCTTCGCGCTCCCGGCATCGCTTGAGCGCGACTGGTCGAGCGATCTCGAGTCGGCCGTCGCGCTCGCGCCACCACACATCTCTCTCTATGGCCTAACGGTCGAGCCCCACACGCCGCTCGCACGTTGGCGTGACCGGGGCGCATCCGTGGAGGGGACCGAGGACGCGTACGAAGCCGAGTATCTGCGAGCGGATCGCGAGCTGAGCGCTGCGGGCTACGTCCACTACGAGGTATCCAACTTCGGGCGCCCCGGTCGTTGGTCGCGTCACAATCGCGGTTACTGGAGCGGCGCCTCGTACGTCGGTCTTGGTCCCGCCGCGCATGGCTTCGAGGGAACGGTCCGCCGTTGGAACGAGCGCGAGTATGCGGCTTGGCTGCGCGTATTGAGAAGCGGTGCGGACCCGGTGAGCGGCTCGGAGTCCCTCACCGACGAGAACCGGATCGCCGAGGAGGTGTACCTTGGTCTGCGGACGACCGACGGATTGCCCGTTCGGGCTGAAGAACGTGAACTCATTCGTCCGTGGATCGACGCCGGATGGGGAGGTGTGCGCGGTGATCGTTTGTGTCTCTCCCCGACGGGCTGGCTGCGTCTCGACGCCCTCGCCACGTCGTTGACGACGATCAGAAGTCGTTAGTATAGTTTACCTTATGGGATTTCCGGAGCTCTCGGACCGCGAGCGGCGGGTACTCGAGGCGGTGATACAGAGCTACGTCGAGACTGCCGAGCCCGCCGGGTCGCGTACCATCTCGCGGCGCTTCGGCCTCGGCGTCTCGCCGGCGACGATCCGCAACACCATGAGCGACCTGGAAGAGAAGGGGTATTTGTACCATCCCCATACCTCGGCCGGTCGCGTCCCAACGGACGTCGCGTATCGTCTCTACGTCGACTCTCTGATGCGCGTCGCCCCGATCGCCAGCCCTGACCGCGAGAAGCTGGCGGAACAGCTTTCCGCGAGTGGCGGCTCGACCATCGAGGCGATCTTGCGACGGGCAGCTCAGTCGCTCTCCGTGCTCACGCAGGAGCTCGGGATGGCGGTAGGGCCGAGGCTCGACCAGATCGTGCTTCAGCGGCTCGAGCTGGTCCGGCTCTCGAGCGAGCGGCTGGTGTTGGTCCTGTCGCTACAGGGCGGTGCCGTCCGTCAGATCTTCGTCGAGGTCGGCGAGCGAATCGCCGACAATGCGGTGGCGGAAGTCTCCGTGGTTCTCAATGAGCGGCTTGGGGGGCTGACCCTACGCGAGATCCGCGCGTCGCTCGCGGCGAGGCTGCGCGACGCGAACCCCGGATCCAATACACGCGAGCTGCTCAACATCTTCGTTCAGGAGCGCGATTCGATCTTCGACGATCCGCTGCGTCGCGACGAGAGTCTCGTGCTGGGGCAAACGTCGGTGCTGGCGGACCAGCCCGAATTCGCGTCGAGCGATCAGATGCGCCGGCTGTTGGCGCTGACGGAATCCAACGAGCACCTCACCGAGCTGCTTCGTCGCAGGCACATCAACCCCGGGCTGTCGATCACGATCGGCAACGAGCACGGCGACCCGCGGTTCGAGAACTTCACGATCGTCACGTCCGAATACCGTGCCGGCTCGCTGGCTGGCGTGATCGGGGTGATCGGCCCGACGCGTATGCCTTACGAGAAGGTGATCGCGGTCGTGACGCATGCGTCCAGGCTCGTCTCCGATCTGCTGGACTAGCGCCAGCGCCCAGCTCCAAGCACTCGCGTATTAGTCTTCAAGACCATGTCCGATTTCTATTCAGTCCTCGGCGTCCAAAGAGCTGCGTCCGACGACGAGATCAAGAAGGCGTACCGCAAGCTCGCGATGCAGTACCACCCTGACCGGAACAACGGGTCGCGGGAGGCCGAAGAGAAGTTCAAGGAAATTACCGAGGCGTACGACGTACTGCGCGATCCTAACAAGCGCGCCGCGTACGATCGGTATGGAGAAGCAGGGCTCCGCGGCGGTGCGGGAGGCGCTGGGTTCCACCACGTGGATCTTTCCGAAGCGCTTGGCATCTTCATGCGCGACTTCGGCGCGTTCAGTGGGCTCGGCGATCTGTTCGGCGCTGGCGGCGGACGTCGGCAGGGCGGCAGCCGCGCGGGCAGCGACGTCAAACTCACCGTCGAGCTCACGCTCCAGGAAGTGGCGACCGGCGTGCAGAAAACGTTCAGCGCCAAGCTGCTCGATCCGTGCGACCGCTGCGAGGGCTCTGGTGCCGAGCAGGGCACGAAGGCGCAGCGGTGCTCCACATGCGGTGGGTCGGGTGAAGTCCGTCGCGCTCAGCGTTCGTTCTTTGGCCAGTTCGTGAGTGTGGCGCCGTGTCCCACGTGCGCTGGCGAGGGGACCGTCATCGCCGCGCCGTGCAAGAAGTGCAAGGGCGAGGGTCGCACTCGCGGCGACCACTCGATTCCGGTGCAGATACCCGCCGGGGTCGCGACCGGGCAGTACATGACGCTTCGCGGCATGGGGAACGCTGGCCCGCGGAGCGGCCCGAGGGGTGACGTGCTCGTCGTGTTCGACGTCGCGGACGACCCGCGCTTCGAGCGCGATGGCGAGGACCTGTACTGTGAGGTGCTGGTCTCATATCCGCAGCTCGTGTTAGGCGACGACGTGGAGGTTCCCGCCGTGACGACTACTGTGTCCCTGCGCATCCCGCCCGGGACGCAAAGCGGCCAGGTGTTCAACGTTCGCGGTCGCGGCCTGCCGCGCGTGAACGCGTCGGGTGTGGGTGACCTGCACGTGCGAGTCCAGCTCTGGACCCCGGACGCTGTCACACGTGACGAGGAGGCGCTGCTGCGGAAGCTGGCGGAGACCAGCAAGGTGCCGCAGTCGCGCGAGAAGGGGTTCTGGACGCGCATGAAAGAGGCACTCGGCGCCTAACGCCATTCGCTGTTAGGCCGCTGCGTCGTCCTGCCCGCTTCCCGTCTCCCGTCTCCCGTCTCCCGCTTCCCGGCTGTTCCGATTCCCGATTCCCCATTCCCGATTCCCGACCGGTGAGCTGGCTCTCCCTTCGCGTCCTGCCCGCCGGCGAGCCGGAGGCGGCGCTCGCGGCGCTCTTCGCGGCGGGTGCGCAGGGGGTTCACGAGGACGGCGCCGCGCTTCTCACGCACTTCCCGCCGGAGATCGATGTCCTGGCTGTCGCAACGGCGGTTCGAGCGGCTGATCCCGGCGCGAGCGTGACGGTCGGCCGCGCAGCCGACACCGACTGGACGGAGGCGTGGAAGGACCTTCTCTCGGTGCAGACCGTCGGCGATCTGCGCATCGCGCCGCCCTGGCTTGCCGAGGGCCTCGACCCCGCACAAACCATCGTCGTCGATCCCGGCATGGCGTTCGGGACCGGCGACCATCCGACTACGCGCTCCGTCATTCGACTCATGCAGCGCATCGTCATTCGCGATGCGAAGGTCGCCGATCTCGGAGCCGGCAGCGCGGTGCTCGCGATAGCGGCGGCAAAGCTCGGCGCGCGACCCGTCACTGCGGTGGAGCTCGATCCCGACGCGATCGGGAACGCGACCGAGAATGTGGAGCGAAACCACGTCTCGAGCGTGGTGCACGTCATCGAGGGGGACGCACTGCTGCTATTGCCGCTGCTTGCTCCGGTCGACGTCATCCTGGCGAACATTGTGTCGAGCGTTCACCTCGAGCTCCTGCCGGCAATGAGCGGGGCGCTGAGCCCCGGCGGCCGAGCCGTGCTGAGCGGAATTCTCGTCGAAGAGCGCGACATGTTGGGCGACCGCCTGAGAGACACTGGTTGGGTGGTCGTCGACGAGGACGTCGAGGATATCTGGTGGAGCGCGACGATCTCGCGTCGCTAGCGGGATTCTTCTCGGCTGATCAGCCGCTTGCGCCCGGCGTGACGGTTTTGCTCGGCCAAGAAGCAGCGCATCACGCGCGCGTGCGTCGCATCGAGGCGGGCGGGCCGGTCTTCGTCGTCGACGGCGTTGGCGCTCGAGGTGTCGGTCGGATCGTGCGACTCACGAAGCAGGATATGCAGGTGACGCTGGAGCAGGTCCATCGTTCACCTCGCCCGCCGGAGGCCCACCTCCTCGTTCCGATCGGCGACAAGGATCGCATGCTGTGGTGCGCCGAGAAGTGCACCGAGCTCGGTGCGACCAGCTGGACGCCTATCCTGTGGAATCGATCGCGTAGCGTATCGCCGCGCGGCGAGGGGTCGGCATTTCGCGAGCGCGTGCGTGCGCGAATGCGGTCTGCGCTCGTGCAGTCCCACGGCGCCTGGCTCCCGGACGTGCCGGATGATGCGTCGATCGACCAAGTGCTCGCGGACCCATCGCCGAGCGAGACACGCCTCGTGCTCGACGTGTCCGGCGAGCCAATCGGGCATACGCACCTTTCCGCCCCGGTCACCATCGCGATCGGCCCGGAGGGCGGTTTCGACGCGGAGGAGTTCAGGCAACTTCGTGCCGCGCGCTTCCGTCCGGTGTCGGTTGGCGCGAACGTTCTGAGGTTCGAGACGGCCGCTGTCGCCGCGCTCGCCATCGTTCGCGCCGCGCTCGGAGCTTCACCGGAGATCGCCAATGGCTGATGACTGTCTCTTCTGTCGTATCGTTCGAAAGGAAATTCCGGCGAAGCTGGTTGCCGAGGACGAGCACTCCATCGCTTTTCGAGACATCAACCCACAGGCTCCGCTGCATGTGCTCGTGATTCCGCGCGAGCACGTTCCCAGTCTCGACGAGGCGCGTGACCCGGAGCTTCTCGGACGACTCTCGCTCATGGCGGCGGAGATCGCGCGGAAGGAGGGCGTCGCCGCGAGCGGATATCGCACGGTGATGAACACCAACGCCGCAGCCGGGCAGACCGTTTTTCACGTCCATCTGCATCTGCTCGGCGGGCGATCGATGCACTGGCCGCCGGGCTGACGCATCCCTACGTTTTCATCGATGACCCAGATGACGCCGGGGACAGCACTCCTCACGCGACTTCAGCAGGACCTCAACGCGGCTCGAAAGCGGGGTGACAAGGCGGCGGTGATCGTAGTCGGCACCACCATTTCCGACGCCCGCAACCGGGAGATCGAGCAGCGTCGCGAGCTCACGGACGACGACGTCGTGGACGTGATACGAAAGGCGATCAAGCGCCGCCGGGAAGCAATCGAGCTTTATCTTTCGGCAAAGCGGGACGACCTCGTCGCGAAGGAACGGTCGGAGCTTTCGACGCTCGAGGGTTATCTTCCGGCACAGGTCGACGCCGAAGAGATCCGCGCCGCGGTGCGCACGGCGATCGCCGGCGGCGCCACCAACATTGGCGCGGTGATGGGCCGAGTGGTTCCGCAATTCAAGGGACGCGCGGAAGGCAGCACGATAAACGCGATCGCACGCGAGGAGCTGAGCAGGCAAGGGTGAATCCGTCGCCCATGGTCGACCCAAGCCCGAACGAGCGGTTGCGACCGCGCGGTCGGGCTTTTTGTTGCACATGGGTGCAGGTTGGGTTTCGGTGAACGCGCACGCGCTCGCGGTACTCGAGTTTCAACGGACGCTGGATGTCGTCGCCGGTCATGCATCGTCGGCGCCGGGCGCGGCACACATCCGCGAGCTCCGTCCTGCCGACGACATTGCCGAGATCGAGCGCGAGCACGCACGAGTGACGGCGGTGCGAGCGTTGGCATCCGCGGACGCGCCGTGGTCTCCCGAAGTGGTGCCAGACATAGCGCGCAGTCTCTCTCGCCTGCGCGTATCTGGAACGGCGCTCCCCGGACCCGAGCTGCTCGCAGTCCTCGTGCTGCTACGGTCCTCGCGGCGAACCGCGGAAGCGCTGCGCGATCCGCGCCGGCCGGCGGTTGCGACCGCAGTGCTCGCGCCGATCACCGCCAACCTCGTCTCGGCCAAGCAGGAGGAGGCGGCGCTCGAGCGAATTCTCGCCGACGATGGCAGTGTTCGCGACGACGCGTCGCCGCAGCTGCGAAGACTGCGGCGCGAGCTGCGCGGCGCCGAGGCCGAGCTGGTGCGACTGCTCGAGCGCGTCATGAGCAAACTCGAGTCACACCAGCAGGTGCCGGATATGTCCGTCACCGTGCGCAATGGGCGCTACGTCATTCCGATCCGTCGCGAGGCGCGCGCCGCCGTGGGTGGCATCGTCCACGACACGTCAGGTTCTGGGGCGACGTTGTTCGTGGAGCCGCCGGCCGCGGTCGAGGAAGGCAATCGCATCCGCGAGCTCGAGATCGAGGAGCTGCGAGAGGTCGACCGCATCCTGCTCGAGGCAACGGACCGAATTCGTCCACTGCACGATGAGCTCGTGGCGTCGCTCGATGCACTCGTGATGCTGGACTCGCTCTACGGGCGCGCTCGTTATGCAATCGCGTTCGAGTGCGCGCAGACCGAGCTCTGCCAACCTGTCGAGGGATTTGCGCTTCGCAATGGCCGTCACCCGCTGCTCCTGGCGCAGGGTGTCTCGGTGATTCCGTTCGATCTCGAGATGGGTCCGGGCGAGCGGACGTTGCTGGTGTCCGGGCCGAACACCGGCGGCAAGACGGTTCTCCTCAAGTCGATCGCGCTCATTTCCGCGCTCGCGCAGTCGGGCGTGCCGGCACCGGTCGCCGCGGGAAGCCGCGTCGCGGTCTTCGACAACCTGTTCGCCGACATCGGCGACGAGCAGTCGATCGAGGCGAGCCTCTCGACGTTCAGTGCGCACCTCAAGAACCTCGGGGAGATTCTCGTTGCCGCGACACCGCAATCGCTCGTGCTCGTGGACGAGCTGGGCTCCGGCACCGATCCAGTCGAGGGTGCGGCACTTGGCGGCGCGATCCTCGAGGAGCTCACGCGACGCGGTGCGCTGACGGTTGCGACGACTCACCTCGGCGCACTGAAGGAGTTGGCAACCGAAGTTCCCGGCGTCGTGAACGCGTCGCTGCAGTTCGATGCGGTTGCCCTCGCCCCGACGTATCGCCTCATCAAGGGCATTCCTGGGCGATCGTATGGCATCAGCATCGCTCGTCGGCTGGGGCTGCGCGAGGACGTCCTCGATCGCGCGGAGGAGCGCGTGCCCAAGGGCGAGCGCGACGTCAATCGACTGTTGGCCGATCTCGAGGTGCGTGAGGCGGCGCTGACCGCGCGCGAGCGCGACGTCGCGCTCGGACAGGAGTCGGTGCAGGCGCGCGCGCATCGCGTGGCCGAGCGCGAACAGCGCGTGAAGCATCGCGAACGCGAGATCGAGAAGGAGTCACGGGCAGGGGCGCGCCGCTACCTGCTGGATGCGCGCGCCGAGATCGAGCGCACGATTCGCGAGCTTCGCGACGCGGGCGCCTCGGAGCTGGATGAGCAGGCGCGTCTCGCACGGCAAGGTGTCGAGCGAATGGCCGCCGATCAGGCGGAGGCGCTCTCCGAGCTGGAGCGCCGCTCCGGTGCGTCGGGCGACGAGGTCATCGGGACCGCCGACGGCGAGCCTAACGACGGCGATCTCGTCGAGATCGCGACGCTTGGCGATAAGCTTGGGCGGGTCGTGGAACGCCGCGACCAGGATGCCGTCGTCGCCGTTGGCGGGATCAAGATGACGCTTCCGGTATCCGCTCTCCGTCGGTCGCTCAAGCAGGAGCCGCGTCAGCGCGACGTCGTGCCGATCATGGGCGACCTGCCCGACGAGCACGTCGTGCGGGAGATCGACCTACGCGGGCAGCGCGTGGGCGACATCGACGACGTCGTTATGCAGGCACTCGACGCCGCGGTTCGTGCCGACCTCAAGGCCCTGCGCATCATCCACGGGAAGGGCACGGGGGCGTTGCGCGCGCGCGTGGCCGAGATGCTGCGGAAAGACACGCGCGTGAAGACGTTTCGGCTCGGCGCGTGGAACGAGGGGGGCGCCGGCGTAACCGTCGCGGAGTTCGCCTGACCATGGACGCGAGGCGCGCGTGATCCCCGACGAGGACGTGGAGCGCGTGCGCGATCACGCCGACATCGTGCAGATCATCGGCGAGCACGTGAACCTCCGTCGCGTCGGCGCGGATTGGCGTGGCCCGTGCCCCTTCCACCAGGGAACCCACCGGAACTTTTCGGTGTCCCCGAAGAAGCGGATGTACTACTGCTTCGTGTGTCATGCGGGCGGCGACGTGTTCAACTTCCTGCAGAAACGGCTCGGCCTCGACTGGCCGTCGGCTGTGCGCACCGTTGCGGAGAAGTCGGGCATCGAGATCCGCGAGGTCGAGACGCGCCGAGAGGGTCCCGACCCACGCGAGCCGGTATGGGAGATCAACGCGGCCGCGGCGGAGTATTTCCAGCGGATGCTCTGGGAGGACGACCTCGGTGCGCTTGCGCGTGAATACGTCGCGAAGCGCCACGTGTCGCGTGAGGCCGCGGACAAGTTCGGGCTGGGCTTTGCGCCGCGCGAGATCGGCCTACTCCGTGGCTACCTCAACACTCTCGGCTACGATGACGCGAAGTTGCTGAGCGCGGGCCTCCTCGTTCAGCGAGAGGAAGCGGAGGAGCCCCGACCGCGCTTCCGCGGGCGCCTAATGTTCCCCATCTACGATGCGTCGGGGCGACTCTCGGGTTTCGGCGGGCGGCTCATCGGTCCGGGCGAGCCGAAGTACCTCAACTCGGCGGATTCGGTAACCTTTACGAAGGGACGCCTGCTCTACGGCCTGAACTGGGCGCGGCACGCAATCCGACGTGATGAACGATTGCTCCTCGTGGAGGGCTACTTCGATGTCGTTCGACTCGTGCTTGCCGGCATCGAGTCGGTGGTCGCTCCGCTGGGTACAGCGCTCACGGAAGATCAGGCGTCAATGATCTCGCGGCAGACGAAGAACGTGTTCCTCCTCTACGACAGCGACACCGCCGGGCAGAAGGCGACGTTCCGCGCGGGCGATCTCCTGCTGGCCCAGGGCGTATCGGTTCGCGTCGTGACGTTGCCCGACGGGGAGGATCCCGACACGTTCGTCGACTCCCACGGCAGAGCAGCACTCGAGATGCAGATCGACGCTGCCGTCGACGTATTCGATCGAAAAGTCCAGATTCTCGAACGGCAGGGCTGGTTCGCTGACCTCCACAAGCGCCGTCGCGCGATTGACCGGCTCCTGCCGACGATTCGCGCGACCGCCGATCTCGTGACTCGCGACATGTACATCGCGCGCGCGAGCGAGGCATCGGGAGTCGACCGCAACGTGCTCTCACGCGAAGCGGCCGGAGCCGGCGGCCGATCATCGTCAACACGGGCACCGTCGTCGTCGCCGCCCGCGGAGCAGCAGGAGCAAATGCGAATGGGCGACCGACGGATGGCGGAACGCCGCTCCGCGTCAGAGAGCCGGCCCCCAAAGAGCGGTCCGTCCGAAGAGCGATATCTTCTGCGGGTGATTCTCGCGCACCCTGCGTATCTCGAGATGGCGGCAGAAGCGGAGGTCGGGCCGGCGAACTTCGAGGACGGGCGTTACCGCGAGATCTTCGAAACGCTCTCAAAGATCGGGGCCGATGCGTCCCCTGAAGCCGTCGTGCGCGAGTTATCAAGTGATGCGGTTGCCGCGTACGATGAAATGTTGGGAGAGCCAGCGAATTCGATTCTCGACCTTGAGCGCACGTACCACGACTCCGTCGCGAAACTGCGAATTCGCGAGCTCAGGCAGCGGAACCTCGATTTGCAGCGCCTGATGGCTACGGCTCGAACGCCAGATGAGCAGACTGCATTGCTCGTCGAGAAGAATGCGAACAAGCAAGCGATGACTGCACTTCAAGCGCGAATCACTTCACCGCGGTAGCCCTCGATGGCTCTTCGTTACACC
>Ga0207701_10000218_pt1 | contig 56809 bp, 43 predicted proteins | sample KBSSwiSSwithPhiX_FD_184294 | JGI IMG/M metagenome (GOLD analysis project Ga0207701, IMG submission 184294) | Switchgrass rhizosphere bulk soil microbial communities from Kellogg Biological Station, Michigan, USA, with PhiX - S5 (SPAdes) (version 2) | ecosystem: Environmental > Terrestrial >... | reverse complement strand
CCGCGACTTCCGGAGCCACAGTCCGGCGCTCTACCGCTGAGCTACACCCACCGCAGGGGGAAGCGGAAATAGTGAATGTCGAATGCTGATTGCTGAATGAACCGAACAATCAGCAATCAGATTCAGCATTTCTAGGCACGCCCTTCGGATGTGCCCGAAGCAGATCAGTGTAGCACCCGCGCGAACCGGCGGGCAATCAGGAACGAACCGGGGGAAATCAGGAGCGACGATCCAGCGCGCCGGTCCGCGGCACCTTGACGAAGTCGCCGCGAATCTCCACCAGCGTGCTGTCCTGCACGCCGACCGCTGACGGATAGACGTGGTCGGCCTTGCTGCTCTTGGCGTCGTACATCAACTGATCCGCGCGGTGAATCAGATCGGCTGCGAGCTTCCGGGCCACCCCGCGGCGTTCGGAAACAGGTCCCAGGTGCAGGCATACGACACCGACGTCGACACGCACGGGACGCTGGGCCAGGCGGCGATCGTCGCGGCTCCAGTCGTGCGCTTCGACCGCATGCTTGAACCGATCGGCAATCTCGACGGCCTCGGCGCAGCCGGGCAGATCGGGGATGAGAAAACAGAATTCGTCTCCGCCAAACCGCGCGTGCAGATCGCGGGCGTCGGCACCGCCGCGTTCGAGCGCGAGAAAGTCCTCGGACCGGATTTGATCCGAGAGAATGTGCGCGACGCGCTCGATGATCTTGTCGCCGACGGCGTGGCCGAGCGTGTCGTTGTACCACTTGAAGCTGTTGATATCGACGACGCCAACGCCACACCAGCGCACGCGCTGCTCGACGGAGAGGAACGATTCCAGCCGCTCCATGAACCAATCGAAATTGAGCAGCTTGGTTTTCGGATCGCGATGCGACTTGTCGGTGAGCCCGGCGACGACCTCCTCAAAGTACCGGGCGATGTTGCTGACGGTGACGTCCTTTTCGGTCAGCTGCCGCTGAAGTCGCGCCATCTTCTCGGCGAAGCCCTCCGACATCGCGCGAATCGCATCGTGCTTGGATTCCTCGAGGAGCTGACGCTGATTGCCGAGGACGTTCTCGACCATCTCGAGAAGTCGCGCCTGATCCGCACTGTCGAGCTTGAGTGATGTACCGATCCAATCACGCAGATCCGTCATCGTCCGCGGCGGCTCGGCGGAAGGCCTCACCGTCTGCGCGCGACGGTCGTCCGGAATCAGCTCGGCCATGGACACAGGTCACGTTCAGCATCAAGGCCTGTGCCGTCTCGTCCAACAGCAGAGTTGCATGGAAGCCGCGAGCTCGGCCGTGAAATAACGCGGAAAATCAGCGACAGGGCGTGGGAAGCCAGAACCCGCGACCGGGGGTGGTCGAAGGGTGGGGAACCCACTACTGTTTTTCGGAAGAGTGGTTCAGCGCGATTTTGCAACGACGACGGTGACGTCATCGCGCCGTCGGCTGAAGTCGCGGTACAGGACAGCTGCAATAACGCTCGGATGGCGCGTGCTGAGCCCGGAGTAGGGCGCCAGGTTCCAGTGTGAGGTGAGTCCATCGGAGTACATCACCAGAGTCGCCTGGGGCGGCACGGGATAACTGAATTCGTGAATCCGTGTGGCGACGTGTCCAGCCGTGCCATTTTGTGAAATGAGCCCGTGCCGCGTGGCCGGACCTGACAGAATTGCTGCACCGATGTTGCCCACGCCGCAGTAATTTGCGACGCCGCGGGCCGTATCCACCTCGACCATGGCGACGGCCGCGCCTCTCGTGGGACGCAGTGCCGCGTGCACTTCTGTAATCACGCGCGACGTCGATTGTTCCCCGAGGCGTCTGAACACATCGACGGCCGCCGCTGAGGCCTCGTGCGCGGCGAGCCCGTGGCCGAGGCCGTCGGCGACCAGAATCGCGAAGCGATCGTCGCGCATCGTCCACTCCCAATCGTCACCGCAGACGTCCTCACCCGGATGCGAGACCAGGACGGCGCCGATTTCGAATCGAGGCTTCCGCGCGACGACCGGCGGCCGCTCGCGCCAGAGCCGCGCGAGGGCAACGCTTCCTGATGGCTGCGAATAGAGTTGAAAGAAGTCTGACTGACGCTCGATCGATCCCAGTCCGTGGCCGAGGGTGCCGGCGGTCGAGTATCCATCCTGCCGCGCGGTTACCGGATCTGGCATCCCGGGCCCGCGATCGATCGCCAATACCTCGATGCCGCGGGCGTCGGTGCCGCCATCGGTGTCGCGGATCGATCGGAGCAGTATCTCGCCGCCGGTGGCGTGTTTCACAAGATTCGTCGCAAGCTCGGTGACGACGAGTGCGACCGTGCCGGCTCGTTCCTCCGAAAACCCCGACTGGTTGGCGAGCGTCTGCGCGACGCGGCGAGGGCTCGCGATTTGACTGATCTCTTGAACGGCGTACGCCGCCGTCACGTTCATCGCCACCGGACGATCGTGACTCGTGTGCCCTCGCCTGGGCGGGAGTCGATGGAGAAGTCGTTGGACAGTCGTTTCGCTCCCGACAGACCGAGGCCAAGGCCGTTGCCAGTGGTGTAGCCGTCCTTCATCGCCAGTTCGATGTTGACGATGCCAGGACCATTGTCTTCGAAGGTCAGGCGGATCCCGCGCCTCGATCCCTGGAGAATCTCCTCGATGCGCAGCGTGCCGCCGCCGCCGTACTGCAGCGTGTTGCGCGCGAGCTCGCTCGCGGCGGTCACGATCTTCGTCTGGTCGACGAGGTTGAATCCGAGTTCGACCGCGCGCTGACGCACTGCCTGCCGCACCGCGACGACGTCCTCCGATGTGGAGATCGAGCGATTCTCACTCAGCGGAACCAGCATCGTCTCCCCTCGACTCGATGAGGTTGCGCAGGAGGTCCATCCCCCGCTCGATGTTGAGCGCCGTTCGGACGCCGCTCAGCGACAGCCCGAGTTCGACCAGCGTGATGGCGACCGCCGGCCGCATGCCGACGACCACGGTTTCGGCGTCGAGCACGCGGGACATCGCGGCGATGTCGCCGAACATCCGGCCGATGAACGAGTCCACCATCTCGAGCGCGGAGATGTCGATGAGCACGCCCTTGGCACGCGCCGACACGATCTTCGACGTGAGATCATCCTGCAGCGTCATCGCCAGCCGATCGTGCATATCGACCTGGATGGTGACGAGCAGGTAGTCGCCCATCTTGAGAATTGGAATCCGTTCCACGGTCAGGCCTCTCTGCGATCATCGGACTGCCGCGGCTCGGCGGCGTGATCGTCGCGCCGCCGTGGCGAGGCGTGAATCTTTTGAACGCTCAGTCCCACCCGCTTCAGTGCGATCGCGAACGCGTCCGCGATCGTGGCCTTGGTGACGACGGCTCCGAGCTCGACGCCGAGATGAACGATCGTCTGCGCGATCTGCGGCCGGATGCCGCTGATGATGCAGTCGGCGCCCATCAGGCGCGCCGCGGCAACGGTCTTCAGCAGGTGCTGCGCGGTGACGGTATCGACCGTCGGTACGCCGGTGATGTCGATGATTGCGATCGAGGCGCCGGTGTCCACGATGCGCTGGAGCAGGCTCTCCATCACGACCTGCGTACGCGCGCTGTCGAGGGTGCCGATCAGCGGCAACGCCAGCACGCCCTCCCACAGGGTGACGACTGGCGTCGACAGCTCCATCAGCTCCTGCTGCTGTCGGATGATGACCTGTTCGCGCCCGCGCTGAAACACTTCCGTCGTGTAGAGTCCCAGCCTGTCGAGGAGCAGGTTCGCCGGCCACAGTCGCGTCAACGCTTCGACGCCGGTGCCGATGACTCCCTGCAGCCGATCGAACAGCGGCTGCTTCAGCGAGAAGATGAACGTCGCGGTTTCCGACGGCGAGAACCCCTGCTGCGCGCGCGAGACCGAGAGTTCGTCGAGCATCTGGCGCACGGCAGACCACGATGACCCCATGATGTCCGCATCGCCGCCCTTGACGGCATCGCGAAGCTGCCTCAGGAACCGACGCGAATGATCCATCAGCTCCGGCCGGGTAGTTCGATCCGGCCTGAACGTTGGCGAGTTGACCTGGTTGTCGACCCAGCTTTGAAGCAGTGCTCCCTCGTCTTTCTGAAGGACGTCATTCAACAGGGCGATGGAGTCATTGGCCATCGAAACGCTTTCCTCTCCTGAACGTGTGAATCAGTCGGTGCGCTCGAGCGCTTGACGGACGATGCCGGGCAGCGTCGAGCGTGACAGGTCTCGCTTCGGAAGAATTGCCGCGGCGTGTTGCAGCAGCGCACGCGCCTCGTCTTCCTCAAGCTCGGCGCCGGTCGAGATGACGACAGGGATACGGCTCGTGATCGGGTCCTGGCGCAACTCGGCAAGCGCGCCGCGGCCGTCGAGCCCCGGCATGATGAGATCGAGCACGATCACATCGGGCCTATAGGAACGGGCCATCTGCAGCCCTTCCTCGGCGCTGGCCGCCTCGGTGACCTCGAACGCCGGCCCAAGGCATTGCCGAACCAGATAGCGGGCGGTCGACTCGTCGTCGATCGTCAACACCCGAACCGCCGCGCGGGTCCGCGCCTGGAGCCCGTTGATCGTGTCGATCAGCGTCCGGCGATCGATGGGCTTCACGAGGTACGCATCCGCGCCGAGCGCGAGCCCCTTCTCCTGGGAGGCGAGCGCGCTCACGATGATGACCGGGACGTTCCGGCTGCGTTCATTGCGCTTGAGGCGAATCAGAAGCTCCCAGGCTTCCTCTCCGCCGAGCACGAGGTCGAGGATGATGGCCGCCGGACTGCAGACGTCCAGCGCGTCCTCTGCCTGGGCGCTGGTGTAGGCGGGATACACCTGGAACGGAGACGTCTTGAAGATCTTTTCGTAGAAGAACTGATCGTTGGGCGCATCCTCGATGACGAGGAGCGGCGCTTTCGACGGATCCGGTGTCCATTCGACCCGTGGTTCGAGCGGAACTGCCGACGCGTATCTGACCGGAATCGTCAACGAGAACGTTGATCCGACGCCCGGGTCGCTGGCAACGGTGAGGTTTCCGCCGAGGAGTTCAGCCAGCCGGCGCGACAGCGGCAGACCGAGGCCGGTGCCTTTGACCCCGCGCTGCAGCCGGTGTTCGAGCTGGGCGAATTCTTCGAAGATCCGCCCCTGATCCTGCTGCGCGATCCCGATCCCGGTGTCGGCCACTGTGAAGGTGATTCGTGCGCCTTTCGGATCGACCTGTGCGCCGACGCGCACCTCTCCGCGCTCGGTGAACTTCAGTGCGTTCGAGAGGAGATTGCGCAGCACCTGCGATACCTTGGCTTCGTCTGTGTGAAGCGTCGGCAGCGCCGACGCGTCTTCGAAGACCAGGCGGATCGATTGGTTGAGCAGCAGCGGCTTCAGCATGCCGCGCAGCGCGCCGAACAGCGATTCGACCTGAAAGTCGGCCGGCCGAATCACCGTCTTGCCGGCTTCCACCTTCGCCAGGTCGAGCAGATCGTTGACGAGATCGGAAAGCTGGTCGGCGGCCTTGCGAATGAAATCGAGCTCGGGTTCCGGCGAGCGCCCCTCCAGCTCGCGGTCGTCGATGAGCAGATTGCACAACCCGATGATCGCGTTGACCGGGGTGCGGAACTCGTGCGTCATGTTCGAGAGAAAGCGCGATTTGAGTTCGTCGGCGCGCCGCAGGTGATCGGCCTTCTCGTCGAGTTCCGCGTAAAGCGCGACGACGCCGCGATTGGTGTCTTCTAGCTCGCGGTTGAGGTGCGCGAGCTCCTGCTGCTTGCGCTGCAGTTCATCGAGCGCGCGCAGCAGCTCCTGGTTCTGCTGTTGAACTTCTTCGAGAAGCCCCTGCGGCCTGATCTGGCGGACCGATTCCGCGATGTGGTCGGCATGCTTCGCGGTTGCGAGCGGCACACGACTCGGAAAATCCTTTTCGAGGACGACGCGCGTGCCGGTCTGTCCCGATTCAATGGCGAAGCGATCCATCAGCCGCCGCGCGCCGACGATGCCGAGCCCCATTCCCGTGGACGACTGGTAGCGGCCGCCCATCACGTCGTCGAGGTGCGAGATTCCGGGTCCCTTGTCCTCGATGCTGATTACCAGCTTCTGCGGACGCGATTCGAGATCCAGCTCGAACCGCACGGTGCCATGGCCGGCATAGCGAAAGGCGTTACGAACGATCTCGGACACGGCAGTCGCCAGGCGCGTCTGCTCGGAGGTATCGAATTCGAGCAGCCGGGCAATCTGCGCCGCGCGCTGGCGCGCGGTCACGACGTCCTGATCGTGGTGGAGGTTGAGAGATAGCAGTGAGCGCAAGGTAACCCGCGGTCTCCGGTGGCACGCGAATCGAGTACGAGACGAGCCGTCGATTATATCCGTTGATCGGCGGTCCCCACCGGCGATTTCGGCCCGGAATTTACATGGTAGAGCTTGTCTTTTCATGGATGAGGCAATCCGGTTTGCACTTTGCATCATCACTCAACCGGGAGTCGTGTCGCTGGTCCGTTGAACCGGGGCGCGCTACGTGGTTGAACCCGAATACTTCACCGATTTCCGGCGGGAACGTGACACTCACGCGGTTGCCGCTACGACGGCAGCAGGATCTCGTCTGGCTCAGAAGGGAAACGCGGAGCGCCGCGGAACAATGCGGTTTGGACCACCGGAGTGTTCAAAGTTTGTCGGCCGCATCCTACGAGGCGGCCCGCTTGCTGTGTGCTGAGGCGCCGAACGGCGGCGCCGAGATCACCGTCACTCCATCCGGTCAGCTGCAAATCAGCATTCGGACGAGCGTGAACGGCGCGGTCGATCGGCAGGCGGTGTCCCACTCCGTCGCCGCGCTCGCCAACGCACTCCAGCGGATTTCCATCGAGGATTCCTCGGACTCGCTGCTGGTGACGCTCTCCGTTCGCGTCCCCTTGGATTCCACCAGACCCGTCCAGGCCTTCCATCCGGCCGCGATCGTCGAATTCGACGGATCAGGGACTGCCGGGGAACTGGTCGAGGAAAATGCGAGGCTACGCCGCGCGGTCGTCGAGCTTCAGGACGAGCTCACCGAGACCAATCGCGGGGTCGTCGCCTTCTACGCGGAGCTCGACAGTCACGTGGAGCGGCTGCGGCAGGCGGAAGAGCGGTTGCGAATCCTGTTCGACAGCGTTCACGACTATGCGATCTGCAGCCTCGATCTTGACGGTAATGTCACGAGTTGGAATCGTGGCGCGGAACGGGTGTTTGGATTCGCGGCCGATGCGATCATCGGGCGGAACATCGGCGTCTTCTACCCGCCTGATCAACGCGAGGCGAATCTTCCCGCCCAGCACCTCCTCGTTGCGCGCGACGACGGCCGCTTCGAATGTGAATCCCGTGGTGTGCGCCACGACGAATCTAGGTTCGACGCGCTCGTGCTCCTGATGCCGATGCGCGCCTCCGACGGCTCACCGCGCGGGTTCTCGCTGATGGTCCAGGACATCACCGAACGCAAGCGTCTCGAGGACAGCCTCCGCACGCGCGCCGAGGACCTGGCCGCGGCGAATCGGGCGAAGGAGGACTTCCTCGCCACGCTCTCGCACGAACTCCGCACGCCGCTCAACGCGATGCTCGGCTGGACGCGTCTGCTCCGGATGGGGAAGCTGGATGCCGCGGGCAAAGTACGAGCGCTCGAAACGATCGAGAGAAATGCGTACGTCCAGGAGCAATTGATCGCCGACATCCTCGACGTCTCGCGGATCGTGACGGGGCGGCTGCGGTTGAATCTGCGGCCGATCGATCTCGCGCCGGTGCTCGACGCGGCGATCGAAACGCTGCAGCCGTCGGCGGCGGCAAAAGGCGTGGAGCTCTCCTGCGCGTGGGGGCCCGCCGGCAGGATCCTGGGCGACCCCGATCGACTGCAACAGGTGATCTGGAATCTGCTCTCGAACGCAATCAAGTTCACCCCGGCTGGCGGCCGCGTTTCGGTGACCGTCGAACGCATCGGCACGAGCGTGCTGATCTCGGTCAAGGACACGGGCGAGGGCATTAACCCCGCGCTGCTGCCGTTCGTCTTCGATCGATTTACCCAGGGAGACTCGTCGGTGACGCGCGCGCATGGCGGCCTCGGGCTGGGCCTCTCGATCGTGCGTCACCTCGTGGAACTGCACGGCGGCAAGGTCTCCGCGACGAGTGACGGTCCCGGCCAGGGTTCGACGTTTCTCGTGACGCTTCCTCTGCGGACGATCCCCGTGGAGGAACGCGAAGAGAAACATCCTGTTCACGTCGAGCCGCGTCAGAGCGCCGCCGCTGAGTAACCGTCCTGCCGTCCTTTGCGCTACGCTTTTCCGCGCAAAATTGTGTCGTGATGCCGGCGCGCCGTCTCCAGCGCGCGTTCGGCCTCTTTCGCGCGACGGCTTGCAGCATCGCGTTGCCGTGCCGCGTCCTCTGCTGCGTTCTCGGCGTTTTCAAATGCCTTTTGCGCGGATTCGAGAGCCTCGCGGGCCCGCTCGAGTTGCCGCGCCGTCCGCTCTTCCTCACGCATCGTCCGCATGGCTTCGAACTCCTCGCGTCGGGCACTCTGTTCGGCCTCCCGCAATGCCTTTGCAGACTCAGCGCGTACCGCTGATGCCTTTTCCGCTTCCACCCGGCTGACGGCTGTCTTCGCCTTCGGATTCGCACCAATCGGTGGCGGCGACTCTTTCTTGACGATCGGCTTCGGCCGGATGGTTCCTGCGCCGCCAGCAATCGACAGCCCCTGCAGCATTTCGAATCCGCCGGGCTGCAGCGTCTCGGTGAGCCGCCCCGGGGGAACCGACGTCGGCAGCGCTCGCAGCGTCGTCAGGACGGTCTGACGCGTCGTGTCGGTCGGAGGGTGACCGGCACCTTGCAGAATGGCCAGCGTTGCTTTGAGCGCGGCGTCGAGCGCCGCGTCATGGTCCTTTGTCGATTCGCGCAGGTCCGCGCGCCCACCGGCGAGTATCGTTTTGTGCGTTTTCCGAACCGCGTTCGACGCCTCGATCAGCGCGTCGTAGAGGTCTCGATGTTTCCAGTACAGCTGATTGACAGCCCACGCGGCGATCGGGGGCTTTGCCAGTTTGCGCACTTCGGCGGCGTCGGCGCCTGCGGTCTTCGCGAGAGTGTTTCTCGCGGCGGTGAACTCCGCCAGCGGCAGCTGATAGAGCTGATCGATTTCCGTATCGACACGACGTGGCGCCATGAGGGGATCTCAGGATGTCCCCCGACGGGGACCGCCGCATTGGACGCTACTTTACCGCAACCGTGGCGACCGCCCGGCCCGCCGCGAATCAAGGCCCGACCATCGAAAGGAGGCTGGCACCTTAAAAAGGAGGCTGGCACTTTCCCGGGAAAGTGCCAGCCTCCTTTTTTTGCTCGGGCTCCGTAACCGCTTACGCTGGTCGTATTTGCCGGCCTCTTGAGGCCCTGCCGACCGCGAGCATTTGGCGGTATATACTGCGATCTGCTGGGGTACGACCTTTGCTCAGTCTGAAAGACGGTCACACACCTGTTTCCATGCCTCGAATCCGTCGCCTTGCTTTCATCGTTTTCGTTCTGAGCCTGCCCGCTTCCGCTTGGGCGCAGACGGCTACCTGGACAATTGATCCCGGCCACTCGGCGGCCACGTTCCAGGTACGCCATATGGTCGTGGCCAACGTCAAAGGTGAATTCACCGGACCGACCGGCACGGCAACGTTCGATCCAAAGGACCTGACGACGCTTCGCGTGGACGCGACGATAGACGCCCGCACGATCAACACCCGGAACGCTGATCGCGATAAGGACCTGCGCAGCGACCTGTTCTTCGATGTCGCCAAATACCCGCGCATCACGTTCAAGTCGCGCAGCGTGACGGTTGAGAGCGCTGGAAAGCTAAAGGTCCAGGGCGACCTAACGATCAAGGGGATCACCAAGCCCGTGACGCTCGACGTCGAGGGGCCGACGCAGGAGATCAAGGACATCTGGGGCAGCCGTCGCATCGGCGCGACGGCGACGACGACCATAAACCGCCGCGACTTCAACATCGTCTACAACCGCATGCTCGAGGGAGGCGGCGCCGTCGTCGGCGATCAAGTATCGATCACGCTGGATATCGAGTTGACGAAGAGTCCGTGACACCTGTAGCGCGGAGCTTTAGCTCCGCGTCGAAGCCGGAAACTGGAACCTTTGATTCAGGAGCAACGCAATGTTTCGATTGTTGAGAAGCGCGGTTGTAATTGGCGCGGCCGTTGGCGTGGCGCACGTGGGGATTCTCGCGTCGGGGTCGTCGGCTCCGGCGCCGCCGTCTGGCGGCGGGTCGTCGATGGCGACGATGACGCCGGAGGAACGCGCGGTCGAGGCGTACAAGAGCGGCGATGACCATCGCGTCAAGGGGAAGAAGCTCGAAGAGGAAGCGACGACGAAGAAGGGAGCCGACGTCGAAAAGACTTTGGCCAGGGCGAAGAGCGAGTATCAAAAGTCGCTGAAGGATTTCACCAGCGCGGCGAAGCTGAATCCGAAGCTCGCGCCGGCCTACAACGGCATGGGCTACGCTTATCGCAAGACGGGCGACTATGCGAAGGCGCTCGAGATGTATGACCAGGCGATCGAGCTGGCGAAGCCCCAGATTTTCCCTGAAGCGATGGAGTATCGGGCTGAAGCCTATCTCGCGCTGAATCGAATCGACGATGCCCGACAGGCGTATCTGGATCTGTTTGGCGCCGATCGGAAGCAGGCCGACATTCTGATGGCAGCGATGAAGAGCTGGGTAGCCGCCCGCCACACCGAGCCCGCGGGCGTGTCGCCGGATGCTTTGGCCACGTTCGAGAAATGGATCGGCGAGCGCGACGGCATCGCCAAGCAGACCAGTTCAATGGCGGTGACCAGCGGATACCATGGTTGGTAATTTGAATCGCTAATCACTGATCACTAATCGTGAATCGCGAATCGTCGAATCCCCGATCCTCGAATCGATGAATCGTTGAATCGAATAGGCCGACGAGCCGCGAACAGCGAACCGCGAATGTCTGCGCGAGTTCTCGTAGCCGCGCTGGTGCTCGGCATCGTCGCCGTTACGTTGCGCGGTGAATCCGCGGCTCCCGTCGCCGTTTATGCGTGGCACCTCCCGCCGGGGGTGCCGCGCCCGAAAGTTCCTGCCGACAACCCGATGTCCGACGCGAAGGTTCGCCTCGGACGTCGTCTGTTCTACGACACCCGCCTCTCGGGAAACGGCACGTTCGCGTGCGCATCATGCCATCAGCAGAAGCGTGCATTTACGGACGGCCTGGCGCGTGCGCTCGGGTCGACCGGGCAGCAGCACGCGCGAAGCGCCATGTCGCTGGCGAACGTGGCCTTCAACGCTTCATACGGGTGGGCGGACCGGCGGACGCGGACGCTCGAAGCGCAGATGGCAGTGCCGATGTTCAACGAGCACCCGGTCGAGATGGGCATGAAGGGCAACGAGGCCGCGATTGTCGCCAGGATCGCGGGCGATTCAACCGATGCGGCGATATTCCGCGAAGCCTTTCCCGGCCAGCCGATTGTGCTCGACACGATCGTCAAGGCGATTGCGTCGTTCGAACGAACGATCGTCTCGGCCAATTCGCCGCTCGATCGGTATTTGTATCGCGACGACCGGACCGCGCTCACTCCACAGGCGCGGCGCGGGATGGCGCTGTTTTTCTCCGATCGACTGGCGTGCGCAGGCTGCCACGCGGGATTCAACCTGTCAGGTCCGACGCTCCAGGAAGGGAGCGCCGACGTCCCGCCCACGTTTCACAACACTGGCCTGTACAACACCGATGGCCGCGGCGGCTACCCGGCTATCGATCGCGGCCTGTTCGACCTGACGCGCGTCGCCGCCGACATGGGCCGCTTTCGCGCGCCGACGCTGCGCAACGTCGCCGTCACTGCGCCGTACATGCACGACGGCAGCATCGCGACGCTCGACGAGGTCGTCGGACATTACTCGTCCGGCGGACTCAAGAGTCCGTTCAAAAGTCCGCGATTGAAGGGGTTCGAAATCTCGACGACGGAGGCTGAGGATCTGATCGCGTTTCTTAAGAGTCTGACTGATGAGGAGTTTCTTTCGAAGCCGGAGTTGGGGAAGCCGGAGAAATGACGCGTGTCAGTTTCCAGTTGCCAGTCTCCAGTTCCCAGTCTCCAGTTCCCAGTCTTCCAGTTCCCAGTAGTCTCCAGTTGCCAGTCTCCAGCTAGAGCTTACTGACTGGAAACTGGGAACTGGAAACTGGGAACTGTCTGGCGCGCTACGCTCCTACTTGCGCGCATCAGTGATTGGCGTCACCACGACTTTGCGGTACCACACCTTCTCGTGGTCCCCCTGCAGCATGATCGGGCCGGGTTCGCTCTCGTTCGCGTCGAGCGCGCCGCCGGTGATGGCTTCGAGAACGACGTTGTCCTGAACCTTCGTGCCGTTCAGAATGACGCTGACCCGGTTTCCCACCACCGTCGCTTCCATCGACTGCCACTCACCAGCAGGCTTGCTCGCGTTCGAGGTGGGCGTGTGCCAGCCGTAGACAGACATGTGGCCGCGCTCGAACGGCTTCTCGCCGTAGTCGTCGAGCACCTGGAGTTCGTAGCGCCCTCGGAGATAGATGCCGCTGTTGGCCTTGACCATCTGGCCGTTGCGTCCTTCGTGCGCCTTGTCGAGCTTGTATTCCGCCTGGATCTTGAAGTCCTGGAACTTCTGCTTCGACACGAGGTTGTTCGCGCCAGGCGGGTCATTGGTCATGGCGCCGTCTTCGATCGCCCATTTCATCGGACGATCTTGCCGCTGCACGCCCCAGGCGTCCATCGACTTGCCGTCGAACAACACGACAGGCGGTCCGAACTTGTGAGCCGCGTTGGCGTCATAGTGCCCCCACTTCGGGGGACGGGCGCCGACGAGGTTCACCGTGCGATCGGCAAGCTTCACGCTGCCGGTCAACCTGTCACCCTGCGCCTTCAGGCGGAACTCCGGCCCTGGTTTGTTCTGGCGCGTGGGCTGAAAGATCAATTCGCCGTTCTCGACCTTGATCACCGGAAGGGGCAGTGGGTGGCCGCCGCCGTCGAGGAACATGCCTGACAGCTGCCCGCCGTCTTGCTTGACCTCGAGCCAGTACACCCCCGAGTTCTCACCGGTGCCCTGGATATTCCACCGCCCCAAATAGGGGTTCTGCTGGGCAATCGCGCTCGCAACCGCAAGCCCCAGCGCCAGCGCGGCAATCACAAAATGACGTGTGGTCATGATCGGAGTCCTCATGTCAGTTGCCAGTTTCCAGTTGCCAGTTTCCAGGGTCCATTTCTTACTGGGAACTGGAAACCGGGCACTCGTAACTTCGAACGGAAGACACTATTACGTCCCCTGGCGCCAGTTCAAGAGATGGTACAATTAGGGCCCCCATGATGATTTCACAGCTGGTCGTGATCCTGTACGTCGCGCTGGTCGTACCTGCCGCATGAACAGCGACGGCATGCGCGCGACGCGAACGTTCCTCGCGTCCTTCCTGGTTCTTTTTCTCGAGATTGCGCTGATTCGCTGGATGCCGGCCTACATCCGGCTCCTGTCGTATTTCTCGAACTTCATTCTGCTCGCCAGTTTTCTCGGCATTGGCATCGGCGCGCTGCTGGCCCCTGTGCGAGCGCGGCTGTTCAGCTGGTTTCCGCTGGTCCAGGCGATCGTTATCGCGGCGGTCTACTACTTCCGTCTCGAAGTGGCGGTACCCACGTCAGGCAGCATCTATTTCTCCAGTGGAACGGCAGCCAAGGTCGTGGTCGTCGAGAGCACGATGCTCCTGCCGCTGCTCTTCGTCGTCGTCGCCGCCTTGTTCGCCACTCTTGCACAGCGGATGGGCCGAGAGATGGCGCAGCTGCGGCCGCTGCGCGCCTACACGATCAATCTCGCCGGCAGTCTTGCCGGCGTCATCGTGCTCGGACTGGTCTCGTGGCTGGAACTTCCGCCGACGATGTGGTTCGGGATCGCGTTCGCCTCGGCGGTGCCGCTGCTGCTCTCGAGCGAAGTCAAAGCCGACGGTGCCACGGGCGCGTCGCGTGGATTCTCACTCCCCGTGGTGGTGCTCAACTTCGCGCTGCTTGCCGTATCGCTTGTCTTCGTCCATGTGATGGCGCGGGGCGCCATCTGGTCTCCGTATTACAAGATCACGGTCAGCAAGCAGGGGCCCGACACCGTCGTGGAGGTGAACAACATCTTTCACCAGTCGATGGCGCCGGTCGAGCAGAAGGAATACTTCTACCAGTGGCCCTACAGCGTGTTCGGCGACACGTTCGAGGACGTCCTCATCCTCGGAGCCGGCTCGGGGACCGACGTCGCGGCGGCGCTCCGCCACGGCGTCAAGCACGTTGATGCGGTCGAAATAGATCCGGCGATTATCCGTCTCGGCAGGGAACATCATCCCGATCACCCGTACTCGGATCCGCGCGTCACGGTGATTAACGACGACGCGCGTCATTACCTGGCGACGACGACCAAGAAGTACGACCTGGTCGTGTTTGCGCTGATCGATTCGCTGACCATGCAGTCGAGCTTTTCGGGCGTACGGCTCGAGAGCTACATGTTCACCGAGGAATCGTTCAAGGCGGTGCGCGATCGATTGAAGCCCGACGGCGTGCTGGTCGTCTACAACTACTTCCGGGAGCGCTGGCTCGTCGATCGACTGGCGAACACTGCGGCGGTGGCCTTCGGCGCCGAACCGCGCGTGCACGTGCACGAAGCGCGGGCGTTTCTGGGCGTCCTCATGGCCGGGCCGCGGCTTGCGCGACTGAGCGCTGCGCCGCCCATCCCCGATCGCGTGACGGCATTCGGCCAGTCTCACGCCCCCAGCCCCGCGCGCATTCACGAACGCGACCCGTCGATCGAACCCGCGACCGACGACTGGCCGTTTCTGTACCTGCAGAACCGGCACATCCCGCAGCACTACATCGTGGCTCTCGGCATCGTCCTGCTCGTGTCGATCGCATCCGTCTTCTTGACGCTTCGCGTGACCGACGCCGGTGCTGGCGGCCGCCGGTGGCCGTGGCAGTTCTTCTTGCTCGGCGCAGGGTTCATGCTGCTGGAAACGAAATCGATTATCCAGTTCGCGCTGCTCTGGGGCTCGACGTGGGTGGTTGCGTCTCTGGCAATCGCGTCCGTGCTGACGATGGCGCTGGTCGCGAACTTCATCGTCGCGCGCAAGACGATTACCCGGCCGTGGCTGGTTGCCGGCGTGCTCGTCGGACTCCTCGCGCTGAATTATCTGATCCCGATCGGCCGCGTCACCTTCGACAGCCGCGTGGCAGAGTCACTCTTCTACGCGGCGCTCGTTTTCAGCCCGATCCTCTGCGCCGGTCTGCTCTTTGGGTCCGCGATCGCGAAGTCCACGGCGCTGACACGCGACTACGGCACCAACCTCCTGGGGGCGATGGTGGGCGGGGTTGCGGAATACCTCTCGCTTGCTACCGGCTTCCAGGCTCTCCTCATCATCATCGCGCTGTGTTATGTCGGGGCGGTGGCGACGCGACGAGCGGAGTAATCAGATCTCGCGCAGAGCGCGCAGAGAACCTCGCGCAGAGGGCGCAGAGGAGACCTTTCTGTCGGCAGGCGTCCGGTCGCGCCAGCGCTTCGCGCTGGGCGATGGAGCAAGGGAGTGGCAAACGCGAAGCCTGTCCGGGATGATTCGCGGCTTTGCGTTTGTCACTCTCTTGCTCCATCGCGGATGCCGGCCGTAGGCCGGCACGCGACCGGTCAGCACCCCGTGCAGTTCCTGCAACATGGATCCATTGCAGCTTCTTCCAGGCTCTAGGCTTCGCTCGTATGTGAGCTCCTGCACACCTCTTTCAAAACCGCTTCAAATTCCCCACCTTTACGTCGGCACGTCCCCTGCACCGCCGTATCGGATGCGCACCGAAGAAGAGCTGAATCGCATTGCCCGAGAGATGATCGGCGGCGGCATTGCTGTTCATCGAGCTATCGGCCCTGGCTGTTTCGAGTCGGCCTATGTCCCTTGCCTTGCGTATGAATTGCACAAGCGACGACTCGCGTACCAGATGAAGGTGCCGATCACGATTCAGTACGAGGGGCTGATAGTCCCGCGAGCTTACGAGGCCGACTTTATTGTCGAAAGGGATGTCGTCGTAGAGCTAAAGGCCACGAGTGGAAACACGGCAGTCGATGCACGTCAATTACAGACGTATCTTCGCTTTACGGGTTGTCCACTTGGTCTACTCATCAATTTCGGCGCGTTGACGCTGCTCGAAGGGATCAAGAGGATCGTAAACAACTTTCCGGAAGGTTCAAATCCGCACGGAACTTACGACGCTCCGGATGAACAGGGCAACACACCGTCAAACTCTTTGTGAGAATTCAGAACCAATTCTTTCGCGCTCTCTGCGGTCTCTGCGCGAGTCTTCTCTGCGCGAGAGAGGTTGAGCGTTCTCTGCGGTCTCTGCGCGAGTCTCTCGGCGTCCTCTGCGCGAGATCGCAGAGACCGTTAGTGCGCCGTCACCGGCACTCCCACGCGCGCTTTCGTCTTGTCCGGTGGATGGAACAGCAGCGCCAGGGCAACCGCGGCGCCGATCGCTGAGATCAACGGCACGAGGAACAACCCGCGGAAGTCGACGATCCCGTTCTGATTGAACGTCTGGCTGATGAGGACCGGGCCGATTGTGTTTGCGACGAGCGGTCCGAAGCCGAGAATCTGCAGGTTGAACAGCCCCTGCGCGCTGGTGCGCGCGTCCTTGGGGAAGAACTCGTCGACGAAGATATAGACGGTCGCGAAGAAGAACGCGTAGGCGATCCCGTGCAGGATGTTCACGGCGACCACGAGCACCGGGAACTGCGGTAGGAACGCGAACACCGCGAAGCGCGCCGCGTGACCCATGATCCCGACGATCATCGTCGTCCGCCAGCCCATTCGCTTCAGCGCGGCGCCGAGCACCAGCATCGTCAGAATCTCCGCGATCTGTCCGATGCTCATGACCGGCATGATCCAGTTGCCGGGAATGCCGACGCCGCCGGCGGCGGCCTCGGTTCCAAGAAAGCGCCCGGCCCAGTTGAAGAAGAGATTGTGGACGGTTGCGTCAACGAACGTGACGATCCAGAGGATGAGGATGAACGGCGTACGCAGCAGCCTGATGGCTTCGAGCCACGCGAAGCGGTTGGCGCCGCTCTCTACCTGTTTCGGCGGCGTATGCGGAAGTGTGAGGCTGAAGGCGGCGAGCGCGAGCGAGGCGATCCCGGCGACAATGAACGTCCACGTCGTGCCTGCCTCGAGCGCTGATCCGGTCAATCCCGAGCCGAGCACCGTGCCCAGCCAGTTCACAAAGCCGGTCGTCGGCGTCGCGTTCACCTTGGCCCAGTCAACGAGGATGAACGTGAACGGCCACGCGGCGAGGATCCAACCAATCGTGCCGCCCATGCGCACGATCCCGAATTCCTTCTGCGGATCCTTCATGTGCGCGAACGCGATCGAGTTGGTGATCGAGATCGTCGGCACGTAGAGCAGGCAGTGGACCAGCATCGCCAGGAAAAAGGGCCAGAACGATCGCGTGTACGCGAGATACCACATTGAGACGCCGCCAATCAGGTGGCTGACGGCGAGGAACTTCTCCGCGGCGAAATTGCGGTCGGCGAACTGGTTGCTGAAGAACATGCCGACGATGGCGGCAATCGGGAAGGCGTTCAGGATCCAGCTCTGCTCTGACGGGCTGAAGCCGAGGCTGGGGAGGTAGCCGAAGATCAGCGGAAACCAGGCGCCCCAAATGAAAAACTCGAGCACCATCATCAGGATCAGCTTGAAGCGGATGGTTTTGTCCATAGATGGAATCAACGTCGAAATGATGGTGCGAAGCGGATGAAATGGATCGGGCCGACGCATCACCGAGACGCGTCAGCCCGATTCGTGAACTCCTACAAGGTCGTCGGTCTGTACCCTTCGCGGTAATTGCGCGTCAGGAACTCGTTGGCGTCGACGGTCTTGTTGTTCGCCGTCTTCACCATGTTCGTCACGCGCATATTGGCGGCGTCGTAATGGATCTTGCCGCCGGCGCGCAGGGACACGACGCCGAGCAGCATCGTTTCGTTGAGTCGAGCGGCGTACGAGAACGGACTCGAGATCTCCGCCTTCCCTTTGATCGTCTCGACCCAGTTCATCTCGTGCTCTTCGTGCGCGATGCGCGCCAGCTTCTGCTTCGGCGCGCCGAAGGACTCGTGCAGCGACTTCGGCAACAATCGTGGATTCAGGCCGTAGGTGTCCTGGAGCATCTTGCCCTTGGTGCCGACGTAGAGGACGCCTCCTTCGCCGTTCAGCCGCTCGTCGCCGATCTCCTCCGGCTTGGGCGGATTGAACCCGCCGTCATACCACGTCAACCTCACCGCCGGCATGCTCCCGCGGGCCGCGAACTCATAGTACGTCGTGGTGGCTGCCGGATACGTTGCGCCGTTGAAAGGGGTCGAGATCGTTTCGATCGCCGTCGGCAAGTCGAGGTTCAAGTTCCAGAACGGATGATCGATGAGGTGGGCGCCCATGTCGCCCAGCGCACCCTGGCCCCAGTCGACCCAGCCGCGCCAGTTGAACGGATGATAAATCGGGTGATAGTCGACCTTCGGCGCCACGCCCAGGAAGAGATCCCATTCGAGTCCCTGAGGAATCGGATAGTCACCCACCATCGCTGCGGCGAGCCGGGCGTCGACGCCTGGCCCATTCCATCGAAGCGGCCCCTTCTGATCCGCCGGCAGCGGCGCGGGACGGGGAATGCCCTGGGGCCAGTAGCCCAGCGGACGGTTGGTCCAGACGTGTACTTCGCGAATCTCCCCGAGGGCGCCGGAGGCGATGTACTCCTGGCCGGTGCGCGCGCCGTCCGTCGAGTGCCCCTGGTTGCCCATCTGCGTCACGATCTTGGGATTCGCCTTCGCCTTGTCGGCGAGCATGCGGCACTCGCGCACCGACCAGCACAGCGGCTTCTGCACGTAGACGTGCTTGCCCACGTCCATTGCGGCGAGCGCGATGGTCGCGTGCATGTGATCTGGCGTCGCGACGACGATGCCGTCGATGTCCTTCTGCTTGTCGAGCATTTCGCGGTAATCCTTGTACCGCTTGAGCTTCGGCAACTGCTCCTCAATGAATCGCTTGAGGTTGCCGGCCGAGTCCTGCGCCGGGCGCCGCGCGTTGGCTTCTGTCTGCGCCTTCGATGGCATGCGGCGGTTCTGCTGGCCAGATCCGGCGTTCGAGTTCGCGGGCGGGTTCTGGATCCGGTCCAGCTCCGTCTGGTACTGCTTGAACTTGTTCTCGGCGTAGCCCCAGTCCACGTCGCAGGCCGCGACGATGTTCTGGCTCATGAGATTGCGCGTGTTCGAGCCGCCCATGCCACCGATGCCGACGGTGGCGATATTCACCGTGTCGCTCGGTGCCTGGAACCCCTTGCCGAGCACATGGCGCGGCACAATAGTGAGACCGGCCCCGGTCGCGGCGACGGTGGTGACGAACTTCCGTCGCGTGATGCCGTCTTTCATGTCTTCTCCCCCTTGAGACATTAATAATAGCGGAGGCACATTGGCATGAGGGGCCTATCGTGGTCAAGCGCAGTACAAAAGGGAAAGCGCCTGCGGCCCGAGCGAGACGCGAAGCGGCCGAGCGAGAGTGAGCGGGGGTGGGGCGCGAGCCGTGCGAAAAGCTGACAGGGACTACCGGAGTTACCCGTGCGCACGTCAGCTGCCTTGATTCTGACGTGCCTCGTTCTGGGCTCGCGGAACGAGGCCAGCCCGGCGTCGGACGAGCCCAGCCTTAAGACGGTTCTCAGCCGGGCGGCGGCCTATGCTGTTGATTACCATCAGCGGTTCACCGTGCTCGTCGCCGAGGAGCACTATGTCCAGCGGGTGGGACCCGAACGGACGGCGGGGGCACCCGATCGGCGAGGTCTCGACCGCGAGCGACTGCTCAAGTCCGACTACATCATCGTCCCCGACTATGCCGGCACGAACTCATGGCTTGGCGTGCGCGACGTGCTGGAGGTCGACGGCGAGCCGGTGACGACGGATCACGAGCGGCTGCGGGCGCTGTTGGAAGATACGTCGCAGCCCGTCGCATCCCGCCTGCGCGCGCTCTCCGACCTCCAGGCGAAGTACAACCTGGGCGGTCTGTATCGCACCATCAACGTGCCGACGCTGCCGCTCGTGTTTCTGCTGCCGGACCGTCAGCCGCGCTTTCGCTTCAAGCACACCGGCACGACCAAATCGCGGGACACACCGGTATGGGTTGTGTCGTACGAGGAGCGCGATCGGCCGACCATCATCAAGACGCCTGAAGGGCACGACGTGACGTCAAGCGGAAGCTTCTGGATAGATCCCGTGACCGGCGCCGTCCTTCGAACCGAACTCCGCGCGGGCCAGGTTGCCGATCGTCCGCTCACGACGATCATTCTCGTCGGATACGCGTACAACTCCCGCTTCGAGATGCTCCTGCCCGAGGACATGAACGAGCTGTATCTGACCGGTCTCTCGCGCATCGAGGCGCATGCGACGTATTCGAATTATCGAAGGTGGGAAGCGGAGGCGCGGATAAAGTAAAAAGTAAAAAGTTAAAAGTTAAAAGTTAAGAGTGACACCGCGATGATGCACGAATCCTTACCGTTCGCCGGCGTAATCCAGGACGTTCGCTTCGCGGCTCGGCTGCTGATACGCCGACCGCGATTCACTCTCCGAACGGCTGATGGCGTGCGGTCGGTGCAGGCGTCGCCGCGACTCGTCAGTCCTGGTGCGTTTTGCGGTTTCCAGTTTGCAGTTTTAATGGCCCTTCAGCGGCTTGTCCCGTCGTAGCGCCGAAGGCGCGAAGGCGGACGAAGGCGGACGAGCCGCGAAACGGTCACACTCGTCGCAGCATCCACCCGACCATGTCCTGGCGCTTCGAGAAGTGGAGGAGCGGGGCGACCGAGGGAAGTCGCATGCCTGACGCCTCGGTCATCGTGTTGATCGAGATGTGCGCTTCTGCGTCCTGCAGCGGCCAGGGTGGGTGATGGATGTCGACTCGACACGCACGCTGGGAAGAGTTCACGGTGAAGAGGCAATAGCGCTCCGTCAAAAAGTATTCGAGCGTCCCTGCCTTTGGTTCGCGCGCCGCGCTGGTCGGGCGATATCGCGCCACGAACTGCCCGTTGGAGCCCGAATCCACCTTCCGCCCGCTCATGTACTCAATCCAGCCATCGCGCTGGCGGACCATCATCTCCGCGGAGAAATAGGGCAGGTGAAACATCGTCCGTGCCGCCGCGACGGCGACCGGGTTTGCTGCGTCGAGACTGAAGAAATACACGCCTGGCACACCGCCGACACGTACGTAGGTGCGAACGTTCAACTCGGGAAAAGCCGACAGCCACGGCAGCGATGGGACACCGCGCGGCGATACGTGGCTCATGTGAAAAGGCACGACACCGAGCCACGCCTGGCCATCGAACTCGTCGAGCTCGAAGCCTGCGGGTATCTTTGCCCGCACCACCGACGAATCCACCGGCCAGTGCGCGAAGAGCAAATCGTGCCACGTCTGCGTCATCACCCATGGCGATGACGGCATTGGCCACGGGCGATGGCCGGTGACGTTCAGGATGTCGTAGTTGAACGCTTCCACCCTTTGGCTCGGCTTCGGAGGCGCGAAGGTTGCCCTCCGTAGCTGCGAAGCAGCGGAGGAGGGCCGGACCACGGATCCCGGGGAAGTCTATCTCACAGCGAACAACACCCGCGGGAAATCAAACTTGCCCGCGACCGTGTCGATGATGTTGATCTGGCAGGTATAGAGTCCGGGCTTGAAGGATGATGCGGGTACTTCGAATTGAAAGAGCGCGGCATGGCGATCGGGCGCGTCGACGGCGGTGCGTTCGACGACCGGCGTTTCGAAAACCTTCACCTTTCCGCGATAGAACGCGAGGCTCGTCCGAAGCTGCGGCCCGGATCCAGCCGCCTGGCCGGGGTCGTAAACCTCGTAGTAGAAAAACAGCTTCTGATCCCTGCCGACGACGTGGGTGAGGTTGGGGAGCAGCTGGACGCCGTCGCGCACAAGTGGATTGTCGGTTTTTGTTTTCGCTGCCACTGCCTGGAGCTGGGTGCTGAGCACGACCGAGCTGACCTTCATCGGCGCCTGCTTCAGCTCGGGCACGACGATCGGCGCTTCATACGATCCCATCCGCCCCGTCGTGTTCTCGCGCACGACAACCTTCACCGAGAAACGGCCGGGTGGCAGCGTGACGCCGGATTGATAGAGCACCTGCTTTCCGGCGAGGGTCTTCTCGGTGCCGGGGGGCACCTTCAACGTCTCGCGGAATCGCCCGACCGGAAAATTGCGTTCGTCGCGAACCATTCCGAGCACGTCAAGCGTGACGGGATCCTTGTCGTTGGCGACCGGCACTGCCGAACCCGGTACTGTCACCGCGACCGGCACGTAGTAACGGTCCGGCGCCAGGCGGAACCATCCGCCGGTGGCGAGCACCGGCAGGTCGGTTGCGGAAACTGCCGCAAACATCTGTTCGTCGAGCTGCGACTCGCGGTCTGTCCGGGACGTGTGGGTGAAATCACGGTCGGCGTAATAACCCGCTCGCGCCTCGACGCGCATGCCGGCGCGCTTGACGCGTACCTCGATCCGGCGGAAGCGGCCGTCTCTGGTGCTGTTCGTGCTGCTGTAGCCCAGCAGATAGTAGGCGGACATGTCACGCTGCACGCGCGCGAAGGCCTCACTGAAATCGTTCGTGTCGGTGAAGGCACGGCCGCCGGTGTCCGCGGCAAGCGAGGTGAGCGTGTCCTGCGACGACGCGAGCTGCGAGTATTGCTGCTGCACGCCGCGACCCGAGAAGAGCGATTGACCACGTCCGCTGGCCTGCCGCGCATCGCCGCCCGGCACGACCGCCTGCAGGCCGCGCGTGTCCACGGCATAAATGGCCACATTGGCGCGAACCGCCGCGTTGATTGCCGCTCGCAATTCGACCTGGTTATCCTGCCCGCTCCGCTGCATTCCGGCGCTGAAGTACAGAATCGACTTCTTCTGTTCGATCGGCGCGAGGGATTCAGCCAGCGTCTTCAACGCGCGAAGCCGTACGTCGTTGTTGAAGAGATCGAGTTCCGCGGTGTCGGGCGTCGTGTCGTCGGTCGCCGCGGCGTCGGCCTCGTCGGTCGCGGCGGTGCTCGCCGCGGGCGCTTCGGCTGCGGTGCCGTCGGTGAAAGCCAGCGTCCCCAGCGCCGTCGACACTTTCTCGCGATCCGCCGTGAAATCGGTCAGCACGTTGAGCGTGGAGCCGACCGTCGCGACGGCCACCATGTCTGCCGGGCTCATCTGCTGATCGACATACTTCTTCGCCGAATCAACTGCCCGCTGCACGTCTTCCGGCTGCATCGAACTGGTATCGAACAGGAGGGTGATCAGCCGTCGTCCCGCCAGCATGTCGGACGTCATCGGTGTCGGAGTTTCCGGTGGCGCTGCCGCCGGGGTCGGAGGCGCCGCGGTCAATGACGCGCGCTTCGATTCTTCGGCGAGTTTGGCTTCAACCCCGGCGAGCAGGTCGGCTGATTGAATGGCCGGTTTCGCCTTGTCGTTGACCTCCTCGAAGCTGAAGTTCGAGACGTCCTGCGCCTTGCCGTCCTCGCGCACCTCGAAGTCTGCCGCCGTCAGGCCGCGCACGACCGCACCGGACTTGTCGCGGACGATGACGTCCACGGAGACGACGTTGAGGTGGGATTTGAACACCGATCGCGGCGGCGCCGGCTGCTGGGGCGCCGATTGCGTGGACGTCGACGCGGTGAAGCCAACGAAGACGGCGCCGAGGATGACCGCGTAACGAGTAAGAGAGAAAGGCATTTGTTCGCTTTTGCCCGGCTGTCTGAGAGAACGAAGAAGATTCACAACGAAGGAACGAAGAAAACGGAGACGAACGAAGAAGACGACAAGTCAATCTGGTTCAGACTTGTCCAACCGTCGTCTGACGGCTTAAGCCTGCTCGTGAGAGCGAACAAGATAGACCCTCTCCGTTCGTCTTCGTTCACTTCGTTTCTTCGTTGTGAATCTTCTTCGTTCCCTCCGTCTCCTTCGACATCCGCCATCAGAACCGGAATCTCAAATTGATCTGCGTCGATCGCATCCCCCGCACCGACAGCACCTGGCCGAACGTCGGTGAATTGACCACGGTATCGATCGCGGCGTAGTTCACCATGTTGAGCAAGTTGGTGGTGTTGACCTGAATCGTCAAGGCCCGGTTGCTGCCCATCCGGACGTCGCGCGCGAACTGCGCGTTCAGCAGACGGCTGCCCGGACCGATGATCATGTTGCGCGAGGCATCGCCGAACGTGCCGCTCAGAGGAATCGTGAACGCATTCGTGTTGAAGAAGCGATCGATGGTCGGGTCCGCGACCGAGATCGGCGCGCCGGTATAGTTGGCGCGAAGCGTGCCATTTGTGCCTCGCGCGACGTCGCTGACGGCGGCGGTGACGCGCGGCGTGTAGGGCGTTCCAGACTGCCACGTATACGTCGTCGCGAGACGCCAGTCGCGGAGCATCGCCTGCCACACCCCCGGTTGATTCGCCCACTTGCGATTGGGACCGAACGGCAGCTCGATGGTCCCGTTGGCCGCCAGTTGATGGCGGCGATCGAAGCTCGAGAGCGCCCATTCCGCCGCCAGGTTCTGATCGTCCTGCGCGACGGTGGTTCCCCCACCGCCGATGTTCGAGGCATCGTCGCGCGATTTGGCGAGCGTGTAGGTGAGGCCGCCGCCGATGCCTTTGACCGGCCGGCGCGACATGCGGAACGTCGCGGCATGGAGGATCGACGCCCCTTCCGACGTCTGCCAGAGGAACGGCTGCACGTCGGGAATTCGCAGCCCATCTGGCCCGCGATTCGGCGCCCGCACGATGTCGAGGTTCGCTCCGCGCGTCTCGGTGTAGCCGGCGCCGACGTTCCAGACCTGGCGGAGGTCCTTGGAGAAGTCGGCGTTCGCGGTCTGCACACGTCCAAGCGCGTAGTTCTTGTCGACGCCGTAGTTGTTCGTCGTTTCGTTGGCCGGGACGCCCGCGAATGGGTCTTCGAGCGTCAGCGGCGTCAGGAACGTTCCGATGTTGTTGTTCGTCGTCGCGAACGGTGCCTGCCCCGCGAGCTGACGCGCGATGGACGAGTACGAGCCGGAGTTGTAGCTGATGCCGTAGCCGCCGCGGAGAATCTCGCCAGGCTTCACGCGCCACGCGAATCCCACGCGAGGGGCCAGGTTGTTGGTATCCGGGTTGATCAGCTCTTTGGGGAACGATCCCGTGTACGGCCCGCTCTGACCCGAAATTACCGGCGCCGCCGCGGTGAAATTCGGCGTGACGTCGAGGTTCACCATCTGCCCGGACTGCTCGTAGTACGGCCAGATCAACTCGTAGCGCAGTCCGAGGTTCAGCGTGAGCTTGCCGCTCCACCGCCAGTCGTCTTGCCAGTATGCGCTCAGGGCTTTGCCCGACATCCGCACGTTGCCGGGGCCGTACTGCACCGAGGCCTGTTGCGGCAGGCCGAGCAGGAAGTCGGCGAAGTCGAGAGACTCACCACGGACCGTGGTTCGCCCGCCAGACGAATAGAGCCCGGTGAAGACGAATGCGCCACGCGCGTTCGGGTTGGTCTCGTTGTCGGACTCGTCGGAACGGAAGTCGCCGCCGACGTGCATCGTGTGTTTCGTGCGGACAGGGCGAGTCCAGCCGTATCCAAGACTGAGTCGTTTGTCGACTCGCTGAGTGGGCGTGATATCGCGCACGCCTGTAAACGTCGAGAACGACAACTGCGGGACGCCCCAGTCGAACGGATCCGTCGAAACGCCGGTGATCCCCGCATCACCGGCGACGTTCTGGTTGTAGGCATACTGGCTCACCGCTCTCGACTCGGTGCGGGAGAAGTTGACGTTGATGTTGTGCATCGATCGGCGGTGCTGGATATTCACCGACACAGGCAGCGCGAACGACGATCCGGTCCCTTCGCCGCTCAACGACGGGAACACGTTGTTCTGATCGGTCACGTTGCGGCGGTACTGCATCTGCGCCGTCATGGTGACGCTGGTTCGCTGTTGCTGTCCGCGGCCGCGACCGCCTGCTCCGCCGAAGCCGCCGAATCCGCCGCGCCCGCCACCACCGCCGCCGCGTCCGCCCGGACCGCCGCGTCCCGCGTTCTGCGTGAAGTTGTGCGTGACGCGAAGGCTCAGGCTGTCCGTCGTTGAAACGTTGGTGGTGACGTAGTGAAAGTTGCGATCGCTGCCGTCGAGATTGGGCAGCGGGATGAAGCGCAGCAGATCAATCGAGCCTGGATCGATACGTGATGCGGGTATCTGATTGTCCGGGAATGGCAGGCCGCTGGACGGATCGATCAATGGCCGCAGAACGGACGAAAAATCGCCCGATCGCATCGCCGCGGTCGGGACCGTCGCGTACTGATCGAAGAGATCGCCGCCGCGATTGCCTGAGTAGCTGGCATTGAAATTCGTGCGACGGTCACCTTTATATAGTCCGGGAATGCGAACGGGACCGCCGAGCGTGATGCCGAAGCCTTGCCTCGAGTAGGGCTGCTGCTGCGCCGATGATCCTGGATGCAGTTCGTAGGGTTGGCTATCGAGCGCCGACCCGCCGAATGAATAGGTCGACTGCGCATTGTAGGCGTTCTGTCCGCGTCCACGCCCGCCGAGCACGAAATCACCGCGACCGCCGCCAGGGGCGCCCGGCCCGCCGCGTCCGCCACCAGGTCCGCCGAAGCCGCCGCGTCCGCCAAATCCCTGAGTGCCATCGCCGCCGCGACCACCGGGACCGAATCCCTGCGCGAACTCTCCAGTCGCCGGATTGAACTCGCCGCGGCCGATCGCATCGAGACGATCTGCCATCATCCCGCGATCGAGGCTCGCCATGTTGCCGTTGATCGCGACGGCTTCCGTCGGTCCCTCGGACGAGAATCCCGGAGGCAACAGCAGACGGGCGGCGGCGTCGGTCGGTTCGCTTGTTTCAACGGCGGCGGTGGCGGCCTCCTGCGTTTGCACGTTCAGTGTTTCGAAGCGCTGTCCGCGCGCGCCGTTCGCGGCTTGCGGAGCGGCAGCGCCCTGCGCCGGTGGCGCGCCACGACCGGGAGCGGGAGCAACCGACGCCGGCGCTGCGCCGTTTGACGCCGCTGCGATCGGTACGCGCGGCGCCAGCGTCAGTTGGAAATCAACGGTCTGATCGCAGGGCGCGCTCGTGATCGTGATCGATTTCGACGCGGCGGTGAAACCGGTGAGGTCTGCGGCGAGGTCGTAGGTCCCGAACGGAAGAGCGATGCGATACGTGCCGTCAGGATCGGTCGATGTCGCCGCCTTCACGGCGCCGGCGGCCTTCGCGAGCACGGAGACACCGGGCAGCGGAGCCGCGCCACTCAGTGCGTGGCCCGTAATCCGGCAGGAGCCTCCCTCGGTCTGTTGCCACGCGTCGAGCGGGCCTTTCCATCCGAACGCGAGCGCGCCGCAGATCGCGATGATCGCGACGCGTGCGATGCGTGCGCCGCTGTCGCGGTTGCGATCCGACGTCGTCGCCCGGGTTCTACGTGTCGCCATCAGTCCAGATTACGCTCGCTGGTAAACGATCGTTTAGCGGTTCCGAATTGAAAAAGGCAATAACCCGCTTTGGATGAGGCAATTGCCTGTGGCAACTTTGTGCGATGAGGCGAATGTGGGGTGCAAAGGTGGCTGGCACCTTTCCCGGAAAGGTGCCAGCCACCTTTTTTAGATGCCAGCCGCCCTTTCACCAGTCGCGCGGCCTTTACTACTCTTCAGTGACGCTGACAGTGTAGTCGACTGGCTGCACTGTCACATCGCCGGAATCGTAGACGGCTACACAATACGTGCCCTTCTGAAGCGTGCCGCCGAGTTGGCCGCTGACGGGCGTCGAGTCGACCGCTTCGACGAGCGCGCAGTTCCCTGCCGCCGTCGGAGTGCCGAGCCCAAGTCCGATCTCCGTCCCGTGCGCAGCCGGAGCGCCGAGCGCGGTCAGCTTGATCTCGACGGAGCCTTCACGTTCGACCGTGAAGCTGTGCGAGCTGACGCCTTCGTGCGCGACTGATCCGCTGAACGTCGTCGAAACTTTGCCGTTCGACCCGGTCGACAACGCGGTCACGGCGACGAGCGCACCCAGCAGCAAGCCGAGCGCGAGAGCAATTCGATTGGTGGAAAGCATGACGTCTCCTTCGAAACAGCGGTCTCACGCGTTGCGGACCACCTGGTTGTCTTCACGTGTGGAATCCGAGTCATCTTCGTGCTCGTGCGCCGGCGTCTCGTTTCCAACCGGGGCCGTCGGCGAGATAATCGGCGCCGGTTCCGACCGGACGCTCTTCACGATGGCGTTGCCGGTGAAGCCGATAATCCCCGCGGCCGGAAACGCAAGCAGCGCCTGAACCAGCCGCAACTGCCGTCGATCGCGCGGTTCCCGTGTCGTCCGCATCATTGAATCCTCCCGGTCTGAACCAATGACCCCGCGCTCTTGCGGGTTACGTGATGTTAGATACGGGGGGGATTTGACCCGGCAGCGGCAGAGGCGTGACAAGACTGTGGCGGAGCCACTGAATCCCTCATCACTGATCACTGATTGCGAATCCCTCATCCTTCGAATCCCTCATCCTTCGAATCCCTGAATCCGCCAAATCCTTGAATCGACTAAATCCCGAATCTAGTGCTGGATGCGGGGATTCGACGATCGAAGGATCGAGATTCGAGGATCAGGGATTCGAGGACCAGGGATTCAGGGATCGGGATTCAGGATGAGTGATCAGTGATCAGTGATTCTGAGGCCGGCAAATGCACTTCGAACAGCGCGCCGCCGTCGGGGCCGTTCGCAGCCGTGACCGTGCCGCCGTGACGTTCGATGATCGCCCGTACGATCGACAAGCCGAGACCGCTGCCTGACGGGACGGCCGTGCCGGCACGAGACGCATCCACTTTGTAGAACCGATCGAAGACGCGCGGCAGATGTTCCGTGGGAATACCAGGGCCAGTGTCGCGTACGGTTATGCGAACGCCTTCCTCGTCCGGCGCCGCCGAGAGGCGGACCCTGCCTTCGGCCGGCGTGTGGCGGATGGCGTTGGCGGCGAGATTCTGAAGTGCCTGTTCAAGGCGCCCTGCGTCGCCACGTACCTGTGGTGTGGCCGGCGCGATGGCGATGTCGAGCGCGATGTTCCGATCGCGGAGCGAGGGCTCGTGTCTGTCGGCAATCCGCCTGAACAGGTCCGCGACCGCGACAGGTTCCGAGCGGAGACGATCGCCGCCGCCTTCGAGGCGCGCGAGGTCGAGCAGGTCGCCAATGATGCCTTCGAGCTTATGCGTTTCCTGTTCGACGATGTCGAGATACCGCTTGCGCGTGTCTTGGTCGATCGGCAGCTCCGCCATGCCGAGCGTTTCGACGTAGCCGCGAATCGCGGACAGCGGCGTCATCAACTCGTGCGACACGTCGGCGAGCAGCTGGCGGCGCGTGCGATCCGAGGCGGCCAGCGCGGTCGCGCGGCTCTCGAGATCCATCGCCATTCGATTGAACGTGCGCGCCAGCGAGCTCACCTCATCGCCGCCCGTTTCCGTTGCGCGGACGTCGGTGCGTCCTTCGCCGAGCGCACGTGCGGCATGTTCGAGCGTTCGCAGCCGTTTGTGAACCGGCCGGAAGACGAAGAGCGCGGTGAGCGTGGTGCCGATCGCGAGAAGCCCGATGCCGACCCACGTCAGCGTGGGCCCGAGTTCGCGGAGCGCGACCGAGACGGGTGGCGGATTCGACGGCACCGCGACGACGCCGATCTGACGATCGCCGGCGGTGATCGTGGCGTATTCAGCCGGGAATCTGGGGCCGCCGCGCCGTCCGAACCCCCCGCCCGGACCGGGTCCACCGGGACCGGATCCACCCGGGCCAGGTCCGCCCTGGAAGATCCGCGGCTCGATCGGTGGGGCGGTGCTCCCGTCTCCAGTCGGAGGGCGAACCGCAGGCGTCTCCGCCCGACCCGGATCGACGGGAGTTCCCGGCATCCCGCCGGGACCACGGAAGCCCGGCTCGCCGAATCGTCCGCCTCCGAACATCTCGCCGCGCAGCCGTCCTTGAACCTGTCTGCCGAACTCCGGCGGCAAACCGTTCGGGCGATTCGACGCGCGCTGCCCGGTGGTCAGCACGACGACGAATGGCTGATAGATGTGTGAGAACTTGTCGCGGACGAAGGCCTCGAGGTCGCTATCGGGGCGTTGCTGGAACTCGGTCCCGACTTCGTCGGCGACGTTCCGCGCCAGCTGCTCGGGCGTCCGCGGCGCGGTGCCGAAAATCCGATCCGTCAACCACAGGAACAGCAATCCCTGCGTGAGAAGCAGGATGGCCAGCATCGCGATGAAGCCGAACGCGATCCGCCAGTAGATGCTCCGGTACCAGACGGGATCAGACATCGGCGAACTTGTATCCCGTGCCCCACACGGTCAGAACGAACCGCGGCTCCGCCGGGTCGTCTTCAATCTTCCGACGGACGCGCTTCACCAGCGTGTCCACACTTCGTTCGGTGATGTGCGTATCGCCGCCCCACACCTTCTGCATCAGCGCGTCGCGGCTGAACACGATGCCCCGATTGGTGGCCAGCAGATACAGCAGATCGAATTCATGCGCCGTCAGTTCGATCTCGCGATCCTGCAGTCGCGCATGCCGGCGTGCCGGATCGACCGTCAGCCCTCCTGCGCTCACCGCAGCCGCGTGGCCCGGCGCCTGGGATGGACGGCGCCGCAACAGCGCCCTCACTCGCGCGATGAACTCGCGAATGCCGAACGGTTTGGTCAGATAGTCGTCCGCCCCGCTTTCGAGGCCGAGCACCTTGTCCGACTCTTCGCGCCGCGCGGTCAGCATGAGGATCGGTACGTCGCCGTTCAGCGATTCGCGGCGCACCGCTCGGCAGACGGTGACGCCATCGAGCTGCGGCAGCATCACGTCGAGGATCAGCAGATCGAACGGATCGGCCTTGGCCAGGCGCAGTCCCGTCGCGCCATCGCCGGCGGCGACGACGGTCAACCCTTCCAGCTGCAGATGCAGCACCACGAGATCGCGAATATGCGCGTCGTCTTCGACGACGAGCACACGTCCGCGCGACTGACCGTCGGTCTGGGGCGTGTCAGCAGGTGTCACAGTTCCAGTCTAGCGCCGAGTCGGTTCCACACGGGATATGCCACGGTTTTTTCATTCGGCTGCCACGCCGGCGTCATTGCCGTCTTTGTCCTCCGGCGTAACCAGAATGTGTGCGTCTCGGGTGACGCTGTTTGAGTGCGACTGACAGTTTTTCAGCAAATTTACGGCTGAATTCGTGGTATTTGGATTGCTTATCTCAGCGGTGCCTGCCAGCCCGTTCGGAGGATTTCGTGAATCCCAGACGCGTCGTCGCTCTTGCCCCTGCGCTCATGACCGCAGCCGCCCTGGCGCTGTGGCCGGTCAAGGCTTCCGCCCAGTGGCACGGGGGGCATAGTCACGTTTCGATCGGTGTGGGTTTTGGAGTGGGCTACGGGCATCCATTCTATGCCGCGCCATACTTTTACAACCCGTTCTATTGGGGTTACGGCGGATTCTACGGAGGGTTCTACGGCTATCCGTATTTCGCCGCGCCATTCTACGGGCCGTACCCGGGTTACGGGTACTGGGATGCATCGGCGGACCTTCGTGTTCAGGTAGCCCCGCGCAACGCGGAAGTCTACGTCGATGGCTATCTCGTCGGCGTCGTCGACGACTTCGATGGCACGTTCCAACGCGTGCACATGCCGCTCGGCGAACACGAGGTGTCGGTGTACCTCCCGGGGTATCGCACGATCAGCCAGCGCATGCTGTTCCGTCCGTGGGAGTCGTACAAGATCAAGGAGACGATGCAGGCGCTGCCGGCTGGCGAAACGGAACCGCGTCCAACCCCGGCGCCACGTGCTCAGTCGCAGCCACAGCCGCCTCCTGGCATGCCGCCGATGTATCCAGGCGACCGCAGTCAGGCGTACCCGGGTGATCGCAGCCAGATGTACCCGGGCGACCGAAGCCAGGGGAATAGCGTGCAGATTCAGCCGGGCGGCGACCGCTTTGGCGCCGTTGCTGTTCGTGTGCAGCCGACGGATGCCGAGGTCTTCATCGACGGCGAGCGCTGGGAAGCGTCGAATGGCGAGCGCATCCTGGTTCAACTGACTGACGGCGTGCATCGCGTCGAGGTTCGCAAAGCTGGCTATCGCACCTACACTTCGACGGTCCGTATTCAGGGCGGCCAGACGGTCACGCTGAACGTCAGCCTTTCGCAGAATTGATGATTGCTGATTGTTGATTGCTGATTGAGCGATCAATCAGCAATCAGCAATCGACAATCAACAATTGTCATGGTACAAGCGTCGCCTATGCTTGTACCGGTGATCCGGCTGGCGCTTTGCGCCGTTGCACTCGGCGCGACCATTCCCCAATCCAGCGCTTCTTCTTCACCCGCTGAACGATTCTGGCCCCAGTGGCGGGGTCCGTACGCGACAGGTGTTTCGAAAACGGCGACTCCTCCCGTCGAGTGGAGCGACACGAAAAACATCCGCTGGAAAGTCGAGATTCCCGGCCGCGGATCGGCGTCGCCGGTGGTGTGGGGCGATCGAGTCTACGTCTTGAGTGCCGTGCCCGCCGGCGTCGCCGTGGAGGCGTCGCACGCGCCTCGCGGCGCATCGCCGTCCGTACACAAGTACATCGTGCTCGCGATCGATCGCGCGACCGGGCGCACGGTCTGGGAACGCACGGCTCGCGAAGAAGCGCCGCACGAAACATCGCACCCGGAGAACGGCACCTGGGCGTCGAGCTCGCCGATCACCAACGGCGAGATCCTGATCGCGCCGTTCGAGTCGCGCGGACTCTACGCCTACGACATGAACGGCACGCTGCTGTGGCAGACCGATCTCGGCGACAAGCGGATGCGGCAGCAATTCGGCGAGGGCAGTACGCCGACCCTGTATCGCAATCGCCTCGTCGTCGTCTGGGACCACACCGCAGGATCGTTCATCGCCGTGCTCGATACGAAGACTGGCAAAGAACTCTGGCGGCAGACGCGCGATGAGATCGACACCTGGGCCACGCCTCTCGTGCTTGAGCGCAGTGGCCGTACGCAGGTAATCGTGCCGGGCATGAACCGCGTGCGCAGCTACGATCTCGAGACCGGCGAGTTGATCTGGCACATGGCCGGGCTGACGATGAACCCGATTCCGTCGCCGGTTGCTGACGACACGTTCGTGTATCTGATGAGCGGGTTTCGCGGCAACAGCCTTAAAGCGATTCGCCCGGCGAACGCGAAGGGGGACATTACCGGCACCGACGCCGTCGTCTGGACACTCGAGCGCGACACGCCGTACGTGCCATCGCCGCTCTTGTATGACGGGATCATCTATTTCCTCAAATCGAACAACGGGCTGCTTTCCGCGTACGAAGCCCGAACAGGAAAACCGCATTACCAGGTTCAGCGGCTGCCGTCGGCCCCCGAGATTTTCGCGTCACCCGTCGGAGCGGCCGGTCGTGTATACATTCCGTCACGCGACGGCACGACCGTCGTGCTGAAACACGGCCCGACGCTGGAAACGGTTGCGGAGAACAAGCTATCGGATGGCTTCGATGCGTCCCCGGCTCTGGTCGACAAAGAGATTTACATGCGGGGACATAAGTACCTGTACTGCATCCGTGAAGGGAATTGATTGTTGATTGTCGATTGCTGATTGACGGCAATCAGCAGTCAGCAATCGGCAATCGGCAATCAAGAGAGTGACGCCTATGTCTTCTTCTCAATTCGGTCGCCGTCGGTTTATGCAGAGCATCGCGTCATCTGCGGCGGCGATGTCTGCGCTTCCGAAGGATGTGCTCGGTATGACTGGCACCCCAGAGTCTCCTGCTCGCGCCGCCGCCATTACTCAAAACGCACAGCCGAAGATCCGCTTTTCGGTGATCGGCATCAACCACAATCACATCAATTCGCAGGTGGGCGCGGTATTGCGGGGCGGCGGAGAGCTGGTCGGGTTGTACGCGCAGGAAGACGATCTCGCGGCCGACTTCACGAAGAGATTCCCGCAGGTGAAGCGCGTGCAGAGCGAGAAGGAAATCCTGGAGGATTCGTCGATTCAGCTCGTGCTGAGTTCGGCAATCCCCGAACAGCGCGCGCCGATCGGCATTCGGGTGATGCAGCACGGCAAGGACTACATGGCCGACAAGCCGGGCATCACGACCCTCGAACAGCTCGCCGAAGTGCGGCGCGTTCAGGCACAGACGAAACGCATCTACTCGATCATGTACAGCGAGCGGTTCGAAAATCGGGCGACGGTGAAGGCGGGGGAGCTCGTGAAGGCCGGCGCGATCGGACGGGTCGTTCAGACGATCGGTCTCGGCCCGCATCGAATCACACCAGCCACGCGCCCGGCCTGGTTCTGGGACAAGCCGCGTTATGGCGGGATCCTCTGCGACATCGGTTCACATCAGGCCGATCAGTTTCTCTACTTCACCGGTTCGACCCGCGCCGACGTCGTTGCCTCGCAGGTTGCCAACGTGCACAACCAGTCGCACCCGACGTTCGAGGATTTTGGCGATGTGACCCTGCGCGGAGACAAGGGATTCGGTTACATCCGGGTCGACTGGTTCACGCCTGATGGCCTGGCCACCTGGGGCGACGGTCGGCTGACGGTGCTTGGCACGGATGGTTTCATCGAGGTGCGCAAGAACATTGACATTGCCGGCAGAGCGGGCGAAAGTCACTTGTTCCTGGTCGATCAGAAGGAAACGCGCTACATCGATTGCAAGGACGTTGCGCTCCCGTACGGGCCGGCGCTCGTCTCAGACATCGTCAATCGGACAGACACCGCGATGTCGCAGGACCACTGTTTCCTGGCGACCGAGGTGATGCTGAAGGCGCAGAAGCAGGCGCAAAGGGTTTCGTTTACGTAGTCGATTTCGCAAGAGGACCACTTATGAATCGAAATCGGCGCGACTTCCTGGCGACGGCGGGCAAGACGATTGCGGCGACGTCGGTGATCTCCGGCTTTCCGTCGATCGTGCCGTCATCGGTCCTCGGCGCCTTTTCCCCTTCCAATCGCATCAACGTCGGCGCGATTGGCAACGGACGGATCTCACGCGGCCACGACTTGCCCGGGATCTGGAGGTACGACACGGCCCGCATCATGGCCGCCTGCGATCTCGACAGCCATCGCGTCGAGGATGCCCGCACGTTAATCAACGAGTACTACGGCAAGAAGACCGGCAAGAAATATGACGGTGTGACCACTTACACCAACTACCAGGAGCTGCTCGCAAACAAGGATGTGGATGCGGTCGTGATCAGCACTCCCGATCACTGGCACGCCATCATTGCGATTCACGCGGTGCAGGCAGGCAAGGACGTATATCTGCAGAAGCCTGCTTCGCTGACGATCGCCGAAGGTCGGGCGCTCAGCGATGCCGTACACCGATCGGGGCGGATCTTTCAGATCGGCAGCCAGCAACGATCGACGCCGCAGTTCCGCTACGCTGCGGAGCTGGTGCGAAACGGACGAATTGGCCAATTGCGCACGGTGCAAATCGGACTGCCTGGCGATCCGGCCGGTGAAGTCGAGCCGACGATGCCGGTGCCGAAGAATTTGAACTACGACATGTGGCTGGGATCGACGCCGGTTGTCCCGTACACCGAGAAGCGCGTACATCCGCAGGTCGGATACGACAGGCCAGGCTGGCTGCGCTGCGAGCAGTTTGGCGCCGGGATGATTACCGGCTGGGGAGCGCATCACATCGACAGCGCGCACTGGGGGATGGACACCGAATACACAGGGCCGGTGGAGATCTGGGGCACGGCCGAATTCCCGGCCAGGGGACTGTGGGACGTGCACGGTCCCTTCAAGACCGAGGCGATGTACGCCAACGGCGTCCACATGATCGTGAGCGGAGATTTTCCAAACGGCATCCGCTTCGAGGGAACCGACGGGTGGATTTTCGTCTCACGCGGCAACGAGACGGTGACCGCAAGCGACCCGGTCACGAAGCTGAAGGACCCGCAGGCACTCGCCGCGAGCGATCCGAAGATCATCACCTCGGTCATCGGCCCGGACGAGATTCACCTGTACGACAGCAAGGAACATCACGGCAACTGGCTCGATTGCATCCGATCACGGCAGCAGCCGATTGCCCCGGTGGAAGTCGCGCATCGCGCGTGCTCCGCATGCCTGCTTCATCACATGGCGATGAAGCTCAAACGAAAGCTGTACTGGGATCCGAACCGCGAGCGCTTCAAGAACGACGATGAAGCCAACGGTCTGCTGTCACGGCCCCAGCGGACGCCGTACACGCTGCCCTGAGATGGAACAGCCGGCCCGGGTATCTCGTTTCCTTCACATGTAACACTCTGACCAACGGACGGCGTATTCACGTCGTCTTAACCGACTGAACTCGTACTAACGCCCGTCCGGGGAGGGGCACAGGTATGCGCGGTTTTGGACACTTTCTCGTAATTGGGATTCTTGCGGCCGGTTCGCTCCGGGCGGTGTCTACTCCCACGGCGCAGGCGCCAGTCAGGGACGCGACGGCGATTCTGGCCCAGGCCAGGGAGGCGCTGGGAGGGGAGAAACGCCTCTCGGGGGTGAAGAACTTCATCGCCACCGGTCGGACGCGCCAGGTTCGTGGCGACAATCTGGTCCCCATCGAATTTGAGATCGCGGTCGAACTGCCCGATAAGTATGTGCGGAAGGACGAGATTCCAGCCCAGGAGAGCGGACCGACGTCGACTGGATTCAACGGCAATGATCTGATTCAGCTCCCGGTACCAATGGCGCCGCCCGCTCCTCCGGGCGCTGATGGAAGGGCCGGCGGCCCGCCGGCGCCAAATCCGGCGCAGCAGGAAGCGATGAAAGCCGCCCGCGTGGCAGCCGTGAAGCAGGATTTCACGCGTTTGACCGTCGGGATGTTTGCCGGATCGTTCAGCTCGTATCCGCTGACGTTTTCGTATGTCGGGCAAGCTGAGGCACCACAGGGCAAAGCCGACGTCCTCGAAGCGAAGGCGCCATCCAACTTTACCCTGCGCTTGTTCGTCAATAGCGAGACGCATCTGCCGATCATGGTGAGTTGGCAGGCGCCGGCCGGTCGCGGCGGACCAGGCCGCGGAGGTCCCGGCGGACCGGGCGGACCGGGTCCGGGACCCGCGCCGGACGGTCGTGGTGCTGCGGGTCGAGCAGGCGGGCCCCCACCGGCAGCGGGTGCGACCCCGGGTCAGGGGACGGCACCGCAACCGGCCGCGCGCGGGGCGGAACCGGGTCCGGCGCCCGCACCGGCTGCCGGCGCAGCGCCGGAGCAGGGTGCACCCGCGCGGGGCGCGACGGCCCCTCAGGGAGCGCCGGCTCAAGGTGCGCCGGCGGCGGGCGCGCCCCCGGCGGGAGCAGCAGGACCCGGACGGGCAGGCCCACCGGGCGCGTCCGTCGAGTACCGGCTCTACTACGCGGATTATCGTGACGTCGACGGGATGCAGTGGCCATTCCGGCTGCGCCGCGCAACCGGCGCGGAAACAACCGAGGAAACCACGTTCGATCGGTTCCGGGTCAACACCAAGATCGACTCAAAGAAGTTCGAGGTCCGTAAATGACGTGTTCGTCGGTTTGGCTGCGACGCCTGTTCGCGCTCGTGCTGTGCCTTTTCGTGGTGGCTCCTCTTCATGCGCAGCAAGCGGTCCGTGCCCGGGTGATCGTCACGGTCGTCGATGAGAGCGGCGGAGTATTGGGCGACGCGACCGTGAAGCTCGTTGGCCTGGAGGATGCGACGAAAGCCACCACGATCGATCCAGCCAAGACATCCGACAAGGGAATCGCGACGATCGAAAACGTGACACCGGGACGCTACTCGATTCAAGCGGAGTTCCCCAACTTCGAACTCGGACTGCTCAAGGACGTCCGGCTCAAGCCCGGCGACAACAAGCACGTCGTCGTCCTGCCGATCAAGAAGATGGAGACCGAGGTGACGGTCGGCCGCGACGCGCAGGCGGTTGCGTCCGACCGAACCGCGCGGTTCGGCACCGCGTTGACCCGTGAACAAATCGAGGCGCTCTCGGACGATCCCGCCGAAATGGCGCAGCAGCTGCAGGACATGGCGGGGCCAAACGCCATCATTCGGGTCGACAGTTTCGAGGGCGGGCAGCTGCCGCCGAAGTCGCAGATCAAATCGATTCACATTACGCGCGATGCATTTGCTGCCGAGAATCACAGCGCCTTCGGCCTGTTCATCGACATCATCACGCAGCCAGGTGTGGGCGCGCTTCGCGTCAACGGTCAAATCCGGCTACGTGACGGCGCACTCAGCGCGCGCAGCCCATTTGCGACTCGGAAGGGGCCCGAGAACCTGCAACAGTACTTCGGAAACGTCGGCGGGTCGTTGATGAAGAACAAGGCGTCCTTCTCGCTGGGGATCAACGGAAGCACGCAATACATCACGCCCAACGCGTTTACCTACATTCCGGGCTATGGCCAGTTTTCGGAGCCGCTGCCGATCAAGCAACCGAGTGACAACCTGGGCCTCAACGGCCTGTTCGATTACGCGCTCACTCGCGATCAGACGTTGCGAGTGAGCGTCAACCACTTTGGCGGCTCGTCGGATAATCAGGGCGTTGGCGGCAACGATTCGATCGAACGAGCCTACTCCAGTAACAATTCGTTCACTGGCGTCCGAATTCAAGAAGCCGGCCCGCTCGGCCGGCGGTTCTTCATGAATACGCGGCTGAATATTGGCCGCACCTCGAACGACCGAGCGTCGGAGGTTGAAGCCGTTACGTATCGCGTGACGGACGCGCGGACGACGGGTGGTGCGCAGGTCCGGGGAGGCGGTCACGGAACCACCTTCAACCTGCAATCAGATCTCGATTACGTTCGCGGAATTCATTCGCTTCGGACCGGTATCGCCGTCGACGGTGGCTCGTACTTTTCAGACGACGAGTCCAACTACCTCGGGACGTTCCTGTTTGACAGTCCCGCATCGTTCGAGGCGCAAACGCCGCTGAATTACACCAGGCGGCTCGGCGATTCCGCCATCGACTACGACAACGTCCAGGCCGGCATCTACGTGCAGGACGATATCCGCGTGCGGAAGAACCTGACGTTCAGTCCGGGTCTGCGCTACGAGCTGCAGACGCATCTGAGCGACTACAACAATCTCGGGCCGAGGTTTGGTATGTCCTGGGCGCCGTTCAAGAGCGGGAAGACGACACTACGCGGGAGCTTCGGCATCTTCTACGACTGGCTGAACGCCAACATCTACGAGCAGTCGCTGCGGGTCAACGGATTCCGTCAACGCGAGCTGAACATCGCCAACCCATCGTTTCCCGATCCTGGTAACGTCGGCACGATCAGCACGACGAATCGGTACTTGCTGAGTGATGATTTGCCAATGGTGCGCAATACCCGCGTGAGCGCAGGCGTCGATCAAACGATCTCGCCGCGCGTGAGAGCCGGGTTCACCTACGCGCACGTAGAGGGCACCGGATTGATGCGCGGTGAGAACCTGAACTTTCCAATCAACGGTGTGAGGCCGGATCCGCTCTTCGTCAACATCATTCGGGTCGTCGACGATGCGGCGTCGCGTCAGGATACCCTGAACGCCTTTGGATCCTTCTCGTTCACCCCGCAAAACCAGTCGATGATGCTCGGACCGATGGGCGGATCCGGACCGCGCTGGAACTGGAAGCGCACGTCCGTCAACGTGAACTATTCGACCGGCCGGAACGAAAACAATACCGACGGCCCGTACAGCCTTCCCGCAAGCGGGTCACCGGCAGGGGAGTGGGGACACATTCCAGGGGAGATCAGAAAGCATCGCGTCAACATCGGCATCAATTCGAACGCGCTCAGGAACCTGAACGCGAACATCAACTTCAACGCGTCAACCGGCACGCCCTACACGATTACGACCGGCCACGACGACAATGGCGATCTCGTCTTCAACGATCGCCCGGCGGGGGTGGGACGCAACACCCAGTGGACGCCCGGGCAGTGGACGGTCAACGGGAACTTCAATTACAGCATCGCGATTGGCAAGAAGACCGTGCAGAACCCCGGCGGCATCACCGGCATCACGATGCGTAACGGCGAGATCTCCGTGCTGACCGGCGGGGCCGCGCCGCCACGCTACCGCATCGGCCTTTCCGCCAACATCATCAACCTGACGAATCACGCCAATTACATTGGCTACACCGGCACGATGACCTCGCCGTTCTTCCTGCAGCCGCAGAACACGCAGATGATGCGGAAGGTGGATCTTTCGCTGAATTTTTCGTTCTGAGTAGAGTCGCGGCTCGCGGCTCGGGTCCGAGCTAGATCGCTCGGAATGCACAGCGAGTCGCTAGTCGCGATTATTTCGCCGTCGCCTTCAACAGATACTCTCGCCGCGCGTCCGCGAATTCCTTCACGCTCTGCACTCCGGAGTCGAATCCGGCATTGTCGAACAGCTTCCGCGTGTCCGCTCTCACGTCGTCCGCGATCAGCGCGTGATACTTCTGGGCGATCGGGCCGAGCGTCTTCCAGTCGAGCCACTTGTCGGCGATATCGTGCACGTACGAGAGATAGCGGGCGCGCAGCGCGGGAACCGCGAGCAGTTTGGATCGCAGCGGCTTGCTCTCGTCGTTCAAGCCGATGAGGGGATCCAGGTCCGGGCCTGCGGCTCCGGGACCGAAGCCGCCGCGGCCGCGGAATCCGCCAGGGGGAGGGGGAACGCCGGGATCACCGATCCCCGGCGGTGGACCACCCGGACCACGGCCAGGCCCGAATCCTCCCGGGCCGCCGCCTCGTCGCCCGGGACCCTCTTCGGCGCCCATGCCTTCATTGACGTCGTGCGGAACGACGTGGAGGACCCCTTTCTCGTCCAGATACAGGCTGTAGTCGCTGGCGCGCGTCCAGAAACCGTCGCTGTTCACGAGCGCCACTTCGACCGCCATGAATTTCAGCGCACCGTCGACGTCGAAGATCGGCGCGAGGGCTGATTCGAGCTTGTCCGGCGGCGTCTGATTCAGGACCTTGAAGACCTTGATCAGATCGGCCCACGCCTTCGGATCGTCCTTGCTCGTGATCTCGTAGAGCCGTTTGTAGCTCGCCGGATCGTCGCCGAGGTCGTTGAATCCCGCCTGGCCGCCCGGGCTGCCTGGAACCTTCCATCGCGCGCCCTTCGTCGACTTGAAGTAGTCGCGGGTGAAGTCCTTGTTGAACTGCTGCGCGTTGACATAGAGGCCCCAGCTCTCGCCGTTGATCGCGACGCGCATGTAGTTCATTTTCGGCATCGGCAGGTAATGCGATGCGATCTCGGTGTAGAGGACCGCGCGCAGGAAGCTGGGATCGCCGGCAGCGTTCAGCAGGTTCAGCGTCTTGTAGCCACCGAACAACTGTTTCTCGTCGGCGAAGTCGAACGACAGGTTCAGCGAGTGTTTGCGTCCCTCGGGAACCATGAAGTACGAGGACATGCCGCGGAAGTGCACGCCGACGTCCTTGTAGACCTTGCCGTCGATCGTGGTGGTGGCGGGCACGTCGACGTCCGTGTTGTTGAACGCGGCAAGCTCCTGCTCCCAGTCGCTCTCGTCGAACTGAAGGAAGATGGTGCGAATCGTTCCAGGCTCGTAGACTGGCGCACTCGGGTACATCTTCACGTCGGCGGGCGTGAGCTTGCGACCCGGTTCGGGCGCGACCGCGTTGCCGAAGGGGCCACCGCGCCGCCCGCCGAACCCGCCGGCCGGCTGGGTTGCCAGCCATGCACGCGCGGCTTTGCGTTCAGATGCATCCAACCGCTTGTCGCCGTTCTTGTCGAACTGCGCCAGAACCTTGCGTTGCTGCTGCATCGGCCCGCCGAAGCCCCCCCGTTGGGCAGCCATACCGAATGGCAGCAAGGCGACGAGCGCCGCTCCGGCTGAAAGTGTGCGAATCGAAATCGTCATTTGATTTCCTTTGCGACGCCCGTCGCGCGCGGCTTTAGCCGCGCGTCAGCTGCGCGCCGTTCTTTGACGTGGGGCTGAAGCCCCGCGCTACGAGTGTCTTAGTCCTCGACCAGTTCTCTCCGCTGCAACTCCACGCCTTGCACTCCGTCGAGCTTGTTCAGGGCGTTCACGAGCGCGCTTGCGTGGTTGTCGCCGCGAAGCGACGCGTGATACGACGCGTCGATCGACATGCCCTGGCGGGCCGTCGTCATCGACACCAGGCGCCGAGCGGCCATGAACTGATCCAGCGTGGACCCGAGAAGTGCGTCGGCGTCCTGTCCGAGCGCCAGGCGCACGTGGAGCTCGAACGGCAGACGTTCATCCGCTGGCGCTGCGAGGGTCGCCGTCCGGCGGCGCAGCATCAGCGCCGTCAGGCCGATGACGACGAGCCCGCAGAGCGCGACCGAGGGGTGATTCGCGCCAATGGCCATGCCGATGGCGACGGCGAAGATGACGTAGGCCGTATCTTGTGTGTCCCGCACCACCGTGCGGAATCGGACGATCGACAACGCGCCAACCAGGCTGAACGCGCGCGCCACGTTGTCGCCGATGACCTGCGTGACCATCGCGATCAGGATGGTGAGCAGCACGAGCGTGACGCCAAACGACTCCGCCTCGCCGTTCGCCCCCCGCGCTCGCCGGTAGACCCACGCGATCGCGAGGCCCAGCAGCATCGCCAGCACGAGCCGGACGAACATCAGCGCCAGGGCGGCCCCGTTGAAATCAAGGAGCGGCGCGAGCGAATCAGTCATGCTCGGCGCCAGCCGATGCGAGAACGAACGCGCCGTGGCCCATGGCCGTCATTCCGAGGCGGTACTTCGAGGCCCGCTGCGGCTCGAGCGCGAAGGTTTCGACCAGCCGCTTGAAGACCGCCGGCGGATGCTGTCGGTACTTGAGTTCGAGAATCATCTGTCCTGGCAACACCTCTTGTCCCTCGACGCCGGTAAAACGCGGCTCCGTGACCGGTACGGCGCGCAGATCCTCGTCCAGCGTCAACCGCGCAGGCCCGTCGGCCGTGCGCGCGAAGCGGGCGATGCGCCAGTACGAGAGCTCGGTGACCGGCCTGACCTGACGCAGCAGCAGTCGGCGATGAAACCACTCGCCCGGCCAGTCCCGATCAGGCTCGGGGGCGGCCAACCGGTCGATCGTGTCGAGCGACACGATCGTGCGCCGCTTGACGAGGATGCCCGGTTTTCGCAGCTTGCGCTCGAGAAAGACAAACGATGCCTCGCCGTACCGGCGTACACGATACTTGCTTCGACCGAACGAGCGACGGCGATGAAAGACGTCGCCCGACGTCGTGTCGAAGTAGAGACTGGCCGTGTGATAGCGGTCGTTGAACGGACCGCCGCCGTAAGGGTCAGGCTCCAGGTTCTCCCTGGCCCAGTCCCGGATCCGTTCACCGAGGTCGGCGGCAACAACAAACTTGATCTCTGACGCGAACGGGCGGGTCTCTCGTGCATGTGGTGACATCAGTCCTTCAATACGTTACATTGCCGTCATCTGCTACGAAAAAACTGCTCACCGCCCGTTTCTTCATGGTTCTGACACAGATCTGCCTCAGTGCCAGTTCCCAGTTGCCAGTTCCTAGTTTTGGTACCTCGTTTTGCAGCCTCGATGTTCCATTTTGATCAGACTGGAAACTGGAGACTGGAAACTGGAAACTAACTACGCATGAATCCCAGAGACCACATATCCGCCCTCGCCGAGATCGCCCGTCGGGCGATGGTGAAATATGGGCTCCAGCCGGACTGGCCCCCGGAGGCGGAAGCCGAGTTGCGGAAGCTTTCCTCGTCGTCTGCGAAGTCGAGTCGCGACCTGCGCGACCTGCCCTGGTCCTCGATCGACAACGACGAGTCCCGCGATCTCGACCAACTCGAGGTCTGCATCAACGGGCCATCCCCTCGTCTACTGGTTGCGATTGCCGATGTGGACGCGCTGGTTCGCCGCGGCACCGCGCTCGATGCGCACGCGCGCGCGAATACCACGTCCGTCTACACCCCGGCTCGCATCTTTCCGATGCTGCCGCCCGAGCTTTCCACCGATCGCACGTCGCTCAACGAGCATGAGGATCGCGACGCGATCATCGTCGACATGACGGTGGCATCCGACGGCGTGGTCAGCCACTCGGACGTCTATCCGGCGCGAGTGCGTAACCGGGCGAAGCTGACGTATGACGGCGTGGCCGCGTGGCTGGAGGGAACCGGGCCGGCGCCCGCCGGGTTCGAGGCCGAGCCGGAGCTGGCAACGCAGGTGACGCTCCAGGACCGATTGGCGTCGCAGTTGCGGGCGCGGAGACAGGAACAGGGGGCGCTCGATTTCGACCGAACCGAGGTCAAGCCGATCGTCACCGATGGCGCAGTTACCGAACTGCGCGCCGTGGAGCCGAACCGGGCCCGCGACTTGATTGAAAGTTTCATGGTGGCAGCCAATGCCGCCACGGCAAGCTTTCTGTCTGGACGCGGCTATCCATCCATCCGCCGGATTGTCAGGTCACCGGAGCGTTGGCCACGAATCATCGATCTTGCGGCGCAGCACGGGGCGAAGCTGCCAGAAACGCCAGACGCTCATGCGCTCGAAGCGTTCCTCAAAGACCAGCGTGCGAGGAGCCCTGAAGAATTCGCCGATCTGTCGCTCAGCGTCATCAAGCTGCTGGGGCGAGGCGAGTACGTCGCCGAGCCGCCGGACGGACCGTCCGAAGGCCACTTCGCGTTGGCCGTCACCAATTACACTCACTCGACCGCGCCAAACCGGCGATTCCCCGATCTCGTGACGCAGCGGCTCCTGAAGGCGGCGGTGACGAACGCGCCCGCGCCGTACCCGGTTGGTGAGCTGGCGACGCTAGCGGCGCATTGCACGAAGCAGGAGGATGCCGCCAACAAAGTGGAGCGGCTGGTGCGCAAGGCCGCTGCTGCGCTGTGGATGTCAGGCCGCATCGGCGACGAATTCGACGCGATCGTCACAGGCGCCTCTACCAAGGGCACCTGGGTACGGCTGCGAAATCCACCGGTAGAAGGCCGCGTGGAACGCGGTCAGGAAGGCCTTGACGTCGGCGATCGCGTGCGCGTCCGCCTGCTCAGCACGGATCCCGAGCAGGGATTCATCGATTTTGCGAGGGTGTAAGCACCGGGATCCGTGGTGCGGGATCCGTGATCCGAGTCGACCGTCAATCAGCATTCAGCAATCAGCACTCAGAAATTCCGGTTCACAGCATTCCGAATATGCTCGGCGTGATGACGGCAGTGCCATGCGTACATGCTGAGTGCTTCGTCGATCGAGACCGTGCCCCACTCCGGGTGCAGGAACGTCCGGCCGAAATTGTGTTCCGGCAGCGCGCGCAGGAATGCGACCCATCGACGATGAAGCGCGTCGAGCAGATCGAGTGACATCGCGATCGGGCCGCTTTTCGCCTCCGGCAACTCAGCCCATCGTGCTTCTTCGTAGGTCTTGGCGTTCGGCTGGTCTTCGGTAACCGCCAGCTTCATCCGGATATACGCGTTCATGTGGCTGTCGGGCACGTGATGCACGACCTGCCGCACGGTCCAACCACCCGGGCGATACGGCGTGTCCAGTTGCGCGTCGGTCAGTCCGCTGACGAGAGTGCGGACCTTATCGGGCAGCGCCTCGAGCACGCCAATCAGTTCCGCTCGTGTCTTGGTGTCGAGCGGTGCGGCATTGCGCGGCATTCGCCCGACGGGGTACTGCAGTCGTTCGAGATCGGCCATGGTCCTTGCCATTCCTCAATTGGTGGGTTTGGTGATTGGTGACTTGGTGAATTCAAGCGCCGGTGAATTCGCGTTGACGCACAGAGCGCGAATTCACCAATTCTCCAATTCACCAATTGGGCATGTGAGTCCATCTGAGCAATGGTCACGGCCGTCCGCCTGGCAGCTTGCCGAGAAGACGTCCCAGCAGCTTGACGCCGTAGATGGCCGCGCGCTCCCGAACCTGCTCCGGATCGACGGCATCGTTGGTGAATTTCAGGGCCCACAAATCTTTGATGGCTTTGTCGTCGCCGTCGGTCGGGTGCAGGGCGATCCAATACAAAACTTTAATCAACTGATCTTTGGGAATGTCCTCTTGCAGCCGCTCGAATACGACATATGGCGCGAAACGCTCGATCGGCGTCTGCAACACGTCAGGCACGGCCGCCACGTAGAGGATGTTGCGCACACGCTGAACGGGGTCGGCAACCTTGCCCGGCTGCCAGGATGGCAGCATCTCACGGACGTACTGCAGGTGGTCGGACGTATCCGGATCCGGCTCTTCGTCTGCCGGGGCGATTGGGGTGACGATGCCCTGGTCGGTCGGCAGCCGATCGAACACGAGATCGCGATCGATATCGGCAAGCGTGACGGCCTGCCAGGACGACGCCATAGCATGGGGCAACGGAGGCACTGGTGCTGGCGGCTTTTCCGCAGGTGTTGCCGGCGCTGACGGCTTCGGCGCCGGAGCAGGCGATGCCGATGCCGTCGATGGCTTTGTTGGCGGCGTTCGCGCCGTTTCGGCCTTGCGCTCGGCCGCGCTGAGCGTCACGGTTGAAGCAATTGCAGACGGCGGCGCGGATGCCGCTGGCGGTGCCGTCGTCGTGGGTTCGGATGGCTGGCTCGGCAGATTCATCTGCACGCTTTGTGAACTGCTGCGTTCCGTTGCGCTGGCGCGCGCGCGGTACTCCGCAAGTGTTCCGACGATGATCCACGACATCAGCGCGACGCTGATCCAGGCTTTTCCCGAGCGATGCGCAAATCGCTGCTCAGCGTCCCAGCGGAACATCTTTGCCCCGGCAACCGCGCCGCCCGTGCCGATGAGGAGCAGCGCAAGCAGCTCGAATCCCGTTGCTCCCAGTCCCGGGCCGGTGATGCACGCCTGCAGCGCTTCGACCGCATAGCGGCCGGGGAAGAACCGTGATAAGTGCTGCGCCCAGTCCGGCAGCGTCGCTATCGGGACCGCGATGCCGCCAATGATCAGCATGGGAAGAAAGATGCACTGTCCCAGCGCCTGCACCGCCGGGACGTTGTCGGCCATCATGGCCATCACCAGCCCGAGGCCGATGAAGGCAAACGAGACGAACGTGAAGACGATCCAGAGATCGATTGGGTGCTGCGGCCACGGCATCCCCATGGCCAGCGCGGCCGCGAGCTGCAGCAATCCGGCGGTGACGAGAATGAGATACCGGGCCCCGACAACGCTGGCGACGAGGGTTGCGGTCGACACTGGAGCGAGCCGGTAGCGGCGCCATACCCCGCGCTCCCGCTCGCTCACCATCGTCGTCGGCAAGCCGAAGCAAGCGCCGCCGAGCACGCTGACGGTGAGCAATTCGCCCATGTGGCGCGCAAGGACCACTCGCTCGTGGCGATACAGGACGTAGAAGGCGAGCAGAAAAATCAGCGGGAACAGATAGCTGTAGATGAGGGCCATCTTGTTCCGATAGTGGAGCGTGAGGCTGATGCGAAGCTGCTGGAGGGCGGCGTGCATGTGAGTGTGGGTGCGGCTCAGTTGGGGGCGTGGTCGCCGGTCAGCGCGAGGAAGACATCTTCCAGCCGCGCCTTCCGCGCGTGCAGTTCCAGAAGTTCCACGTCACGATCCTCGAGCACCCGCAGCACAGCGGCGAGCGTGCGGCTCGGTGTCGGAGAACGGAACGTCGTCGTCAGCTGCTCGCACACGAGATTCTCGAGTCCGGGGATGCCGGACAACCATTCGGGATCCAGTGGGATCGCCGTGGAGAGCGACACCGACTGTGCAGACGATGACTCGGCGATCAGTTCGCGGGGCAGCCCGGAGGCGATGATCCGGCCGCGATCGATGATGGCGATTCGATCGCAGAGCTGTTCGGCTTCGTCGATGTTGTGTGTGGTCAGCAGCACCGTGTGTCCGTCGCGTTTCATTTGCGCGATTTCAGCGTGCAGCTCCCGCCGTGACTGCGGATCGAGCCCGGTCGTCGGCTCGTCGAGGAAGACCAACTCCGGGTTGTTGACGAACGCGAGCGCGACGGCGAGCCGCTGTTTCTGACCAGCCGAGAGTGAATCGAACGTCGCGTCGGCCTTCTCGGCAAGCGCGAACCGCTGCAGCAGCGCGGCTGGAGAGGCCGGTTGCCGGTAGAAGGACGCGAAGAGCGTCAGCGCCTCGCGGGGTGTGATCTTGTCCTGGAGCGCGATCGTCTGAAGGACCGCGCCTATCCGCTCCTTCACCGCCTGCGGCCGGGCGCGCGCATCGATACCGCTGACCTCGATGTCCCCGGCGTCCGGCTGGCGGAGGCCGATGATGCATTCGAGCGTGGTGGTCTTACCCGATCCATTGGGCCCGAGCAGCCCGAAGATTTCGCCGTCCTGAATCTCGAAGCTGACCCCTCGGGCCGCCTCCACGTCGTCGTATCGCTTGTGGAGGTCCCGAACCAGCACCTTTGCCATCGTCGTCTTGCAGGATACAACACGAGGCCATTTCCGCGTCGACGCCAGGTGAGGGATACTCCTTCCAACCTTCGCTCACGCGTGCGGGTCGCGGCTCCAACCTTCGCTCACGTTTGCGAAGAAATCGCGTGAGCTAGGGTTGGCAAGCCGCGCGAAGGTTGCCCTCCGAAGCTGCGCAGCAGCGAAGGAGGGGTGCTTGATTCATCAAAGGAGCGATGTCCTATGCGACGGGCTTTAACGATGTTCATGGCGACGCTGTTGTGGAGTGCGATCGCGGCGGCGCAGGGCGGTGGAGGCACGGCGGGCGCGCCGGGTGGACAGGGCGGCCGCGGTGCGGGGCGTGGTCCGCAGGGGCCGCAGGTGGTCTCGCCGCAGGTCAATGCCGATCGCACGGTCACGCTGCGCGTGCTGGCGCCGAAGGCGACCGAGATCACCGTCACCGGTGAACTGCTCAACGGCAGTCAGCCGAAGCCGATGACGAAGGGAGACGATGGGGTATGGAGCGCGACGCTCGGGCCGGTCCCGGCAGACGTCTATACCTATGCCTTCAACATCGATGGTGTGAACACGACCGATCCGCGCAATCCATGGGTGAAGCTGGTGTCGTCGACCGGCCTCGCGTCACAGGTCGAGGTCCCGGGAGACGGTGCGCAGTATTACGACATGAAGCCGGTGCCGCACGGTCTCGTCCAAATCATGACGTACGAGTCAAAGGCCACCGGAGCCACGCGGCAGGCTTACGTTTACACGCCGCCGGAATACAACCGGACGAACACGAAATACCCGGTCTTCTACCTGCTCCACGGCGGTGGTGATCTCGATCCAGGCTGGGTGATGACTGGCCGCGCCAACATCATCTTGGACAACCTGCTTGCGGAGAAGAAAGCGGTTCCCATGATCGTGGTGATGCCGCTGGCGCGCGGCGGCGGCAGCCTTGGAATCGGACCGTCAGGAATGTCGCCTGGAATTGCGGCGGCGGGCAACGTCACACCTGGCCCTGGGCGCGGCGGCGCCCCCGGTGGCGGAGCGCCGGGTGCTGCAGCCACGCCGCCGGCACCGACCGGCCCTGCCGCGCTTCAGCCCTTCGCGCAGGATTTCATCGGAGATCTGTTGCCGGCAGTCGAAAAGACTTTCCGGGTATCGACTCGACCCGAAGACCGCGCCATCGGCGGGCTGTCTGCCGGCGGGGCGGCGACCGTCAATACCGCATTCAGCCGGCCCGACCTCTTCCGCTACGTCATCATCATGAGCGCCGGCGCGGGGCAGAACGTCGAGGAGCAGTACCCGAAATTCTTCGGGAACGGATCTGCCGGGGCCAAGCAGATGAAGTTGATCTGGCTCGCGGCGGGAGATGAGGACTTCGCGCTCAACGGAACCAAGGCGCTGGACGAAGTGCTCACCAAGAACGGCGTCAAGCACTCGTTCAAGACAACGCAGGGCCGTCACGAGTGGCGCCTGTGGCGGCCGCACTTGTACGAATTTGCGCAGCTGCTGTTCAAAGACTCGAAAGGTGGGACGAAGTGAATCTCTGAAATGCTGAATGCTGATTGCTGAATACTGATTGGGCGCGCGGTCTGAGGACCCCGCGCCTCATACACTCAACATTCAGCATTCAACATTCAGCATTCCCTACCCTTCCCACCCATTGATGATCGTTTCGCGCAGATCGAACCCGAAGGCGCGTTCGGTGACGACGACGATGGGTGGGCCCTGCAGCCGTTTGTAGACGGAGCGTCGCAGGCGGCGGAAGCAGTCATACACCACCTCGCTGAACGTCGCGGTCGTGTGCTTGTCGTAGACCGTCAGTCCTGCCGGGTCTGATACGAAGCGCGCTGAATCGAGCGCGCGCCGCTCGAAGAGCTTCACCAGTGCGGCGGGGCTGGTTCGCCGCTCCACGAGTTCACCGACGATCGGCGCGACGACCCAGTAATCGAACGGATCGTACTGGTTGGCGGCCAGCTCGGCCGACGGTTTGATGTGGAAGGTCTCCTCCGGAATTCGTTCGGCGCCGTGTTTCTCGTTGACGTAGCGCGCCAGCCGGTAGACGTCCAGCTTCGAGAGATCGCCGATCAGTGAGACGCCGCCGCACATGTCGCCATAGAGCGTCGCGTAGCCGAGAGCAATCTCGGTCTCGTTGCCGCACGAGATCAGCAGCGCGCCGGTATCGTTCGACTCGGCCATCATCAACAGGCCTCGAATGCGCGCGTGCAGGTTTTCACGGGTGAAGTCGCGCGCGATTGCATGCGCGTGCGCCTCGAACACGGAGCGGACGTGTTCATCGATGTCCTGAATCGGGATGACGCCGTACGCGACCCCGCACGCGCGCGCCAGCCGTTCGGCAATGGATCGCGTGGTGTCGGTATTGAAGCGGGACGGCATGTTGTAGGCCGAGACCCGGTTGGAGCCGAGCGCGTCGACGGCAATCGCCAGCGCCAGCGCGGAGTCGATGCCGCCAGAGACGGCGACCACCGCGCGATCGAATCCGGTCTTGCGCATGTAGTCGCGAAGCGCCATGACCAGGCCGTCGTACATCTCACGGTCGCGATCGATCGGCGGCAGCGGAAGCGCGGGCGCCTCCGAAGACGTTCCCACGTCAACGACCAGGAGCTGTTCGTCGAACTGGCGGCCGATCGCGATCAGGCGCCCAGCCGCGTCATAGACCAGGCTTTCGCCGTCGAACGGAATGATGTTCTTGCCGTTGTCGGCCGCGCCGGTGGTGTTGATGTAGACGAGCGGTTTGCGGACGTCGGCGAGGTGACGGCGGATGATGTCGTCGCGCTCCTGGCGCTTACCAGGGCAGAAAGGCGACGCGTTCAGATTCAGGAGGACGTCGGCCCCTTTCGCCGCGAGCTCGGCGAGCGGCTTGATTCGGTAGAACTCGTCCCACAGATCCTCGCAGATCGAGACGCCGATTCGAACGTCGCCGGCTTTGATCGGGATCGTCACCGGCTCGCGCGTGTCGCCCGGCACGAAGAAGCGCTTGTCGTCGAAATAGCGATAGCTCGGAAGCAGCGTCTTGTGAGCGCGCTGGAGCACCTGGCCGTCGCGCACCACCGCGGCGGCGTTGTACCTACGGATCGCTCCGCTCTCGTTCCGCGCGGACGCATTGAAATCGATGAAGCCGACGACTGCGGTGATGCCGCGCGCGTGGTCGGCGATCCGGCGCATCGCGATCTCATTGGCGGCGAGGAATCCTTCGTCCTCGACGAGATCGCCGATGCAGTACCCGGGCAGCGCCATTTCCGGTGTGACGACGAGGTCGGCGCCGGCCGCCGACGCCTGGTCGATGGCGTCAATGATTTTCGCGGCGTTGCCGTTGATGTCGCCGCTTGTCGGATTCAGCTGCGCGAGCGCTATGCGCATGGTCCAGAGGAGGCTGGCACTTTCCCGGGAAAGTGCCAGCCTCCTTTTTCGGTCGGTTTGCGCGAGTCGACTCTCATAAGTCTCGACCTGACGTCACTTTACTGGCAAAGGAGGCAGGCACCTTATTGCGTGCGGCAGACGAAGGTTGCCGCATCGTCCGTGCTCCCTTGCCCGGTGTAACGGGCGACGAGCGGATACTGGCACAGCGGACGCGATCGGACCGACGCGCCGGTTTGATCGTGGCGGACCGCCAGCAGCGTGTCGGGTGCCTTGCCGTTTTCCACCCAGTCGATGACGGCGGACAGTTGTCCCGTCGGCGCCGGCCCCGCGCCGCCGCCGCAATGGCCGACGCCGGGTGCGAGAAAGAATCGCAGGAACTCCGACGTTCGTGCCGCACCGCCCATCTGTTGCGTCACGCGCGTAAAGTAATCGATCGATCCGCCGGGATAGATCAGCGGGTCGGATTGGCCGTGCCACATGACGATGCGTCCGCCACGATCGCGGAAGCGACCGAGGTCCGGATTATCGGTCGCAATCACCGCGCTGAACTGCTCGACCGACTGATCCCACAGCTGTTCGTACGATCCGCGGTTGATGGTGGTCCAGTCCCACTGCGGGTTCTGCGTGAGAAAGAATCGGAACCATTCGAGGGTGATTGGGTTCGGCCGGCCGCTGGGCGGATTTCCTTGTGTGCCGCTGAGACCGCCGAAGTCAGCGCCGCGCGGCAACCCGAACCACAGCACCGAGCCGTCGGTGCGCCGCGGGCCTTCCCAGATCTTGCGGATGACGTCCGCATCGGCTTCGGTGATCGGTCCGCAGTCTCCGCTCGATTTCCCGACGAGCGCCTTTGGATCGAACGCGCATTTCTGCGGATCGTCGATGACGCCATCCTTGACGCCGTCGAGCTCGTCGCAGGCGGCGACCGCCGCCGCAGTCGCTGCCGAGAACTTGCACATCGGCAGGAAATTCTTCGCTTCGTTCATCACGAGCGATCCCCAGAGCTGCTCGGGATGGAGCCTGGTCCAGTTGATGGCCGGCGCGCCGGAGACAATCCCGTCGTAGTCCGACGGATATCGCTGCGCCTCCATCAGACCCTGACGTCCTCCGGTCGAGCACCCGTTGAAATACGCTCGCGCCGGTGGACTGCCATAGAACGCTTCGGCCATCGCTTTGCCCACGATGGTCATCTCGTGGATGCCGAGGTAGGCATTGTCGCGAATCAGTTGCCAGTTCAGACGGCCATTCGAGTCCAGCGCGAAGCTGCCGCTGCCTCCCTCGTGGCCGGTGTCGGTCGAGCCGGCGGCGAAACCCTGCGCTGCGGGTTGCCGGACAGCCATCGGACTACCGCCCGAGAATCCCCCACCGCCGACGCCTTGAAAGCGTCCGTTCCATTCCTTCATCGGAAAGGCGAGAAAGATGCGGATCTTGTCGCCGGCCGGCGGATGCGTCGAAATGGCGGTGATACGGCACGTCGCGCCATTCGTCTGATCGCCCGGATCAACGGCCGCAGATTCGATCGTCACGTTCGGCAGGGTGACGGTCGTAAGCGTCTCACACGATCGTGAGGGCGTGTTTCGCGCGATCAGCGGCTTGTAGACGACGCGCGGCTCCGTCGGCGGACCGCCGCGGTCTGGCGTCTGCCCGCGTCCAGCCTGCTGGCTTGCCGATCCAACGGCAATCGCGACGATACACAGGATCGCTGTCAGGATCCCTTTCATCCGCCGCAGCGTAGCATGTTTGGCCCGTTTGTCCCTGCACCCGTATACTCTTCTCATCTCTATGAACGCACCAATCATTGGTCCACGTGTCGCCGCGCGTATCGCGCTGGCGTTTCTTTTGACGGTACTGATCGTCACCTTCCTGGACGCCCAGGCGCCTGCGCCCGCTCCGGCGGGACGAGGCGGCCAGGCTCCGGCCGGACAAGGCAGAGGGCGGGGCCCGCAACAGAGCCCGGCATCGCAGAAGCCTCCGCAGACGGTGACCGCGCAAACGTATCCGGCCGAACTCGTGCAGCGAGGCCAGACCCTCTTCGCCGCCAATTGCGGGTTCTGTCACGGCCGCGACGCGATGGGAGGCGAGACCGGACCCGATCTGACCCGTTCAGCGCTCGTCGCCGAGGACGTGCGAGGCGACAAGATCATCCCGCTCGTGCACACCGGACGCGTCGACAAGGGCATGCCACCCTCGAATCTGCCCGATGCCGATCTCGCAGCCATCGTCGCCTTCATTCACGATACGAAGGTGAAGGCGGAGTCGCTCGAAGGCAATCGGCGTACGGTCGATCCGTCGGATCTTCAGACCGGCAACGCACAGGCCGGTCAGCAGTATTTCAACGGCGCCGGCGGCTGCGCGAAGTGCCATTCCGCGACTGGCGATCTCGCGGGGTTGGCGACACGGCTGCAAGGACTACAGTTGTTCCAGCGCATGCTGTATCCGGGCGGCCGCGGCCGCGGCGGCGCCTCGCGCGCAACGCCGGTGGCCACGATCAAGCTTCCGTCCGGCGAAACCATCACCGGGAAAGTTGCCTACCAGGACGAATTCAACATCGCGATCACCGATGCTTCCGGCTATTACCGATCGTGGCCCACGAGCACGGTGAAGGCGACGGTCGAGAATCCGCTCGACGCGCACATCGCGCAGCTTGCCAAGTACACCAATGACGATCTTCACAATGTGCTCGCGTATCTGCAGACCCTGAAGTAGGCGATGACGATAATCATGAATCTCCGACGTTTCGCATTCCGTTGTGTCGTGGCTGCGCTGCCGGTGGCGTGCGCTGCGCTCGCGCTGGCACAGAGCCCGCAGGGACTTGATCCCGCCACGCTGTTGAAGCCGCCGGCCGACAGCTGGCCCACGTTTCATGGCGACTACAGCGGCCGAAGACATAGCCGTTTGGCCCAGATCACTCCCGACAACGTCCACCAGCTGACCGTCGCGTGGACGTTTCAGACCGGATCTGCCGCCGGAATCAAGTCCTCCCCGATCCTCGTCAACGGGGTGATGTACGTGACGATGCCTGACAACATCTGGGCGATCGACGCGCGTACCGGCCGGCAAATCTGGCGCTACACCTATCCTGCGAACGAGGGATTCCACATCGGCCACCGCGGCGCCGCCATCTACAAGGACACGGTATTCCTCACCACTCCGGACGCTCACCTGGTTGCCCTCGACGTGCGCGACGGCAAGGTGAAGTGGGACGTCGTCATCGCCGACGCGAAGAAGGGATTCTGGTCCACCAACGCGCCGCTGCTCGTCCGCGATCACCTGCTCGTCGGCGTGTCGGGAGACTTCGACAATCTGCCGGGGACGCTGAAATCGATCGATCCGGAGACGGGAAAGACCCAGTGGATCTTCTACAGCACGCCGCCCCCCGGCACACCTGATTCGATCAGCGGCGGGGCCACCGGCGGACAGATGTGGAATACCGGGACTTACGATCCAGATTTGAATCTGGTCTACGTCGGCACGGGCAATCCGACGCCAGTGCTCAATGGGCCCGCACGGCCCGGCGACAACAAGTGGGTGTGCAGCATTCTCGCGATCGATCCCGACACCGGCAAGCTGGCGTGGGGATTTCAGGCCTCTCCGCACGATACGCACGACTGGGACGCTGCCGAGGTGCCGGTTCTGGTTGACGGGGTGTTCGCCGGCGCGCAGCGCAAGATGGTGATTCAGGCGTCACGCAACGGCTACTACTTCGTGCTCGACCGCACGAACGGAAAGAGTCTCCTGACCAAACCGTTTGCCGCGGCGAACTGGGCGAAGGGCGTCGACGAGAAGGGCAGCCCGATTCCAGATCCGGCGATGGAGCCGGCAAGAGACGGCCGCCTGGTTGCGCCCAACGAGGGTGGTGGAACCAACTACCGTTCCCCGAGCTTCGATCCTCGCACCGGCCTTTTCATCGTCAGCGCGCAGGACGCGTACGGGATCTACTTCTTCAAGCAGGAGCACGGATCGTACGGGTGGGCCGGCGCCGACTACGGTGTGTATGGCAAGGGCATGCTGCGCGCGCTCGACTATCAGACGGGCAAGGTGAAGTGGGAGCACGACATCGGCGGCGAGGGCAGCGCCGGGGTGCTGACCACCGAGACCGGAGTCACATTCTCGGGCGACGCGGCGAACAGCGTTTTTGCGCTTCGCACCAGCGATGGGGCGACGCTGTGGCACTCGATGATCGGCCGCGTCGGCAACAGCCCGATCACCTATGAGCTCGATGGACGCCAGTACATGGTCGTCGCCGGCGGCGGCGTCCTGTACGCGTGGACACTCCCCGAAAAGATCGCCCGATGAATCGCTGATCACTGATCACTCATCCTCGAATCCCTGATCCTCGAATCCTTGAATTGCGGACGGCGTGACCGACGGCGGACGCGCGATTCAAAGGATTCAGGGGGATTAGGGATTCGAGGATGAGTGATCAGTGATGAGTGATTCGATATCGGACGCATGTCGTCGCGAAATTCCCGCCCGCGAACACTCCGCAGAAATCGCGTCACAGTCCATCCCACCTAATTCACGTGTCGCTTCGCCTTTTGACAAACGGTGTCTCCCTCAGATTCGTCTTAGCAACAAAAGGGAGGGACGACCCCATGATTGGTGCTGCCGTTGTTGCCTGCACGCTCGCGCTAGCATCAGGGGTCGACACTCCCGATTCTCCTGCCGCAGTTCTCGAGCGCGCATCCTTTCACGTCCGCAGCACGAATCCGCGCACCCAAGCGTGGATTCAAGCCGGCGCGGAAGGATCGGCGACCTTCCGCGAACTGCTCACTCGCCTCAGCAACAGCGATCTGATCGTCTACGTCGAAACGGTCGATCGTCTCAACGCCGCCTATGGACAGACCTATTTTGTGATGGCCACGGCGTCGGTGAGATATGTGCGAATCGAAGTGGTGCCGGTCGGGAATCTGACCGAGATGATCGCGCTGATCGGGCACGAACTACAGCATGCGGTCGAAATCGCAGGAGCCCCGAGCGTGCGCGATCGTCAGTCGCTAGCGCGTTTCTACCTGGGAATGGCGGAGAATACAAACACTGCGGCGCGATACGATTCGGCCGAAGCGCGCCTCATGGAAGATCGCGTGAAGCGGGAGTTGACCTACAACCGATCGTCAGCCGGTGAGTACGCACACCTGCGGCTCAAATAGGATGACGGGCTACGCGGATACGGCGGGTCGATAATCCTTCAGCAGCGAGAGCGCGTCCAGCCCCAGC
>Ga0207701_10000217_pt1 | contig 57274 bp, 50 predicted proteins | sample KBSSwiSSwithPhiX_FD_184294 | JGI IMG/M metagenome (GOLD analysis project Ga0207701, IMG submission 184294) | Switchgrass rhizosphere bulk soil microbial communities from Kellogg Biological Station, Michigan, USA, with PhiX - S5 (SPAdes) (version 2) | ecosystem: Environmental > Terrestrial >... | reverse complement strand
GCGCGGACTCGCGTCTGAACGGGGCGACTGATACCTTATTGCTGATCTGCTCGCCAATCTCCAACAGCTATACCGCTATCGGGCGCTCATCTCGAGTCTCGTCGCGCGTGAACTGAAAGCGCGATACCGCGGCTCGTGGCTGGGAATCGTCTGGTCGTTCATCAATCCGCTGCTGCTGCTTCTCATCTACTCGTTCGTCTTCAACGTCGTGCTGCCGGGAGCGCATCCGCGCGAGCTCGAGCCGTTTGCGTTGTTTCTGTTCTGCGGCATTCTTCCCTGGAGCTGGTTTTCATCGTCGCTCCTTGAATCCGCGAACGTGCTGATTGCCGGTGGCAATCTGATCAAGAAAGTGTTGTTTCCGGCGGAGGTGCTTCCGATCGTAGTGGTGCTCGCGGGCCTTGTACACTTTTGCCTTGGCCTGCCGATTCTTGCGGCTTTTCTGATCTATTACCGCGTGCCGCTGTGGCCCACCGACCTCCTCTGGTTTCCCATCATTGTCGGCGTTCAACTGGTGCTGACGATCGGTATCGCACTCATCGTGTCCGCGCTGACGGTGCACTTCCGCGACGTCCGTGATCTGCTGGCCAATCTCTTGACGCTCTGGTTCTTCGCCACGCCGATCATTTATCCGCTGGAACAGGCACCCGAACGCGTGCGGCGACTGTTGAATCTGAATCCGTTCACGCATCTGGTGATCGCGTATCAGGAGGTCCTCTTCCGCCCAGGTCCCTTCACGCAAGTGACCCGCCTGTTCGTTGTGGCGGTCGCGTCGCTGCTGATCTTTCTGTTCGGTTACTTCGTGTTCGACCGCCTCAGGGACACCCTGCCGGAGGAAGTGTGAACAGGGGGCAGGGAGCGGGGGGCACGGGGCAGGAAACCGCGAATGTGGCGATTCAGGTTCGCGACGTTCACAAGGTCTATCGCCGCTACAGCCGGCGCAAACAGTTCGCGACCCTCAAGAGTGCATTGCTTTCAGGGAGCGTGCTGAAGGATTTGCGCCCTGACGCGGTCTTCGAGGCTCTCAAAGGCGTCTCGTTCGACGTGGCCAAGGGCAAGACCTTTGGCATCGTCGGGCGGAACGGATCCGGCAAGAGCACGATGCTTAAGCTGATTGCAGGGATCGGCAAACCGACGACAGGGAGCGTCCGCGTTCAGGGGCGCGTCTCGGCGCTGATCGAGCTGGGCGCCGGATTTCATCCGGAGATATCTGGTCGCGAGAACGTATACATCAATGGATTGATGCTGGGCCTCAGTCGTCGCGAGATCGCCGATCGATTCGACGAGATTGTCCGATTTGCGGAGCTCGACGAATTCATCGACGCGCCGGTGAAGACCTACTCGTCCGGCATGTACATGCGTCTTGGTTTTGCTGTGGCGATCAACGTCGATCCCGATGTTCTGCTCGTTGACGAAGTGCTTGCCGTGGGCGATGAGGCGTTCACGCACAAATGTCTCGACAAGTTTGCCGAATTCCGCCGCCGCGGCCGCACGATCTTGCTCGTGACCCACTCGCTGGATCTGGTGACGCGATTCTGCGACCACGCGCTCTGGCTGGATTCGGGCGTTGTCAAAGCGGACGGTGATCCGAAGCGAGTGGTCGACGCGTATCTGATGGATGTTGCTCGCGCTGAGAATCAGGAGCTCGCTGGAGTCGCAAATCCCATATCCCAAGTCCCAAATCCCGAATCCACACCGGATCCCGAATCCCCGATCCCCGATCCCCGAACCGAACCGACCGACATGTTCAAGGCCGCCGAAGGGCGATGGGGCTCGCGTGAGGTCGAGATCACCGCGGTCGAAATGATCGGGGCGAGCGGTTACCCGGCGCACTTGTTCAAGTCAGGCGAGCGCGTCGATATCCGCCTGCACGTGCGCGCCAACCAGCGCGTCAACGACTTTGCGTTCGGCGTCGGCATCTTCAATGCCGATGGCATCTGCTGTTACGGCACCAACACGCACATCGAGGGCGCCTCTGCGAACGAGCTATCCGGCGAAGGAATGGTGATCCTGACGATCGAGTCGCTCGATCTCGTCGAGGGCACATACAAACTCGATGTCGCCGTCCACCGCCAGAATGGCGTCCCGTACGACTATCACCGGTTGCTGTTTACCTTCCGGGTGAAATCACCGCGGAAGGACGTCGGCATTTTCCGCCCACCGCATCACTGGACGTTCTCCGGCGGCATCCGCATGTCCGGATTGTGAGATGGGGTCGGACCTCAGCTACTCGATCGAAGCCGCCGCGCGCTTTGCGGCGCAGATTCACGCAGGAGGAGGAACCGTCGTGTTCACCAACGGCGTCTTTGATCTCCTGCATCCCGGTCACGTGCGATACCTGCAGGATGCGCGCGCGCTTGGCGACGCGTTAATTGTTGGTCTCAATTCGGATCGATCCGTCCGCGCCAACAAAGGACCGGAGCGCCCGATTACACCCGAGAGCGAACGTGCCGAGATCCTGCTGGCGCTCGAGTGCGTTGACGCGGTCGCGATCTTCGACGATGACACGCCCGCGGAGATCATCCGACGTGTGCAACCCGATGTGCTGGTTAAAGGCGCCGACTGGGGCCCTGACAACATCGTCGGTCGAGACACCGTGGAGGCGAGAGGCGGACGGGTCGTGCGGATGCCGCTATTGGAAGGCTATTCGACTACAGAGCTTCTTCGGCGCGTTCGGAAGAATACGTGACGGTGCTCGCGGCCGGAAAAAAGAATTCGTCGATGATGTCGCGAAGCTCCGGGATGCTCGTCGCCGCGTTGACACGCACCCGCAGATGAGAGCCGCAGTCGATTCCCTTCGAATACCAGGCACACAGCGCACGCAGTTTATTAATCACCCAACGTTCGCGGCCCCTCGCTTCGCGCGGCTGAGCTTCCGCGACGTGACGGAATCCCTCGGATTCGTTCACGCCTTCGGCGAGCAGCAAGTCGATGTAATCCAGAAGAAACTGGCCACGCTCGCGGAGCGTTACTTCACGAGGCGTGCGTCCCACCGCCAGATCCGCCGCCTGCGCCAGAATCCAAGGATTGCGTAGCACGCCACGGCCGACAAGCACACCGCTGACACCGCAACCGAGTCGGTCGACGATGTGACTCGGCTCGATGCAGTCGCCGCTCCCAAGTACCGGAATCGACAGGTCGTGGGCCACGTCGGACACCAGCTTCCAGTCCGCTGATCCGCTGTAGGACTGCTCGGCGGTTCGCCCGTGAATCGTCACCGCGGCTGCGCCGGCGTCCTGTACGCGACGCGCAAGATCGGGCGCGTTCCGGAAGCTGTCGTTCCATCCGGCGCGCATCTTCACCGTCACCGGAATCTTCACCGCCTTCGCCATCGCTGCGATGACGGTGGCCGCATGTTCCGGCTCCCGCATGAGGCTACAACCGGCGTTGTGTTTCGCGATTTTCGGCACCGGACAACCCATGTTGACATCGACAATGTCGGCGCCGAGGCCTTCGACAACCTGCGCGGCGGCAGCCATCTTTTCGGGATCGCCGCCAAAGATTTGAATCGAAACCGGCCGCTCCTCTTCCGTGTACTCCGCGTACTCGAGCGTGCGATCGATGCCGCGGACCAGTCCTTCAGAAGAGACCATTTCCGTGACTACGAGCCCGCAGCCGCCGTGGCGCTTCACCAGGCGGCGGAACGCCGAATCGGTCATGCCCGCCATCGGCGCGACTACAAATGGCGACGCGAGCCGGACGCGGCCTATATGCATGGCTTAGTAGGCTCGAACGTCCGCGGCATCCACTTCCACGCTGACGGCCTGACCGATCAAATCGACCGAGAGCACGAGCCGCGCCCGCGAACCTTTACGAATCAACCGGCCGACGACGCCCTTCAGCGGACCGTGGACAACCTCCACCATCATCCCTTCACGGATCATCGGACAGGGGTCGTACGCCAACTCGCTTTCGACCAGCGCACGGATCCCGTCGATTTCATGCTCGGGGATAGGGGCGGGCTCGCCTTCAAAGGAGATGATGCTGACGACTCCTGTGCACTTCAGAATGGGTAGTCGCTCACGCGGATTGAAGCGCGCAAAGCAGTAGCCTGGAAACAGCGGCCAGTCGATCTTCTTCTTCCGGTCCTTCCACCGGCTCCAGCGCGTGACGGTCGGCAGGAACGCCTCGACGCGCTTCTGTTCGAGCTGCTCCCGGACCACCTGCTCGTGGCGCGATCGCGTCCAGAGTGCGTACCAGCGAACGTCCTGACTTGTGGCCCGCGTCACGCCCGAGGCCACGGGCGCAGTCGGCAAATCGTTCATCGCGATTCAGCTTTTCGCGGGGGTAGCCTGCTCGCTTTCCAGCTGCTTCCGCCGCTCGCCCAGGGCCTGTTCGTACGCCTTCTTCAACTCGTCGTTGTGCCACATGATCGTCGCCGCGGCGCGCAGCTTCTCGAGATACTTTTGCGTCTCGCCGCGACGCTTCACGTCGGCAATCCTGTCGCTGATGTCCTGACGCGCCTCGTCAAACGACTTCACCTTCGTTTCGGTGCGCGATTCGAGGCCGAAGATCTGATACCCGCGCTGCATGCGAATGACTTCGGACACCTCGCCGACCTTGAGTTTGATCAGTGACGTCTGCAGCGCCGCCGCAAGCTCGTCGATCTTGATCGGGCCAATCAGACCGCCGTTGGCTTTCGAAGCCGAGTCGGAGACCTCGCCGGCAAGGCGCGCGAACGGTTCCCCGGCCATGAGGCGATGGCGAATATCATCGGCCTTTGCTTTCGCGGCATCATCCTGCGCAACGTTGACGCCGCGATCCGTTGCGGGAACGGCGATCAGGATTTCGCGCAGCATGATTTCAGATTGGGTGGTGAATTCGTTTTTGTGCGCGTCGTAAAACGCCCGCGCCTCGTCCTCGGTCACGCTGATCTTGGCGAGCACTTCGTTCTGCTGCACGCGCGTCTCGAGCATGTTCTTCTCGAGCTGCCGCCGCAGGTCGGCGAGCGTCATGCCCTCCTGCTTGAGCGCCTCCTGGAACTTCTCGTCAGTGTCGATGTTGTTGTCTTTCTTGATGTTGTCGAGGACGCTCTTGAAATTCTCGTCGGACATGACGTAGCCGAGCTCGCGGCCACGCTGGACGAGCAGCAGTTCGTCGACTGCACCGAGAATCAGCTGCGGCGTGCTCTCCGCCACCGCCTTCTGCAGCTCGGGGCTGTCGGCGGTGACGTTCTGAAGTTCCGGACGCTGCCGCAGAAATTCGACCTGCATCCGCTCGAAATCGCTCTTGGTAACGATGTCCCCGTTCACCTTGACGAGGACCTGCTCGAGAATTTCGCCATGTAGCGAAACCGTGAGACCGAGTGCCACGAGCGCGGCGAACGTGACGACGTGCTTGATCATGTGCAATTCCTTGGAATCCAACATTTTAACTCAGCGCCCCGAGCAGCTCTTCAAGACGGTCGAACATACCGCCTTGCGCGCGGGGGTCCTGCTTCGGCTTCCTGAGGATTTCCTCTTTGGTGAATCCCGAAGCAACGACTCCGGCGGTCGCCCTGGCTGTCCACCACGAGGTTTCCTTGGGCCGACCTGAAAGTCGGCCCCGACGTCCTCTATGGCCATCGTGAGCGGAACGTAGAGGCGGACCTTCAGGTCCGCCTGAGGGCGCCTCAAGGTCCACTTTGAGCGAGGCCGGGGGAACCAGCGTCGCACCGGGCCAATCGTGCACGACTTTGACGAGCCTCACCGGATCCACCTTCGCCTGGGACCTGAACCTTATGACGACCAGCCGGCCTTCCCGGTCGATGGTCTCGACGCCCAGGCGGTCCGCCATGATGCGGATGCGGCCATATTCGGCCAGATTGAGAACCGAATCGGTGGGCGGCCCGTATCGGTCGGCGATTTCGTCGAGAGCTGTGTCGAGGTCGCTCTCGGTGCGTGTCGCCGCCACCTTGCGGTACACCATCAGGCGCTGATTCATGTCGGGGATGTAGCCTTCGTCGATCTTCAAGTCGATCCCGAGATTTACCGTCGCCCGGACGTCGTCCTCGATTTCCTCGCCCTTCAGTTCGCGGACGGTCTCCTCGAGCAGCTTCATATACATCTCGAAACCGACCGCATCGATATGGCCGCTCTGTTCTCCACCGAGCAGGTTCCCCGCGCCTCGAATTTCGAGATCGAGCGCGGCAACGCGGAACCCGCTGCCGAGATCGCTGAACTCCTTGATCGCGGCGAGCCGCTTCCGAGCAACAGGAGAGAGCGATTCCTGTGGCGGAATCAGCAGGTACGCGTACGCAGGTCTGTCAGACCGCCCCACGCGGCCGCGCAGCTGATAGAGCTGCGACAAACCGTACCGATCCGCGCGATTGATGATGATCGTGTTCGCGTTCGGGATGTCGAGCCCGTTCTCGACGATCGTCGTCGCGAGCAGGATATCGAACTTCCGCTCGACGAAGCCGAGCATCGCGCGCTCGAGCTCGTCTTCACCCATCTGTCCATGACCCACAACGAGCCGTGCTTCGGGGACCAGCCGCTGCAGCAGGTGTCCGATCGAGAAAATCGATTCGACCCGGTTGTGCACGAAATAGATTTGTCCGCCGCGCGCGAGTTCGTTGCGCACGGCACGCTCGATCACCGGCGCGTCGAATTTCACGACGTTGGTCTGGATCGAGAGCCGATCCTTCGGCGGCGTCTCGATGATCGACATGTCGCGGATTCCGACGAGTGACATGTTCAAGGTCCTCGGAATCGGTGTGGCGGTCATCGTCAACACATCGATCCGCTTGCGCATCTGCTTGATGCGTTCTTTGTGCGCAACCCCAAAGCGCTGTTCCTCGTCCACCACGAGGAGTCCGAGCTCCTTGAAGACGACGTCCTTCGAGAGCAAACGGTGGGTGCCGACGATGATGTCGACCCTGCCCGACGCGACGCCGTCGAGAATGGTCTTGATTTCCTGCCGCGTGCGGAACCGGCTCACCATATCGATGGCGACCGGGAAACCGGCGAATCGATCGCGGAGCGTTTTCAGATGCTGAAACGCCAGGACCGTCGTCGGCGCGAGCACGGCGACCTGCTTGCCGTCCATCACCGTCTTGAACGCGGCTCGCATTGCGACTTCCGTCTTGCCATACCCGACGTCGCCGCAGAGCAGGCGATCCATCGGTGTCGGCGCCTCCATGTCTTTCTTGATGTCGCGGATCGCGGCCGCTTGATCCGGTGTCAGTTCGTATGGAAACGCCGCCTCGAACTCCTCCTGCCAATGCGTGTCCCCCGAGAACGCATAGCCATGCACCGCTTTGCGTTGCGCATACAGCTTCAGCAGTTCCTCGGCCATGTCGCGCATCGCTTTCTTGACGCGAGTCTTGGCCTTTTCCCATGCGGTGCCGCCGAGACGATCGAGCGCCGGGCGCGTGCCACCGGTGTATTTCTGAATGAGGTCGAGCCTCTCGACAGGCACGAACAGCTTGTCGTCGCCGTGATAACGGAGTTCCAGGAATTCATGCGCGCCCTCGGCGCTCCCGCGTACGCCAAGCTGTTTGAGGCCGACGAACTCGCCGATCCCGTGGTCGACATGGACGACGAGATCCCCGACTTTCAAGTCACGCAGATCCGAGAGGAACGTCTTCGCCAGATTCCGGCGCTTCTCCGGCGCATGCCGTTCTTCCTCGAAGACATCCGTCTCGGCATAGATCTGGAGCGCGGCGTCGCTCAGGCGGAATCCACGCGAGAGTGAGCCCACGGCAACCAGGACTGACGCGGCGTATGCGTCTTCCGCACGCTCGACGGGTACGGCAACGATGTCGTAGTCCTGCAGAATCTCGACGGTCCGTTCGGCGCGCCCCTGGCTCTCGGCCACGAACAGAATCGCGTCACCGCGCGCACGCGCCTGACGTAGTTCTGCGATCCAGTCGTTGACCCGGCCACGAAATTCGAGCGCGGGCTGGCAACGAACGTGTCGGGATCCGGGATCCGGGATGCGGGATCCGGGATCCGACGTGCGGGACCCCGGCTCCACGGCGGATTCATCAATTGCGAGCTCTTCGAGATGACGGCCGGCTACCAGCCGCGGCTCCAGATCTGTCCATGTCACGTACGCCTGGTCTGGAGGGAGCGCCGCGACATGACCGCGTGCGGTGGCATCGGCAAAACTGGATTCGAGCTGGTCGCGGACTTTCTGCGCCTGATCCCGGACTTGCTGATCTTCCGAAACGACCACCCGCAGACCGCGGGTCGCGGAGAGGAACTCGAACAGCGGAATTGAATCCGTCTCTTCGTCGAACCGCTCGCGCACGGGAACGATCAGCAACTGATCGATTGCGCCGGTCGATCGTTGTGTCGATGGGTCGAAGCGCCGCAGCGATTCGACCATGTCGCCCACGAACTCCAGTCGCACGGGTTCTGCGTCGCCGGCGAGGAATATGTCGACGATGCCACCACGGACTGCAAACGAGCCGTGCTCCTCGACCGGATCCTCACGCGTAAACCCCGCATCGACGAGGAGGTCCGCAAGGTTCTGTGGATCGATTTCGGTGCCGGATCGAATCTCCAACGATGCGCTGAGAAGGCGTTCGGGGCCGCTGACTCGCGGCAGCAGCGCGGCTGAAGACGCCACGATCACACGCGCGGTGCCGGTCGCCGCACCGTGGAGCGCTCGCGCACGCGCGGCCGACACCCGGAAATGGGGTGTCATGCCGCGGTAAGGGTCGACCTGCAGCGACGGGAGCGGAAGGACGGCGCGTTCCACATCCGCGTCTGATGCGCCTTCGAGTGCGGCATAGAAAAAGCGGGCGTCGCTGGTCATCTGCTCGACGTCCTTGTCTGTGGGAACGACCAACAGCGTGACCTCGGTGGCCGTGCGGGCGACGGCGACCGCGGCGAGACCTTTTGCCGGCGGCGTCAGGCCTGCGACGACTTTCGACGGCTGATCGAGAGCAGCCGCCGAAGCAGCGCGACTGAGGAGCGCTCTCAACGTAAGGGATGTCGTAGTGGGCATTGGGCGTACAAGACACACGCCCGCCTGCGGCACCAGGCCGGGCGGGTTGATTCATTGTCGCAGAAGGTGCGGGTTACCGCGGTGCGGCTGCTAAGGCTGAGTAACCGCCTGCGAAAAGCACGTCCAGACGAGAAAGGGCCGCCTGATCGCGAGTATGAGAAGTCGTCGGAGGCGACGGGTGCGCTTCATTGTCACTTCAGCAGGAACAAGCTCTGTACCAAGTAAACGATACGTCCAGGCGCCTACGGCCAGGCCGATTCGACAAACGGATGTCGTCAAAACCCGGCTGAATTCGGCACTAAAAGGAAAAGTCTTTCCCCTCGACGTCGGCGCTCATCTCGAAGTCGTAAATGAGCGTGTCCGCGATGACGGCAAACAGTCGCGTCGCCATTGCTTCGTGCGTGGGATGGTCGAGATATGCGCGCAGGCCATCGACGTCGTCGAATTCAAGGACCGCTGCGTAGGGGAAATCGAGACGCGTGAGTGATTCGTATGACCGTCCAACCCTCACCCGCTGCCCGACACGTGCGCGGCGGATCATCGGGATGTCGTTGAGGGCGGCGGCCCAGGCGTCGATAAGCGCGCGTCGCTCTTCCAGGGATACCTCAGGCCGCAGTCGAAACAACACGATGTGAGCGATCAACGGCGCGGGCCCTTCGAAAACCTGCGTTGCGGTTGATGGCGACGCGGACGATATCCGCGCTCCGGCGGCTCGGCCGGTGGAGGCGTCGGTTGTTCCTCACTCGGCGGGAGCGTCGGTTTCGGATCTTCGCTCGGCTTTGGTTCGCGGTTCGGACCGCGTGGTCTTGGCGGTTGCTGCGGCTCCTCCGTCCCCTGACCACGGACCCACGGCTTGCGTTCACGCGGCGGCGCATTTTTCCGGTCCCACCGCTCTTTTCGATGAGCGGCGTTGCGCTGCTTCTTGGCGTCGATGAATTTCTGCCGCGGGTCGCGGTGGTCGCCTCCTGGACGCCAATCACGGCCGCGGGTACCCTTTCGTTGTTCCGCGGTACGCGCCGCTTCCTGCGATTCCCACAGCTTTCCGCGCGCGAAATATTTCATCTGCGCATCAGGGTGCTTCTCTTTGATGCGCCGGAAGGTAGGCAGCAGCTCCTCACGGACTGCCGCCCGGAACGCGGTCGGAAGTCCGCCCGCGATGATCGTCCAGTATGCGTAACGGGGCGGCATCAGGCCTCTCTCAGTTTTCGCCGAGCCGCTTCAGCTTTTCGACGAGCGTCGTTCGCTTGATGCGGAGCAGTTCGGCGGCTTTGTTGCGATTCCCTCCCGTACGCTCGAGAGAGCGCTGGATCAAGTCTCGTTCGATCGAGGCGAGATACGCGGGCAGGTCGAGCCCAGCTTCGGGAAAGTCGACAAATGGCATCGCCGCCGTCTGCGGTAACGCCTGGATCTCCGGTGGTAAATCCGCGATGTCGATTTCGTTTCGTCCTGCGCTCAGCGCAACCGCACGCTCGAGGGCGTTTTCGAGTTGCCGCACGTTGCCCGGCCACGAATACGCCATCAATGCGCGCATGGCCGGCTGCGAGACGCGCATGCGGCTTCCCGGCGAAAACTTGTCGAGGAAGTGCGTCACCAGCAGCGAAATGTCGTCGCGGCGCTCGCGCAACGGCGGCAACTGGATCGGAATCACGTTGAGCCGGTAATACAGATCCTCTCTGAAGGTCCCCTCGGCAACCATCTTCGCCAGGTCGGAGTTGGTGGCGGCGATGAAACGCACGTCAACCTTGATCGTCTGATTGTCGCCGACGCGTTCGAACTCCCGCTCCTGAACGGCGCGCAGCAGCTTCATCTGCAGCGCCGTGCTCATCGTACCGACCTCGTCGAGAAACAGAGTCCCTTTGTGAGCCTGCTCGATGCGTCCCTGCCGTGTGCCAACGGCGCCGGTGAATGCACCGCGTACATGCCCGAATAGTTCCGCTTCGAGGAGCGTCTCCGGAATCGCGCTGCAGTTGAGCGCCACGAATCGGTGGGCGCGCCGGGGGCTGCTGTGGTGAATGGCCCGCGCGACCACTTCCTTCCCCGTGCCGGTTTCGCCAGTGATGAGAATCGTGCTGGACGACCGCGACACCGTTTCGAGCAATTGGAACAGTTCGCGCATCGCGCGGCTATGCCCCAGAATTCCGGCGAACTGGTATCGCTCTTCAAGTTGCGACCGCAGATACGCGTTTTCTGACTTCAGGCGCCGCTGTTCGATCGCCTTCTGCAGAACGTGCATCAGTTCGTCGAACTGAAATGGTTTAGCGATGAAATCCGACGCACCCCGTTTGATCGCATCCACGGCGTCCTTCATCGTGCCGTAGCCCGTGATGACGATGCCGACGATGCCGGGGTAGCGCTCGAGGGCGGTTTCAATGACGCGAGTTCCATCGATGCCCGGCATCCTGAGATCGGTGATCACGACGTCGAAGGCGAACTGTTCGAGAAGGTGAATCGCTTTTTCGCCGCTGTCGGCCTCGACGACTTCAAACCCGCGCTCGCCCAGACGTTCCGCCATGAGGGACCGAAGGGCCGGCTCGTCGTCTACGAAGAGAAGATGAAGCACGGTGCCAACATTTTGACACACGGTGGCACAAAGGGGCCCAGAAGAGGGGTGGTATTGCGGGGTCAGCGCTTATGAATCAGGTGTTTACGACGGCTAACGCTTTTTCGCAGTTCGCCCGATACAGGTTTTTGAGCAGTTGGGTGCACGTAACGGGCAGTTGATTCCCCTAAAGTGTGGTAACTGGTCGAAGCCCGACGCCTGACACCCGACACCAAAATTTATGGACAGACAGACACTTTCGATCATGAAGGCGTGCGAGGCGGTCGGCGTTAGCCGCCGTACGATCTACAACTGGATCTCGGCCGGCAAAGTCGAATACATCCGGACCGCGGGCGGTTCGATTCGCATCTTCGCCGACTCGCTGTGGCGGGACGCGGGCGCCCGAACGACGGGCCCGAATGGGAACGGTTCGCACCCGACACACGCCACTCCTGGGCATTCGGCCTAACAGCACCAAGGGCACGAATCGCACGGGAATGGAAAGCCTCGCAACGGATCCACAGCTCCGCCTGCTGTTTCACCAGCTGAATAACCAGCTCGGTGTCGTGCTCGCGCATGCCGAACTGATGGAGGCCAAATCGCCTGATGTCATGCACCGAGCCCGCGCCGAGCAGGTCGTGAGAAGCGTTCTGGAGGCGCTGGGAACGGCAAAAGAGATCAGGCGTCGTTCTGAGCCACTCGTAACCGCGTAAGTCTCATCCCGAAGCATTTAGACCCCCGTTCGTAGAAGCCTGTTTTAATCAAGCACTTCATCCGACTTCTGTAATTTAAATCGTCAACAAATTGGCGAAGTCGGCGCCGCAAAGCGCCGATCCGTTGACGACTTGCACGTGGTTGCGTAGCTGGAAACCACCGCCGCCGATTCACAGGAAATATCGCTAACGCGCAATATTTCCAGCGCGTTAGCGACACACAGCTGCCGGAAATTGTCATCTCGTAGTGGCTGGCTCTGCCGTTTGGTATACCAGTTGCCTATGCCGGGCGCCGGAGGTCATTTAAATGCGCTCGCGTCAGCGTCAAGCCAAAGAAAATCCGCGCGTCGTTGCCCATCTACCGTTCGTCGAGCAGCTGGCTCGCCGTGTGGCAGCGACGATGCCTCATTCGATTGATATTGGGGACCTCGTCCAGGATGGTGTCATTGGCCTGATCGACGCAGCGCACCGGTTCGACGAATCGCGCGGCATCAAATTCGAGACCTTTGCCGAGCGCCGCATTCGCGGCGCGATGATCGACGCGCTTCGCAAGGATGCATGGCCGCGTGGCGTCCGCCGTCAGCGTCGTGAGCTCGAAGCGGCGCGGGAGCAACTCCGGCGCGAGCTCGGGTGTGAACCTTCACTGGCTGATCTCGCGGCGAAGATGGGATCGGACGAAAAGCGCCTCGGCCGCACCATCGTCCGCATCAACGCGATCGAATCGACCTCCCCGCTGGCGAGCGGAGAAAATCTCGACGAGTCGACGTTGCCTGCGGCGCTCATCCCGTCCGAACCCGAGCAGCCCGACACCGCTTACGAGAAGTCAGAAATCAAGGACCGCATTCGCGCGGCCATCGAATCGCTGCCGCCGCGCGAGCAGAAAGTCATCGGGCTTTATTACTACCAGGAAGCCACGATGAAACAGATCGGCGCCGAAATCGGCGTCAACGAGTCTCGGGTATCGCAGCTGCACGCGCGTGCAATCCGTAGACTTCGCGATGCGCTGGCCGGTGCGATGCCGGCGGCTGAAGCCGCGAAGGCGATGCGCACTGCGATACTTGAGTTCCAACACAAGCCGCGGATGGCGAAAGCGACGCTCGACAGCGTGCAGCCGGCCGTCGTCGTACCGCTGTCGGCAGGTGCCGCCCCGAAGGCGGATTACGCGAGCGTTTCGCGGACGGCGCGCAGCAGCTCGGAGAGCCTGAATGGTTTGGCGAGCCAGCGACAGCCGCTTTCCTCCAGGAAGCGCTCGGCGTCGGTGCCCGCGACGTCGCCAGTGACAAAGATGACCCGCCGCGCCAGTTCCGGCGTCGCCGCCGCGATCGCGCGGTAAAGCGTCATCCCGTCCACGCGCGGCATCTTCAGGTCGCAGATCACCACGTCGTAGTTTCCATGTCTCAAGCAGGCGAGGGCTTCCTCGCCGTCGCCTGCATGTTCCACATTCAGACCCGCATCGGTCAGCGCTTCCGCCAGCGCGGTGGCGAGCGCGCGCTCATCCTCGACAATCAGCACCGACGCGCCGCGAGCCGCGTCCATCGGCGCCAGCGGCGTCCGCGCCGGCTTGGAGGCCACGTCAAGGCTGCTCAACGGAAGTTCCACCGAGAACGTGGCGCCGCCGCCCGGCGTCGGCTTCACGCGAATGCGACCTCCGTGTTCCTGGATGATCGCGTAAGCGACGGTGAGGCCAAGGCCCGTTCCTTTGCCGACCTCCTTCGTCGTAAAGAACGGGTCGAAGATCCGCGTCTGCACTTCGATGGGAATCCCTGGCCCGCTGTCGACGACTTCGATGAGGGCGGTGTCGCGTTCCCCATCGTGGCGGGTTCGAAGGACCAGAGACCCCCGGCCGTTGGCGTCGAGCATCGCCTGCTCCGCGTTGATCATCAGGTTCAGCAGCACCTGCTGGATCTGGTGTGCGTCGGCAAACACGCTCGGCAGGGTCGGCGCGAGATCAGCCGAGACCATTAGCGTTGGCATCCGATCGTAGGCGCGCAGCGCGATCGTTTCCCTGACCAGAATGTTCAGGTCGATCATCGCGCGCGTGGACTGCCGTTTTCGCGCGAACGTCAGGAGATTCCGCACGATGCGCGCCGCCCGTTCCGCTTCTCCGAGAATCACGGAAACGCCGCGTTTCGCGGTGTCGTCCAGCGACGTTTCCGATAGCCGCTCTGCCCAGCTCAGGATGGTCGCCAGTGGATTATTCAGTTCGTGCGCGACACCCGAAATGGTTTGTCCGAGCGCGGCCATCTTTTCCGACTGCAGAATCTGCTGGTAGATATCCTTCGCCTGGTCGTCGTGTCGCTTTCGCTCGCTCACGTCACGGACGAGCGCTTCGATCCGCAGAAGCCCTCCGCTTCTGGCCGGCCGCGCCCGCGCGGTGACCTCCACCCAGACCGGTGATCCGTTTACACGCCTCATCCGAAGAAGGTGGTCGGTCACGGCGCCCGCTTCGGCAAGCCGCGAGACGAGCGTGCTTCGGGCGCCGGCATCAACGAACCGCTCGGGCGCAAATGGCGCGACGTCGGCGTCCGCGGCGTCGGCCGGGTAGCCAAAGATCTGTTTGAGATGAGGGTTTGCGGCAAGCGTACTGTCGGTAGCGTCCACGTCCGACGGCGCAAGCGCACCGATGAACACCCCTTCGTGGACCGCCTCGAACAGCCGCGCGAACGCGTCTGCACGGGTCTGCGCAGCAACGGAACGAGATGTTTTCGCTATGGAACCAATGGTACGCCGTCGCGGAAGCGACGACAAGAAAGCGAGTCATGAGCCGATAACAAGAAGAGACACCCCCGGCGCTCGACATCACATGCGCATTCTTGGACGGAACGACGCCTTCCTGCTGGGCGGCTTCGCGATCGCTGTTTGGGTTGTCTCGTCCCGTCAACTGGGGATGCTGCTCGATCGTGCGCGCGAGATCGACCACAGCCGCGGCCTTCAACTCGTCCCCGCGCTCGCCATCCTCGCGGTCGTATTTCTGGTTCATCAGGTCCGCAAGCGCGAAGAGATTAGTCGCAAGGCGAGTGTTGCGACGTTGCGCGCTGCGGAGATGGATCGGCTCGTTCAGTTCGGAAAAGCGCTGGCGCAATCGCTCGACAGCAGCTCGATTCGTGCCGCGACGGTTGAACATCTGCCGCTCATCGCATCGGGACGGAAGGTATGGGCGACCACGCGATGTTGTGGCGAGTGGATCGACTTGACACCAATCGATCCGGCTGCGCGCGCTGCCATTGAACGCGCCGCCGCGCACGCCATGGGCGATGTTGACGTGGCGATTGATCCCGAAGACGACGTGTATTGCATCCCGCTCGTCGCCGCAGGCGTACCCATCGGCGCGATTGGCGTCACCCCGAATCCGCCGCTCACCGATACCGAGTGCGCGGGATTGGCCGCGGCTGCCGCGCTGCTCGGGCCGTCGGTGAAGAACGCGGAACTGTACAGCGAGGTCCACGAGAACAGCGTTCGCGACGCGCTCACCGGCTGTTTCAACAGACGCCATGCACTCGAGGTGCTCGATTCAGAGCTGCGACGAACTCGGCGCTCGCAGGGCGCACTCACCGTAGTGATGTTGGATCTCGATCATTTCAAGACGATCAACGATCGATTCGGGCATCTCTGCGGTGATGCGGTGCTCACGCATGTGGGTCACCGCATGAAGACGGTGTTGCGCGGCAGCGACACGAAGTGCCGGTATGGCGGTGAGGAGTTCCTCGTGCTTCTGCCTGATACGCCGCTCGCGGGCGCCCGTCGGGTCGCGGAGCTGCTCCGGAAGGACCTCGAGCAGCATCCAGTCCGTTGGAACGACCAGATCCTCGTCGTCACGGCAAGCTTTGGGGTTGCCGAAATAAGCGCTGCTGAAGACACCACGAACGCGATCATCGCGCGGGCTGACGCCGCGCTCTATCACGCAAAGCAGGACGGGAGAAACTGCGTGCGGACCTCCAAGGCGGCAGGTGTTCAACAGCCGATAGCGTCGCACGCGCGCTCATCGATCGCGTAGACGGGAAACGCGCCGGGGTCCCTACAGCCGCCGCTCGCGGCTGATACCCTGTACGGACTCCTGTGTCCCTCGAGCACCCCAACCGCCAGGCCTACATCGCGTGGATTGCCGTGTGCGTACTGTGGGGGACGACCTACCTTGGAATTCGAATCGCGCTCGAGACGATTCCGCCGGCGCTCGTGGGAGGCCTTCGGTTCACCGCCGCCGGCATCCTGATGGTCGCGCTTCTCGTTAGCCGCGGAGAACCGGTTATTCGCCCAATGCAATGGGGCGGGCTCGCGGTGACCGGCATCCTGACGATTTGTGTGGGTAACGGGGGTGTGATCTGGGCAGAGCAATGGGTACCCAGCGGAATAGCGGCGGTCACAGTAGCCACCATCCCGTTCTGGATGATCGGTATCGAGGCGTTTGCCCACGACGGCGACCCGTTATCGACACGGCTTGTGCTTGGGCTCGTGGTCGGCTTCGCCGGCATCCTCCTGCTGGTCTGGCCGGACGTTGCTTCCGGCGGCGCAGCCGGCCGTCACTTTCTCGCTGGCATCATGGCGCTTCAGATTGCGTGTGTGGGATGGGCGCTCGGTTCGTCGCTCTCTCGACGACATGCGGTCCGGGAGAACGTCATGTCGGCGGCCGCGATGCAGATGTTGTTCGGCGGCCTCGTGATGCTGGTGGCCGCGACTGTCCGTGACGAGTGGAGACAGCTGGCTTTTACTCCGCGAACGGTCGTTGCGGAACTCTACTTGACGGTATTTGGCTCCATCATCGGGTATTCCGCGTACACGTACGCCCTTCGACACCTGCCCACCGCCACAGTCTCCCTATACGCGTACGCCAACCCGGTGATTGCGATACTGCTCGGCGCGGTGGTCGCAGGCGAACCATTCGGCCCGCGTGTGGTCGTTGCATCCACAATGGTGCTGATCGGTTCGGCGCTTGTTCAGGGAAAGAGCGACGGCGGCGTGACGGACCGCAGCTTTCGAGCCGCGGGCCAATCACGCCGAAGCTTGTCGGATTGGGGTGCCAGTGATGGTGAACTCAGACGACCCGGCGGCCGCTGACCAGACGCACCAGGAACAGCACGACGGCGATCACCAGCAGGACCCAAATAAAGTTACCGAGCGTGTAGCCACTGACCATTCCCAATAGCCAGAGAACGATCAGAATAATCGCAATGGTCTCGAGCACGTCTAAACCCTCCTCACAGCTGTTGCTGTGCCTCGCCCGGTAGGCTGCAACATGAGTACCGCGAGATGCGGAGTTGTCGTGTTCGTGGCCTTGTGCTGCGCCGCGCCTTCTGTTTCGGCCCAATCTATCGACGTCGTACGGTTTTTCGCCGGCGCTGCGCTTGGGCTCGGAATCCATGAATCGGCTCACCTCGTTGCGGATGAGGCGTTCGGGGCGAACCCCGGGGTGCGGAAAGTCTCGGCCGGTTTCATTCCCTTTTTTGCCATTACGCATGAGCCAGTGACCCCGACCAAGGAGTTCATCATTTCCTCCGCCGGATTCTGGGTGCAGAACGTGGGCAGCGATATCGTCCTGTCGAGGCATCCTCAACTGCGCGAGGAGCACGCACCTGTGCTGAAAGGTCTGCTCGCGTTCAACATCGTGACCTCGGTCATCTATTCCGGCGCCGCGTTCGTGCGTCGCGGTCCAGCCGAGCGCGATACGCGTGGGATGGCGCTCAGCGCAGACGTGCACGAGCCATGGGTCGGGGTGACGGTGCTCGCCCCGGCAGTACTCGATGCCGCGCGGTATTACCGGCCGAATTCGCGCGTGCTGCGCTGGACGAGCCGTGCGGCGAAGGTCGGAGGAGCGCTGCTGATCTTCAAAGCTGCTGGCAACGACTAAATCAGGACTGCACCGGACCCAGCGCGAACGTCATCGTCCCGTCGACGACAATACGGCCATCGACACGCGCGACCCCCTCGAGCTGTCCCATGCGGCTGCGCAGGCGCTTCACGCGGGCTTCAATCTCGACGACATCGCCGGGGTGTACGGGATGGCGGTACCGCACTCGATCGATGCCCATAAAAAAAATCAGCTTCTCGCGGTTCTCCGGCTTCGACAGGATGAGGATGGCGCCGACCTGCGCGACCGCCTCTGTGAGAATCGTCGGCGGCAGTGCGGGTACCGTCCCTGGTTGGCGCGAGAGGTACCGCTCATTCAGTGAAACGTTCTTGATTCCGACAATCCGCCGGTCTGGTTCGAGCTCGGTGATTCGATCCACCAGCAGAAACGGGTGGCGGTGAGGGATGATCCGCTCGATCGCACTGTAATCGAGCGGCAGCGAAAACGATTCCATCGGGGACCTGTCAGTATAATCTGGCGTCTTACCCCCGGTCCCGCGCATGAGCGATCACACTTTACGGCCTCAGGCCGCGCCGTCTCGTCCGGCGACCGACACCGAACTGCTGTCGACGCTCTTTGAGCTCGGGCGGGAAGTCACTTCGGTACTCGATCTCGCGGATCTGCTCGAAAAGATTCCGCAGCTGATTGCGCAGATCACGCGCTTCAGCGCGTTCGCGGTGTATCTGTTGGACGAATCACGGCAGGAACTGCACATCGCGTACGCCGTCGGCTATCCGGACGATGTGGTGCGCACGCTTCGCCTCAAGGTCGGACAAGGTGTCGTCGGCGCCGCCGTCGAGCAGGGACGCCCGATTCTCGTCAACGACATCGGCAAGGAGCCGCGCTTCATGGGACCGCTGCGCAACATGGTCGCGCAGCTCGCGGTGCCGATGCGACGGAAAGGACGCGTCATCGGGGCGCTGAACCTGCTCAGCGAGCATAGCGGCGCGTTCACCGATCGCGACGAGGCACTGCTGCGACAGTTCGCGACACATGTCGCGGTTGCCATCGAAAACGCGCGGCTCTTTCGTGCCGAACGCCATTACACCGAAACACTCGAAACGCTCGCCGAGATTGGGCGGGAAATGTCGTCAATCCTGGATCTCGACGTCCTGCTGACGCGGATCGCGAGCCTCACCAAGCGCATCATCGACTACCGCACCTTCGGCATCCTGCTTCTGAACGAGACGACGAACATGCTCGAGATGAAGCTGGCTGTCAGGTACGGGGAAGAGAACTCGGCGAAGAACATCAAACTGGGCGAAGGACTCGTCGGGTGGGCTGCGCTGTACAAAGAGCCACTCCTCGTCTCCGACGTGTCGAAGGATCCCCGGTATATCAATCTGGTCGAAGACGTCCGGTCCGAGCTCGTGATCCCGATGCTGATCAAGGACCGGGTCATCGGGGTGTTTGATCTCGAGAGCCCGGAGTTGAGTGCGTTCACGAAGGAGAACAAGGAGTTGTTGACGCTGCTCGCCAGTCAGGCGGCGGTGGCGATCGAGAATGCGCGGCTCTACGAGGAGGTTCGGCGGAACGAGGAGCGTATCGAGAAAGAGCTGCGCTTCGCGCAGCGGGTTCAGGCGGCGCTCTTGCCAACCGAACCGCCGCGGCGCCTCCGCAACGCCGACGTCGCCGCGCGATTTGCCCCCGCTCATGAACTGGGCGGCGATCTTCACGACTTCATCGATCCTGAACCGAACAGTCTCGTCGTCGCGGTCGGCGACGTCTCGGGTAAAGGTGCGCCGGCGGCGCTCTACAGCGCCTTCGCGGCGGAGCTCGTTCGATCGCGAACGTATCGACGGAGGTACACGCCCGACAAGTTCAGCGTGGCCGGTGTGCTGCAGGCGATGAACACCATCCTGCACGACCGACAGCTCGAGGAGTACTTCTGCACGCTCTGCTATGCCTTCTTCGATTTCAAACGCCGCACGGTCACGCTGTCGAACTCAGGATTGCCGTATCCGCTGCGATGCTCGGATGATGATTGCGGCCAGATCGAGCTTCCCGGCGTGCCGCTCGGATCGTTTTCAGGTGTGACCTATGACGAGGTCACGCTGCCGCTGCGGGCCGGCGAGCTGTTCGTATTCTGCACTGACGGCATCTTCGAGGCGGCAAACGGAGAGGGGAAAGAGTACGGAGCCAAGCGCCTGTGCGATGTCGTGCGTGAAAACCGGAAGGCAACCGCGCGCGAGATCGTCGATGCGATCTTCGACTCGGTCATTCTGTTCCGAGGAACGGCGCCACAGAGCGACGACATGACGGCGGTTGCGGTCAAAATCACCGCATAACATTCGAATCGTTCGGGTGTTCGGATCGGTCGAGTTCTCAGAACGATGTTTTCAGAACGACCCGAACGATCCGAACCTTCGAACGATCCGAACGATCAGTATTTGATTTTCCGTTTCGATTCGTCGATGTGCAGGCCGAGCGACTGGCCGCCAAAGGCCGCCAGCTCCTGCACGCGACCCTTTACGTCCACACGGCTGCCGGTGGGCGGCACGCGGCCCTGGTGTCCGATGACCGTGATCTGACCGGTGCCGTCATCAACGTTATAGAACTGAAACGGCACGAGCGGCAGTCCCCAGCTCCTGGTCACGGTGCCTTTCACCGTTACGGTCTTGTTGTAGTAGCGAGCCGGCTGGTCTTTCAACTGCGCAACGTGCACGGTACGAAGCGCGCAGCCGGAAATCAGAAGCGCGCCGACGAGCGCGAGTACGAGACGCGAAGCCTTGGCCATGTCTGCAACTCCTAACCTCCAACTCCTGGGGCGTTGGAAGTTCAAAGGTCGCGACCGGATCGTGAAAGAACCGCCGGAATGCGGCGATGCCAGCGCCTGCCTGATGTTACGCACCCCGGTGATCCGGCGCGACCGCTGTCGGACGGTTCAAAAGGTATGCCCGGTGAGAGAGCGCGCTTCTTGGAGGAATTTTGCAGAAACTGAGACTCGCGGCGTCTCTTGGAGAGGTCAGAACTCAGGCGTAAACGGACAGGCTCTCTGTGCGACGACGGGGCGATGAAAGGATCAGAACGCCTGGACGATGGCGATCCTCGCGCGTCCCATTCGTATGTCGTCCTTCCGCCACTGGTAATCGTAGCTGCCCACGATCGAGGTGAGTGACGGCAGGAGGATCTGGAGAGCTGCGCCTGCGGTTTTCGCGTGGAATTCGCCGGCCTCGTCGATCGTGAAGTTCTCGAAGTTGTCGACACCGCGCACGAAGGCGCCTCTCGCCCAGATGCGTGGCGTGAGTTCGCGCGCGATGCGCATGTCAAAAGTGTTGTTCCGTACGCCTGTCACCGTCGGGTAATCGGTGGAGGTGAGCGCATAGCGCAGGCCAATGGTCCATCGTGGCGTTGGCGAAACGGTGACGCCCGGCGAGAGCATCAGCACGGTTGCGCCAAAGAAATCGAAGTAACGCCATTGGCCCGTCCACGTCGCGCGGCGATACCCGTAGTCGACGCGGCCCAGATAGTCACGTTGCGGCAGCACGTGGTTGCCGTCGCCGATGAGAACCTGCCCGGTGAACGTTCCCCACGGCGTCCAACGCCACGCGACGCCGCCACCCTCGAGGTCCTCCCGCTGGCCGGACATCGTCTGCAGCTCTGCGCGGCCGATCACACGCACGACGTCGGACAGACGATAGTTGATCGCCAGGTCCGATACGCGGGTTGATGGTGTTGGGCTGCTGAAGTCATCGTCGTACGCCTGCGCTTCGATCCGGTGACCGTACGCGCGCCTCGCATCCTCGAGCAGCATCACATTCGACCTGGTGGGAGACATGGTCACGAGACGCTGCCGGTACTCGATCGCTCGACGATCATCGCCTGCAAGCTGATAGGCGCTCGCGAGCGCACCCACGACGTTCGGGCTCTCGGGTTCAATTTCCTCTGCGCGCGTCAGCACCGCGAGACTTTCAACGATGCGGTTTTCGTGGAGCAGGGCTGTGCCCAGTCCAATCCAGGCATCCCCGTTGCGCGGATCTTCGAGCGTGATGCTGCGATAAATGGGTTCGGCGATCTCCGGCTGCCCCATTTGCATATACACGTTCGCGATCCAGAGTCGCGTCACGTGATCCTCCGGATTTGCGGCTGCAATCTTCTGCATGGCGACCAGCGCTTCGGCATTCCGCCCGGACTTTGCGAGCTCGATGGCGGCTGAGAGGTCCGAAGGGGCGGCGGCATTCGGCGCCGGCGCCACATCCTGCGCCAGCAGGAGCAAGAAAAGAGACAGCAGCATACCGGTCGTTTCGGCCGCTCAGACACCGGCCAACAGCCGGAAATCAGCTGCTTGATGCTGCTATCGGTTGGGTTGTGCTCGGCGCGGGCCAGGCGGGAACGATGGCAACGAGCTGGGCGGCGATGACGGCGGCGGCAGCCTGCGTTGCGGCATTCTGTTCACCTCCATCGCGCAGTTCGACTGCAAACACGCCGACGCACCCGTTGACCCCTGACAGCGGTACGGCAACCGCGCCATGCGACGCCGCATCGGCGGGAACCGTGCGCATTTGTGCACTCCGCCACGCTGCGGCGGTCGCGTTCGCTGCGTCGCGAGGAATAGGGCCCAGCCGCGCGACGATGCGCTCGTCGTAACCATGGGCGAGTGCCGGGAACAACTCTTCTCCGGCCCCGATCCACACAACGATGCCGCGCGCGTCGAGGACAGCGGCAGCCCGAGCCAGCGCGTCGCGCAACGAACCAGCATCGGTCGTACGCGCGAGGGCGCCGCAGACATCAGCCACGAGCGCGAGATCCGGTTGCGGTGCCGGGGTCACGGCGGAGGACGCCGGAGGTGAAGCGGGTTCCGGCGGGGTTCTGTCTAACAACCCGAGGTTCCCGAAGTTCTGTTCGGTCTGAGGCGCGTGTGTCGGAGGCGTCAGCAGGACCAACCCAGCAAGCCAGATGACCGCGATTCCAGCGAGAGCTCCCCACTGCTGCCGTTCGAGATCCGCCCGCCTCGCAGAGGCAGCCTGTTGTTCCGATGTGTCAATCGTGCTCAGCGTCTTCACGGCCGCGGCTATGACGTCGCGTCCTTCGCTGAAGATCAGATCCGCCGCCAGCAGGCTGTCCCCCTGTTCGAGGTACTCCCGACTCTTGCCGTCCACCAACCCGATGTTCTTGATTTGTTCGTTGACGTCGTCAATTGCGGTGACGGCATCACGCGCCTTGAGCGATGGACGAACGGTTGATTGCAGCTGCGCGAACTGCTGCAGGAGCATGGCGTTGCGTTCGAACCAGGGCTGCAGCGATTGACCCTGCGCGACGTACGCTCGCTGCGCGGCGGCGACGTCTCCTGCCACCGTCATCATCTGTTCGATACGGCTGTGGACCTCCCGCGCCTGCGTCTCGATGTCTGCAGCGCGCCGATGTGCGTCGAAAACAAAAAAGCCGCCGATAGCGGCGGCAGCGATGAGGACGGCAGCAACGACGTACCGGATCGTCGGCTTCTGCATCGACGACCAGTATAAAGACACCGGGTGTCATTTTCGATCCCTATCTCGTACAACCCCGGTCGTGTTCAGAACTCGACGAGGGTTTGGACAAGCAACCGATTCTCATTCACGCGGCCGGCAGCAGGCTCGTAGTGCACCTGTTCGTTGGTGGCTACGAGGGCCACGCGGCTGCGTGGCCAGACGAACCAGTACGCGCCACCGGCAATGACGCGTCGTTGTGAGTTGTCGGGCACTGACCGATCGGGATCGAAATGATCGACTCGCGCCAGGGCCGCCCATCCTTGAAGGCCCTGACGAACCTCGATGAACCCTGACGGACCGCTGCGCCGGATATCGCGCGGCATGATGGGGTTGGGGTTCTCGAGGGCTTTCACGTATTGCACTGTGGTGACGAGGTGCGTCTGCTCGAAGCTGCCCATCACGATGCCGAGGCGACGCGGTCGGTCGGTGGCGTACCACCCACCGCTGAAAAACCCTGAGAGCCGGAAACCGTTCGCAACGCCGCGGCCCGCAAGCGGCCGCAGCGTCAGTCTTCCCTGTAGGCTCTTTTGCTTGCTGAGGTCCGTCTGAGCGTAGCCCTCCCCGTTGTACACACCCGTCTGGACGTCGATGTACTTACCAAGCGACGTGAAGTAGCCGACCCCGAAATCCGATGAACCCGGAATCAGACTCTCACGCTCCGAGAACATCGTCCCCTGCACTCGATATCTGTCGATTCCTTCTTCGAAATCAAGCCAGGGCGTCTGGTGTGCACCAAATCGGAGCCACGATCCCTTTGTCTTCAGATTGTCGAGTTCGACAAATGCGTACTTGATGCGGAGTATGAGCGAGCCGGACAGGGTGGTGTCGCTGGTCGCGCGCCTGATATCCGGCGTTATCCGAAAGCGCACGTTTTGCGCGAGCTGGCCAGTGACATTGATATAGCCCCGTGTCAGGTCGAACACGTTGTAGCCGTCACGGTTCTCCAACTCGGCGTCGTACTGCACGTAGGAAAGCACGCCGACCCGAACAATGGGGTACTCAGGTTCGGATGCGGGGGTCGTCGTCGGCGCCGGGGTTTGTGCGTGCGCGGCACCAACAGACACCAACATCAGCCCGAACGCGATCGCGATGCGCTTAGTCATGCGGATGTGATTTGTAAGACGGCAACGTTTCCGATGAATCACCGTCGGGTTAAGAGTGTGTTAATGACAGCGTTGGCGGGTCCGCGATCCGCATTCAGGCGGCGCGTCTCAGTACACCGGTAGGTATGGTTGCAGTGTGCGGGCGATAACCGTGAATCGGTTCGTGAAGATCAGAATTCCGATGATGACCAGCAGCGCCCCTGAGGTCAGCTCAATGGCGTGGTAGTACCGGCGGATGCGGGCGAACGCCGCGAAAAACCGGTTGATGGCCAGCGCGGTCGCGAAGAACGGAATCGCGAGCCCGAGCGAGTACGCCGCAAGCAGCCGCACGCCCTGGTCGATGGTGTTCTGTGCCGCGGCGACCGCAAGGATCCCGGCCAGGATCGGCCCGATGCACGGCGTCCATCCAAACGCGAACGCGATGCCGACGAGCGTGGCTCCGAGAAAACCCGCTGGGCGGCGGTTGGTCTGGACACGCTTCTCCTGATAGAGCCAGTCGATGCGCAATAGCCCCATGGTGTGAAGGCCGAAGAGCACGATGATGGCGCCTGCGATGCGGCCGAGGATCGTGAGCCGCGACATCAGAAACTGTCCGATGGCACTCGCGGACGCCCCGAGCGCGACAAAGACCAGCGAAAAGCCGAGGATAAAGGCCAGCGACGAGACAATCACGCGGTTTCGCACTGGCGCCGCCACCGCGACGGCGCCGGTGCCGCGTATCTCGTCGAGCGAGAGGCCTGAGATGTAGGAGAGATATCCGGGGATGAGCGGCAAGACGCACGGCGAGATGAACGAGAGCAGTCCCGCGCCAAACGCCGCCAGCAGCGTGACGTTTTCAATCACGGTTTGTTGCCGATCGGAGTCAACGGCACCGCACCATACGGTAACGCGCCCTCCATCTGCACGTTGTGGCCCTTGACCGGCGGCAGGTCCTGATACATGAAATCCCACTTCCACCGCTCGGAGGGATTCGACGCCTGCAGCCAGCTCCGCGCTGGCAGCGCGCGCGCGAACGTCACGTCGGCCGCCTGCGCGTACGGCGTGCCGGGCATTGCGGCGGCCAGCGCCCGCCGGACATCGTCGCTCGTCCGGTATGACAGCGTGAGGCCGAACAGCGCGCCGAAATTCGCGAGAATCTGCCAGTCTTCGCGCGCTTCCCCGGGAGGCACGATTGCGGCTGCGGCACCCTGGACGCGTCCCTGGTCGTTGGTATATATCGCGTCCTTTTCCACGTAAGCCGCGCCGGGAAGGACGAAGTCCGCGGCCCCCGCAAGGTCGGTCATGACGACGCCCTGCACGACGAGCACCGGCAGTTTTCCGGCACGCCGCGCCTCCGCGATCCACGAGACATCGCCAATCGAGCCGTCAGGTCCGGGGTCGATCACGTACAGCGCTTTGACGCGTCCCGATTCCACCGCGGTTCGCAGTTCTGCTAGATCCGGAAGCCCTTCGTTTCCCTTGCCGACGTGATAGCCAAGATCACGGGCACCGTTGACATTAGGCGCATCGGTTGGCGGGACCTTGAACTTCGTGCCGGCAGGCTGCTTCTTTTCAGTGCGCCTCCACGAGATCGAGACTGCACTGAGGCCATCGGTGCCAAGCAATCCTTCAGTCACCTGCTTGAGAACGAAGAGTTCTTCCGTTGACGCATGGGCGGAAACAAGGAATCGAACCGAAGCAGGATCGGCCAAAGCGCCCGGTTGAACTGCGTCGCGCAACCGGGGCTCGACATCGTGCCACCCGGCGGACTCGAGCGTGCCGCCGCGGCGCAACATTGGTTTTCGCAGGCGAGTGTCCCCTTCGGTCCAGTGGTAGTCGAACCGGCCGATGTCGCACATCCAGTAGCTGTTCACGTCGGGGTTGAACCGGGGGGTCATCCGGATCAGTCGCGACCCTTTCGCCCATTCCGGTTTTGCCTTCAGCCATGCACTGGTGTTGCACCCTTTGGAGCACAGGCTGCACATCGTATCGACGACGTTCGGGTTGTCCCACGGCCGGCTCTTGAACCTGTAATCGCGCGTCGTGATGGCGCCGACAGGACAGACGTCCATCAGATTTCCCGACAGAATCGAGTGGACGCCCTCCTCCTGAAACGTCGCGATCTCGCTGCCGTATCCGCGATCGACGATGTTGATCTGCGCATCTCCGTCGACGTCGCGCATGAAACGGACGCAACGCGTGCAGAGAATGCAGCGGTTGCGGTTCAGCATCAACGTCGGACCGAAGTCGACGTCCGCCTTGACGCCTTCGCCATCAAATACCCGCCGCGGAAAATCCATCCGGCTTTCGGCGGGGCCAAAGGTGTAGGAGAAGTCCTGAAGGGGGCACTCGCCTCCCTTGTCGCACACCGGACAATCGAGCGGGTGATTGACGAGGAGAAATTCGAAGACACCGGCTCGTGCCGTCACCACCTCAGGATCGCGGGTGCTCACGACCATGCCTTCGGTGCACACCATCGAACACGAGGTCTGCAGTTTCGGCATCTTCTCGATTTTGACGATGCAGACGCGGCAGGAACCGTCGACGGAGATGCCCGGATGGTAGCAGTAGTACGGCACGGAGATGCCGGCCTCGATGGCGGCCTGAAGAACCGTTTTTCCTTTTTCTACTGTGACTTGCCGCCCATCGATGGTCAGCGTGACCGTGTCCATATCCTCCGAATCATATCCGAGTCGGAGACTTGAGCTTGACCGACGCTTCGGCGAAGTCTACATTCCCAGTCCAAGGCCGATGGACGCCACGCGCGCTCGCGTCAGTTCGCTGTTCGAGTGGCTCGTCGCACTCGCCTGCATTTTCGCGGTGATGGCGATTGGATCCGTGTTGATGCGCGACATCGGCAATGTGACCGCGATCGCTCCGGTGATCGCCCACGAAGAGACGCTTCCGGACCCTCCGGCCACTGTTCCGCCCCGCTCCGTATCCGTTCCGGTCGTGCTGCTGGCTGATCGATCCGAACTGCGTGTCGGCGACACGGCTGATGTGCTGGCGCACATCGGGGCGAGCTCGGAGGTAGCGCCGCCCACCATCGATCGCACCGCGCTCGGCGAGCGGGTGACACGGTTCTATGCGCAGAACGGTCAGCGGTTCACCGTTGTCCTGCAACCGCTCGCCGCTGACGGCGAGGTTCGAGTCGCGGCGATTTATCTTCCGGCGGCTCGCTGAATTTCGCTGAAGCGCGCCAGCGCTGCTGAATCCCGATTGATTTGCACGTCGCGCACGTTTCCGCGGATCGGAATCCGCTGCTCGACGTGTGCGTCGGACACCGGCACGATCACGTCCTGGAGGCGACCGTCCGCGTACTGCACGGTCACGGTGACGGGAACATCGAACATCGTGGCGCTGTCCTGGTCGAACTGCACCACAACTTCGCCAGTCTGAATGGTGGATGAATAGCGAAGGGTTGGAATATCGGAGCCATGGATCCAGCGGTCGAAGAAGCGGTCGAGCGATCGTCCTGAGGCTGTCTCCATCGCGCGTTCGAAATCGTCCGTCCCTGCCTTCTGGAATTTCTGCTCGCCGTAGAAGCGGCGGAGGCCGTTGAAAAAGGCTTCGTCGCCGACGAAGCGTCGCAGCATGTGCAGAACGGAGGCGCCCTTGTTGTAAATGATGGCGCGGAAGATGCGCCCTTGTCCCTGAATCAATCCGAGCCGGTATCCCAGATCGACCGGACCCTGGTCCGATTCCGAGAGGCTCCAGCGCCGGAACTGACGAAGCATCGCGTTGAACGACGCATCGCCGTGCGCGCGCTGTGCGTAGAGGGCGGAGAAGTACTGCGCGAACCCCTCGCTGATCCACTGCTCGTGATAGTTCTTCCAGCCGATGGCTTGACCCCACCACTGATGGGCGAGCTCGTGCGCGAGGAAGAATTCAGGGACGCCGGCGAACGCCGACGGATCGTTGCCCCAGTACAACTTCGAGAATGGCGCGGCATTGTTGATGATTGAGAAGTATGCCGGACTATGGCCGCCCGGCACATCGTGCTCGAGCATGGTCACGGTCAGCGATTCGTACGGCGTATCGTCCATCACCGTTCCGTAAAACCGCATGATGTCGGCAGCGACAGTCGCAATGTCGCGACCACGCCCGATCTGCCGCGGATTGGCTTCCACACCGATCGAAAGGCGATCGTACTGGCGCATCTCGACGCCCGCCCGCCCAGGCGACTGGTACGTCGCAGCGATTGGAATCGAACTGTCACGCGCGTTGACCGTGATATCCGTGACGTGCGTCAGCCGGCTCACGACGACGGCGAAGTAGCGAACCGGCTGATTCGCATTGAACACGAATGCGCGTCCAGTCGTCTGAGTCGCCGCGTCCCGCAGGGAGACGTCGCCAGGCGACAATTGACCGCTCCCGACACATCCATAGCCTTCGGGCACCGTGATGCGTATGCGCGCGCGCGCATAGTCCGTGACGACGTTCTGCGGATACCACGCGGAGCGGCTGCTCAGGAGAAAATTTGGTTCCGACTGAATCAGCGAATCCGGCTCTGTATCATCGCCACCCTGTTGTGGTTCGAGGGTGACGGTCTCGCGATCCAGTGCCTGCGTGGGGAGACGTCCGCTGTACACGATGTCGAGTGCCAGGAGGGCCCCGCGCTGCGCCGACACCGGAAGGTTGATGATCAGGCTGTCGTCGTTGCGGATGCGAAAGAACAACAACCTCCCGAACTCGCTGCTGATCACGCTGGTCACGGTGAGCGGCTCTGCGAGCCGCATCGTCAAAGTGGCTGCGGCATCAGCCTGGATGCGCAATGTCACATGTGTCCGGCCCTCGATGAACTGACGATCCGGAGACACGACCGTATCGATGTTGTAGTCGATGACGTCGTAGGTTCGGAGGTCGTCTTCGTTGTACGTCGCACCGCGAACTGCCAGCGTGGAGGGTGATGCGTACAGCGAGATGGCGCGCTTGCGCGCGCGGTCAAACAGCGTGACGTCTTCGGCGTTGCCCCCGCTGCGTGAGTAGGTGAGGGTGCCGAATTTGTTCGTGCGAACCTCTGCGAGGAAGTCGCCGCTCTGGGGCAGGATGTACCAGGTCTCCCGACTGAGATCCCGAAGATCGATGTTGAACGACTTCGGCGCCTCCGTCGCAAACACATCCTGCGCCCGTCTGGCCTGCCGCGGCTCGGCGGGGATTGCCTTAAGGCCCGACTCGTCGACTCGGGTTTCGTAGTCGGCAGGATGCATGCGGACGAAGGCGGCGCCGAACGGCGCCGTCAATGTTTCATTCCCGCTGAAGATTCGGAGCTGTCCCTTTTCCGTTTGCGGCACCGGCGCGAACTTCATCTCGCCCCGGCCAAGCAGGATGAGGCCCGTCACGCCTTCCCCGCTCAGAACCTGGAACACCGAACCGCTATGAAGCGTGAACTGTACGTCCTGCGCGCGGATCGTGAACTCCCGCGCGGTGTACTGCGTGGAGGCATCGAGCCGCAGCCGGTACAGCCCCTGGACAAAGGTCAGGCGGGTGATGGCGGCAATGCGCCAGGAGTCGGCCGCGCCGCCGCGCGGCCGCCGGACGTCGAGCCGGGCGGTCAGCACGCGCGCTCTCGCCGCCGTTTCCGTCATCACCTCGACGATGACGGCATAGCCGTCCCCCGGAAGCGAGCCTTCGAGCGCAGTCCGGTCGCGCTCCTTTACGGCCGCGTGAACCGTTTCATACGAAAACAGATCGTCGGTTGCCTGCTCCGCCTCTGCACCCGTGATGTCAGGGGTCGAGAGCAGCGAAGGAAATTCGTCGCGGTTGTTCTCCTGGAGCAGTTGTTCCAGACGATTGAGCAGCTGCGCGACGCCGTCCGCCTTCGCGTCCGCCGGCGCCGCTTCGCGGCTCTGGCGAGACAGGTCCGGCGGATTGGATTGCGCGGCACCCTGCGTCTGGCCGTACGTGGGCATCGCGCACAGCAGGAGCGCCAGCGGGAGCGCGAATCGGAGATTTACAGCAACCATGGTCACGCGGTCACGCCGTCGCGTACCGCGTATTATCGTCTCGGCCGGAAGGTTAGGAAAACCTCAAATCACGCCAATCGAGCGCCCGACCTTCGCAAAGCAATCGAGCGCGAACTGCAGCTCATCACGAGTGTGCGTCGCGGTCACGATGGTGCGAACACGTGCTTTGCCGAGCGGAACGGTCGGAAACCCTATTCCCTGCGCGAACACCCCATTGTCGAACAGCACGTCGGACAGCTTCATCGCCAGCGCTGCGTCGCCGACGATAACGGGGGTAATCGGGCTTTCGCTTGCGCCCGTGTCGAACCCCAGCGACTGCAGGCCGCTTTTGAAAAAGCGCGTGTTGTCCCACAGACGCTCGATCAGCTGAGGCTCGCTTTCCAGCACGTCGATGGCCGCGAGGCATGACGCGGCCACCGCCGGCGGATGCGAGGTGGAGAAGAGAAACGGCCGCGCGCGGTGATAGAGGAATTCAATCAAGGCGCGGGAACCGGCGACATAACCGCCAAGCGCCCCAACCGCTTTCGACAACGTGCCGACCTGAATATCGACGCGGCCATGAAGGCCGAAGTGATCAATCGTGCCGCGACCATTGGTTCCGAACACGCCGCTGGCATGCGCATCGTCGACCATCATGATGCAGCCGAACTCGTCGGCGACGTCACAGAGCGCCGGTAGCGCGCCGAGGTCACCGTCCATGCTGAAGACGCCGTCGCTGATGATCAACCGTCGTCGTTCGCGCGGTAGCTCCCGTACGATCGCGCGTGCGGCCTTGGCGTCGCGATGCGGGAAGACTTTGATGGTGGCGCGACTGAGGCGCGCGCCGTCGATGATGCTCGCGTGATTCAATTCATCAGAGATGATGAAGTCCTCTTTGCCGAGGATCGATGAGACGGTTCCCGCATTCGCCGTAAACCCGCTCTGAAAGACGACGGTCGCTTCCGTACGCTTGAACTCGGCGAGCCGGCGTTCGAGTTCCAGATGGACGGTCATGGTGCCGGCGATCGTGCGGACAGATCCGGAACCCACACCGAGCGTTCGCGTCGCTTCGAGCGCGCGTTCGCGCAGCTTGGGGTGCGTCGTCAGTCCTAGGTAGTTGTTGGAGGACAGATTGACGACAGAGCGATGGTCGAACGAGGTGTGGGCCTTCTGTTCGTCATCGAGGACACGCAAGTGACGGTACAGCCCCTGGGATTTGAGACTGTCCAGCTCTTCGGCGAGATACCGCAGCGGATCGGCGCGCATCGCCGAATTTTAAGTGGAGCGGCTCAACGAAGCGCCAGCAGTACGTCGCCGGCGTCGCGGAACAGTTCGGTTGCGCCACGGCTGCGAAGTGTCGCGGTCGTGTCACGGCCTTCTGCATCGAGGTACGCGGCCTCGTGCACGATCACGTGAGTCACGCCCAGCTCACGCAACGTCTCGACGGAAACATCGGGATGACGCGGCACTTCGGAGAGCGCGACCTTGACTCGTCCGTAATGCGGTGGAAAGAAGCCGCTATACCCGTTCACGAGGGGCCGCCAGCGCTCGATGGAGTAATACATGGCGCGCAAGTCGTAGTCCGGCTCGCCCAGCGGAAGGTCGGCGATGACGGCGTCAGCCGGTAACTGGTCGACGGCTCTGTAGACGACCGGTGCACGCCGTGGCAGCTCCAGGCGCGCAGGAGGCGTCGCGAACCCCTTCACGGGTGACATCCCGTTCACCACAAACGGTGCGGCGCCAGCTTCGTATAGAAACAAAGCCGCCAGGACGCCAAGCACGATGAGGCCGTACCGCATGCGAGCGACCGTCGCCGCGCCGAGTGCGCCAAGCACCGCGAGCATCAAGGCGACGATCATTCCGAAACGCGCCGGCACGCGCAGTCCTTCGAGGCCCGGAACGTAGGTCCATAGGAATCGGTACGGCGATGCGAGATCGACGGGTCTTCCGAGCACCTGCGGAGAGGGTCCAAGCGACAACCACGCCGCGGCAATGAGGGCGAGCACAAAAAATCCGCGGGAGCGCATGTACGCCGTCCCGCGCGCACGCATCGCAGGCGACAGGTAGAGCGCGATGCCATACGCGATCGCGCCGCGCAGGAGAAGCTGCGTCACGTTCCCCAGCCGCACGTCGAACAGCCAGGCATCGACGATCAGACGGCGGAACACGACGGTCGCCGCCGCCGCAACTGCGTGTAACACGGCGATCATCCACAGCAGTCGGGCGATGATCGTTCGCGTGGTTCGAGGCTCGGCGATGCTCCCTGGACGCGCAGTTGCCAGGATTCCGATGAGCGCGAGCAGCAAGGGCACCGCTCCGGGAAACAGCTCGCCCTCGCGTTTCGGAAATGTGTCCGCAAGCCGCTCGCCCCAGAAGCGTTGGGCCGTCGACGCGGTCGCGTACGAGTAGACGTCCGCCGACAGCCTGGTTGTTTCCGACAGCGATCGCGTTAACTCCAACTCCCGGCTGGCGCGAATGTACGGGACAACGAACGGCGCCATGACGACAGCCGCGACGGCAGCCGCGGCGATGAGCGCGAACCACGTCCGGCGATCTCTCAATCGGTCGTTCCGCCACATCTCCCACACGACGTAGGCCAATGCGAACGGTGAAAAGTACAGGAGGTAATAACCAGACGAGAGATCCTGCAGGACCACAGCGGCCGTGCCGCCGACCAACGCACGTGTGCGCCCACCCTCGAGGAACCGCCTGAAGCCATACATCGCAAACGGCATCCACTGCGACGAGAGCACCTGCAGGTGCGATGACTGCGGAATCCGATACGGAGCAAACCCGAAGAGCAGCCCGGCGACGAACGCCGCCGCCGTGCTGCCGGTCACCTCACGGGCGAACAGAAACATGCCGACACCGGACAGCACGAAGGTCGACAGAAACAGGACGTTGTAGCAGAGGATCGGGTTCTTGGTGACCGCGTAGATTGGAAATATCTGGAGCGCTTGAGGGACGAGATGCTCTGAGTACGCAAGCGTCAGCGGCGCAGGGTGAAAAATGTTCGCGTCGAAGAAGTGTCTCAGGTGCGAGAAGTGTCCCTGGAGGATGCCGCGGAGCTGCTCGCAGTCCCACGCGAGGATCCACATGTTGAGCACCGAATCGCCGAGGTCCCATGCGACATCGCGCGTGATGCCCGCCGCGAGCGGCCACGTCGTCACCGTCGCGATGGCGACGTACGCAAGGGTCGCGTACGCGGTCTCGCGTGCGTGCCCCGAGCGCAGTCGAGGGATCATTCAGCGGGTTCGGCCAGCGTTTCTTCGAAAAGAACCTGCAGGATGGCGGCGGTCGGGACCGCGAGAATCGCGCCGATGACACCGAGCAGCGAACCGCCAATCAGCAGCGCGATGATAACGAAAACCGGGCTGATGCCCACCTGTCGCTGCATGATTTTCGGCACGAGCAGATGGTTTTCAAGCTGCTGCTGGGCGACGAAGAACAGGATGACCGCTAGCGCGAGCGCGGGTTTCACCGATAACGCGACGATAACGGCTGGAACCGCAGAAAGGATCGGACCAACAATCGGAATCAACTCGCCGATCGCCGCAATCAGCGCGAGGACCCAGAAAAACGGCACGCCCATCAAGAACAGCCCCAGCGCCGCAGTGCTGCCAATGATGCCGCTAAGAAGGAGCTGGCCGCCGAGCCACGCACTGATCTTGTTTGTGACCCGCCGGCAGGCGTCGTTCACCTGCGCGCGCTTTTCGCGGGGAAACAACCGCAGAAGAACGAGAATGAGCGAGCTGCTGTCCACGAGCAAGTAGAAGGCGAGCACGAGCACGGTAATGAGGCCGAAGACGCCGCCGATGACTCCTAGGACGGCGTTTGCAACGAGACTCAACGTGTCCTGCGCGGCACTTGGTGCGGTCTGCTGGACCGCTTCCGCCGCACTGATCTCACGCGTCAGCACGCCGCGATCGATTAACCACTGCTGCCCCTGATGCAGCAGCCGCGGGAACTCCCGCGCAAGATCTCGCGCCTGCATGACCACGGCGGGAATCACCATTGCCGCGATCGCCACGAGCGCGGCAATGATGCAGACATAGATGACAAGGATGGCGGCCCATCGAGGGACGCGCTGTCGCAGCAACCGCTTTCGTTCGAGCTCGTTGACGAGCGGCGACAGGCCGATCGCGATGAGCGCGCTGATGTAGATCAGCAGCAGCGCGTCACGCACTTCCCAGAGTGCCCAGGCGATGAAGACCGTCACCGCCAGAGCGGCGAGGGTGTAGCGAATGAGCGCGCGCGGATCCGGCGGAGCGCTCACGCTTGTTGCAGATACCGCCGCGTGAACACGGCGATATCGGCGTAAATCGACTGGAGTTCGGCCGGGTCGGCGAGATAGACGATGCGGAACGAGCCAGCCTCCGGCGGCATGCCGAAGCCCGACCCATACACGCACAGGATTCCTGTTTCGCGGAGAAGGCTCAGAACGTAGTCTTCATCCGTGCGTCCAGGTGGAAGCGACAACATCGGCATCGCATAGAACGCGGCGTGCGGCGAAACGCAGCGCATTCCTGGCATGGCGTTGAACGCCTCGGTCGTCACGCGCGCACGGTCCGCAAGCGCCTTGCGGAACATCACCTGATGCGACCGGTCACCAGTAAGCGCGGCCACGACCGCGTACTGCATCGGTCCCGGGCTGCACAGCCGCCCGTCGGCGAGCTTCTTCATCGCCGCGAGCGCGTCGTTCAAACGTGGCGTGGCGCCCAACACGACCCAGCCGGTGCGCCATCCCGGAGCGAGGTATGCCTTCGACAAACTCGACAGCGAAATCACGGCGGCATCACGGTCGAGCGTCCCGAGCAGCGGCACCGGCCCGTCGAAGCCGAGCTCGCCGTAAACCTCGTCGGCAAGGATTGTCAGACCGCGCTCTTCCGCGATGTCGAGAAGCGCACGACGAACAGACGGTGAATACACCGCACCCGTCGGATTATTCGGATCAATAGTCACCAGCACCCGGGTTCGCGGCGTCACCACACTGCGGAGATGGTCGACGTCCGGTTGCCAGTTACGCTTCGGATCCGTGCGGTAGTAACGCGCCTGGGCACCAATCTTGGCGATGACGGCAGTGTAGAGAGGATAGGTGGGTAGAGGAACGAGGACTTCGTCACCTTCGTCCACCAGTGCGTTCAGGACGAGGTCAATCGCTTCCGACGTTCCGGTCGTGATGAGCACCCTGTCCGCGGAGGTCGGAACACCCTTCGCCGTGTAATCTGCCGCGACTGCTTCACGCGCGGCCAGGATTCCGGTCGATGCGAGATAGCCGTTATGTCCATCGCGCATCGCACGCTCGACCGCCTCTATCATGTGAACGGGCGGTTGAAACCCGAACGACGCGGGATCGCCGATATTGAGGTAACGAACAGGTGTGCCGGCCGCTTCGACGGCCTGCGCCTCGGCCACGATGTTCCGGATTGCGTACGAGAAGCGGTTGACACGCGACGCAATGGGGATTGACCGAGCGGTCCGAGAAAGCGGCATCGTTTCCATCTTACGCTTGTACCTGTGACAGCCAGCACCCAAGTGTAAGATTTACACGCGTTACGTGGTTCTCCAGCACCGCATCCTCCAAATTCCTAATTATTGTTCGCGTTTTTAATCATTCCGAGGTGGCAAGAGCATTGATATATACGAACGCCGTGACGCGGCTCCCAGTCGCACTACTCGTGACGATGATGACCCTGACAATGACCCCTGCGGGGGTTTCGGCGCAGGTGGCACCTCCCAGCACCCCCGCTCCAGGCGGGCCGGTTGCGACTTTCAAGTCCGGGGTCGACCTCGTGACGGTATCGGTTGCGGTACGTGACGGCCGCGGCCGTGTCGTCCGCGATCTGACGAAGGCGGACTTTCAGGTGATCGACTCGGGGTTTGCTCGTCCGATCAAAGACTTCTATTTCGGTGAGTCGCCGATCAGCCTCGCGATTCTGCTCGACATCAGCGGCAGCATGGGTGTCGGCGGCAACATGGACCGGGCGCGTGATGCGGTTCGCACCGTCCTGTCGCGTCTTGCGGCCCGCGGCGACGAGGCGGCGTTCTACACCTTCGATTCGAAGCTTCAGGAAGTGGTGGCTTTCACCACGGACCTGAATCGCATCCGTGCGGTGAGCCTTGCCGGACGCCCGTGGGGCATGACGTCGTTGTATGACGCGATCGCCGCAACGGCGAGGTCCGCGGCTGAGCGTAAGAACCGCCATCGAGCGGTGTTCGTCATCACCGATGGCGTGGACACGGGCAGCCGCATGAAGCCGCAGGAAGTTTCCGGCATCGCGAGCTCGATTGATGTGCCCGTGTACCTGCTGACGGTGGTCAATCCGCTGGATCATCCCGGCGGCGAGTACTCCGTCATCGAGGCAGCGGGCGAGCACAGCAGCGCTGCCTCACTCTCCGATCTGGCGCGCTGGACCGGAGGCGACATGCGGATCTGCAGCATGCCGGAGCACACGGCAGCCGCAGTCGATGATCTGTTCAACGAATTACGGTACCAGTACCTCATCACCTTCGAGCCGGGGGCCGCACCTGGCTGGCACCCGCTCGAGATTCGAACACAGAAGAAGAACCTTGTCGTACATGCGCGAGGCGGATACATGGCCGCGGCGCGTTGAGTGGTCGTTTAGGAGGAAGTCACATATGCGTAAGAGTCTTGTCGCAGCATCGTTGCTGTCTCTCACTGTGGCCATGGCACCGGCCTGCGCCACCAAGAAGTTCGTCCGCACGGAAGTCGGCACCGTCAACTCGAAGGTTGACACGCTGAGCGGGACTGTCGAACAGACGCAGTCGCGCATCCAGCAGGACGAGGCGCGCATCGGCCAGGTCGATCAGAAGGCTGAGGCCGCCGGCAAGTCGGCGGAAGCGGCGCAGAATTCGGCGAACCAGGCGGCGACCGCTGCCCGTCAGGTTGACACGAAGGTTGACAAGGTTGCCGCCGACATCAATGCGAACATCGCGGCCGGTCGCAAGCTTGTCTACGAAGTGACCCTGAGCGAAGACCAGGGGAACTTCAAGTTCAACAAGTCCGATCTGCCGGACGAGGCGAAGGCGCGCCTCGATGCGGTTGTCGGCCAGCTGAAAGGCACGGCCGGTAAGGACATCTACATCGAAATCGAAGGGCACACCGACAACGTCGGCGGCAAAGAGACGAACTACGACATCGGCATGAAGCGCGCCGAAGCCGTGAAGGAGTATCTGTACACGCAGCACCAGATTCCGCTTCACAAGATCAACGTGATCAGCTACGGCGAAGACAAGCCAGTTGCGCCGAACAACACCCGCGCGGGACGCGCGATGAATCGCCGCGTCGTCGTCCGCGTGCTGTCGTAAACACGTCCATCATCCTGGTCTGAAAAGACCGGGTCTGCCGGGTCCGAAAGGACCCGGCCTCCGCGTGAAGGCGGGTCCAACGGACCCGCCTTTTTCTTTTTCGTGTGATCCGTTTTCAGCGCAGCCGCGCCAGATCCATTGTCGCTTTCGCGACGTCCTTTCCCGAATCTCGAATCAGTGTCAGGTACGTGCCGCGTGCGTCGAGCGCCGTCCCGTCAAACGTCGCGATGATGCTGCCGCCGAGCAGCGGTTGGCTGCCTTGTGGCGCCGCGGAGTTCGCGACGTACGGATATGGCAGCGGCATGCCGGACAGGCGCGGTCCAAAGCGCGGCACTCGGCTGATCGTCCGAGGTTCGAGGGCCTTGCCACCTGGCGGCACGAGCACCACGGTGAACGGCGGAACACCAACATAGTTGTTGAGAGGATGGAAGGTCAGCTCGACGACGACGTCGAGGCGCGAGGGGTTGTCGCCGAGTGTCGCAAGGGCCTCACGCTGGCCGTACAGCCGCTCGCCTGCTCGCGTACGTGCTTCGGCGTCCAGCGCGATACGTCTGAAAGGCGTCACCACTTCGATGTAATCGACCGGGGCCTGCATCACTTCAAGGTGATACACGGCATGAAAGCGCGACCGCATGTCGTCGATGCGGCTTTGCCCGAGATCGATCGCGTCGGCCAGACTGCGGGGATCCAGCGAGGGTTCGAAGGCGCTGACGACCGCGGTGAATGCGGCCAGAACGGCAACGACCACAACGTCCGTGCGCGCCATCGATCAATCGTAGCGCACGGACGCCGCGGAGCGTGGGTCTACCGCGTTGGATACTGCGGAGTATTCGGGTCGGCGACGGAGAGCTGTCCCCGGATCTCACCACCAGGGAACGTCGACGTGTGGATATTGACATATGCCTGGCCGCCGACGATGGCCTGCAGTGCGTCTGCGAACGTGTTGATGCCGATTTCCGGCCGTGCGTGAAACGCGACGCCGTCGTGCACGCGGAAGTTGAGGGTGAAGTCGCCGGTCACCCCGCGGCCGATCGGAAAGTCAATGACAACGGGTCCTGTTACGCCCCTGGGCGCGATATGGATGTGCGACGCGGTGGATCCGCTGGGGAGGTTGAACACTCGCATCTGAACGGCAATCTCCTGATTTTCGCTGTCGACACCGACTTCGGCCGTGGCAACGGCGCCGCTCAGCACCGCAGTCGGCGTCTCTTCGCCGCCGTTGAGCGTGGCGCGGAGAACCACGGCGTTGTTCTGGGCGGCCGCCGCGCCGGCCTGCACGAGCAGGGCGCTCGCCGCGAGCGCGGAGATACACAGAATCTTTCGCATTACGGTCGTCTCCTTGTGATGGATCTCGAGCTGAGGCCGGATGCAGAGCATGAAGCAGACCATTCGAATGCCACGTCGGATCAAGAGGATAGGCGCGCTTGGACGGCGAAGACCTTACGCTCGGCGAAACCATTTTCGAGCGACGGCAATACCCACCGCGAACATAGACGTGAATCCGGAGGCGCGCACAAGGCAAGATAGGACGTGAGCGGCTGTGGATCCTACTGACAAAGTGGCATTGATTACGGGAGGCCGGCGCATCGGCGCCGTCGTGGCCACCGAGCTTGCGCGGAAGGGCGTGCATGTGGCGGTGGTCTATCGGGGGTCGCGAAGCGAAGCCGAAGAAACAGCAGAAACGCTTCGAGCGATGGGCCGGCGGGCACTCGTCGTTCAGGCCGACCTGCAGCAGCCGGAGGCGTGCAGCCGCGTCGTCGAAGCGACCGTGGCCGAATTCGGGCGGTTGGACATTCTCGTGAACATGGCGTCGGTGTATCGCGAGAAGCCGCTGGATGACCTGACGGTCGAGGATTGGGATGCGCAGTTGTCCATTGACCTTCGTGCCGCCTGGCTCTGTTCACACGCGGCAATTCGGCACATGCGCCGGTCGGGCGGGGGACGCATCGTCAACTTTTCAGACTGGGTGGCGCGGAGCGGGCGGCCGCGCTATCGCGGCTACTTGCCGTACTACGTCGCGAAAGCGGCGGTGATTGCGTTGACGGAGGCGTTGGCGCTCGAACTGGCCAGCGATCAAATCCTGGTGAACGCCATCGCACCGGGACCGATTGTCGCCCCGCCAGGGACGTCCGCCGCCGATTCAGCAGCGGTCGAACAGGCCACGCCGCTTGGACGCTGGGGCGGCGAGATCGAGATCGCCAAGACGGTCATCGCGCTGGTGGAAAGCGACTTCATTACGGGTGAGACCATCCGCGTGGACGGCGGCCGTCACGTCAAGTAGCGGCGAACCTTAGGTCCGCCTTTTCGTCACGCGCCGATCTTCTTCGTCTGATCGTGAAGGTCGTAGGTTTCGATATTCACCTCGGCCGGGCCGGCCTTCACCTCTCCGGTGTGGACATCGAACTGCGAGCCGTGCCACGGGCACTGCACCGTGCCGCACATCAGCACGCCGTCAGACAGTGGTCCGCCCTTGTGCGTGCACCGGTCCTGAAACGCCGCATACCCTTTTCCGGTGCGGCCGACGGCGACTCGCTTTCCGCCGACGTGGACCAGCTTCATCTGATTCATCTCGAGATCGTGAGCCACCTCTTCGAGCGCGTTTGGGGGTTCACGTTCGACACGCGCTTCCTGCCATTTGCCCGCATTCGCGTAGCGGTGGTCGACGCCGATCTGGTTCCGATATGCGAGCGTGCCTCCCATCCAGGCGCCGACGCATAGGGTTGCGGTTCCGGCCGTTTCGAGCGCAAGCGGGAGTGCGCGCCTGCGCTTGCGATCAGCGAGCCAGGACAACGCAAACAAGGTCAGCGAACTCACGTTGAGAAGGGCATGTTTCGTCGCACGTTGTCTGGCGGAGCTTTGAGGTGGAACGCTGCCGAGGTAATCGATAACGCCGGGGACGGCGGCGAGCAGGCCCGCCGCAATACCAGCAGGCACCAGATATCTGGAAACGGTTTTCAGATCCTGATTCTCCGAAAACGCGGCGGCGACACGAAAGCCCCATGCGCCGGTGAGAAACGCAAACGGAAACGGGATGAGCATTGGGTGAATCGGATGCGACGTGATGGAAGCTGTGCTTTTCATGCACGCGACTGCGTGCAAATCGCGGGCTCAGGATGCGCTGACGCCGACTTTATCGAGAATCTCGCTCAGCGTGGCCGCGGCGCCGTCGAGCGGCAGATTGCTGATGTAGAAGTGACGCCCGCCGGCGTCGATCATCGCGCGCAGGGTTCTGGCGCATACGTCAACTGGCGTTGCGCCGGCGCCGAATTCACGAGTTAAGCCCTCAGCCGGAACCGGCAGAAATTGCCGCAGCGCCGTGAGCGTCTTCGGATTCGCGCTTCGGTAAAAGAAGATGCCGAAGATTCCCGGCTTCTCGACACCTCGAATCCGCGTCTCGCGGATGAAACGTTCGACCGGCTCGATGTTCAAGTGGCTGACGATCTGTGTGAGGTAGTACTCCGCGTGAAAACGCTCATCGCAGACGAACGAGACCTGCTCTTCGGCATTGCCGTATGGATTCGCCCAGCCGCCGAGCGTCAGTCGCGGTTCGCGAGCGCGGATCTGCTCGCGCAGCTGCCACGCGTGCTCCACGCAGCGCGGCCGTCCAACGCTCCGATCGCCACCGAGCACGACGAGCGATGGAAATCCGTGCTGCCACGCCTGTTCGGCATACGACAGACAGAATTCAATCGAATGCTTGGAGGTGAGGAACGGGATGACGTGATCGCGCGCGACGTCGCGCCCCAAGTTCGTCACGAGATGGCGGAGGTTATGCTCCTCCTGTGTACCCACGGCACTGTCGGTGAGAAAGACGCGCACGTCGCGGCGCGCAAGGCTGCGAACCGAATGGTACATGTCGATCCATGCATCCATGCCTTCCCGTGAACCCAGCTCGGCGCGCGGCGGCCGCAGCTCCGCCGCGATGACGGTCCCACCGGAGTTCAAGGCGGCTGCGAGTGACATCCGGGAAGTATTGTATTGGGAGTGAATGCTCTCGCGACGTCTGCCGCCTCACGCTGACACCAACGCGCTGTCGCGCGCGATTGCAGCGCGCCGCGCGGCCGGGCGAACTATCGTCGATCTGACGGAATCGAATCCGACGCACGCGGGGTTCCGATATCCGCCGGATCTGCTTCGCCCGCTCGCATCCGAAGCCGCGCTCCATTACGAGCCGCATCCATTCGGTCTTGCCTCGGCACGCGAAGCGATCGCACGGGATCATGCCCGCCGCGGCATCGCAATCGATCCGGACCAGGTCGTCCTCGCCGCGAGCACCAGCGAAGCCTACACGTGGTTGTTCAAGCTGCTGTGTAATCCCGGCGAGGCGGTACTTGTACCGCGCCCAAGTTATCCGTTGTTCGAACATCTGACGGCCCTGGAGGGCGTGCGCTCGGTTCCATTCAGTCTCGAATATCACGGCCGGTGGGAAATCGACTTTGCCACGCTGGAGGACGCACCGCCTGATACGCGGGCGCTCATCATCGTGTCGCCCAATAACCCGACAGGCTCCTATGTGAGCGCGCGAGAGGCGGAGCGACTGTTCGCAACGTGCCGTGAACGGGGCTGGACGCTCATCGCCGACGAGGTCTTCGCCGATTACCCGCTCGAAGTCGCCGCGCCGTTGACCGATCTGGCATTTCACGCAGACGTGCTGGCCTTTTCGCTTGGAGGTTTGTCAAAGGGCGTCGGACTGCCGCAGCTGAAATTGGCCTGGCTGGTTGCCGGCGGTCCGCCCGAATCACGTGCCCCGGCACTTACTGGTCTCGAACTCATTGCCGACAGTTTTCTTTCCGTAAGTACTCCGGTGCAGATAGCCACGCCGACGCTGCTCGAGTGCGGCGCCGCCATCCGCACGCAGATTCACCAGCGCGTGCGTGACAACCTGGCGATGCTGCGTGAGCTTGCGCAGCCCTTTCCCGCCTGCGGGGTCCTGAAAGTCGAAGGCGGTTGGTCCGCTGTCATCCGCGTGCCTGCGACGCGAACGGAAGATCAGCTCATCCTCGGCCTTCTCGACGCTGAGGGGATCATTGTTCACCCTGGCTATTTTTTTGATTTCGCGCGTGAGGCCTTCGTTGTGATGAGTCTACTGCCGCCGACGGAAACGTTGCGTGAAGGGGCGCTGCGTCTCCTGCGATATGTTGCGTCCTGACGGCATTATTCGACGACCAACCGCGGCATTACGCTTGCACGATGCGTGAGTCCACCGTATGACGCCTCCGAGACCCGGCTCGCGCCGCGCCGGCGCGCTCATTCCGCTCTTTTCCATTCCGTCGTCTCGGAGCTGGGGCATCGGGGAGATCGGCGACATCGCCCCGATGGTCCGTTGGCTCGAGGCCGCGGGCATCAAGATCCTGCAACTGCTTCCGATCAACGAAATGCCGCCGGGAGAAATGTCGCCGTACTCGGCGCTCAGCGCGATGGCGATCGATCCGCAATTCATCACGATGGACGATGTCGAGGACTTCGTCGCGATCGGCGGCGAGGACGCACTCGAACCGGCGCTGCGCGCGCGGCTGGACGCGGTACGCGTGGCGGCACGCATTCAGTACGCCGAAGCACGCGGCTTGAAGAACACCGCGCTCCGGCGCTGCTTCGTGCAGTTTCGATCCGTCGATCTCGCCGGCGGCACGAAACGCGCAGCGGCATTCCGTGCGTATGTTGCCGAACAGCGCTGGTGGCTCGACGATTACGCCTTGTTCCGGGCACTCCACGCGTGTCACGGAGAGCGTGCATGGTCCGACTGGCCGGAACCTCTTCGCGCGCATGAGCAGCAGGCGCTCGCGTCGGCGCGCGCCGAACTCGCCGACGAGATCCTGTTCCGGCAATACCTCCAGTGGTTGGCTGGCGAACAGTGGCGCGCTGCACGGCGCGCTATGGGCGACGTGGCGCTGTTCGGCGATCTGCCCTTCATGGTGAGCGGCGATAGTGCGGACGTGTGGGCGCGGCAGGACGAATTCCGCCTGGATGCCTCGGTCGGGGTGCCACCTGATGCGTTCAGCGAAACGGGGCAAGACTGGGGCCTTCCTGTCTACCGCTGGGACGTTCTCGCCGAGCGCGACTTCGATTGGCTTCGCGATCGTGCGCACCGCAACGCCGACCTGTTCGACGGCTATCGGGTCGATCACCTCGTCGGCTTTTACCGGACCTTCTATCGGCCTCACGATGGCACTCCGCCGAGGTTTACACCAGACTCAGAAGACGCGCAGCGCGCACTTGGGGAACGGGTGCTCGGCGTGTTCCGGGAACCGGGCTCGGAAATCATTGCCGAGGACCTCGGCGTCGTACCCGATTTTGTCCGCGCATCGTTGTCGCGGCTGGGAATTGCCGGCTACAAGGTCTTACGCTGGGAGCGGTATTGGTATGCCGAGGAACAACCGTTCAAGGACCCCAGAGAGTATCCGGCGGTGTCGGTGGCGACATCCGGCACCCACGATACAGAGCCAATGATCGTCTGGTGGGAAGATGCACAGCGGGCCGAGCGCGAAGCGGTCCTGGCAATTCCTTCAGTGCGTGCACTGCTGACGGATGAAGACTTTGCGGCGGCTGATCAGCCGGGAATGCCTCATGCACTGCACGAGGCGCTGCTTGAAACCTTGTTCGCTTCGGGCTCGAATACGCTGATCCTGCCGATCGGCGACATCTTCGGCTGGCGCGATCGCATCAATCAACCGGCGACGGTCACCGAATCGAATTGGAGCTGGCGTCTGCCCTGGCCTTCCGATCGCATGTCCACCGAGCCGGGCGCGATGCACGTTGCAAAACAGCTTGCGGAATGGTGCGTTCGTCACGAGCGCTTCTGAATCTTCGCCCAGGAATCCTTCAACGTGACCGTGCGGTTGAACACCGGTGTGCCCGGACGTGAGTCGGGGTCGGCGCAGAAATAACCCTGCCGCTCGAACTGGAAACGGCTACCAGCCGCCGCGGAAACCAGCGACGGCTCAACCTTCGCACCCGTGATGACGTCCAGCGACTGCGGATTCAGATCGTCGAGCGGATCGCGTCCGTCTGCGCCCGGATCCTCGGACAGAAACAGGCGATCGTACAGACGGATTTCAGCGTCGCCCGCGTGCTCCGCCGACACCCAGTGAATCGTGCCCTTCACGCGCCGTGATGCCGTGACGCCGTTGAGCGACTCAGCATCGTAGGAGCAGCGCACTTCGGTAATCGCGCCGCCTGCATCTTTGACGACGCGCTCGCACTTGATGATGTACCCGTACCGCAGGCGCACTTCGGTGCCTGGAGACAGCCGGAAAAACTTCTTCGGCGGCGCCTCCATGAAGTCGTCCTGCTCGATGTAGAGCACCCGTGAAAAAGGAATGCGGCGTGTTCCCGCGGAAGAATCTTCCGGGTTGTTGACGGCCTCGAGCTGCTCGACGCGTCCTTCGGGATAGTTTTCGATGACGAGCTTGAGTGGCCGCAGCACGGCGAGTGCCCGCAGCGCGTGGCGATTCAGATCTTCGCGCACGGTGTGCTCGAGCAGCGCGATGTCGATGGCGTTCTCCTTCTTCGCGACGCCGATACGAGCGCAGAAGTCGCGGACGGCCTCAGCCGTATAGCCGCGCCGTCGGAGACCGGCGAGCGTCGGCAGGCGCGGGTCGTCCCATCCAGACACCAGCTGCTGTTGGACGAGGGCCAGCAGCTTGCGCTTGCTCATGACGGTGTAGTTCAGATTGAGCCGGGCGAACTCGATTTGCTGCGGACGCGACTTGAATTCGCGCGCCGTTCCTATCAGCGAGTCGACACACCAGTCGTAGAGCGGCCGGTGATCCTCGAACTCGAGCGTGCACAGCGAATGCGTGATGCCTTCGATGGCGTCGGAAATCGGATGCGCGTAGTCGTAGGTCGGATACATAACCCAGGCGTCGCCGGTACGGTGATGAGCCGCATGGCGGATCCGGTACAGCGTGGGGTCGCGCATATTGATGTTCGGCGACGCCATATCAATCCTGGCGCGCAGCACATGCGCGCCGTCAGGAAATTCACCCGCCCGCATGCGCCGGAACAGATCCAGGTTTTCCTCGACACTGCGGTCCCTGTATGGACTGTTCCGCCCAGGTTCGGTCAGCGTGCCGCGGTACTCGCGGATTTCGTCGGCGCTGAGACTGTCGACATAAGCTCTGCCGTCGCGAATCAGCTGCTCGGCGTATCTGTACAGCAGCTCGAAATAGTCCGAGGCGTAAAGCCTCGCGGCCCAGTCGAACCCGAGCCACCGCACGTCTTCCTGAATGGCATCGACGTACTCGACGTCCTCTTTGGTCGGATTGGTGTCGTCGAAGCGCAGGTTGCAGAGGCCGCCGAACTCGGATGCGACCCCGAAGTCGAGACAGATCGCCTTGGCGTGACCGATGTGCAGATAGCCGTTCGGCTCGGGCGGAAACCGGGTATGCACACGGCCACCGTGCCGACCGCTGCGTTGGTCCTCCGCGACGATCTCTCGCACGAAATCGAGCGGAGCCGCTGGCGCCGAGGTTTCGGCGTCAAACTCCATCTTGCAATTATATGTGGCCCCCTTCGCGCCTTTCGGCGCTTCGGCGAGACAGGTTCATTCGCGGCGTGAGAGGTGATGCGTGGGTGGAGCGACTAGATCGAGTCGACGTCTTCGCTCGTCGCCTCCTCGGGTAGACCCATGAGCCCGATTTGCCGCAACACGCGCGGAACGGTGTCGATCGTCTCGGCCGGCGGCAGTTCCTCCGCGGTGGTGACATCGAGGTCCTTCATTCGGCGGGCGGTTACCAGGACGCGGGACTCAAATGAGCCCGCCGCCTGGTTATACGACTGCACCGCGCCATCGAGCTTCTTCCGAACGTCGTTCAGGTGTCCCGAGAAGGTTGCGAGGCGCTCGTACAGTTCTCTGCCCAGGGCGGCAACTTCACGGAAATTCTCGGTCAACGCTTCCTGCCGCCAGGAGTGCGCGATCGTGGTGAGCAGCGCGATGAGTGTAATGGGGCTGGCCAGCAAGACGCGTTGGTCCAGCCCGTACTCAATCAAACGAACGTCGTGCTGCAATGCCGTACTGAAGAGCGTCTCGCCCGGCAGAAACATCACGACGAACTCTGGCGAGGTGGCGAGCGCCTCCCAGTACGTCTTGCTGCCAAGGCGATCCATGTGATCGCGCACCTGGCGCGCGTGCGCCTGCAATCGTCCAGCGCGCGCCTCTTCGTCAGAAGCATCCTGCGCGTCCAGAAATGCCTCGAGCGGCGATTTTGCGTCGACGACGATCTGCTTGCCTCCCGGAAGATGAACGATCAGGTCGGGTCGAAGTCGGCCGTTATCTCCCTGCAGCGACGGCTGTTCGTCAAAGTCGCAACGCTGCAGCATGCCCGCAATCTCGACGACTCTCCGCAGCTGCATCTCGCCCCAGCGGCCACGCACGGACGGCGTTCGCAGCGCGCGCGACAGGGACTCCGCAGTCGAGCCGAGGGCGCTCACTTTTTCGGTGAGCCTGGCGTACGCATCGATCCGCTCGCGTTCCGCTTCCGCCAGCTTGACGTCGACCTTCCTCAGCGTGTCCGCGATCGGCTGCACGAGGCCGTCGATCGCCTTCTGCCTCGAGTCGAACTGCAGCGCCGCTTCCTTCTGAAAACCTTCGAACGACGCCCTGGCAAGGTCCAGAAAGGCGCTGCGATTGCTGTTGAGCGCGTCGGCGGCAAGCGATTGAAACGCGTCACGAAGGGTGCCGAGCGCCTGTCGTTCGCGTTCGATCTGGCCCGACAGCCACTCGTTGTCACGTTTGGCGGCAACCAATTCGGCGGCGAGCGCCGCCCGGTCGTCGGCATGCTGACGCTGCGCAGCCGAGCGCGAGAACCAATAGGCCAGCACCGCCCCAGCGGCCGCGGCGGCGATGCCAATGAGGACAACCATGGGAACCGGCACGAGTGTAACAGGTGTGACCGATCCGTCAGTCCGGGGGTCGGCACCACACGAAATCGCGTTTTTTGTGGGCGAATCCGCCCACCACTCGCGGGCGCGCTCGTTGCACCCAGGCGGGCGCGTGGTCAGACGCGCCGTCCCAGGACAACCCTATTCGCTTGACGATGGACTCGGGATTCGACGGGTTGAATCCGACGGTCGTATTCAGACCGAGATCCTCGCGTTAGCACCTGTTCTCGCCAATCACCCGATCGTTGAACAGGCGATCCGCACCCGGGCCGCGCGCTATGCGGATCTCGACGTGCGATCGTTGGCGTCGGTCCGCCGTCTCGATCGATCCGGCGCCTCGGTCAACATCATCACCGAAATGCCCGCTGGCGTGCGGCTGTCGCATCTCCTCACGCACCTCGAAAGCACGGGCGAGGCGGTGCCGGAACCCGCCATCTTCGAGCTTGCTTCATTGATCATCAATGCGGTCGCCTCGCTCCACGCATGGCCAGGTGGCCTCGCACATGGCGCCGTCAACCCGGCGCACATGCTGCTCACCACCGATGGCCGGGTGCTGCTCACCGATGGCGTGTTCGGCGGCGGTCTCGAGGCGCTCCAGAGAAACCGCGAAGCGCTGTGGAAGGAATTTCGGCTCGCCATGCCGCCGGCCGCGAGCCTTGCACGATTCGATCAGCAGACGGACGTGACGCAGATGGGCGCATCGATTCTTGCGCTCATCCTGCGGCGGCCACTTCGGGCGGCGGAGTACCCTCGCGGAGCGTCCGACCTGGTGATGACCGCGACCGAAGCGTCGGCGCTGTCCGCATCAGCGGCCGGGCTCACACTTCGCACGTGGTTGCAGGCGGCGCTGCAGATTCATGCGCGCGTTGCCTTCAGGTCCGCGGTCGACGCCCAGCGCGCGTTCTCGGAACTTGCAAGCACGCGCCATAGCCGCAGCGAGGGCGCGGCGGCATTTCAACTGTTGATGCGCACGACGTGCGCGGAGCCATCAACACAACCGGCGACGCTGGCGCATGCGCCGGCCGCCGCTAGAAGATAAGCCTCGCCGCGAGCTGCATGACGCGGCCGTTGCCCTGCGCTGTTTTGCGACCGAACAGTGGATTGGGCGACAACGATCCCGCACCGATCGAATACAGCGTGTTGTCGACGGCTGTGTAGTTCGGGCGATTCCAGATATTGAAGGCCTCCCAAATCACCAGCAACTGTCGTGAGCCGGCAACCTGAAACCGACGCGCGATGCGTGGATCAAGAGACGACTGGTACGGAAGACGATACTGATTCCACGTCGTATTGGGCGCCAGGTCGTTGAACGCATTGCGGTCGCCGTTGATGTCGCCGTTCACGTACGCGCTGAACGGTTGGCCGGTCTGCAGCGAGTAGACGAAGCCCCACTCCCAATTGGCAATCAGGCGCTTGGAAAGTCCACGACGATTCACCGCCAGCATCGACGTGTCGTACACCGTCGATATCGACACGTCATGATGCCGGTCCGCATCACTGGGCGCGCGCCTCTCGAGCGTGTTGCCCTGCATCGACAACGAACCACGGTCGTTGAGACCGCCGAACACCATCGCGATCGGCTGTTGCGGTGCTTCTGACGAGCGCGAGTACGTATACGTCGTCGTATAGAACAGTTGCTGCAGGAGGCGACCGCGCGCGTGAACCGAGATGCCGTTATAAACAGACTGACCGGTGCTCTCGAATGAGATCACGCGATCCACTCCGGCGAAGCGCCCGTTGACGTTGATATCGACTGGCCGCGGCAGCTGTTCTCCCCGAGCGAACAGATACTCGACACCGAACGAGCCACCTCGATACTTCTCGACTTCCCATCCGGCGCTCGCCTGATGCACTCGCGCGGTCTTGAACGTCGGATCGACGACCACGAGCGACGCCGGCCGCGTGTGAGGCGCATCGTTGCTAAACGCCTGTGCCAGTGCGGGAATCAGCGCCGGCGTGGTGCCGTAAAAGAGCCCATACGCGCCTCGAAAAACATGTTTGCGTTCGCCCGGCGCATACGCCACCCCGATTCTTGGCGCCCAGTTGCTGTGGGCGGTCGTGATATCGCTGCCCCGCAGATCCTGGAGGTCGTACCGGACGCCGACGTCCATGGTCAACGCGGGCGTGACGCGCCAGGCGTCCTGAAGGAATGCCGCGTACTGGTTTGCGTCGGCGTGAACGGTTCCGGTATCGAGCGTCTGTACAAACCAATCACTCGAACCGGTGCTCACGGCCGTCATCGCCCGTCCGATCGTTTGGAATCCTAGAGTTGTCAGCGGACCGAATGCGATGGCATTCCGGTCTTTCAGTACGTCGGCGCCCGCTTTCATCGAATGTCCGCCCGTGATCCACGCTACTGAGTCGCCCACCTGCAGCCGCTTGGTCGCAAACTGGTGCGGGCCATACAAGCTCGAGCCGGTTTGGGCGACGAAGCTACCGCGCTGCCAGATCACCAGCGCTGGGGCCGAAGGCGGCTTCTCGGTGTCACGCGTATCTACGTACTGCACCCACGCTTCATTGACCAGAGCTTCTCCCATCGTGCTCGCTAGCGATCCGCTGCCGGAACGCGTACGAAGCTCCGCCCGCCCGTCGCTCGAGAGGGCCGGTTGGAAACGCGTGGGCTCGATCGCCCGGCCCGCGAACTGTTGGTCGATGTAGCGGATCGTGATGTGCTGGCGCAGGTAGTCGTGATCCATCCGGGCGAAGAGCAGATCCTGGTCTTGGTCCCGCGGCGTTCGCGTCAGCACCGGTTCCACCGAACTGAATGCGGCGGTGCCGACGGGCGCAAATGGGGTGAGATCGGGTGAGGCAGATGCGGTGTCGATGCGGCGCAGCCCCTCGTAGCTGACGAGAAAGAAGCTGTGGTTCTTGAGCAGTGGGCCGCCAGCGATGCCGCCGAATTGATTGCTGCGAAACGGCGGCTTCGGCAGTCCGGCTTGCGCGTCAAGGGTCGTTCGTCCGTTGAGCGCGCGGGTGCCGAGGAACTCATAGCCTGACCCGTGCAAGGCGTTTGCGCCCGATTTGGTGGCCACGTTGATTGCCGCGGCTCCCGCGCGGGCGTTCTCGGCCGGAGCTCCGTTGGGTTGAACCCGAAAGGCCTCAACCGATGACTGACTGAGCTGGTAAGGGATGCGCAACGGGCCTTCGGCGCCTATCGGATAGCCGGTAATGCTGCTCGTGTGATCGAACCCATCGATCACGATCCGGTTTTGCGCGCTGGGCAAATCCATCACGCGGATGCCGCCGGTCTCGACGTCCGTTGTGACCGCGGGTGTCAGCTCCGCGAATCGAAGATATCGACGACCCTCGTTCGGCAGCCCTTCGATTTCCGTTTCGGCGACAAACCCACTCACGTGGGTCCGTCCTGACTCCAGGATCGGCGGATAGGGGTTGAGCGCGATTGTTTCCGGCAACGGCGCCATGTGAAGACGCAGTTCGATCTGCATGCGCTGGCCAGGCAGCAGTGAGATGTCGTCCTGGCGCTGGCTGGCGAAACCGTCCTGCGAGGCAGTTACCCGATAACGTCCTGGCGGCAGCGCGGCGAAGCCGAATTGTCCTTCGCGATCCGCGTGAGTATCGCGCTCGGTTCCGGTGTCGACGTTCGTGATCGAGACGGCGGCAGCGCTGAGCACATTGCCGTTGATGTCACCGACGCGTCCCCAGATCTCCGCGGTGTTCCCCTGCGCAAACGCAGGCGTGCAGCTGAGGAGCGCAACGACGAACAGCAGTGCGGCGACCAATCCGGGTTTCACCTAATCAATACGTGTGCCACGTATAATTTTTCCCAGATGGCTGTCATTACCCCGTTTCGCGCACTGCGGCCGACGCCCGCATCGGCCGCTCGCGTAGCGGCGGTCCCATACGACGTCGTCAGCGTTCAGGAAGCCCATGCGCTGGCCTCCGGTAACCCCCTGAGTTTCTTGCATGTATCGCGGGCCGAAATCGATCTACCGGCCCAGACGGATCCCTACTCGGAAGGCGTGTATCGGAAAGCCGTCGAAAACTTCGAAACGCTCAAACGCCAGGCCCCGCTGGTGGACGAAGATTCACCATCTCTATATGTCTACCGCCTCAAAATGGGGAAACACGTGCAGACGGGTGTGGCGGGAACGTTCTCAATTGATGAGTACGACCGAGGGGTTATCAAGAAACACGAGCACACGCGGCCCGACAAGGAGGACGACCGTACGCGCCACATGATCCAGCTGCATGCCCAGACTGGCCCGGTGTTTTTGACTTACCGCGCCTCAAGCACAGTCGACAGAATCGTGAACGACGTGATGCGCGGAGCGGCGCTGTTCGATTTCACAGCGCCCGACGGGGTGCAGCACACGATTTGGCGCGCAGAGGAGGCCGAACGCAGAGACCTTGTGGTGGCGTTTGACGCGATTCCGTCTCTATATATTGCGGACGGCCACCACCGTGCCGCCAGCGCTGCCCGAGCGCGTCAGCAGCTTCGCGCGACCGCCGGCCAGCACTGCGAGTCCGACACGGTGCTCGCCGTCGCCTTCCCCGACATCCAGATGCAGGTCCTGCCGTACAACCGCGTCGTGAAAGATCTCGGTTCGCACTCACCGGCGTCGTTCCTCGCGAAGCTGCGTGAGCAGTTCGATGTGCACGACGGGCCGGCGACACCCGCAAGGAAGGGGCACGTCGCGATGTTTCTCGATGGCAGATGGCACACGATCGACCTCGGCGACGCCCCGCGTGATGTGAGCGCATCCGACGGTCTTGATGTCAGCCGCCTACAGGAGAGCGTGCTCGCTCCGCTGCTCGGCATCGGCGACGTCCGAAGCGACAAGCGAATTGACTTCGTCGGCGGCGCGCGCGGCACCGGCGAACTGGAACAGTTGGTCAGGTCAGGCAAATATGCGGTCGCGTTCTCCTTGTATCCGGTCAGCGTGAACGATCTGATGCAGGTGTGCGATGCCGGTGGCATCATGCCGCCCAAGTCAACCTGGTTCGAGCCGAAGCTTCGGGATGGGTTGCTGTCTCATGTGATCTAGGGCACCTGAAGGCCCCCACCGACAGTCGTATCCGCCTTCCGCCGCACCTGAATGAAAGTTCTCATCGCCGACCAGTTCGAGCAGAGCGGCATCGACGCGATTATTGCGGCGGGGTGCGACGTCGTCTACGAGCCGTCACTCGCCGATCAACAGCTCGCGGATGCGCTCACGACCAGGCGGCCCGACGTCCTGGTCGTCCGCAGCACCCGGGTGACCGAACCGATGCTCGCCGACACATCGTTGTCGCTGATCGTTCGTGCCGGCGCCGGTGTGAACACCATCGATGTGGACGCCGCGTCGCGCCGCGGCATTTACGTGTCGAACTGCCCCGGGAAGAACTCGCATGCGGTCGCCGAGCTGACCTTTGCGTTGATCCTCGCGCTCGACCGGCGCATTGCAGAGAACGTGAGCGACTTGCGCGCCGGCAACTGGAACAAGAAGGAATACTCCAAGGCGCGCGGACTGTTCGGACGGACGCTCGGCATCCTGGGGTACGGCAATATCGGCCAGGAAGTGGCGCGTCGCGCGCTCGCGTTTGGGATGCGCATTGTCGTTTGGAGCCGGCGATTTCATGGATCCCCGATTCCGAATCCCGGATCCCCGATCCCGGATCCCGGCGTCACCGTCCTCCATTCGCCCGAGGAGGTCGCTGGACAGTCGGACGTTTTGTCCGTGCATCTCGCGCTGGCGAGCGACACACGCAATTTCGTCAACGGATCGGTGCTCGATCGGCTGAAACCGGGCTCGTATGTCGTGAATACCTCACGCGCTGAGGTCGTCGATCACGCGGCGCTCGCCGATGCCGTGCGCGCGCGTGGCATCCGCGTCGCGCTTGACGTGTTTGCGAAGGAGCCGGCATCGGCCACCGGTGAGTTCACCGATCCGCTGCTGACGCTTCCGGGCGTAATTGGAACGCACCATATCGGCGCATCAACAGAGCAGGCGCAGGAGGCGATTGCGGCCGAAGCAGCGCGAATCGTGCGCGTCTACAAAGAGACTGGCCACGTTCCAAATGTTGTCAATCTGGCGTCAACGACACCGGCAACACACAGGCTGGTCGTGCGTCATCGCGACCGGCCAGGCGTGCTGGCGCACGTCTTCGACCATTTGCGCGCGGGCAACCTCAACGTCCAGGAAACCGAGAATATCGTGTTCCAGGGCGCCGAGGCCGCAATTGCCCGCATCAATCTCGACGGTGAGCCGCCGGCGAAGCTGCTGGAGACGATCGCTCGCGGCAACCAGGACATCTTGAATTTGTACCTCGTTAAGATTTAGTTGTACGAACGGAGCTGCTTTCATGCCTACAGCAACACGCGTGTTCAATTTCTCCGCGGGCCCCGCGGTCCTTCCGCTGGCCGTGCTCGAAGAGGCGCAGCGCGATTTGATGGCGCTGCCGGGCGTCGGGATGTCCGTCATGGAGATCAGCCATCGCTCGAAGACCTTTGAAGACCTGATGCACAAGGCTCAGGACGACATCCGAGCCCTCGCGGCGGTCCCTGCCAACTACAAGATCCTGATGCTGCAGGGAGGCGCCAGCCTGCAATTCTCGATGGTGCCGATGAACCTGCTCGGCGCGGGACAGACGGCGGATTACATCGACAGCGGTTCGTGGGCCGACAAGGCCGCGAAAGAAGCGAAGAAGGTCGGCAAGGTGAATATCGCCGCGACGACGAAGGGCGAGAACTATTCCCGCCTGCCAGAGCCCGCTGAAATCAAGCTTACGGCCGGCGCGGCGTACGTGCACATAACGAGCAACAACACCATCGAGGGCACGCAGTGGAAGTCGCTGCCAGAGGTCGGCGATACACCGCTCGTCAGCGACACCTCGTCGGACATGTTCAGCGGCCCGATCGATGTCGCGCGGCACGCGTTGATTTACGCGGGTGCGCAGAAAAACCTCGGCCCCTCAGGCGTCACGCTGGTCATCATTCGTGAAGACCTGTTGCAACGTTCGGCCGACGCCCTCCCGATGATGCTGAACTACAAGGTGCAGGCGGAGAATGATTCGCTCTACAACACGCCGAACACGTTTGGCATCTACATCCTCGGTCTGACGATGAAATACCTGCGGTCGATTGGTGGTCTGCAGGCGATCGCGAAACTCAACCAACGCAAAGCCGCAAAGCTCTACGCGGAAATCGATCGGACCGGGTTCTATCGAGGAACGGCCCGCACACAGGATCGATCGCTGATGAACGTCACGTTCCGGCTTTCGAGCGAAGAGCTCGAGCAGCTGTTTGTGACGGAATCAACGGTCGCCGGTTTCGATGGGCTCAAGGGCCATCGGTCTGTCGGCGGGATGCGTGCGTCCATCTACAACGCATTTCCCGAAGAAGGCATCGATGCGCTCGTCTCGTTCATGCGGGAGTTCGAGCGCAAGCACGGGTAATTACGCTGTCGGCGTCCGGTAGGGCCGGCGCCGCCGACGTCTGCGGCGGCGGCGTGGTTGTTGCGCGTCGCCGCCCTCCTCGCCTTCGAACGTCCTGGCCGCCTCGATGAACCCGCGCCAGTGTTCGAGCGCCTCAGGCGCGTGGCCGTGAATCTCCAGCCACGTCAGCGCTTCGCGGAAAGGTCCGCGGTGTATGAGCGCTCTCCGCGCGCGCGGGGAAAGGTGCAGGTCCAGGAGACGCCGTTGCAGGCTGAGGATATGCCGCACCCGTTCGACGTCGCGGCGTGCCAGCGGGAGCAGCCCGAGTGACAATGCCGGTTCCTTCTTCGGCCGGCCGTCGTCACGGAACACGACTGGCGGCGGTTTGAAGTCATAGCCGACCGGCACGAGCAACGTCCCGAGCAACACCGCGTTGGTGAGTGCTTCCGGCGTCTCGTCGGACTGGCGCCGATAGGTGTCGAGGGCCACCAGCGATCTCCAGAGTCCCTCGCCCGCCCGTTTCTGCAGTTCCGGCGCAATCGGCTCGAGCAGCCGGCGTTCCGCGAGCATTCGGAATGCCTTTTCCGCGGATCCGGCGCGCAGCAGTTTGTAGATCTCCTCCATCAGTCGCGCTGGAGCACTACGGGCCAGCTCTCCCCGGTGCGCGGCGATCGCCGCGTCGATCGGCGGATCGATGGTGAAATCGAGCCGTGAGGCCATCGAGACGGCGCGAAGCATGCGGACGGGATCTTCCTGAAACCGTTCTGTCGGATCGCCGATCGATCGAATCACCCGAGCGTCGAGATCTCGAAGTCCGCCTGTGAAGTCGATGATCGAGAAGTCGGCGATGTCGTAGAACAACGCGTTGACCGTAAAGTCGCGGCGGAACGCGTCTTCCTCCGGTGTTCCGAACGTGTTGTCACGGTGGAGCATGCGGTCGTGATGCCCGGCATGCGCGGCATGTTCGAGAGGAATGCCGTCAGGCGGGTCTTCAGAGATGGCGAGTTCGGCGGCCGTCAGCTGGCGGCGAAAGGTGGCCACTTCGATGGTTTTGGCGCCGAAACGAACGTGAGCCAGTCTGAAGCGCCGTCCGATGATCCAGCAGTTCTTGAACAGACGCTTGACCTGATACGGATGCGCGTCGGTGCCGATGTCGAAGTCCTTTGGGCGGCGGCCGAGCAGCAGGTCGCGAACGCTGCCGCCGACGAGGTAGGCGGCGTAGTTGTTCTGATGGAGGCGGTAGAGAACCTTCAGCGCGTCGGGGTCGACTTGTTTGCGCGAGATTGCGTGCTCCGCGCGAGGTACGACCACCGGAAGGGCCATTGGGGCGATTGTAACAAGCATCTCCGGACGTTAGGATGTTCGGATGCGCGTGATGGTGCTCGCGATGGCGGCGCTGCTGGCGGCCCACGTGGCGGATGCGGCGGAGCCTGCAGCGTTGACGCGTGCGCGCACGCTGTACAACGCTGCGGATTACGACGGCGCGATCGCGGCGGCGGCGCTCGCGCGCACGCAGACGCCGGCGGCTGATGCCGCCGCGCTCGTCGAAGCTCGGGCACGGCTCGAACGCTTTAGACGAAATGCCGACCCGGAGGATCTGTTGGCGGCGCGGGACGCGCTGAACACGATCCGCGCGTCGGCGCTGGCTGGCCGCGATCAAGTCGATTTTCTCGTCGGGCTCGGGCAGTCGTTGTATCTGACCGATTTTTTCGGTGCGGCGGCCGATCTGTTCGACACGGCCCTCGAGCGCAGTGCACCGCTTCCTGATCGCGATCGCATGCTGCTGCTCGACTGGTGGGCGACCGCCGTCGATCGCGAGGCGCAGGTGGCACCGCCCGAACGGCGCGCGCGTCTCGCCGCGCAGATTACCACCAGAATGCAGGACGAGCTCCGCCGCGATCCTGGAAGCGCGCCGGCGAATTCCTGGCTGGCGGTGGCGGCACGTGCCGGCGGCGACCTCGACGCCGCGTGGGACGCGGCGGTGGCGGCGTGGGTGCGCGCGATGCTCGGTCCTGCCACCGAACAACTGCGAGCGGACCTCGACCGCCTCGTGATGCAGGCCGTGATCCCTGAGCGAGCGCGTGCGCACCGCGCGCGTGACCAGGTGGATTCCACCGACGCGATGCGCGCGCAGTGGGAGGCGGTGAAGCAGCAGTGGAAGTAATTACGGCT
>Ga0207701_10000216_pt1 | contig 57337 bp, 58 predicted proteins | sample KBSSwiSSwithPhiX_FD_184294 | JGI IMG/M metagenome (GOLD analysis project Ga0207701, IMG submission 184294) | Switchgrass rhizosphere bulk soil microbial communities from Kellogg Biological Station, Michigan, USA, with PhiX - S5 (SPAdes) (version 2) | ecosystem: Environmental > Terrestrial >... | reverse complement strand
CGGCTAAATGTGGGCATTAATTTTTTAACAGCACACGGAATTGAAAATGCCTCTGCAGGCACCTGGCATGATAAAAACTTCCACTACACAAGTATTTTTATAGGTTACGACCTTTTTTCAAAAGCAAACTATTAGATCCTTAATTTGAAAGGAAAATGCAACCAAAGAATTTTACCGGGCATTATTTTTCTTCCCTGGCATATAATTTTCTTAATTCTGTCTTCGCATTTTCCAAAACCTTTTTCCTTTGTGCTGACAAATCTTTTCCGCCCCTGTTCTCGTAAAAATTCAGCATGATCATTGCCGACTGAAATGGTCCCGCCTTTTTTCGCTTGCTTTTTTCCGCGGAAGCTTTTAATGAAGCTGCGATCTTCTTAGCACTGCCTGACTTGAATATATTTGGCTCGAGATCGAGGGCATTACTCGTTTCGTTCACATGTTTTGACCACTTTTTTGCGGTGGCCTTTTTCGAAGGTTTTTTTGTTGCAGTTTTCGTAGTTTTCATAAAAAATAATTAACAAAGATCATCGAGGAATTTCGAGTCAAAATTGTGTCATTTATTCACCGCTCGCCTGGAAGTCTGCGTTTCCGTCGACGTGGAAACCGTTACTAACGCGCAATTATTTTTGTGGAAAAACTTCCGTCTTATCCGTGACGACGGAAAATACTTACGAAATTCCAGACAAACATAGACGCAATACTAATGCTGATTCGAGATTTTATTTGCCAGGCCTGAATAAAATCTGCTTGAAGAACAACCTAAAAAAATATTCATTCAGTAAACAGAGAGGATTTAGTTACAGACTTCCTATACTCGATACTGGCACCTTTCGTCCAGCAACCAACATCCGGAGCAAATTCTTTTAACTTTAGTAATTTGATCCTTGATAATAATCACAACAAAAAATTCAGCCATGAAGAAAATTATCTTATGTCTTTTGCTGACAAGCGCAAATCCACATATTAAAGCACAAACTATGACAGGTTCTGATACAAAGGACAAAATCATCTTTGCTGTCGGGGGCGAGTTCAGCAAGGAATATTTGCAATATGTCGTTGGCCTGACTAAGAAGCAGCAACCAAAGATCTGTTTTTTACCTACCGCAGCAGCTGACAACCCATATGCAATTAATTATTGGTATGAACTGTGTCTTGGCCTTCCGGTTATACCAAGTGTGCAACGGGTTTTTGTTAACTCTTCCCCGGGACAGAAGAGCTTTGAAGAGAATTTATTAGCAGTGGACGCAATCGTCGTGAGTGGAGGAAACACTTTAAACATGATTGCGATCTGGCGGGCACAGGGAATTGATACTGTCCTCCGGAAAGCGTATGAAAAGGGTGTAGTGCTTGCGGGAGCAAGCGCTGGTTCCCTATGCTGGTTTAAAAATGGCCTGTCCGATTCGCGCCCCCAGGCATTAAGCATCGTGGAATGCCTGGGTTTCATTAATGCAAGCCATTGCCCACATTATACCAGCGAAAAAAGCAGGCGGCCACTTTATTTGCAATATATCGAAAAAGGAGAAATTCCCGCGGGATACGCTTGTGATGACAAAGCGGGAATGTTATTTGTGAACGGAAAGCTCACAAAAGCTGTTACACTCAACAAAGACGAAAACGTCTACTATGTTTCAGTAAAAGACGGTAAAATCGAGGAACAAAAATTACAGGTTGAAGTAATTAAATGAAATTTTTAGGTAATAACAACGGTTTAATGCTAGCATTTAAATATAACGTTTAGTTAATGGTACAACAGGATTTTGCCAGAATAGTGGTAGATGTTCTAAAAAGTGACAGCAATACGATCGGATTGGCGGTCGCCGGTTCATGGTTAACAAATGAAATGGATGAATTTTCGGATCTCGATTTAATTCTCGTCACCAAAGAGAAGGTTTCTGGCGACTTAACAACAATGTTGCACTATGCAAACCGCTTTGGGCAGTTCCTGTCAGGATTTACTGGCGAACACGTTGGTGAACCGCGGGTATTGATCTGCCTGTACGACAATCCACTTTTGCATGTTGACATAAAATTTTTAACGCTGGATGAATTTCGTTACCGGGTTGAAACACCGTTTATTTTACTTGATAATGACGGTCAGCTAAAAGCCATACTTGAACAAACCGAACCAAAGTTTCCTTACCCGGATTACCAATGGATCGAGGACAGGTTTTGGATATGGATACATTACACACTTTTGAAGATTGGTCGCGGTGAGTTTATCGAAGCCTTTGATTGCTTTGGTTTTTTAAGAATGATTGTATTTGGGCCCTTGCTTCATATCAAGAGTGGTAATCTGCCAAGAGGTGTTCGCAAAGTTGAAATGCAACTGCCACGAGCGGACCTCGACCTGTTATTAACCACCTTGCCGAAATATTCAAAAGCTTCACTTTTGGAAGGTTTGCAAAATGCAGTTTCACTTTACCGCAAATTGAGGGACGCTTTGTATTCACCGGCTATTGCCAGGCAGATTGAAACAGAAGACAGGGTGATGCAATATTTTGACAAAATCAAACGACATTAAAGAGCAACCACCTCCCAACCATGGCTTCCCACAAAAACTTGTCATTATTACCTGCCATCATAGTCTCTTCACTGGGATACTTTGTGGACCTCTATGACTTGCTTTTATTTAGTGTGGTGCGGACGACCAGCCTGGCAGATTTGGGTGTCGGCCAGGACAACATTTTAAATGTTGGACTGAATCTTTTAAACTGGATGCTAATCGGTATGATGTCGGGAGGTATTGTCTGGGGAGTCCTCGGTGATAAAAAAGGAAGGCTTTCGGTTTTATTTGGTTCCATTTTTATTTATTCGGTTGCCAATTTTTTGAATGGCTATGTTATTTCAGTTGACCAGTATCGGATTTTAAGATTTATATCAGGCTTCGGGCTTGCGGGAGAATTGGGTGCGGGGGTCACACTGATCAGTGAGCTGATGAAGCCGCAAAAAAGAGGATATGGCATTATGCTCGTCACCGCTGTGGGGATGTTTGGAGCTGCCTTCGCTGCTTACATCGGGCAACATTATGACTGGAGGTTTGCGTACAAACTGGGTGGCGCTATGGGATCAGTACTGCTATTTCTTAGAATAAGCGTAAAAGAAAGCTCTGTTTTTAAAAATGCCATGGCTAAAGAGGTCACAAGAGGAAATTTCTTAAATCTCATTACACGCAAGCACCAAGCATTTAAATTCGCAAAACTGATCATCTTAGGTCTGCCTATTTTCTTTGTGATCGGTATATTAGTTACTTCTACCCTGGAATTTGCAAAAGAATTTGGTCTTCAAACATTGCCTGCTACCGGCATTGCCGTAATGGTTACGTATATATCTATTTCAATTGGTGACATTTTATGTACCGTGGTAAGCCAGGCCCTGCGAAGCCGTAAAAAAGCTGTTTTGATCTTTCTTCTTGTTACTCTGTTTGGAATCCTTTTTTATTTATTCTATCCCGTGACAAGTCCTTTTGGATATTATATAAAATGTGCCCTGCTCGGAATAGGGGTGGGGTATCTATCCATATTGGTCACGTTCGTAGCCGAAAACTTTGGCACCAACAACAGGGCAACAGCTACGATAGCTGCTCCCAACTTTATTCGCGGGCTATTACCCATTGCTATTTCTCCTGTTTTTCTTTTTCTTAAACCTTCTTTAGGGTTGATTAGCAGCGCAGCCGTTGTGGGCATTGTCTCAGTTATCATTCCACTGATTACACTTTTGTTCCTCGAAGAAAGATTCGGTATCCATCTTGATTGGACAGACTCTTTTTGAGCCTTTATCGGTGCTGGTTAGCAAACCGGTTATCAAAATATCGAAAAAAAAATTTGTGTAGCTAGATGACTACATATATATTTGTAGTCAAATAGCTACATTATGATTATCAGGAGAGACGTATTCCAGGCGATAGCCGACCCCACAAGACGAGCTATCCTTGTGCTGGTAGCCACGCAATCCATGACTGCAGGAGCCATAGCTGCAAACTTCGACACTGCGAGGCCCACTGTATCAAAACATCTTCAAATTCTCACCGAATGCGAATTGCTGGAGCAGGAACAAACCGGCAGAGAAGTTTTTTATCATTTCAACCCAAAAAAAATGAAAGAGGTAGCCGACTTTATCGAACCATTTCGCAAAATGTGGGATGACAGATTTGATAAGTTAGAAAACATCATGAAAAAATATAACCCCAATAGCAATCGGGGAAAAAAATAGAATGTCATGGAACGAAAAACTAAAGTCAATGCCGGAGACGGCCAACAGGACATTGTAATTACAAGGGAGTTTAATTTGCCATTGGAATTACTTTTTAAGGCCCACGCAGAAGCTGAGCTTATTGAGCAATGGATGTCGCATGAATATGGAACAACAAAGTTTGTCAAGCTCGAAAGCAGGAAACACGGAGGCTGGCAAATGGAAACGACGGATGCCCAGGGTAAAGTCGCTTTTCGTGCCAACGGAGTAATTCACGAGTTTGTTCCCAACCAAAAGATCACCCGGACTTTTGAAATGGAGCATTCGCCATTTGGCGTACAGCTTGAGCTTTACGTATTTGAAAAACTTAGCGATGATACGAGCAAACTGACCATGCATGTGATATATGAATCAGTGGCACAAAGAGACCAGGTGCTAAAGCTGCCCTTCTCGCAAGGCCTGAACATGGCACATAACCGGTTGCAGGATATAGTTAGTAAATTAAAATAACATACCATGGAAAAAATAAATCTACCTGCGGTGCCTTTGCAGACCCTTCGGCGGAACAAGGCCAGTAAAATCATCTATTGGATTTCCACCATTTGGTTGGCGCTGGGAATGGTGTCAACCGGGTTGGTACAATTAACAAAACAAGTAGCGGAGGGCGCTACAGCACCGCCCGGAGTCTGGGGTATTACAAAGTTGGGTTATCCCATTTATTTTCTTACCATAATAGGCGTTTGGAAAATCCTGGGAGCTATAGCCGTTCTGATTCCCAAATTTCCTTTGCTGAAGGAATGGGCGTATGCAGGCTTCTTCTTTATCATGTCTGGGGCTGTATTTTCACATATCGCAGTTGGAAGCTCCATAAATGAATTCATTCCGTCGTTGTTGCTTCTAACCCTGACCTGCGTATCCTGGTATTTCAGACCTTTGAGCAGAAGAATCATTCCGGTAACTATCAACTCCGTTAATCAATAAATGAAAAACATGAATCCCAAAGTTGATTTCTTCTTTGATAAGGAAACAAAGTGGCAGAAAGAATACGAGAAGCTAAGAAAGATTGCCCTGGATTGTGGGCTGGACGAAGAATTGAAATGGGGTTGTCCCTGTTATACTTTTCAGAAAGTGAATGTAGTTCTGATTCATGGATTTAAAGATTACTGTGCTTACCTGTTTTTTAAAGGTGCGCTACTGAATGATCCGGATGGTATTTTAATCCAGCAAACGAAAAATGTACAGTCAGCCCGGCAGATCCGGTTTACAAATGTCCGGGAAATAACTAAGATGGAGCGGGTCCTCAAGGCCTACATCTACGAAGCGATTGAAGTAGAAAAAGCTGGTTTGAAAGTGAAATATAAAAAAACGGAAGATTTTAAAATCCCTGACGAATTTCAGACTAAGCTTGATAAGCTGCCCGCCCTAAAAAAGGCGTTTAATGCGTTGACACCCGGAAGGCAAAGAGCCTACATTTTTTATTTTTCCCAGGCCAAACAATCCAAAACCCGTGAGGAAAGAGTAAAAAAATATGTGAAGCAAATTCTCAGTGGAAAGGGGCTGGAAGATTAGTTATTAGGATATTTTGATATTAGATTAATCTAAAACCATGAGCGATACTATTAGCACAAAGAAGAAGCTGTCAAAAGAACAGCGAGATGAATTATTGAAAATATTAAAAGCCCGTTTTGAGAAAAACATGGGCCGTCACAAAGGAATCGGGTGGGCCAACGTACAGGCCAGGCTCGAAGCCAATCCCAACAAATTATGGATACTCGATGAGATGGAAGTAACCGGAGGTGAACCGGATGTTGTTGGACAGGATAAGAAAAGTGGTGAATATGTTTTTTATGATTGTTCAGCAGAAAGCCCGACGGGACGAAGAAGTATTTGTTATGATCATGAAGCGCTGGAAAAACGAAAAGAACATAAACCTGCAAACAGTGCTGTTAATATGGCTGATGAAATGGGTATTGAGATTTTGACTGAAGAACAATATCGCGAACTTCAGAAGCTTGGCAGTTTCGATACGAAGACGTCGAGCTGGGTGAAGACCCCTGCTGAAATCAGAAAACTGGGTGGCGCGATCTTTTGTGATCGTCGCTACAATCATGTTTTCACCGCGCACAACGGTGCGGATTCTTATTACGCGGCCAGGGGATTTCGTGGATCACTGAGGGTGTAAGTTTGGCGGATATTATCAAGTCAATTGAACCGATGCGCTTTAGGAATGAAAATTGCATTTCAAAGATTGTTACTTCGAAGCGTGAAATTCTCTTAATAAGCCATCGCGACCAGTGATCATGAAAGCGTTTATCTATCATCATTACGGAAGCGCTGAAGTACTGCAATCCGCAGAACTCCCCAGGCCAATTATCCATGGCAACGAAATGCTGGTAAAAGTTGAGGCAGCCGCACTCAATCCCAAAGACTCATATCTACGTGAGGGAAAAGCACGGATTCTTACTGGCACCAAATTCCCAAAGCAAACCGGGTTTGATTTTTCTGGAACTATTGTAGCGGTTGGTCAGAAGGTAAAGGACTACAAAACTGGTGATGACGTCTTCGGTTTTCTCAATTACCTGAAAGGCGGAACCTTAGCTGAGTACCTTGCAGTGCGCCAGGATTGGCTTGCTCACAAGCCAAAGGCACTCACCCACACAACCGCTGCTTCAATACCGTGTGCTTATTTGACTGCATTACAGGTATTGAGAGATCATGCAAATATTAAAAAGGGTAAAAAGGTTCTCATCTATGGGGCATCCGGCGGGGTTGGGACGGCAGCCATTCAATTGGCAAATTATTACGGCGCCGAAGTAACTTCCGTAAGCAGCTCTAAAAATAAATCATATTGTGAACAACAGGGTGCAGCCATCAACTTAGCATACGACAAAGAGGATATCCGGAGTTTACTGAAAAGCGATTATGACCTGGTATTTGAAGTTTATGATCAGCGTGGAAGGTTATACGAACAATTAAAAACTTTTATAAAAAAATCCGGACTCTTTGTCACGTTATCACCTTATCCCGGCGCTTTTTTGAAAACGCTGGTCTCTTTCATTTTGCCGAAGAAATTTAAACAATTCATGATTCGTACAAAAACATCTGATCTTTTATATCTTGCTGAGCTAGCCGTAAACAAAAGCATTATTCCCCGGATTGAAACGTTTAAATTTAACGAAACAATTAGCGCGTACAAGGTATTAGACAGCCACCATTTAACTGGCAAGATCGTGATCGAAATAAACAGATAAATATTTGCGCAATCACATGGCTATTCTCCGCATTAGATCTGTGTTTTCACCCGGGTATTTCCATGCTTTCAAGCTATTTCGTTACTCGTACATTTAAAAGTAACTTTATACAAACATCAAAATTGTTCAGAATATTATTGGCGCCAAATGCAATACCGGTATCTAAAACCACATCCCCTGCTGTCACAATACGTGAAAACGGTTTTGATTGCGGAGGGTTTTGCAAAGGGCGATGATAACCGACTTCCCCTCTTTACAAACGGAATGCCGGCATTGCTTTTAAGAACTGCAAAAAGCCCAACAGGTATTGAAGACATTTTGCAACTCTCCTTATTTGGAAAATCAACACTTGCGGAGGATTGGGTTTTGAAGAAAAATGAAACCACGGTTGCTTATATCTTCAAGCCATTCGTCCTGGCAACTCTATTCAATGTTCCTGCTGCGCAATTAACAAAATTTCCGATCGCACTTTCCGGCTGGAATGCACATAAAAACAATGCACTTAAAACTCAGTTGGCTTATGCTGCAACTACAGAACAGAAAAACGAAGTATTAGAAAATCTGATCCTGTTTCAATTGGAACAGCAACAAAAAGAATGCGAAATCATCACACATTCCACTGATAAAATCATGCTCAATTCCGGCAAAGAAATATTATCGGAATTGCTGAAAGAGTTAAACCTCACAGAACGGACTTTTCAACGGATATTTAAAAAGTTTGTAGGCGTTACACCCGGTCAGTATAGACGTATCTGCCAGTTTAAGCATTCATTCGATCAACTAAGAAATGGTCAGTTTGATAACCTGGGTGATGTGGCCTATAACACTGGTTTTGCTGATCAAAGCCATTTCATTCGTTCCTTTAAAGAATTTACCGAAATTACGCCCAAGGAATACAGGAAGTCGGGCTTAAAACGGAAATAGCGGTATGACTCAAATTAAAATAATTTGAACCACAACTTGTCCCGTACTTGATACGGGATAGGACTTAGCACGCAATAGGTGTCACATAGTCTATGTGCTTTCCTATGTGCCTATCCTTCTATGTGGGTCACAAAAATATCAGAACACTCGACTTTCAATTTGAAACACGACGGAAAATAGCGATTTTGTCGGTTTTATTCTATTTTAACGGTATTGCCTGCCTATACCTTTACGAAAAATTATTACTATGAGCAGAAAAGAGAAAATCACGCCTTGTCTTTGGTACAATGGCAACGCCGGTGAGGCCGCCGATTTATATTGTTCCATTTTTACAAACGCGAAAATTACATCCCGTTCGCCAATTGTAGTTGGAATGAATGTGTCAGGTCAAAGCATTACGCTATTGGATGGGGGACCTATGTATCAACCCAATCCCTCAATTTCTTTATTCTATGTCTGTGAAAACGAAAAAGAACTGGATCGCGTATGGAACGGACTCAGCAAAGAAGGTGAGGTTTTAATGGCACTTGATAAATATCCATGGAGTGAAAGATATGGGTTCATTAGCGACAAGTTTGGAGTAGCATGGCAAATTTCCCTGGGTAAAATTGAAGACGTGGGCCAAAAGATCACACCCTGCCTGATGTTTACCGGAAAGCAATGCGGGAGGGCTGAGGAAGCGTTGCACTTCTATTCCTCCGTTTTCAAGATCTCAAAAACAGACGGGATACTTTATGAAGATCAAAACAAGAAGCTGGTGAGACACGCACAGTTCGCGTTGATGGGGAATAAATTTATGGTTATGGACAGCGCGGGCCCGCACAAATTTACATTTAGCGAGGGCGTGTCGCTGACCATCCATTGTGAATCGCAGGACGAAATCGACTATTATTGGCAAAAGCTTACTGAAAGTGGCGAAGAAAGTATGTGTGGATGGTTGAAGGATAGATTCGGTGTTTCGTGGCAAGTGGTGCCAGTTGTGTTGGAAAAAATCATGGGCGACCCTGCTAAGGCCGGCAAAGCGGCCAAAGCATTTATGGCCATGCGGAAACTGGATATTGAACAAATTGTTCATGCAACACTGGAATAGGAGTGGGAGATACAAGCCGTAATTTCTACATTTGTATTTCCAAAAAACCTCTATGGCAAAGTCGGAACGACCTTTTCCTTTCATCAAGGTATCATCCGGATCTGGTCCGTTTGAAATGATTTTTAGAAATGCTCCAAGACTTGTTGCATTCTGGATCTTAGTGATATTGAGCAGCCCGGGCTTTTCACAAAAAGAATCGTCGGCAGAACTGACAGATTTTACAGGCAAGAATTATAAGCTTCAGTATCCGGCATCATGGACGCTCGATACTTCAAAGTCATTCGGGCCGGCCATATTCTTTTTTTCGCCATTGGAAAACCCGGAAGATAAATTCAGGGAAAATATAAATGTTTTGGTCCAGGATCTTCACGGAGAAGACATCAACCTTTCACGATACAAAGAAATTACCGACAAACAGGTAAAGGACCTGGCTTCTGATGGCGAAATTCTTGAATCCTCCATATTGCGGAAGAATAACCAGGAATTTTACCGAATAACGTATACAATGTCACAAGGTAAATTGAAGGTAAAAATTACCTCTGTATGCTTTATACAGAATGAAAAAGCTTACCTCTCTACGTTCAGTGCAGAGACCGATAAATATGATGCTTACAAACCAACAGCCGAAAAAATCCTGGCGTCGTTTAAAGTATCGAAATAAAATATTGATATATTTCTTTTATTGCCTGGCGGTCCAGATTTCTCCCGGCACTCGCTTTTCAATTTAAATTAGCGCCCTGACAATTTCACGTGATTTGCTGCTACCTTTAGTTGCCTACCTTTATGCAGCGACTATCGGGTCTGAGTGAACATTAACAAGGACATCAACTGGCTCCCTCATTGGCAGCACAATACCCGAAGAAAATTTAACCTTCAATTTGAATTATGAAAAGGAAAATTTTCATTAGCATGGCTATTTTAGCCGTGGCATGGATTGGGTACCGGGCTTACCGGATCGCCACAACCCGCTCTCACAGTCCCAAAGAAACTGTTGTATTCAACAATAATGGCCTTGATATATCTGTCACATATAGCAGACCATATAAAAAAGGCAGGCTGATTTTTGGAGAAGCGAAAGATCGCGCATGGCTGCCAAAGGGCCAATTCTGGACTGATGGATTCAGGCTTTTGACCGGATTGCCGCGTACAAAAGGCGCCCTTGTTCCCAATGGAGTTTATTGGAGACTGGGCGCCAATGATGCTACGGAAATTAGCTTCAGTAAGAACATTGATTTTGCGGGAAATCCGGTCAATGCAGGTAGGTACCGGATGTATGCCGAACCCAACCGCGACAATTGGGACGTCATACTAAATAGTGAATTGGGTAAATTTGGATATCACGAACCTGATCATTCATTTGATATTGTTACGGCCAAAGTACCGGTTGAAACAAACCCGTCGGAAACAGAGCAATTTACCATCAGTTTTAACGAGGATTCATCCGGATTAAAAATGAATTTCAAATGGGATAATACCCTGGTGCGGATACCAATTCAGACCAGGTAGGGATCGATGGGATTTAAATTTAACGGGTGTGAAGGCCGTAGGCGCCCGTTTGCAATGATCAATACAGCCCGGCTATTAACTTCCGGCGAAGGGTGTTCCAAAAATTCCGACCGCAAGTTCCATCCAGATAAGAAGCAGAACCAGGATTATGGCGCCACAGATGACAATGCGATGCACCGTCTTTTTCACTTTTCTCAATACAAGTTCACACGACAACCCGGTTCCGAAAAGCAGGACACCTGCCACAGCAAAGTCAACGGGAGACCAATTCACTTCCGGTGAAAATTGCATTGCTATTAGCGGTATGAGTAGTAGTACCGCAACCGTGGTTAAAATCCCCGTAAGTCTTTTGTTTTGTATAGTCATAAAAGTTAGTTGAACAGAAAAATAGGTTTATATAAGGTTAAACCAAATCTACTATTGATTTCTCAAAGCACTTTGGAATACAAAGTTAAATAAAAGTACTTTGCATTTCAAAGTAAATGATCAAAAAGTTTTCAGAATAGGTTAGAAAAGAGGTCCACGCCGCTTTTCTGCGACCTTAGCCGTCGAGGGGGCCTGTTAAAAATAAAAATCATTTTTTTTAGCTTTACTGTCTCATCTGACATTAACATTAAGAACTACGTGTATGGTTCCAGCGAGGAATTTTCCAAACTGCCTGGGCGTTAATCCACATCACAACCTATCGATACTGGCAGTCGTTTTTACAGCAGGATCTTGTTTGGATTCGTCATGTAATGAAGAGAAAGGTGCTAATCCAGATTCGACCATGCTTGAATTAACCGGGTCTTCGTTGGGAGACCAGGTTTGGTCTGCAGCTAACCTGGAAGTGTCGAGGTTCAGGAACGGCGATTTAATTCCTAATATTAATTTCATCAGAGACCACACCATATGGACAGCACGGGATATTGCGGTAGCGTGTTAACTAATTATTACAATCATGAAACTAAAAGCAGTACCGGAAAATCTTTTGGAAAGGGTTGCCCTGGCATTGAACCTTGCGCCCACACCAATGTTTGACACGCAGATTGCATTTACTAGTGCAAGAGCGATCATGGCAGCCGCCGAATTGGACATTTTTGAGACATTGGGAAAGAGCAGCAGGACATTTAAGGAAATTGCCAATAGTTGTAAGACTCATCCCGATGCAACCAAACAATTACTCGACTGTCTTGCCGGTATCGGTTATCTCAAATGGAGTAAAGAGACCTATTCACTAAGGCCGAAGTATTACAAATGGCTTTTAAAGGATTATCCTTCCAACATAATAGCTAAACTACGTTTCCAGTTGAGTGAATGGAACTGGGTTGGAAAGATGGAAGATTATGTCCGAACCGGCGAACCATTGGATTTGCACTCCGTCATTAATGAAACGGAATGGGCGAACTACCAGCAAGGCATGCGGGACCTATCAGTGAATGCTTCAAAAGAACTTGCAGCAAAAATGAAGTTGCCCGCAAACACATCCAGGATGCTTGATATCGGCGGGTCGCACGGGCTTTACTCGATCGAGCTATGTAAAAAGTATCCTTCACTATCGAGCACCATACTTGAATTGCCAGGAGCAATTAACAGCGCCAGCATCATGGCGGCGCAAGCAGGACTGGGAGATCGTGTGCAATACAAAGCCGGCAATGCACTCATCGACGAACTAGGTGAGGGCATTTACGACTTGATTATGATTAACAACGTCGTTCATCATTTTACCGAAGCACAAAATATAGCTCTTGCTCAAAAAGTCGGCCGCGCATTGAAACCTGGAGGTAAATACGCGGTGGGTGAGGTGATCAGGGGAAAGAAACCCGGCGAAGGCGGCGCCATTGCCTCAGTCGTCGGACTTTATTTTTCATTGACCAGTGAATCGGGAACATGGTCCGTTGAAGAAATCAGTTCATGGCAACAAAAAGCAGGATTGAAACCGCAAGATCCAATCAGTTTAATGACGCTTCCGGGATGGAGAATGGTGATGGCAACAAAATAAGCATTCAAAAAGTTTTTTCTAAGCTGAAACGGTGTCCTTTGCCACCGTCTCTTTCGCTGAAGGACGAATGATGAGCCGAAGTGTGGGATCATCTGTGATAAAACTCCAGAACCAATTGAACGTAAGCTTCAGTTTATTACGAAAACCAACCAGGGGAATAATATGAATGAACAACCATAACAGCCATGCAAAAATTCCCGTAAAAGAAAACTTCGGCAAATCAACGACAGCTTTGTACTTTGAAATTATTGCTGCAGATCCTTTGTTGCTGTAGCGGAAAGACACTAGTGGTTTACCGCGCTCAAGTTTTCCTAAGTTCTCAGCTAACAGGTTGGCCTGCTGAATCGCCACTTGTGCGAGTTGCGGATGCCCTTCGGGATAGTTCTCATCACTGGTTTGGAAACATTGATCACCGATAACAAAAATATCATCGTAACCTTTCACCATGTTGACAGCGTCGACAATGATTCGTCTTCCTTTTGTAATGGTTTCCGCTGGTAGTCCTTTCACCTCACGTGCTATTACCCCAGATGCCCAGATCAGTGTTGCGGAATTTATTGCCGGGCCGCTTGACAGTATCACTTCATCATTCACATAGTCTTTTACAAGTGTGTTCAGCATTATTTGAACTCCCAAATTACTCAGTACATCAAATGCCTCATCCTGGGCTCTTTTACTCATGCTGCCGAGTAATGTTGGCGATCCGTCGATCAGGTAAATCTTTCCCACCCGCGACGAAACTTCCGGGTAGTCCTTAAATGAAATATTCCTGGCCATTTCTGCCATCATGCCTGCCAATTCTACTCCTGTAGGTCCTCCGCCTGCTATAACTATATTGGCCAAGCGCTGTCTATCCTGGATTGACTTGGAACGCACCGCCTGCTCCAATTTCAGAAGAATATGGTTGCGAATGTTCAATGCATCATCGATCGTTTTCATTGGCAGAGCATCCTTCATTACGTTTTCGTTACCAAAGAAATTACTCTCAGTGCCCATTGCCAGAACCAGGTAATCATAGCTTATGTTGCCGTTTTCCGTTTCAATAGTTTTTGTTTCCGGGAAAATCCTTTGAAGATTGCCCATGCAGAAACGTATGTTTTGGCGGCCCTGGAACATTTTCCGAAACGGATAGCTAATATTGGATGGCTCAATAAACGCAGTGGCTACCTGGTACAATAAAGGCGGAAAAAAGTGATAGTTGTTGCCTACTACCAATTTTACCTGGAAATGCGGACTCTTTGAAAGTGTTTTCGCCAGCGTAAGTCCGGCGAAGCCGCCACCAACAATAACGACTGTTTTCATTGTTCGGTTTTTCAATTTTTGATCATGCTACAATTATCCTGCCCTTTTTGTCAACAATTATGTCAGCCTTTCGGTTCTGGCCTTAGTTATCAAAAGGAATGAATAAAAATATCCCTCAGTAAGTTTTGGCTAATATTGCAATGTTTCAGGTATGATCAAGTATTAAAGGTAATAAGGTCTTTCTTCATTTTGTAACACTTGTTACCAAGGTAATAAGGTAAAAAGCTAACTCAATCGTCACCACAGAAGGACTTGAATCACGTTTACTCCTGCCGCCCACTTCTTTATAGACACGATTGACATTAAAAGCCGTATAGAAGTAATCGCTGATCATCTTTGGAAGATGGTAGCCAGGGCAAAATGAAGTTGCAGATCCACAGAAGCAGGCCTGGCACAATTTTCATATAGATTTACCCGAAAACTATCAAGTCAATTGTTATGTTTTCAGAATTCCTTATTAATACTATCTTCAGGAAATATTCCTTTAATCAACGGCACAAAATTTATCAAATGGCAACTTTTTTAATTGAAATTCCCCATTCGGAAAACACATTTGAGTGCAAGCAAGTAGTAAAATTATTTGTAGAATCTGGTTCCCATTTGTTAGCAAACGCATTTTGGGGTTGTAAATCCGGAGTCCACAAATCATGGTTCATTAGCGATTTTAATAGCAAGGAGGAAGCGTTGCAAATTGTTCCTCCGTTTTTGAGACATAACGCAAATATTATTGAGCTGATAAAATTCGACAAAACGGATATCCAGGGGTTCGCCGGATCAGTGGGGCATTGAGTTTTGTAAAACGAGACTGGACTCAAATTAATTGAACACTGAGAACATCAAAAGATCTCCGTCACGATAGTAAAAAGGATTTTCAATTAGAACTCCTGATTTTATTCAGCGATACCGTGTTTGCCATTCGTTGCAACTCGAGCGAACCTATTCCTCCCACATAAGCCTTGTTAGAAGGCATCCACTAAAAGTCAATAATTTTGATATATTTTGGCAGAGACAGTATAAATCTCCAAACAGTTACTTATGAAACCTACACATTTTTTTGCCATCTTGTTTATGAATCTTCTTTTAAGTTTTTCCTTTGTACAGGCACAAAACCTGCCACAGGAGGTAAAGGATTCTTTTTTTTGTAAAGTGACTATGGTAGAACTCGATGGCAGTTACGTAGGTGATTGCAAAATGGGATTGGCAAATGGGGAAGGGACAGCCCGCGGCCTTCATCGTTATACCGGGAAGTTTAAGGAAGGGTTGCCAAACGGTACCGGGAATTATTATTTCAGCGATTCTCAATACTACAAAGGCAGCTTCCAGGATGGCAAAAAAGAAGGAAAAGGAGAAATGCATTTTACAAAGGCATCTCTGCCCGATAGTGTTGTAGCCGGGTTCTGGAGTGGCGACGAATACAGGGGAAAGAAATACATTACTTACACCTTTAGTACAACCGAACAGTTTGATCTAAAGGAAATAACGCCATCGGTTAACAGCGGTAATACGGTGTCCATCGAAATAGCTACAACTTCAGGCACGCCAAACGGAGTCTCGGCGCCCGGCTATATTCTTCAACTTTCAGAACTTACTTCTCCGACATCCTGTATCTTAAAAATTCAATCCAGGTATGAAAGTAGCTATAAGAGTTATGCAACCTACGAGCTGCTTGGTTTTCCCTGTAAATTATTTGGAACGCTTTCCGATGGACAAACATTCGAAATAGAATTATATAAAGCGGCTAATTGGAAAGTGCGCCTTTTTAAAAACAAATAACATCGGAGACTATCCATTAAAGAATGGATGTCAAAAAAATCGAACATTTTTTAAGTCAATAGGCTTTTATACCTTTCATTCCCGGTTGAACGCAAGGACTGGCCGGTAAACATCATGCAGACAATTCTTGGAGCAAACGGACAAATCGCGAATGAACTCGCGTTGGAACTTAGACGAAACTACACGTCCAATATAAAACTTGTTAGCAGGCATCCCCAAAAAGTGAATGATAGCGATGAGCTTTTTCCTGCTGATCTACTGCATCCTCAACAAACAATGGACGCCGTAAGAGGCAGTGAAATAGCCTATCTCACCGTTGGTTTACCTGTTGACAGCACGGTTTGGAAGCATCAATTCCCTCTGATTATGCAAAATGTCGTCGATGCCTGTAAAAAAAATGCTGTTCGGCTGGTTTTTTTTGACAATACTTATATGTATCCTCAAACCGGAGTTCCACTCACCGAGGAAACACCATTTGTCCCGAATGGATCAAAAGGGAAGGTCCGGGCTTTACTTGCAACAATGCTCTTAAACGAGATGAATACGGGTAAAATTAATGCCGTTATATGCCGGGCCCCGGAATTTTATGGCCCCGGGAAAACAGAAAGTATTACTAACCGTTTGATCTTTGATAACATAAAAAAGAACAAAACACCAACGGTCCTTTTAAGAGATGACAAGTTGAGAACTCTGATATGGACGCCGGACGCAAGCAAGGCTATGGCGTTAATTGCAAATACGACTGACTGTTACAATCAGACCTGGCACCTGCCCTGCGACGATAATAGGTTAACGTATAAACAGCTGATGAGACTTGTTTCCGAAATATATAGTGAGAGCTTTGATTACAAAATACAATCCGAACCTGCCTTGATGCTGGCAAGTCTCTTTAACAAAAGGATCAGGGAAATCCGGGAGTTGTTTCCAAGATATAAACATGATAATATATTCGAGTCAACAAAATTCAAAACAAGGTTCCCAAATTTTGCCGTAACAACTTATCATCAGGGTGTGCAGCAGATTTACAATGAGAATCTAAATTCAAATCTTTGAATGGCGGGATATTGAATTATGTAATTCATTTGAAAGACTTAAATTTCAACCATGCGCACTAAAGCGTTTTACATTAGTTTACTGACAGCTCCTTTATTTCTATCTTCATTTGGTCAATCGAAAAAACCAGGTGGCCAGTCAAAAGCCATCATTTGCCTTACATATGACGATGGACTGGAAACCCAACTTTCAACTGCGATACCTCAGTTGGATGCCGCGGGCATTAAAGCAACCTTTTTCCTGAATTCAATCCAAGGTTCTTCTCAATCCGACGTCATTGGACAAACTCCTGAAGCCGTTCTTGGCTGGGTCAACGCCGCCAGAAATGGGCACGAACTGGCAAATCATACTTTATTTCACCCTTGCCCCGAAAAAATCGGATGGGAAAAAACGGTTTCCATAGAAACGTATACCATTGACAGGATTATTAAAGAAATTACCACGCAAAATGCACTCCTTTCCCTACTGGACCCCAAACGTAAATTGAGATCATACGCATTCCCTTGCAACAATGTGTTCCTGGACGGTAAAGATTATTCAAAAATTTTGAGGGAAAAGGGCCTTGTAAAGTTTGGCAGGGGAGGGGGCGATTCCAGTAGTATCATCTCGGATTTCAAACATCTAAACACCATGCAAGTCCCCTCATGGCACGTGTGGACCGGCACATCGCTGCAACAACTCATTTCGTTTGCCGAAAAAGTAAAGGCAGCCGGTGGTATGGGCGTTTACCAATTTCATGGTGTAGGTGGACAAATATTTCAGATTTCAGGCGAAACACACAAGGCGTTTTTGGACTATTTAATGACGCACCGCGACGAATATTGGGTTACGACTTTTTCAGTTGCAATGGAATTCATTACACAAAACAAACCGGGCAAAAATAAAGGCTCCCAGGTACCTCACTGAGGCTGGCTAACTAAATTCATACCTTCGACATTTAATGAACGACTGAACATGAAACAGTATTCAAAATTTATAGATCACAGTCCGCTTAAAATGGACGCCACAGAAACGGAGATAATTCAATTTTGCAAAGAAGCAATTGATTACTCGTTTCATTCGATCGTGGTCTTCCCATACTATATTGAAACAGCAAAAAAAATGATTGAGGGATCTGGCGTCAAATTGGACACCGTTGCGGGATTTCCGTTTGGTAATGACCTGCCCGAAATAAAGGCTCGCCAGGCAGAAACTTATCTCGATATGGGTGCCGACGAAATTGATATGGTAATGAATCTGTCTGCATTCAAGAGTGGAAAGAAAGATCATGTCAGGCACGACATTGATGCGGTATTAAAAAAAGTGAGAAAGAAAAATGCGTTGTTAAAAGTTATTCTTGAAGTTGAGCTTTTGTCAGACGACGAAATTGTTGAAGCCTGTAACCTTGTCGCTGATGTCGGCGCTGACTTTGTTAAAACATCTGTCGGTCTTTTGAGAGGAAGTAAACCCGCAGAAGTTCAAACGGTGAAGCTAATGTATGATACCGTTGCTTCAAAAGGTTTAAAGGTAAAAGCAAGTGGTGCCGTGCATACAACTGAAAATTTTCTCGCGATGATCGATGCGGGTGCGTCAAGGATCGGGACCTCTAAGGGAATTGAATTGCTAACAGGCTTGCCGCAGGCACAGCTCAAAGCAGACTACTGATTAGGTTATCACACCCGCACGTATTGAAAAAATCTTAAGTTTTCGATTACACCCAACTAAAGCGTCTTCGCTAAACATGAGCCATTCAATTTTTTTCAGTATCGATGCCACTATCCTTTGCCTGCTTTTGTTTGTCGGCTGCATATTTATGGTTATTCTCGGAAGAGCGGTACGGACTAAATTTTTGCGCCCCGATGAACAAGAATCAAAAGGAGGAGTGAATTCGCTTTTGGGTGCCTTATTTGGTCTTTGGGGCTTTGTACTCGCTTTCACGTTTGGTAATGCATCGGCAAGGTTTGAAAATGTCCGTGCGATGATGGTTGAGGAAGCCAATATGATCAGGAACGTGATCCTTCGCACAGAAACTATTCCCGATACCCTAAGGCCCGCTTATCGGGCGCAGGTGAAAAGCTATCTTGAAGCAAGGATCGATTATTATGAGCAGGCCGGAAATCCGGATAAATTTAATAAGGCCAAACAGGATGCTGTAGAGATAGGAAAAAGCCTATGGACTAAAACCGTTGAAGTGTCCCGATTGCCCAACATGGGCCCGTCAAGCAATGCAATGATGGCGACCTTAACCAGTATGTATGATATTGGCGCAAGAAGGGACGCGCTTTTAATGTCTGGCATTCCGGGGCTGATCACATTTATGTTATTTTTTCTTGCGCTGGTCATAAGTTTTGTAGGAGGCTTCACTTCGCCTGTGCTGAAACTAAAAGAGTGGGTTGTTATCACGGGATTTATTTTATTGGCCTGCATTATTATTTATATTACACTGGATCTTGCCCGACCTATGAGAGGCCTGATCAAACCTGATGTGGGCCAGGAAAGAATCGTTCAATTACGCAATTTTTTCTAGCTGCCTTCCCCGGACGTCTCAGTTTTGATTCAGCCGTTATATTTCTAATCGCGTATTGATATTATTCCTTCCAATCCAATAGTTTTTCTCTATCTTGAATTGATCAGCAACGTCTTTGAACTTATCCCTGATCCCGGTAATCACAGCTTTTGTAAACGACTTTCCCCGATCCGGTCCCTAATGAACATAACCCGCAAAACGAATATTTTCGCCGTGATTTGGGACAGCACTGACGCGGGTCATTAAGCCGCCTGGATCAGGTTTGTGGGAATTATGCACCTTTTTGCTTCTACATCACCTGAACACATCAGTGAGCTTGCAAAGAGACGTTGTGCGCTGAGTTGGAACAGGTTTAATTTGTCAATTAGCTATGGCAGTTTCAAGTAATCCACTCTTATACCAGGTAAATACTAGAGTATGGCTCCGTGAAATCTCAGACAAGCTGAATCGTCCGGCCACTCTCGATGACATTCCCGATGACGAACTTGGAAAGTTGGCGAAAAATGGTTTTGAATGGGTTTGGCTTCTGAGTGTTTGGCAAACCGGGGAAATCGGTCAACGATTATCACGAACAAATCCTGAATGGGTAAGTGAATTTCAGGAGACGCTCCCCAATCTGAAAGACGAAGACATACCCGGATCCGGGTTTGCCATTAAAGAGTATGTCGTACATGAAAAATTAGGCGGCGATGTGGCATTGGCCCGTTTGCGAACACGCCTGCAACAACAGGGATTAAAATTAATGCTGGACTTTGTACCAAACCATGCTGCCCTTGATCATGTATGGATCCCCAAATTTCCGGAGTATTTTATCAGGGGAAATGAAACATTATTGGCATCAGAACCGAAAAACTATACAAGGGTCCCGACAGATGTTGGCGAAATGATCCTGGCACACGGCCGGGATCCTTATTTTCCCGGATGGCCGGATACGGTTCAATTCAATTACGGCAAACTTGAATTGCAGGAGGCACTAATCAATGAACTGATCAAAATTTCCGGGCAATGCGATGGAATAAGGTGTGATATGGCTATGCTGGTGGTACCAGAAATATTCGAAAAAACCTGGGGCATTCCCTGCCGCTCTTTCTGGCCCGAAGCAATAACCCGGGTTAAAGAACAAAATCCGGGATTCCACTTTATGGCAGAAGTGTATTGGGACATGGAATGGACGCTGCAGCAACAGGGATTCGATTACACCTACGACAAGCGATTATATGACCGGCTAAAAGATGGCCATGCAAAACCGGTGCGTGAGCATTTTCATGCCGATATAGATTATCAACAAAAAATGGTTCGTTTTCTTGAGAATCACGATGAGCAGAGAGCGGCCGCCGAATTCAACGACGAAACTCATGAAGCGGCCGCCATACTTACGTTTCTGTCACCGGGTCTTCGTTTTTTTCACCAGGGTCAATTGGAAGGAAAGAAGAAGCGAATCTCTCCGCATCTTGGCCGCGGGCCCGTTGAACCGGTTAACGAACAAATACAAATTTTCTATCACAGACTTTTGATGTTACTACGCAATTCTGCCTTTCACACCGGCAGATGGCAATTGCTGGAATGTGTACCTGCGCTTGATGGAAATCCCAACTATGACAATTATATCTGCTTTGCATGGCAATCAGCGGATGAGAACAAAAAGTATATCGTTGTAGTAAACTATTCCGCAGAAAGGAGTCACTGCATGTTAAAGCTCCCATTTTCTGACCTTGCCGGCAAAAATTGGTTTTTAAGTGACCAGTTCAGCGACGTCAGCTATGAACGAAGCGGCGATGACCTTCAATTAAACGGTTTGTACCTCAGTGAACCAGGATGGAAGTATTACTTATTTGAATTGGAGTAGAGCTGCCTTTATATACTTGCACGAAATAAACTGCCGTATTACAAATGTCACGGTGTTACGGTTAAAGGGCAAAAATTTCTGGGTGATGGTCTATTTTTATTTATTTTTAAGCCTTTATGTTTTGTTTTCAAATAACTAAGAATATTTATTATGAAAAACATGATTGCAAAAAGCATATTATCAGGGTTAATGACAAGTTTACTTTTCGCATGTAACGAAAAAAAGGAGGAACAACCGGCGCCGACAATAGATAAGGACTTGATCAAACGGGAAATCCAGGCAAAAGAAGATTCATTTGCTTCCGTTTACAACAGCGGTCAAGTGAGGAATATAGGCTATTATGCAGATGATGCGATAAGCTTTTTTCAAAACAGGCCACCATTGATTGGCAGGGATTCCATCGTTTCGTTCCTTAAAAACGATATCCATTCAAACGCCGATGAGATTTCATTCAAAACAAACGAAGTTTTTGTATCAAATGACGGAAACCTTGTTGTTGAAATTGGTGCGTTCCTGGTCATAGATTCTTTAGACGCTCCAATTAATAGGGGAAACTATATGAGCGTGTTTGAAAAAAGAAATGGTAAATACGTTGCCGTAAGAGACATGAGTGCTTCTGACGGGTCGATAAATAGATAAGTAGAACAACATCCATACGTGAAAAGGCTTTCAGGAAATAATTTCGGAAAGCCTTTTTCTTAAAGTTTTAAATGTAAATCAGCTATTTTTCTGTATTAACATTCCCAAATAAAATTAACGTCTTCTTCCGCCGCCACCGCCGCCCCTGTATCCACCACCGCCACCCATCGAACGACCGCTACCGCCATATGAACTGGATCTCGTCGATGGAGAATTAAAGCTGGATGACGACTTATTTGATGTCGACGGTCGGTTGGAAGAAGAAAGACCGCTGCCCGACCTATCTGACGTGGACGGTCTTGTTGACCCCGAAGTTCCAAGTCCTCCCGAACCTGATGGGCGCGTTGAGGCGGATGGCCTGCTGCCACCTCCGGCTCCGGTTGATGGGCGGGTAGAGGCAGAAGGCCGCGAAGAGATTCCACCTCCACGTCCATGGTCCAACGATCCGTTACCATAGTTACCTCTTGCCCTGTTGTCCGATACCTGGGTGGCTCTATTCCTGCTATTATTATTGTAGTGATTTATTTTGTTACCGTTGTTGATAATAACGGTATTCCCACCCCCGTAATGACCGCCATAATACCCACCATGATAGTGATTGTTCCAACCGGCATACATGCCAAACGTCACTACTGCTGAAAACGCAAACCAACCGGGGTAATAACCGTAATAATAAGGGGGATAATAAGGAACATAGGCAGGTGAATAGACATACTGCACAACAGGTGCCTGTTGAACGACTACATTGGTAGCCGGTGCCTCGACAGTTACTGTGACCGGGTCCGGGCCCTTGTACCCCGGGTTGGGCGTAACAGAGGAATTTCCCTTTGGTTCAATGACATAATCTTTGCCGTACAGTTCTTCGTCACCTACAATCTGAAGGCTGACCTTTTTGTCTTTATCCCTGTCTAGTAAAATGACCGCAACATCCTGCGCCTCTTTTTTGCTGACGTCGACCCGAAGGATAAACATGTGAGAATCGTCGTCCTTTTTTTCCTTCTTTTCGGTGACCACTTTGATAAAATCCACTTTTTTATCAAGGTCCAAATCCAGGTTATTTATTTTAGTCGATGGATCATTTAATGATTTTTCAAAAGCTTCGATCGTTTTTGAGTTTTGAAACAGGTCCAATGTCGCATATAGATCGAGGCCGTCTCCGGCAAGACCGAGCTTGGCGGTTGTGTCCGCTTTGTCTTGTGCAAGGACAGGCAGGCTTAACAAGCTCATAGCTACCACGAGGCAAGGCAGAAAAATTTTTTTCATAAAAAGGCCAGTTTAGTAATGGAAATTATTTACAAGGTAATGAAAAGCATAAACATTAAAACCGGCCGCGTTCGTGCCCTGCCGATGACGGTAACATCCTACATCAGTTGGATCTCTTCAAATAAAATCTTGCAAATTTATCGCAACAAGATAGCTGATTCGTTATTAAACGTGACCTGTAAGGTGTCTCACGGCAAATTTAACCGTTAAATATTCCCAGGAACTGTATTGAATGGTCAATAAAGGGTGCGGAGACGCAATTGATTATTACGAGATCTTATCGTCGGCTTCGCGCGTGAATTTTTTTTCAAACAGGTGTCCCATGTTAGCTAATCAGGCAGCCGGAACTTCCTCTTTTTGTCGAATTTCTTCCTTTCAACAAATATTTCCGAGAAAAGGTAAATATTTATTGATATTCGATAACTATTTATCTATATTTGTTCCATCGTTAAACATTATGAAACCAAGACAAAAACGCTATTGAGCTTTTTACATATTCTCTCATGGATTGCCTTTGTGGGTCTCGCGGTTAAGGCGGGTTCTTTTCTCATTTCATATATCGTCAGCATTAAAAATCCGGTCGCTTCAAAGGATCTATATAATGACACAGGCCTATCGGCATACAGGCAGCTAAATTTCTGGAACTATAGTGTCATTGTCTGGTATAAAATACTGTTGTATGCCACACAGGCCTACGTTGCTTTATTACTGACGCGACTGTTGAGCAGGCTAAATATTACACGGCCTTTCCACGCAGATGTGGCAACACTACTGCAACGAATAAGCTTTTTTATCCTGGTGGTCTGGGGGATTGCGATGGTACACAATATTCACATAGCAATAGTTGATAAACTTTATGGAATTACGTCGGACTACATACCCGGGGATTTTCTTTTTATCGCAGGCATCGTTTATGTGTTTGCCCAGATGTTTAAGCGGGGTGTTGAAATCCAATCTGAAAACGAGTTAACCGTATAACTATGCCTATTGTTGTCAATGTAGACGTCATGATGGCCAAAAGAAAGATGTCATTAAATGAACTTTCAGAAAAGGTGGATTTAACCCTGGCCAATCTCTCCATATTAAAAACGGGCAAAGCGAAAGCTGTTCGATTTAGTACCCTTGAGGCATTGTGTAAAGCGCTCGAATGTCAGCCAGGCGATTTGCTGGAATACACGCCCGAAAAAGGTTAATCAAAAACTAATGCAAGTGCCAAATTCGCCGGTAACCAGGATTTTTTCCCTTTCATATCTTTACGATGCACTGGTGTTCGCTATCGAGTCGAGCTTAAAAGAATTCCGTTTTTTATTAAAGGATTTTTTTATCAACTCTGATTTATGAAGTTGTTTTTTTGCGTCTTGCTATTTTTTATTGGCGTTAATACAAAAGCCCAATCGGACGATGAGGCAACGCTGCGGGGGAATCAAAGAAGTTGAATGGCCTCGCGCATACTGGAACCGGATAGAATCCTGCCCGCTAAACTCTTGCTGTGGAATTTCAAATGATTGGTTCCAACGGTGAATACTCTGACAAAATGGATCAAATAGTAAGGTTAAAATAAATCAACCAGTGATAGCCGACGAGTTATCTGTGAGACCCTGGCAAATTGAAGACTTTGATAGTATCATCGATTACTTTTTGAAGTCAGACAGGGATTATTTGTTTAGCCTGCGTATTGATGTTTCAAAGCTTCCTTCCAAAGATGATTGGCTTCAAATAATGTCATCAGATTTTAACAAGGCGCCCGAAAACAAGCAGTTTTATTATATCATGTGGCTTTTGGACGGCAAGGCAATCGGGCATTCCAATATCAATAAAATCATGTTTGGGCAAGAGGCATATATGCACCTGCATGTTTGGGACGAGTCCAGGAGAAAAAAGGGAATGGGGCTGGCATTCCTAAAAAAAACACTGCCATATTATTTTAATACATTTCACTTGAAGTCCCTTTATTGTGAACCTTTCGCATTTAATCCTGCACCCAATAAAGCGCTGGAAAAATTAGGATTTGACTTTATTAAATCCTATGAGACCGTCCCCGGCTGGATTAATTTGTATCAGGCTGTGAACAGGTGGAGTATAAACGAAAAGAAATTCCGTGCAATGTAGGCTGGTTAATTAGTTAAAGAAAGTCTTCGACGTAATTTTACATCCTAACTTTCAAAATTGAAAGGACCTGTCAACTCCAAAAAATTCTAACTATGGATAACTCAACGGACCAGGCAACGAAAGCCAGGCAATTCTATAAATTGCATCATTCCGGGAAGCTTCTGATCTTACCGAATGTGTGGGATTCCCTCGGGGCACTTCTACTCGAAGATCTCGGGTATCCGGCTCTGGCAACCGCAAGTTTTGCAGTGGCTATGACCAATGGATACGACGACGGAGAAAACATACCATTTGATCACCTGCTTTCGATTTTGAAAAGAATCGTAAGTGTAGTTTCTCTCCCGGTAACAGCAGATATAGAAAGCGGTTATGCGCAAGATGAAACGCTGTTGAAGGAAAACATTGAACGACTCCTCCAAACAGGAATAGTGGGGATTAATTTTGAAGATTCCGATAAGAAGACTCACTCGCTTTTACCGGTGGAGACGCAGTGCCGGAAGATCAGGCTAATAAGAGATGTATCACATAGAAGTAAAGTGCCGTTATTTATTAATGCGCGGACGGACGTCTATACAAAGGGTAAAGAGTTTATTACTGCAAGGTCACGAATTGAGGAAACGATTAAACGCGGTTTGGCTTACAAGGACGCGGGAGCTGATTGTTTCTTCCCATTAGCCATGCAGGATTACAACGAAATAAAAAAATGTGTCGGTTTACTCCAGATGCCAATTAACATTATTATTATTCCCGGAGTGCCCGGGTTGAATGTTCTCGAGGAAATAGGAATTGCCAGGGTTAGCCTCGGTCCTTCATTCCTGAAGATTGCGATAAAGGCCATGAAAAACCTTGCCACAAAGCTCCGGGATCACGATGGCCTCAATGAAATAGTTGAAAACGAAATCACCTCTGATTATTTAAAGAAACTGGTAAACAAAAAATGAGCCGGGCGTGCTAGTTCAAAATTTTACTCATGATGATCTGGACTTGATCCCGGAACTCCAGCCAGTAGGATGGGGAGATATTACACCCAGTCTTTCGTTCTATACAAAATCATCCTTTTGTTTCCCGATAAAAGTTGTTGTCGACGGTGAAATCGCAGGAATCGGTACCGCAATCATTCACCATGCGGTTGCGTGGCTTGCCCACATTATTGTTCGCACCGGATTTCGAAAAAGAGGAATTGGGCAATTTATTACTGAGACTTTGTTAAATAGTCAGGAAGTAAAAAAATGCGAGACTGTATATTTGATTGCTACGGAACTCGGTGCGCCAATTTATGAAAAGGCAGGCTTTGAAACAGAGACCGAGTATCTATATTTCAAAGACGTCAGAATTGAGAACCACTTTCCGACATCGCAGATGATCTATCCATATGTAACACACTTTAAGGACGGGGTCGCGGAAATGGATAAAACAATTTCGTCCGAAGACAGGCTATTTCATCTTGAACCTCACCTTCAGAATGGATACGTTTACTCAACTGATAAAATTGAAGGGTTTTATCTTCCAACTTTTGGAGACGGGCTGATAATTGCAAATAACCCGTCATCAGGAATAGAACTGCTGAAGTTGCACCTGCAATCGAATAATAAAATAGCCTTCCCAAAAGATAATCTTGCTGCAACGAATTATTTCTATGAAAGAGGGTTCAAAGAATTCTCAACAGGTAAACGCATGCGGGTTGGCAAAATGAGAAACGTCAGGTTTGAAAATGTCTATAACCGTGTTGGCGGAAACCTTGGATGAGTTTCTGCCGGAACAACAAACCTATAACACCTGAAATACAGGATCAATATGGGAAAAATAGCAGGAAATCGGAGTTTACCGTCCACATTCACCTCGAAATATATTGTGAAAACTCAGTTTCTTTGTGCCGTTGTGTATCTGGTCCCGGTGAAGCTTTCAATATTGAAATAATTGTAACGATTCGATATGAAAGAAATCAACGCAACCACCAGGATAAAAGCGCTAGATGTGTTGCGGGGCGCTATTATGGTGTTGATGGCTATTGATCATGTACGGGTATACTCAGGACTACCTGCCGGAGGAACGGAGCCCGGCATTTTCTTTACGCGATGGATCACCCATTTTTGTGCACCAGGTTTTGTTTTCTTCGCAGGCACCAGTTCATTTCTGTTAGGACTGAAATTAAAAAGCACCGCAAAATTGGCCAGGTATCTTATCACAAGAGGATTTTTATTGGTGTTACTTGAACTGACACTAATAAGATTTTTCTGGACATTCAATTTCAACTATTCTCAGTTTGCATTGGCGGGAGTGATCTGGATGCTCGGTTGGTGTATGATCATATTGTCGGCATTGATCTGGCTGAAGCCGTGGATTACAGGTGTGCTGGGATTGGTGATCATTGCCGGTCAGCAGGTTTTTCAATACGTCCCGAAATTATTACCCCCTTCGACGCAAAATTCCTTCGGTCGGTTTTGGGAATTTATATATTCTTCCGGATTTGAACCAATACCCGGCGTAACCGTACTTTATGTGATAGTTCCATGGATCGGGGTAATGGCGGCAGGCTATGGATTTGGCCTGATAGTGTCACTCGAACCCAAAAAGAGAAACAGGCTTTGCCGGTGGATAGGTTTATCAGCGATACTTTTATTTGTTATGATTGGAAGCGTGATTGCGTTGCGTCAGCCAACCGATGATAACGTACAACCTTTTATTTTTCGACTTCTCAACCAGCGCAAATACCCGGCTTCAATTCTTTATATTTTGATGACCCTTGGGCCCTTAATTGCGCTTATACCTTTTGCAGAAAAAGCAAGGGGTTGGTTTGCAAATGTGCTAACCACATTTGGAAGAGTTCCCTTTTTCTATTACCTGCTTCATATACCCCTTATACACATAAGCGCATTATTCGCTAACCTCGTCATATACGGAAGCACCTACCAGCAATCGTATGCTACCGCTCCCTATACCCGCATACCCCCCGAACAACAATGGAATCTTGGCCTGCTATATCTTGTATTTGTTATTGACGTGACGATATTATACGTTGCCTGTCGCGCCTATGACAGATATAAATTCAGCCATCCTGAAATAAAATGGTTGAAATACATTTGATGTCTTTAGAAATTGGAAGAGCTTCGGGGAACTTTGTCTATACCTTTCTACTCAAAATCTGTTGTGACCTGCACTAAAGCTTCGCTAAACTTTTTTTGTCGTGGATTGCCATACTTTTTAATTTTCTTTCCGCTTCTTTCTTCCCACTTACGGATAAAGTCCTGTTCGGTGCCGCCTTTAAAGAAAGTTCAAACTGGGCTAATGCCTCTGCAGGTCTGTTTACTTCCAACAGCCATTCTGCGTACATTTCAAATGAAGGTTTTACGACTTCCGGTGGGCCATATGCATAGCTGCTGGCGGCTTCGAGCCGGGTTGCCTTTTTTAAAAATTCTTCAGTAGCGGTCATATCTGTTTTTAACCATGCCTGCATTGCCTTTAATTGCAACTCCATTACTTCGGCTTTTTCCAGGTCTGAACGGGTGGCCATGGAAGGGTTAATACCACCACATACCCTCAAACCGTTGCCTGAAATCTTTGCTTCTTCAATCAATCGCTCACCCGTCATTTGCTGTATGATTTTGTCCATCGCCGCCGCGTCCTTCATCATATAGGCGTTCATTCCCCTTACAAAATGATCTTCTGTTCGTGTAAGAATATTCAGATCGTTCAGCGGAAATGAAATATCTGCAACAGGGCCGGTATAATCTCCGGTTTCCCCGAGGTAAGTTGTTTTTAGATAAATGACATGAGATCTTGCTGCCGGGCTGGGCAAAGTGGTACAAAACTGTTTCATGCTGTCTACCATCGCCATCGCTTTTTCCTTTTGGCCTATTTGAAGATATCCGTATTCCAGCCAATGAAATGAATGATAACCGAGCGCATTATTGTCCAGCTTTTTCCGCGCCTTGCGCTGTTTTGTGGCAGCCCATGATTCCACATTGCTGCTTACAACCTTATCCCAGAGTCCCAATGCCAGGTAGGTATGGGTAGGCATGTGCAGCGCGTGTCCTGCATCCGGAGCCACCACCGAATATTTATCCGCTGTAGCCAATGCTGCCTTAGCATGGTCAGGGTCGTCGTATGCGTGAATGACATAGTGCAACGCACCGGGATGTTGCGGATTTTTTTCCAACACTTCCTTTGCAACGGTAGCTGCCTGTTCAAACAATTTCGTTTGCCTGCCGTTGACGCCCCAACCTAAAAGCGATAAACTATAAAAAGCGGCTACTTCCTGGTTACCCGGGTATTTTTTATACAATGATGCCATATACATTGCGTAAGTACTGTCCCGTTCGGCTTTATTACCTTTCCCATACAGAATATTGACTCCTTTAATAAAGTCCTTTTCTAATTCGGTTTTTGCTTTTGCGATCTGTTCTTCCGTTGACGTCGCTAATTGCTTAAGTATATTATTGCCTCCAACATAATCCTGCGTTCTCCAAAGGGTATGATTATACGTCATCGCTTCGCCCCAATAAGCCATCACAAAAGCAGGATCAATTCTCCGGGCTTCCGCAAACGCTTCTGCCGCATCGTCGTATTCGAAACTGTGAAGGAGAAGCAAACCTTTTTTAAATGCGGGCTGCGCCTGTGATTTACCTGTTACAGCAAAATCTATTTTTCCCAGTCTGTCCTGTGACTGGTTTTTCCCTGAAGTGCATTGAACGAATAGCAGAATCAACAGACCCACACAAACCGGCAGAGTTCTGGCAGATTGCATAGTGATGTTTTTTGTGTCATTAAATTTACAGCATTTTGACCGATCAACTGGTCGCTCCATTGATCATAAACCGGATTATTTAAAGGCCCGTAAATTTTAATTTCAAAAAAATAAGACAACTTAGCACTCTAAAAATTGACTATGCAATACAGAAAATTTGGAAGGACCGGGTGGAATGTAAGCGAGGTAGGATACGGTATGTGGGGAATGGCAGGCTGGACAGGTTCGGAGGAAAGGGAGGTGAACGATGCCCTTGATAAGGCTATTGAGTTGGGCTGCAATTTCTTTGACACCGCCTGGGCCTACGGAAATGGAATGAGCGAAATGATCTTGAATAAGACTATAAAAAGGCACCCGGCCAAAAAGTTATATGTCGCCACAAAGATTCCACCCAAAAACAGGAAATGGCCTTCCAAACCTCATTTTACGGTTGAAGAAGTTTTCCCGTCGGACTACATCATTGAATACACCGAAAAAAGTTTGAAAAATTTAGGCGTAGACCGAATCGACCTGCAGCAGTTTCACGTATGGGAAGATAGTTGGGCGCAGCAGGATGAATGGAAAGAGGCCACGAGCCGCTTAACGCAACAGGGAAAAGTTGAAGCCTGGGGAATTAGTGTCAATAGGTGGGAGCCCGATAATAGTTTGGAAACATTGAGAACGAGTTTAATTGATGCAGTGCAGGTAATCTATAATATTTTCGACCAGGCCCCGGAAGACAATCTTTTCCCGTTTTGCCGCGACAAAAACATCGCGGTGATTGCGAGAGTGCCCTTTGACGAAGGAACGCTTACCGGCACCTTTACAAAGGAAACGAGCTTTCCAAAAAATGATTGGAGGGCTACTTACTTTGTGCCGGAAAACCTTAATTCCAGCGTAGAACATGCCGATGCGCTACGACCATTGATTCCTGGCGGTATGACCATGGCCGAAATGGCTATACGATTCATACTAAGCAAACCGGACGTTGCTACCACTATTCCCGGGATGAGAAAAATAAAAAATGTTGAAGCAAACCTCGCATGCAGCGACGGCAAAGGTCTCTCTAAAAGTTTGGTTGCTGAATTAAGAAAACACCGCTGGGACAGAACACCCACCGCATGGTCCCAATAATTCGGTTGGATGTTGGTCGTTGGAAGTTGGATGTTTGAAGGTGGTCACTGCGAATGCGAAGAAGGAAGCAGGATGTTCGATGTTGACGTGCCAACGGTTGGAAGTTCCCTGTTAGAGCTGTTTACGGTCGTACATTTAATGATTAACAATATGCAACCCCGAAGGGGTGATATAATCATAATAATGAGCTGCTCGCATCACCTCAAACCCCGAAGGGGTGACATAATTGTACTAACCATCGGCTCGCATTAGCTCAAACCCCGAAGGGATGATATAATTGTACTAACGATCCGCTCGCATTAGCTCAAACCCCGAAGGGGTGATATAATAATAATAATGAACCGCTCGCATTAGCTGAAACCCCGAAGGAGTAATATAATTGTGATAACGATCCGCTTGCATTAGCTCAAACCCCGACGGGGTGACATAATTGTACTAACGATCCGCTCGCATTAGCTCAAACCCCGAAGGGGTGATATAATTGTAATAACGATCCGCTTGCATTAGCTCAAACCCCGAAGGGGTGATATAATTATAATAATGAACCGCTATCATTAGCTCAAACCCCGAAGGGGTGACATAATTGTAATAAAGAACCGCTATCATTGGCTCAAACCCCGAAGGGGTGACATAATTGTACTAACGATCCGCTCGCATCAGCTCAAACCCCGAAGGGGTGATATTAGCATGGCATCACTAGAGCAACGACTGATACCCTGGCAAGAAAAATCCGAATGAGAGTTATAAAAAATCCCATCGGTTGATGGGATAATCGGCCAAATATAGATTAAAAGTGAGATGAGATCCTTATTTGGATGTTACAGTAATTTTTACGGCAATGTAATTGATTTGATTTCCGGTCTTAATTTGAGAATCGCCAGAATTACAGGAACTGCTGCTGCCATAGACCACCGGAATTTTATGAGCAAGCAATACTTCGTCGGATCCGGAAAACCCGTCGGCGGCCTCATACTGATAGATCAATGTGCCATTTTGAGCATTAACGCCGGTTTGGCTGATCTTAAAATGCGACGCTTGCCTGGCAATGCTCAATTCTCCAAAATTGTCAATATCCAGGGTTTGAATTTGCCCTGGCGTCACCCTGGCTTCTATTATCTTGCTAGGATGAAGTCCTGACATTTCATCAAAACTGTCGGAGGAACTTTTCGAACAGGAGGGAAGGATCACTAATGTCGAAAACGCAACTGCACAAAACGCAATTATCTTTTTCATACCAATTAGTTTTATTAAATCTAAGTTTTTTTAGACACCCCTGCAATTAAATTTTTGCAACTCCTTTTGCAAATATCTCTTGCAGATTCAATTTCATGACCGTGCTAAACGGGATGTTTAGTAACAGTTCTGGTTACTTAACGTTGCCAGGCCCCTTCGGGTTGCCCAGCCATAGAAGTCCCTGGATGACCAACTTGTTCTGCGCCTCACTTTCAAACTGGGACGACAATTCTTTATTGGTTTTGTTTTCATAATCAATATCATTATGCCCCATGTTCAAATAAAGCATATGGTAATACTTATTGGTCCATACTACGGGATAATAGCCTTCATGCCAAATCTCATGAGGCTTCGGTCCCGTGCCTAACGGAAAACTTGACGGGTCAATCGACAATAAAATGGTGATCGAATCATTTTTTCGGATATCCCTTTCCCAACTATACCACTCACTTTTTGCAGACTTAAAAACCGGTCCCAATCCTTTGGTCACGGGATGCTCAGGGTGCTCCACTTTTAAAAAAGCCGAGGTCGGCCGCCACGTATTTCCTTTATATTGTCCGGAACCGATAAACTGGTTATGATACCAATCCCAATTTTGAGGGAATTCTGAGGGCGTTAAGGCAAATCCCGCAAAATGAAATCCCATCCAGGCCCCGCCATTGTCCATATATTTCTTAAATGCATCACGTTGCTCCTGTTTGTCTGGCCGGGTGTCCAAAAAAATCACCACCTGGTATTGTGACAAAAAAGCTTCATTAAGATTGTCCCAATTGTTTGTTGAGTCGTAGACGAAATTGTATTTCGCTGCTGCCTGGGGAAACCACCGGTTGGCTTCGTGCACAAAACTGATATGAGCAAGGTCATTCCGTGACGTGAAAAAAGCAATGACCTTAAAATCAGGCTTTGCACTTTGAGCTATGCAGCCAGGCACGAGACGAAATAATGCCAGGCATAAGATAATTTTATAAATCCATACTTTGTTTTTCATCAAATTCAGTTATAGAAATGAATTTACGGAAATAGGTTTCACTATCGCTATTAATGTCTTACGGTCGTTTTTTCTATTTTATAGTGTCGGAACCAGCACAAATATTGCTTACCTAATTTTACAAACTTACAATAAGGCGCGATGACTATCTACCAGAGACAGGTCTTGACAGAATTGAAGGCATGGCAAAAGCAAATGCTCCGGAGACCTTCTTTTTTAAACATGCTTTCCAAAAAAGCACAGGACAAAGTCAACTCATGGATACCTGAAAAGGTACACAAAGCGGTGACGACGACTATCAAGCAAATGATCCGAGGCGTTTTATTTGGCGCAAAATATACAACGGCAGACCCGGTACGTAACCTTGAACTGGAAGTGAGGGAAGCAAGGATTGACGAAAGAATAAAATTTTATCGTACTACGGCTGCCGTTGAAGGAGGAATCACAGGAGCCGGAGGCATTTTATTAGGGCTTGCCGATTTCCCCTTGCTGATTGGGATAAAAATTAAGCTGCTTTTTGACATTGCTTCTTTATACGGTTTTGACCTGGACGACTATAAGGAAAGGGTTTATCTCCTGCACATCTTCGAATTGGCGTTTTCCAGTCATCAGCACCGCAAGACCGTCTATCTTAAGATGGTAGATTGGGATCAGAAACGTGACGCGCTTCCGGCAGATATTAATCAATTTGACTGGCGGAATTTTCAACAGGAATATCGCGACTACATTGATCTCGCCAAGATGGCCCAATTGATCCCGGTGATCGGTGCACCGGTTGGCATCCTGGTCAATTTCCGCCTGATAAAAAAACTGGGTTACACTGCGATGAATGCTTATCGTATGAGATTGGTTGATGATAATAATAATTAGCTTCGCCCCGTATTTGGCTTACTTAAATGATATGGCGTGTCATAAAATAATTAGCAGCTTCGTTCTTTTGTTTGTCTTTTTTTGCACTCTTGCTCAACCCGGCACCCCTGAAATAAAAGGCAAACTATTTATGATCGGTGGGGGAGACCGGCCTCCTTCGTTGATGAAGTCACTGCTTGAAACGGCAGCATTAAAAGAAAATGATTACGTCGTCGTGTTGCCGATGTCGAGCGAAGAACCCGATACGGCATATTACTATTTTAAAGCCGACCTGGAAATCCAATGCAGGAATGCTATTGTTAACTTCAATTTCACCAAAGAGAGGATATCAGATAACCGCTGGCTTGATTCACTCGAAAAAGCAAAGTTGATTTTTATCACAGGCGGTGACCAGGAACGTTTTATGAACGTCGTATTGAATACTCCTGTTTATAATGTAATTAAAACAGCGTACAGGAACGGTGCAACGATTGCAGGCACCAGTGCGGGAGCAGCGGTCATGAGTAAATACATGATCACCGGACGAGAACTGACTGATACAGTTTATCACCCTACTTTCCGAAAAATCGAAGATAAAAATATCGAGCTTAAACAGGGACTTGGTTTAATCGAAAATGCAATCATCGATCAGCATTTTATTGCAAGGAGCCGTTACAACAGGCTATTGTCGGCGCTGGCCGCTTATCCAAAAATTGCCTGTATTGGTATTGATGAGGCAACGGCTATCATAGTACAGCGAAATAAGATAAAAGTAAGCGGGCAAAGCCAGGTGATTGTTTTGAAAAATCCGGAACAATTAATTGTTACCAGGAATGGCCTGATAAAATTTAGCGACATCAGATTCAGCGTCTATACCGATGGCGATGAATTTAGTTTAGATGAATCACATTAAAACCACGTTTAACTTTCTGTGACTTCAACAAACGGTCTTAATCATTGCCCAGGGAAACGATAAAAATAATAACCAAAAAAATTAGAGATTATGAAAGAAGTTTTTCCGAGACTAATCAACCGTAGAAATTTTGTTCGGTCCTCTGCAGGGTTTGCCGCAGGATTTTCATTGCTGCCAATTGCCAGTATGGCTGATGATGGTCCCGGCGCCGCCGATGAAATAAACATTATTGGTCCCCGCCAGGGGTATTCAACGCAAATTGGAACTTTTGTTTCAATGTTGGATTGGATGAGAGAAAGCGTGACCCGCTCAGTTAAAGGACTTACCCAGGCGGAACTTGATTTTCTGCCCGATCCTGAGGGTAACACGATCGGCGCATTACTTTTGCATTTGGCGGCCACGGAAGTAGTTTACCAGGATCTTACCTTCCAAAATCTGAAAGATTTTAGTGATACCAACAAAGAAAAGTGGGGCGTTCCAATGGAATTAGGTGATGAAGGCCGGAAACAAATAAAGGGACATGATCTTGAATATTATTTGTCGGCACTAAAGGAAGTGAGAGAAAAGACTTTGGCTGAGTTCAAAAAAAGGGATGATAAATGGTTAGCCGAAGTGGATCCCTCGTTCTTTGGCGGCAAACCCACAAATAACTATTGCAAATGGTTTCATGTTTGCGAACACGAAGCCAACCACAGGGGCCAAATAACAGTAATCAGGAAACGACTGCCGGGTAAGAAGGCAGGTAATGATTCATAAATAATCAACCTTCATTCATCAGATTTTAATGGGCAAAGCCGATACAGCGGAATTGGAAAAGTTCCTTCAACCGTTTACCGGGGAAATCATAAGCGTAGCGCTTTGGCTTAGAGGGTTTGTATGGGACCAGTATCCGCATTGCAATGAATTGATCTACGACAATTACAATGCCGTGGCTTTTGGCTGGTCGCCTACCGACCGGTTAAGTCATGTCTTTTGTTCTGTTGCGGTTTTTGAGAAATATCTTCATTTTGGTTTTTATTGGGGATCAGAAATTGCCGACCCGGAAAAAAAATTATTGGGTAAAGGAACCCAGTACCGCTATATCAAGCTGAACAACAAAGATGAGTTTCCAGTTAAATACATGAAGAAATTAATTAAGGAAGCATATGCAAATTCATTGGCTAAAGTGAAAGACAAAACCGGGATCATCAAGGGGCAGACAATTGTTAAATCTATTTCGCCAACAAAAAAAAGACCTGGCAGCGTTACCGCAAAGAAGAAAAAATTATGATAAGCAATAATCTTCTCAAATATGACCGATGGAGAATTAATTCGTTGCCGGTTATTGAATCAACAGATTGCCGGCACAAAGTTCAAAACGCCGCAACAAATAGTTGAATGGATGGTAGCCATGCAGGCACAGGAATATGCCATGGCCAAATGGGCAATCGGTCTCCGGCTTCCCGGATCGATAGATGACAACATTGAAAAAGCTTTTGAAAACGGAGATATACTTCGTACGCACCTTATGCGACCGACCTGGCATTTTGTCGCTCCCCCTGATATAAGGTGGCTGCTTGCTTTAACGGCCCCGCGTGTACATGCGGCAAGTGCATTCACTTACCGGAAACTCGAATTGGACAAGAAAATTGCCAAACGCAGTAATGATACGATCGGCAATGCATTAACGGGAGGGAAACAACTTACCCGCGAACAATTAAGAATCGCACTGGAGCAAAAGAAAATAAAGGCCGATGGCATTCGATTGGCGTATCTGATCATGAATGCCGAATTGGATGGCATCATATGTAGTGGGCCAAGGCTTGGCAAACAATTTACCTATGCGCTTCTTGAAGAGCGGGTATCATCCGTGCGTGCTTTGGATCGGGAAGACGCCTTGTTCGCATTCGCACAACGTTATTTTGCAAGTCGCGGCCCGGCAACGGTAAGGGATTTTTCAGCGTGGTCAGGACTTTCAATGGCCGACGCTAAAGCCGGGGTAGCGAACTTACCGAATCGGTTTGTCAAAGAAAAAATGAATGAGCAGGAATATTATTTCATTCCGAAGCACATTGGAAATAACAACAATATTCAGGATAGTTTCCTGATGCCCGATTACGACGAGTATGGTATGGGCTACAGGGATCGAAGTGCATTACTTGTTTCAAAAACTGATTTGCTGCAATTCAGAGGGGAGAACCCGGCATATAACAGGATGATCATTATTAATGGAAAAATCGAAGGTACCTGGAAACGCACGATTAAGAATAATACGGTAAATGTTGAAACCGTTCCTTTCAGGCCGCTGTCCAAAACCAAAAGACAGCAACTGGACAAGTGTATTAAGGCGTATTGTTCCTTTATTGGTAAGCATGCCGGAATATCGGCTTGATGTGCCGCTATTTATTTAATGGCTAAAAAAAGAATTCCAACAATGTCCAATTTCGCCGGGCTGGCTTGTTATTAGTGTATATAACAATTATTCAATAACAGGTCCCAAAGCGATTGGGACAGCTAAAAACTTAAAAAATGGAAGAGTACGCATTGATCATGAGACACGAAGACGGTATGAAAGTCGCTTCGCCCGAACAGTTGGAAACCTGGATGAAACAAACGATGGACTGGATTGGCGGAATTGCCGCAAAAAACAAATTTGTAAGCGGTACAGGTTTACCCTTCGCTGATGCCCGTGTTGTGAGGACCAGTAATTCCAAAAAAATCGTCACGGATGGACCATTTGGGGACATTAAAGAAACAATTGGCGGATTCATAGTTGTAAAAGCAGATTCAGTTGAAGAAGCAGTGGAATTCGCAAAGGGCTGCCCGGTATTACAGGGAGAGGGCAATAGTATGGAAGTACGGAAAATCGCAAAGAATGACGGTGTTCACTGATTGACAAACCGGGGTTCCGGGTCGGCGTTCATTTAGATATTTCATTAGAAATGCCAGGCATTTGGCGATCGGCAACCCTTCATTAAGGCCTTTGTATTTTTACAAAGGCTTTACTATGTTTAACGGAGAACTAATACCTCATTTGTTCCGGACAGAATACCGGAAGATTGTTTCTGTTCTGTGCAGCCATTTCGGGTTTGACCAGATGGAAACTGCAGAGGATATTGCCAGCGAAACGTTCCTGACAGCAGCTCAAACCTGGGGATTAAACGGCGCTCCGCCAAATCCTGCTGCGTGGCTTTATCATGTAGCAAAAAACAAAGCCAGGACTTATCTCCAGCGTCGTTCTGTTTTTGAAAAAAAAATCGCTTCCGAAATAAAGAAAACTTCCTCCGAAGCTTACGAACACGAAATTGATCTTTCGCCACAAAATATTAATGACAGCCAGTTGCAGATGATGTTTGCCGTTTGTCATCCTTCTATTTCACAGGAAGCACAAATTGCGTTGTCACTTCGCATACTTTGCGGTTTTGGTATTGACGAAATCGCCGATGCTTTTCTTACCAACAAAGAAACCATAAATAAACGTTTATTCCGGGCAAAGGAAAAACTGCGCGAGGACAAAATCAATATCGAATTACCAGGGCCGCCGGATATAGATGATCGATTGTCAACCGTGTTAACGACGCTTTATTTGTTGTTTAGTGAAGGTTATTACTCCGTGAGCCATATCACTCCAATCCGGCGAGAGCTTTGTTTTGAAGCCATAAGATTGTGTTCTATGCTCGTTGAAAATAAGCTTACCAACAAACCGGCTGTCAACGCATTGCTCTCTCTCATGTGCTTCCAGGCGTCAAGACTTGATGCGAGGCTGGATAAGAACGGGGAACTTGTATTATACGACGAACAGGACACGAGCTTGTGGAATAGCGACCTGATCAGCAGGGGAGGGTATTTTCTGAATTGCGCTGCCAGCGGAGATGAGATCACAAAGTATCACCTGGAGGCAAGCATTGCTTATTGGCATACTCAAAAGAAGGATACAAAAGAAAAATGGGAAACTGTTTTACAGCTTTATGACCAGTTGCTACGGCTCGAATATTCTCCTGTCGCGGCACTAAACAGGGTGTTTGTTCTTTCAAAGGCTCACGGTAAGAATGAAGCCATCCTGGAAGCAGAAAAACTGGAGATAAAGGATAATCAATTCCATTCTGCTCTGCTTGGAGAACTTTATACTGGTATAGATAACAACAAGGCGAAACAAAATTTCGAAAGAGCATTGGCGCTTGCAAAAACGGCTGCTGACAAAAATGCAATTCAAAAGAAGATTGATAAGTTATGATGTGCGGATGTGCAAATGTGCGGATGCTAGAATTTAGACCGGAGGAAAAGATGAACTTTAAGATGATTGGTTCTCGTATGTCGTCACTTCTTAATTTTGGTGTCTAAATCAATTAACTCACTAAATGAATAAAATACGCTGGGGGATTATTGGGTGTGGTGATGTTACTGAACTAAAAAGCGGGCCCGCATTTAATAAAGTAAAAAACTCTGAACTGGTGGCGGTGATGCGGCGAAATGCAGAAAAGGCAAAGGATTATGCGCAACGCCACGACGTACCCCGTTGGTATACCGATGCCAATAATCTTATCAATGATCCCGAGGTAAATGCTGTGTATGTGGCAACTCCTCCTTCGTCACACGAGGAATATACGATCGCGGCGGTTAATGCAGGCAAACCTGTTTACGTGGAAAAACCAATGTCAGTGAATGCACGGGCTGCGGCCAATATGGCAACTGCAGCAAAGAAAGCGAATCAAAAATTAACTGTTGCCCATTATCGTCGTGCTCAACCACTTTTTCAAAAAATAAAGCAGTTAATCACTGACAAAGCCATAGGCGAAACGCGGCTTGCCAGGTTATCACTGTATAAACCATCATTAACGCAAACCGAAATGCAGGTTGAAAAAACAGCATGGCGAATAGACCCTTCTTTTGCCGGCGGAGGATTGTTTCATGATCTGTCTCCACACCAAATCGACCTTATGTATTATTTTTTTGGCGAACCGTTGAAAGCTATTGGTCTTGCAAATAACCAGGCAGGTTTATATAAAGCTGATGATATAGTTTCAGGCAACATTTTATTTAAAAATGGAGTACAGTTCGCCGGCACTTGGAGTTTTGGCATTTCCGCTGCGGACGACAAAGATGAATGTGAAATTCTGGGTTCAAATGGAAAAATTATCTTCAGTTTTTTTGAACATAAGCCAGTAACCGTCATCACCAACGGTAAAGCAGAAACATATCAGTTTGATCCGTTGCGGCATGTGCAGCAGCCTATGATAGAAAAAACAGTCAGCTATTTTTTGGGCGAGGGTCCCAATCCTTGCAGCGGAGAAGAAGGCGTGCAGGTGATGAAGGTGATAGACGATTTTGCAAATAAGGAAGAATGACGGGCAAACAAAAATCTCCATTCCCATTAACCGTTCATAATCCAGGTAGAATGACTAAAAAAAATGATAAACCAATCGCAACTTCGATAGCACCATGGCTGTCCGTTCAGGATTGCGGAAAGGCTATTGATTTTTACAAATCGGCATTCGGTACCATTGAAACTTACCGACTCGAATCACCCGACGGCGGATTAGTCGTAAAGCTTTCTGTAAATGGAGCTGAATTTTGGTTAAGCGGTCCAACAACGAAACAAGTCGATTCGAAAAAAGAATTATTAGGCGGCGATTCGGTTCGCATGATCTTAACGGTGGCTGACCCTGACAGTTTTTTTCAAAGCGCATTGAAAGCAGGTGCTACTGAAATATTTCCCGTAGGGGAAGAATACGGTTGGCGGCTGGGAAGATTAGTGGACCCTTTTGGACTTCACTGGGAAATCGGTCATCCTTTGCAATAATCGCTGAAGCATCAGATCAGGAACATCTTAAAGGAAGTCTTGAAATTATATAAGTAATGAAACAGGAATTAGCTCAAATCGCCTTAGTTGTTAATGATTACGACGAAGCCATCGAATTTTACACTGAAAAATTGCACTTTTCGCTTATAGAAGACACGGTTTTAAGCGGCTCGAAACGATGGGTCATTGTTGCTCCTCCTGGTGCCACCGGGTGCAGAATATTACTGGCCAAAGCTGCAACTGGTGAGCAGCGTGCAAGAGTCGGTGACCAAACAGGGGGTCGCGTATTCCTGTTTCTCCATACGGATGACATCCACCGGGATCACAGGAGTATGGCAGAGCAGGGCATTTCATTTATTCGAGAGCCTTCAACAGAATCTTACGGAACAGTCGCGGTCTTCAAAGATATTTATGGTAATCTCTGGGATTTGATAGAACCGGTTAAATAAGATATTAGATATTAGATTTTGGCTGCGCCTGCGGAAAACCTCCGGCGGCCGCAGGATTTTAGATTTCGGATTTCGATTTTCAAATTTCCGATTTCCGCCGTTGGCAATTTACCAAATATACCTTCCAGCATGGCGGCTTTATTTAGCGCTAAACTCAACCCCAACCGCTGCAATCTGAATTGGGGTACCCGTTGTCGCTGGCTTGTAAGTAAAGTAAATTTTATGGAATTGCTTATCTGTTATTGGCTCAAGCGGCAAATGGATCTTGCCTCCCGGCTCATTTTTCCCCGGCACCGGCATTCTTCCCTTGCCAATCACCTTTCCAGTCGGCGAATCAAGCCTCGCTTCAAGATCAACCCCGATCGGCGGTGCCACTTGCCAGCCAACTGCAACATTTGCTGAGTTTACATCAGACAAATCAACGCTATCTAATGCGAACCAGCCTTCAGTCTGAGGAAACAGCGCATAATTCATGGAATTGAACGTAAGTATTGTAAAGCCCTTCATTTCTTCTTTACCTGTAAAGGTGACCTTATTGCTTCGCAACACAATGCTGTTGCTCCCGGTCAATACTTTACTATTATTGCCACCCCTGTCTGTATAACTCGCGGAGAGCACTAATGATGTATTCGGCTTTTGATCGGATGAGGGAACCACAGTGCCTGTTGCCGGCAATGATTTTTTTGCGATGGCTTTATTACCCAGGGATAATATCCATGTCACAATTTGCTGCACATCCTCTTGCGCCATTGTTGCGTGCGGCGCCATGGATGCTTCTCCCCAGACACCTTTTCCGCCCTTAATGATCTTTTCACTGAGATAAGCCATTGCCTTGGGGTCGGAATGATATTTTTCTGCGACCTGGATGAATGCCGGCCCTATAGACTTTTCCGCTTCTTTATGACATGTTTTACAATCCAGCGATTGTGTGAGGCTTTTCCCGCTCACGAGCGCCTTACCCTGCTGATGGCCCATGGTAGCGCCGGCTTTGTCAAACCCTTGCAAATAATCCACAGAAACAAAAAGGTTGGCTTCATCCATCTTTGCCGTATCATTATCTTTTACACTTACAGCATAACCAAAAGGTTTGCCGGGTAAATAAAATGATCTGTTTCCGGATGTTTGCTGAATATTTACAACCGGTTCTTCATTACCGGCATAAACGGGCACCAACGAGCTTTTGGATGAAGCTCCCTCCTTATCCTTTACTTCTACGGAGATCGCATAGTCACCCATTGCACTGTAAGTATACTCAACCCCGGGAGTTGTAGTTTCTTTCGTTTTCCCGTCACCGAAACTCCATACGTATTTCAATTCTTCCTTTTCAGGATCGCTTGCTGTCACATTTGCTTTCACGGTAAATGGAAGCACTCCCGTTGTTTTATCAACATTGATCGAAGCAATTTTCGGCGCCCTGTTGCCACCGTTAAAGTCGATACGGTACAAGCCAGCATCTTCATTCTTGGTGAACCAACCGGAGCCATACTCAAGAAAATATAACTTTCCATCCGGACCCATTTCCATATCGATCAGTGAGCTTACCTTAATATTGGAGAGAAATGGCTCCATTTTGTCGAAGTCTCCACCTGGTGAAAGCGTTACGGCTTTTATCCAGCCGCGTATCCATTCGTAAATGATCAGTTTGCCATTGTAATAGTCCGGAAGCCTTGTTTCTTTTGGATACATATCCGAATAGTAAACCGGGCCCGCCATAGCATTTCGTCCGCCAGAGCCAACCTGGGGAAAATCGGGTGAAGCATCATAGGGATACCAGATAAAAGCGGGTTGGGCCGGTGGCAAATCGCGAAGGCCCGTGTTGTTTCTTGATTCATTAACCGGGTGTGTGGGATCAAAGAGATCTCCACTTGTCCCGTTGGCATAATCAAAATGCCGGTATGGGTAATTATTGCCAACAAACATAGGCCATCCATAGTACCCGGCTTTTTTCGCCTGGTTCACCTCGTCGTAACCTTTAGGGCCCCTTGTCGAAAGGCTATCTTTCGATGCGTCAGGTCCCACTTCTCCCCAATAAAGCGTTCCATTCTTCTGATCGACGGAAATACGATAAGGATTGCGATTACCCATTACAAATATTTCCGGCCTCGCTTTATCAGTTCCTTTTGCAAAGAGGTTACCATCGGGAATTTCATAAGTGCCATCATCTTTTACTCTAATGCGAAGAATCTTGCCCCGAAGATCATTCGTATTGCTGGATGAACGCCTTGCATCATATTGCTGGTGTCCCGGAATGTCGTTCATTGGTCCATAGCCGCTATTGACAAATTTCATTTTGGGCTCATCAAATGGAGTAGAGTTGTCACCGGTGGACAGGTAAAGCAGCCCATCCGGACCAAATGCAATGGAACCGCCCGTATGGCAACAAATATCACGTTGTGATTTTACTTCAAGAATTGGCTTTTCAGTAGCAAGATCAATGGTATCGTTTTTAAAAGTGAATCGGGACAAGCGATTGACTGAGCTGTCAGCCGGGCTATAATACATATATACCCAATTGTTTTTTTCAAAATGGGGATCCTTCGCCAGTCCCATCAATCCTTCCTCGGCATTTACATCGGGCACCCGGGCTTTCCAATACACATTTAGTAAACCAGCTGGTTTCAATTGCTTGCTTTCATTCTTATATAACAAGATCTCACCGCGGCGCTGCACGATCAGGATATCCAGGTTGGGAAGAACCGTCATTTCGGTAGGTTCAAAAAACTGGGACTGTGAAAGGGGCACTTTTGTAAACCTCTCTTCATCGGGGGGATATTGTGATTTGACTTTTGCATAATTCAATTCGCTGTTACCCGCTATTGCATATTTTATGCCACCAAGAAGGTGCTTCAGATAAGTTTCATCGGTGTAGCATGCTTCCAGGTGTCCTAATTCCGTATAGAAGGCACGACCGCCATCATAATCATGATACCAGCTCATAGGGTGAAAAGCGCCATTTGTACCACCCTTATAAGTTGATTCATCAATGGTGATCAGAACTTTCACGTCCGGATTTAGTTTTTTGAAATTATATAGTTCGTCGGTATGTTGCCAAATAGTATCCTTAAAAAATTCGGTTGCCAGGAAGCTCCTGTCTTTGATAATAAACTTAGCGGCCTGCGGTTCAGGATGGCCGTTAAAGTAGCCGCCCACCAACCGGCCATACCAGCCCCAATCATACTCGGTGTCCGTAGCTGAGTGAACACCCACATAACCACCGCCTGACTGTACATACCGCTCGAAGGCAATTTCCTGGTTGTTGTTAAATATATCGCCGGTCGTGTTCAAAAAAATAACGGCAGAATATTTTTTGAGGGAATCATCATTAAAATAAGAGGCGTTTTCGGTTGTATCAACATCAAATCCATTTTCAGCACCCAGCTTTTGAATGGCAGCAATCCCGTTTGGGATCGAAGAATGACGGAACCCGGCCGTTTTTGAAAAGACAAGAATCCGGGGATTACCGCTTCTTTTCTTACCACAGGAAACAATAAGGCAAATCGTTGCTAAAAGACAAAACGCAAGTATCTTTTTCATTTTTAAGTCTAATTAAAAAATAAAACGTTAGTAGAGTGCTCAATTTAAGAGTAAAACCCACATGACCATCATTTCAACAATTCCTTTTTCTAAATCGAGAACCGCAGTATCGAAAACTATTCTAAAAATCTTTCATCTTTTTTGGTGATTATCAAAAAACGTTCGGGCAAAGCGCGACCGGAAATGCCAGTCATCACCGGTATTTACCACTTACAGCTTTTAAAATGCTCTTGTAACAATAATCATCCTTTCTTTGCGCCTCTAATTCCAAAATAAAAATGCTTCGAATTATTTCCTTATTCAGAATTCTATTCACTATTGGTGCCTCTATTTTTGTCGTTACATCCATTCATGCACAAAATGAGTATCGGTATTCGGTAGACCTCACAAAGGTACAGGATGATCAGCTGTCCGTTGAATTACTGTGTCCGTCAATTGCGAAAAAGCAAACTACTTTTTACCTGCCAAAAATTGTTCCCGGAACCTATATGAATAGCAATTTTGGAAAATATGTGCACGACCTGAAAGCATTTGACAAATCGGGAAAAGAATTGCCTTCAAATAAAAAGTCCGACAACAGCTGGGAAATTAAAAATGCGAATAAACTTTATAAGATTACTTATCGCGTTGAAGATACCTGGGATTCAGAAATAAAAAACAGGGTGTATTCCATGGCCGGAACTAATTTTGAAGCCGGAAAGAATTTTGTGATCAATACGCCCGGAGTATTTGGATTTTTTAATGAATTAAGAAAAACAGGGTTCCGCTTAACATTTACCAGACCACAAAATTTTTATGGGGCTACTGGTTTAAAGCCGGTTTCGTCCAATTCAACGTCGGATGTTTTTTACTGCCAAAATGCAGATGAATTGTATGATTCACCCATCATGTTCTCAATTCCGGATACCACCAGCATAAAGGTGGGCAATGCGGAAGTGCTAATAGCAGTGTATGCTCCAAAAAAGCAATTCACTTCAAAATATCTTGCAGCAAATCTTGAAAAGTTATTGACTGGAACCAAAGATTATCTCGGAGGAAAGTTGCCGGTAGATAAATATGCATTCATTTACTATTTTAATAGTGAACAAAAGAAAATGCGGGAAACGGGAGCCTGGGAACATTCCTACTCGTCTTTTTACAGCCTCGACGAACACCCGCAGGAAGAATACATTGACGAGGTGATCGATATGTCAGCACACGAGTTTTTTCATATTGTAACTCCGCTCACGATCAGCTCAAAAGAAGTAAAAGAATTTAATTTTAATGAAACAAATCTTTCGCGGCACCTGTGGTTGTATGAAGGCAGTACCGAATATGATGCACACCATATGCAGGTTTGGGCGGGACTTCGAACACCCGAACAATTCCTGGCTGAGTTGTCAAAGAAAATAAATTATTCCAGGACATATTTTAATGATTCCTTGTCATTTACTGAACTGGGCAAGGAAAGTGCCGGCAAATTAAATGATCAATATGTGAACATCTATATGAAGGGTGCGCTAATCCTGGCATGCCTTGATATTCAACTCTTGAAATTATCCGGCGGACAATATGGTTTTAAGAACCTGAAACATGACCTGGGTGTAAAATATGGCAAGGATAAGTATTTTGAAGATGCTGTTTTGTTTGATGAAATCGAAAAACTCACTTATCCCGAAATAAAGCAATTCCTGCTCACTTATGTTCAAGGGAGCATCCCGATACCTTACGAAAAATATTTTGGTTTGGCCGGGGTAAAATATATTCCAAAAGAAACGAGCAGTGCAATCACGTTGGGTGGTGTAACGATTGTTCCGGATCAAGAGGGAAAGCTAAAGATAGGAACGAAACAGTTGAATGAATTTGGAAAAAAGATGGGCTACCAGGACGGCGATGAATTGGTCAGTATCAACGGAACAGCCGTGGATGCCGGCAACGCTGAGCAAACACTGCAGCAGTTTACCATTAACACAAAGGAAGGCGACAAAGTGGAGGTGGCCGTAAAAAGGAAAAATGCTGCGGGGGAGGGTACGACAGTCACTCTTACGGCCCCGGCCATGAAAGTGGAAAAGGTACAAACGCATATTCTGCGCTTTGACAGTGCGGCCACTTCGGATCAGCTTAAGGTGCGCGACGCCTGGCTAAATACAGCCTGCAAGAGCAAAGACTGAATTATTAACTGGAGTTTGCATTGAATAAGAACTGTTTGCGCATTAACCAAAATATTCTTTCAAAAAGAGGCAATACAATAACGATTGTTTGTGTTGTTGGAGGGATTAGTGAATATGAAATGCTGTGCTAATTCAAAATGTTTTTTACGCACAACCTGTGGAAAAGCAATCATTAAGGCCCGGGTTACCTTTCATTTGGCATGGTATTAACGCTCGATAGAAACCAGATTTTAAACCGATGCAAACTAAAAAAACCTTTGCATCAATTTGTATAACCACATAATATAACTATGGGAAAGAAAGTAACGTTTACGCTGGGTGCAGAAGTAGTTGGTGACGCGACGACAGCGCTGCTATTGGGTGAATTCAATAACTGGGATGCCAACAACGGAATTACCCTAAAGAAACAAAAAGATGGTTCACTCAAAGCCACTGCTGACCTGCAACCGGGTAGCTACCAATATCGCTATCTTCTCAATGATGGCAGGTGGGTAAATGATGCAAGCGCCGATAATTATGTACCGGCGAACGGATTTGCTGCTGAGAACTGTGTAATCACAATTGCCGAAGAGGAAAAAGCTGCAAAGACGAAGAAAGAAAAGAAAGCTGCAAAGGCTGAAAAGGCTGAAGCTGCTGCCGACGACCTCACAAAAATAGAAGGCATCGGTAAAAAAATTGCTGAGCTGCTCGCTGCTGAAAAAATTGAATCTTTTAAAGATTTATCAAAGACTTCTACCAAGAAGCTGAAGAATATCCTGGAAGTTGCCGGTAGCAAGTTTAATGTTCATGATCCTTCAAGCTGGCCAAAACAAGCCAAGCTCGCAGCGGGAGGTAAATGGGCAGAATTGAAAGAATTACAAAATGAATTGATTGCCGGAAAGTAAATTCCTGGTATCATTGAATTGTTCCCGCGGATATAACCCCCTCTAGAGGTACATCATTTGCGGTTCATTTTCTGATCTTGCCATTGAAGTATTGATGCAGATGTTTTCAACACAAATAGAAAACGTCGAGGCATTACTATGCAAGCCTGCAACATACAATATTGAGAAGGTCAGGGACGCCAATTGCCCTTATAACACTCCGCTGCCCGGTCATCAATGATGAATCTCATTTATCATTCATGCGAGGCTGAAAGGGACGCCTGTTCAATCTTTATTGTGCGGCGTTCCCCTTCGGGGCGGTTCATATGATGACAAAATAACCCGCGGTCGCCAAACCGTTTATCTACGCGCTCTTCTTCTTATCAACTGCACCCTCTTTATCCCCGCCCCGCAGTTTGATCGCGTCGTGTTTCTTTCGCAGTCTCATGTTCAGCAGTTCTACAACGAGCGAAAACGCGATCATCGTGTAGATATAACTCTTGCTGATCTTTTGATGAAATCCTTCCGCCACCAGCATCATGCCGATAGCAATCAGGAATGCAAGTGCCAGCATTTGTAAAGTCGGGTTGCGGTTGATGAAGCGGCTGATGACTCCTGCAAACGCCATCATGATCAATATTGAAATGATGACCGCTATAATCATAATAAATACTTCGTCCACCAGGCCAATGGCCGTAAGGATCGAATCAAAAGAGAACACCGCATCAATCATTACGATCTGTAAAATGACAGTAGTAATGTTGGGATATACAGTTTTCTGTCCACTGGCCGTTTCAAGCGGTTTTTCCAGTTTGTGGTGAATCTCGAGCGTGCTTTTGAAAATCAGGAATACACCGCCTGCCATCAGGATAAGGTCCTTCCAACTAATACCGATCGGCTCGCCTTCAGTTTTGATAAAAGGAATTGTAAACAAGGGGTCTTGTAATCGCATGATCCAGGTAATCGTAAGCAGCAAGCCAACCCTGAAAATCATGGCCAATACCAACCCGATATTCCGGGCACGCCTTTGCTTTACCGGATCCAGCTTATCAGAAAGAATAGAAATGAAAATAATGTTGTCAACACCTAAAACGATTTCGAGAAATGTCAGCGTCAATAAACTCAGCCAGACGGCAGCATCGGTGAAGTCAGGAATGATCATAATTTATTATGGTTAGAATTCAATTAAATTAATCAAAAATCAGGCAAGTTGTCCTAACAAAGGCTTGAACATAACACTGAACCGCAAAGAGGGAACCACAATAGGCACAGTAGAAACATAGATCTGCACATAGCCAATGTGTCATTCTATGTGCCCTATCCTGCTATGTGGTTCATAATTTAGTGTGAAGTTTAAAAGTTTCTGACCTTACAAAATTGAACTACTACGCCTATGTCAGTAATTCTTTTCAGATTTTTTTTCTGCGGCAATTCTTTTTTCAATTCTCGAGTCAGGGATAAACCAAATCACCGCGATTAAAGCATATATAATCAGACCCAGCACAGGATTAACGAGGCTGAGCCCAATTCCTACGGCAAGGATGAGCACAGATAATATTCCTTTGCGGTCTTTGCCAATTGCTTCCGCCAAAGTCGAATCTTTTCCGTGCAAACCAGCCAGGTTGTGGGCCAGTATATAATAAGCTATTCCGGCCATTAGAAGTACAACGCCATAGAGCACTACAGGTATGGTGGAAAAACTGTTTTCTCCCATCCAGCCGGTAACAAATGGGATAAGTGAGAGCCAAAAAAGCAAGTGAGTGTTCGCCCACAGTGTTTTGCCATTTATATGCCTGGCAGCATGAAGCATGTGGTGATGGTTGTTCCAATAAATGCCGACGTAAATAAAACTGAGAATGTAGCTTATAAAAACCGGCAACAGAGGCTTTAACGATGCCAACGTAGTACCATGCGGAACTTTCATCTCCAAAACCATGATGGTAATGATGATGGCTAACACTCCGTCGCTAAATGCTTCCAGTCTTCCTTTTCCCATAAATTATTTCATTGAATTAATTGTAATATAATTTAATTTGGTGAGGCAAATTATTTGATTCACAGACATTGCTTCTCAGTCATTCAGAATAAATATAAGATGGTCAGCATTCACAATGATTGCCTTTCAATAACCATTGATCCTAAAGGTGCAGAGCTGAAAAACCTGTATAATAAAAATACAGGTGTCGACTACATGTGGAGCGGCGATCCCGCGTTTTGGAATAAAACATCGCCCGTATTATTTCCAATTATCGGCTCTTTAAAAAATGATACCTGCTATGTAGAGGGTAGGGCTTACCAAATGGGTCGCCATGGTTTCGCAAGGGAAATGATGTTTACTGTTGCGGGCCAGGATTCTTCTTCGGTCAGCTTTTCAATTGAGAGTGATGCAAATACTTTGCAAAAATTTCCATTTCAGTTTCGATTAGAAATTGCCTACAATATTTCGGTTGATGCATTGCATGTTACTTATAAGGTGCACAACACAGGTGGCGACCTGATGTATTTTTCGATAGGAGGGCATCCAGCATTTAAGGTGCCGCTGATACCGGGAAATGATTACAGCGACTATTACCTTGAATTCAGCAAAAAAGAAAATGCAGGTCGCTGGCCCATCAGCCCGGAAGGTTTGATTGAAACAAGACCAGAATCCCTGCTGGAAAATTCACAGCGAATTAGCTTAAGCAAGGAGTTATTTTTAAAGGACGCTTTGGTATTTAAGAATTTACAGTCGGATAAGGTAAAACTTCTGTCTCCACGATCACCTCATGGTTTGCAATTTGATTTTCCCGGCTTTCCTTACCTCGGAATATGGGCCGCTAAACACGCCGACTTTGTTTGTATAGAACCCTGGTGTGGTATCGCAGACAGTGTCAATAGCAATCAGCAGCTAAAAGAAAAAGAAGGGATTAATGCGTTGGAGGCGGGCAATGTATTTGAAAGGAGGTGGAGCGTTCAGGTATTCTAATCGTGACGTGATCAGGACAAGAATTACCTTGAACTTAAAACACTTTAAAATAGCCGCCAGTTTCTGCCCGATCCAATATTAAAAATATTCTCAGAGTGCATTTAAATAAATCGTTTGCGAAGGTGCGTGGAGACTCGCACCATGGCGGCGGCAATCAGCAGCTAAAAGAAAAAGAAGGGGTTAGTGCGTTATCTTCCGGCAATTTATTTTGAAAGAACCTGGAAAGTGAATGTCTTCTGAATCTGCAAACTTTTGAAGTGCGAAAGCATATCGAGATTTAAAAGATATTCTCAGCGCGAAAATAGATAACTAATTCTCGCCAGTCGGACACTTGCGATTACTCCGTTCTGTATGCTTCCTTTCTTATTTTTTCATCGTACTGTTTTTTCAGATCGCTCAATGCAGCCTCATATCCCTTCTGGTCGATAAAAACTGACGGTTGATATTTGTCTCCAAACTTGTATTTTTCATGTAGGTTAAATTGGCTGGCGTGTGACGACACCCATATATCAAAGGGAATATTTTTCATCGTTTTAAATGTGTACCCATAATCTTTCGCAATGTTTGGATATGAGGAGATATCATCAAACCGCTTTGCCGTTATAATTGTAGGCATGTTCGCGATCAATACATGAAACGTTTTTTGCTGGTCCTTTACATTAAATACAAAACTGTTGGAACCTTTTGTATGACCGGGATGGTGCAACATGATCAATTGCGCATCTCCAAGCCGGATGGTGTCACCATCTTTAAGCAGGCGGTCTGCTGTAACTGGATTGAATGTAGCACCTTTTCCGCCCACTTCATAGTCAGACTGGCCACCATCTGACACTACCTGCGCATCTGCCGCATTGACCATCAGTTTTGCTCCTGTTTTCTTTTTGATCTCAGCCACGGCACCCACATGATCGAAATGCGCGTGCGTGATTAGAAGTATTTTGATGTCAGTAAATTTGAAACCCAGTTTTTCTATATTGCTTTTTATTTGTTGAGTGGAAGACGCAAGTCCTGTATTGATGAGTATGTTTCCTTGTGAAGTAGTAATGAGATAACTCGCAAGATCGTAAGTGCCCACATAATATAAATTACCAACGATTCGGAATGGCTGATATGGTTTTGACCAATCCGGCGGTGTTTTTTTGGGCTCATTTACTTTTTGTCCACAGGAAAAAAAAGCAACTGTGAAAAAAAATAAAATGAAAAGAAATTTTTTAATAGCGAACTGTTGCATGCTTTGAAGTTTGATATGCAGGTCACAAAAATATTTGTTGTCAACCAAAAATCAAGTACACTTGCCAGGGCCCCATGTCATAGTTTGTCCCTGCAACCTGGAATTGCCTGAACCGCGAAAGTTCATTGACCAGGTCGACACTGAATGAACGACAGAAAATACCCAGTTCCCTTTCAAGTGAAAGGTTTTCGAAAGGAAAGACGGTTACTGTAATATGGGCATTTGCCGATCTCATCTCTGAACGGAGTGCAAAAGTATTTTGATTTATGTAAAAGTTTTGTAAACTGCCCTAATTCGGGGATTGTTGGCTGATGTGCACGCGAACTTTTCGGGCGTCATTAATTCTGAACCCGTTTTTCCCTGACCTTAAATTCCTCCATATCGATTAATGACAGGTATTTGCGAATCAGGTCTTCATCATATTCATCGCGCTGGTTCATTGCGGTGAGCATTTCTCTCTGGCTTTCCAAAATCTCCAGGTAGATCCTTTGAAACTGATTCAGTTTATTGTCCGGAAGATTGACAAGTTCGTTAACATCCTGTTGAAAAAAATTCAAATCCAACTGTAATCTTGCAAACAGGTTTTTTACATGTTCGTTTTGCTGTCGTTCTCCATCAAACTTTTCATCTAATAATTGCAATGCCGCTTTTGCTATTTTTTTCTGGATGATGAATTCCTGTTCCTGCTGCGTTATTGTGTTAAATCTTCCTTGCTCAGGTTTTATTTTTTTAATGATCCAGGCTAATGTAAGACCCTGACAGACCAGCGTGACAAGGATGACAATAAACGTTATGAAGAGAATGAGATTACGAAAAGGAAAAGCCTGGCCATTAGCCAATAACAGGGGAATGGAAAGCGCCATGGCAAGTGATACCACGCCACGCATGCCTGACCATCCAAGAATGATGGGTCCCTTCCATCCCGGGTTAGCGTCTGCGACCGTAATGTACCGGCTTATAAAGCGTGTAAATATAGCTGCTCCAAAAGTACAGAGGAACCGCGCGATGATCAATACAAAAGAAATAGCCAAACCGTACCATATAGCTCTGGGCAGACTGGTATCCCCTAACTGTTGTATAATTGAAGGTAATTGAAGCCCAATCAATAAAAAGACCAAACCATTCAGCGCGAACACAAGGTTTGACCAAACATTGAAGCCCTGCAACCGGCTTTTATAAGTAAGCATGGTCTGGCGCCGGCTTGACAAAAAAAGGCCGCCACACACCACGGCAAGCACACCTGAAAAATGAAACCGCTCTGCAAAATAATACATCATATATGGCGTCACCAGGGTTAAGACAATCTCAATATTCGGCGATTTGATCAAATAGCGGTGCACGAAATAAAGGAGTAATGCGATCGCCAGGCCAATCAAAGCACCCATGACAATCACGAGCAAAAAATTTATCGTCGCTTTTCCAAAATCAAATTGGCCCGTTATCACCGCTATCAATGCGAAACGAAATACAACTAAGGACGAAGCGTCGTTTAGCAGACTTTCGCCTTCAACAATGCTTACATAGGCTTTGGGGATTTTCACCTGTCTCATGATGGTCGTTGCAGAAATGGCATCCGGCGGTGATACGATCCCGCCTAAAAGAAAACCGAGGGCGAGCGTAAAACCCGGGATAAAAGCATAAGATGCAAAGGCAACCACGCAAGATGTCAAAATGACCACCGGAAATGCAAAGCTGGTGATCACACGACGCCATTTCCAAAATTCTTTCCATGACACCTGCCATGCTGCTTCATAAAGCAAGGGAGGAAGAAAGATGAAGAATATCAATTCCGGATCGATCGTGATCTTTGAAAGAATACTAAACAAACTCAGGGCCAGCCCACCCAATACAAGGATAATCGGATAGGCTACCCGGATCTTGTTGGCGAGCATGACCAATGCCAGAATGATCAGGACCAGGTAAATATATTGAATAAAAATAATTTGCATGAATTGGGATTGACCATAAAAATAATGAAAGCACGGTTGAGCTCATTAAAAGTTACTTAAAGCTACTATTGGCACCCGGCAGGGGTATAAGTCAGGAATAGTAAATTGCACCACCATTAAAATAGAACTGTTATGAATGAAAAAGTTTCCAGGATAACTGCTTCAACCGGGCTTTTTATTGGTGGTATTCTTGGGATGGCAGGTTCATTTGCTGCTGACAACTCCCTTCGTTCTCTCGCCTGGAGCATCGACGGAATGGCGCTTATTTTAGCAACGACCTTGCTCACTATCTTCTACTTTAGAAAAGGTTGGGATGTAATTGCCGCAGGCTTTTTGATCTTTGCCATTGGTCAAAGCCTGATACTTTCCGCTTCTGGAATTGATTTTGCTGAACACACCACAGCATTCGGTGCAGGAACCGGCTTATGGGCAGTTGCATTATGGGTCATCAGCTCCCAAAAATTATTTCCCATAATAATACGTGCTGCAGGTGTTCTAGCCGGAGTACTTTTCTCTGTGGTGGCTATTCAGATTTTTACAGGTCAGCCGGTCAATGCACTTGCTAAGCCACTTCCTTTTTTTGCATACCCGATTTTTGTGATAACGATCTTTGGCTGGGCATGGACCCTGTTAAGAAACCGTGTGGAAGTTAAACATTAATCGTCCTCTGCATTTTAAAAATTCTCAGTAATTAGCTGCCTGAACAGGGCAGTTTAAAAGTAAAAACAGAGCCTTTGTTTTTTTCCCTTTGAACAATTATTTCTCCTCCATGCCGCTGAATCATTTCACGCCCAAATACAGCCCGATGCCAAAACCTGAAAATTGTTTTCATTTTCATCAGCAGCCCGGCAAAAACGTTCAAATATTTTCTCCTGATCTTTTTTGCTGATGCCAATACCCATGTCGTGAACGCTTACTGCAGCAAAATCGCCATCGCGGAATATTCTAACGTCTACCGAATCGCGGCCCGGGGAATATTTAGTAGCATTTGTCAAAAGGTTTATCAGCACCTGCGAGATACGATCATTGTCGGCATACACTTTCAGCCTATGCTCATGGCTGATCCTGATGTTGTGTCTTGTATTGGCAAGGCGAAGCTCATTCACAGTATCTGATACCAGTTGGTTTAAAATTTTCGATTTCGTGGCCCTAAAAATAATAGGGCAGGCCCGTCATCAACCGGGGTATGCCCCCATTAACTTCTCTTTTATAACTGGAAAAATTAACGTGGAAAATATTCACTTTTAAATATTTTCCTCTAATTTCGCGGAAAATATTCAATTAAGGATATTTTCCTGCACCTGATGGCTTTGAAAGAACAAATTATTGCTACGTCGCTGCGGCAATTCCTGAGATACGGGATCAAAAAAGTAACGGTGGGGAAGCTCATTGAACCATTGGGCATTTCCACGAAGACCGTTTACACGCATTTCTGGAACAAGGAAGACCTTCTGAAGCATTGCCTTTTATTGCATTACTCGGAACTGGAAAAACAATTTCTCAGTCTGGGAATTGAGACCAAAAACCCCGTCGCAGCCATATGTGAACTCTGGTATAATGCCATCAACCTCGATTTCGGGGTAAACCAGGTTTTTTATCATGATTTGAATTATTATTATCCACAGTTACAGGACGCAGTATTGCGTAAATTCTTCAAAAGAAATTTTTCTAAAATACAGCATATAGTCGTTTCGGGAATTAAGGAGGGATACTTCCGGGACGATCTGGTGGCAGAAGTGATTCCCGAAGTGATCAGCGTTCTTTATTCCTCAATAAGCAGGACTGGCCAATTCAAAAAATTTAAATTATCTGCTGCGCAACTCATGCACAATACCATCGACGCTTATCTGCGCGGGGTGTGCACCGACAAAGGTTTGAAGGAAATAAAAAAAAATAATAAATCGTAACAAAGGAACTCATGTTTAAAAGACTAATACTTTTCGCAGGCGTGGTATTGATAATTGCTCACGCTAAATCGCAAACTGTGACGCACTTGAATTTGCTCCCGATGCCAAAAAATATTACCCTGCAAAGCGGTTCATTCCAGCTTAGTGAAAATTTCGACGTTGCTATTCATTCTCCTGTTCGCGATACGATACTTGTCAAAGCCGTGAACAGAATGTATCAAACGCTTAACCGAAGGACCGGTGTTTATTTTAAACAGGCGCGTATTCGTTCCGGTGACAATAGCGAAACAGCAGCATTACAGGTTAACGTAAATAAAGCTGCGACACCGGCGATAGGAACCGATGAGTCTTATTCACTCAACATCAGCAATAGTAAAGTCATTGTAAACGCTCCCACTACAATTGGTGCGCTGCATGCATTCGAAACAATAGTACAGTTGCTCACAAAGAATGATACAGGCGGCTATTATCTGCCTCCAGTTGCGATACAGGACAATCCCCGTTTTCAGTGGCGCGGTTTGATGATCGACGTGTCACGGCATTTCATTCCTGTTGATGTTCTCAAAAGAAATATTGAAGCCATGGCTGCGGTAAAAATGAATGTACTACACCTGCACTTAACGGACAATGAAGGTTTCAGGGTTGAATCAAAAGTGTTTCCTCAATTACACGTCAAAGGGTCTAACGGTGAATACTACACACAGGCGCAAATAAAGGAACTGGTAGCTTTTGCCGAAGAACGGGAAATTATCATCGTGCCCGAATTTGATATGCCGGGTCATACGAAAAGCTGGTTTGCAGGACAACCGCAACTTTCAAGCGCCGTCCTGCCTTACGAGCCAGGTCCGCCCATTGACATTCGTAGCCTGAAGGACTTAAATCTTAATTCAATTATGCGGTTAATGGCCACTGCTCCTTTTCCTGCAATGGATCCTTCGAAGGAGACCACTTATGAATTCATTGACAAATTCATTGCAGAAATGGTCACCCTTTTTCCTTCCCCATTTTTTCATATCGGGGCCGATGAAAACAACGGTGTGGTATGGAAGCAAAATCCATCCATCGTGGCTTTTATGGAAAAAAATAAGATCCCTGATACACATGCGTTACAGGCATATTTTGTAAAACGGGTTGGGAAAATTGTCAGCAAACACGGCAAAAAAATGATAGGGTGGGAGGAACTATTTTCAAACGATATTTCGAAAGACGTTGTAGTGCAGGTTTGGCAAAATTCTACTT